>JACXTT010011704.1_pt1 | contig 11718 bp, 9 predicted proteins | sample 9270951 | NCBI WGS metagenome assembly JACXTT01 (sample SAMN15532306, study PRJNA645909) | rock metagenome | isolation source: weathered quartz diorite | place: Puerto Rico | collected 2017-06-21 | reverse complement strand
TGCTGTTGATCGTCACGGCTCACCCGAGGAGCAGTTACCGTGGCGTGAGACATGGCTGGCTGACGGATGGCCTCTACAACCTTGCTAGCATCATGTGTAAAATTCTGAATAATTTTCATGCTGAGGCCATAGGAGGCGACGCCAAACAGGTCCTGGGGATGCATGTGTTGTTTGACGTACTTCTCGGCCGAGTCTCGCGTCAGTTTCATCTGGGAAGGGGTAATGGTGCTGTCGTCAAACAAAATCAGTACCACTTTCCCGCGTCGGGTCTGATCCTCCATATCGGCGAGGCTGGTGGGCGCAGGCTGCTCGTCGTTATCCTTGACCGCGTCAAAAGTTACGATCTGTTGCTGTTTCCCGTCCTCCATCAGGCTGAAGTCTTCCTTTTTCAAATTTTGGATGGGTTTGCCTTTCTTGTCTTGGGCAATTACCTCCACCGTTATCAGCTCCACGTCCACGCGCAGTGTGTTGGCGGAAGCTGACTGAGAACGCTCTGCCAGAAGTCCGGAAGCGGGTGTGTACGCCACAAAGGCTACCAGTCCCAGTGTTGCGGCGAAGAGCAATCCAATGCAAAATCCTCTTCTTAGATCTCCCTTTATGACATCGCTTGGCATAAACGCCCCCTTATAAGGTTCAAACTATGGAAAATGAGGTCTCTCTGCGCTGCAAGCCTGCGTCGTTCACGTCGCACCATCGAATCTCCGAGAACGGCGGGTTCTCCGCTTCGTACAAGAAGCCAGCGGGTAGTCGGGAGATGTCAAAGTGCACCGCCTTTTTCCGGCCCCGTTAGGGGCGAAATGTTTGTAGCCCAGGGTGCGGCGCCAGCGGAACCCTGGGTTTCGCGTCCCATTGCATTCCTCTCCCTCTCCCCGCACACGGGGAGAGGGAGAGGGTGAGGGGTCGTTCAAAAATCTTTGAGTGAGCTGTGAAAGAATTCGCCCGTGGAGGCACGGGCTCCAAACGCCCCAACCCCAAATCTTGCAGGCGGGCGCGCTCTCTCACCGTGCTTTCCAGAATTCCGAATCTTCACAGCACTGCTCTCTTCACGGCACTTCGATCGTTTTTCGAACCGACCCCATCTTAGTCCGATTGGCTTCACGCACTACGGCTTTGATTTTGTATCGCCCTGGCGGAACCTTGATATCAACCTTGGAGGTAAATCCGTAATTGAGCATAGCCACATAACTGGGTTCGGTCAAGTTTAGTTCCATCGACTTTTCCAAGCCATCGACGTACGAATCGTGTTCATCCAGGGCCACGACCACCAAATGGAAAAGGTTCTTGTGCCGAGCGTCCTCCTCCACGAATTGCAGGCCCTGGATGTTGACCTTGGTAAGGAGAGCGATCTGATACCGGGCATCATCCAACTGAAAATAATTGTAAGAGAGTTGGATAGGAATCTCATTGAGATTACCTGGCGCCTGGAGGGCCTCCAGAATGTCTTCCTTCTTCCGTCGCTCAAACGTGATCTGCTCCTTGGGCGCATAATAGCCTTTGCGATAGCTAATTTGCAGCCCGGGTCGAGACACTTCGAGCTTGATCTTGTGATAGCGCCCGTCTGCCCGCGACGCCGGGGAGGCATAGGTCAAGACGTAATAGAACGACTGATTTTCATTGATCTGGCGCATTCCTGCATACAGGTCATTGTTATTATGAAAGAAAATGCCACCTGTCTCGTTGGCTAACTGATGCAGGGGTTCGTCCTGCCGGATCATGTCTTCATGCCGCAGCGATGGCTTCTGCGACAGAATCGTCGAGGATGCGACTGTGTTCCCGATGGTCACGCGATCGCTAGCTTCATAGTTTGTGCCGAAGAGCCCACGAATATCGATCGTGTTGAAAATGACCCCCACTCTGAGTGCCATATCCACCACTTCCTGGAGTTCGTAACGATGCTGGTCGGGCAGAAATCCATCGGAAAAGAGAATGAGCGATTTCTTAGCTTCAAAATGCTTGAGCGACCGAAGATGCTGGCGCAACGTAGTGAGCAGCAGACGATTCCGGAACTGAGTTTCTTCGTTTTGCTGCGCTGCAAGCGAACGCACTTTGTTTGTGGCAATTTGAACGTTATTTTGAATCTGTTCCAGATGGTCGCAGATGATCGTCTCAGTTACGGCGACCTCCAGAGAGCGCGTACCCGTGGAAATGTCTTCTCGAATGTCTTGGGCCTGTAAATCTGTCAGCTCCGGACAATCCCCGCGGTGTACCGTTCCGCGATCCAACTTCTGGTGAAGGCCGCCGATCTCATCCAGTAACTGAGCTTTGTCGTTAGTGAACGGGTACTGCACCCGACTCGATGCGGAGAGAATCGCTACCTGGTCGGCGGGACCAAGGTCCTGCTCGAGGAACTGGTGCATCGCCTTGATGGCATAGGTAAATTGCTCTGTAGACGAGGTCGTGAGGTCATCTATCACCAGACTGATCAAGCGGCCCGAGCCGGCGCCAGTTTCAGCCGGTACCGTACCGTCCGAGCTGACGACCTTGCCACTCTGATCCGTCACCTGTGTAGCCTTGTATGACTCCAGCGCGAAGGTATGAATGGCCTGAGGCTTGCCGTCTTCGTAGACTTTGAAATCATCGGCAGTGAGATCCTTAACCGGGCTGCCTTGCTTGTCCGTTACTGTCGCACTCACGATCACCACATCTACGGGGACTTTGACGGTGAAACTCGGCGCCTTCTCGGAATCCTTCTGCGATTTGTCCTTCTTCTGATCTTTGTCCGCAGAAAATGAGACAGAGGCCAAGATCAGGCCAAGCCCATAGAATAGGCTCAAGCAGGTTCTGCGAAGGTGACGGCGAGTGACTATGCGCATAAAGCCGTTGCAAGGAGACGAAGGTTCCCAGCAAGACGCCTCAGTGAAGATCAGTTGCGTCAATTATCAAGCTTCTCAAACGCAAAAACAACCAGGAAACGCGTCTGAATGTCGGCCAGGAACATAAAAGAATCCCTCTCGGATCTTGAAACGTCGTGAACTTCCTGGTGCTGCAAATCGCCAACCCGGACGGGCAGGCAGCGTAAAAGGCGAATGAGTCTGCCTCAAATCAGAAGAGGCCGCCTCTGGAGACTCTTCGAAACAGTCGTCGGAGCGAGGCAATGGTGGCCAAGCCAGCCTGCGGCGACAACAGCAACGCCGTCTTTGCGAGTGAGGGTAGCATCGAGTAGGTGAGATAAAGGGCACATGGCACGCGGTCCCGCAGGCGTTCCCGCAGTCTGAAGTAAAACGCTGGGTGGTCCAAAGCTAAGAGCGAACCATGAGGCTCAGTAAAGAGTCGCCTTCGCACCTGAGCAGCGAGCCAGGGCACAATAGGGTCAGCCTGGATTTGATTCCAGACCTCCTTGGGCAGGGCGCTCCCCAAGAGTTCATGCGCCAGCAGCAAACCCAGACAGAGCATCCGCCTCGCGCCCAGTTTCTTAGCCTGCGCCAACAATGAGGTCCACGCCAGAACTGGGTGCGCGCGAAGCAATTCAGCGACATCGCAGACCCACACGAGCTTGCTCCAATGGTGCTTCGCCCCGTGCACGCAGAGGATCAGGAGCAGGTCTTGGGGCGCGAGGCTACGGACCGTCGTATCGCCAAGGGATACTGTCTCAAGGCGTTCCCACAAGCGGGCGGGATCGAGGGGAAAGAAGAAAGTCCACGAGGTGACGGCCCAGTGCAGCTCCACGGCGATCTGTCCATCCTGGCTCAGCAATTCATACACTCTGCGAGCGCGCTGAAAGGCGGCGGAGCGAGTGGCAGAAAGAGGGGACATGCTCCGATAGCCTTGGGAGACGAGCAAGTCTCTCGCACGCAGAATATCTTGCTTGCGGGTCAAGATATCCAGGTCGCCGAACTGCCGGAGCGCCAAATTCCCGTGAGCTGAGACTGCCAGAACAGCCCCTTTGTATGGCAGGGTGGGGATGCCGTGGGATTCAAGTAGCTGCAGGAGTCTCAACAGTTCAGTTCTCAGAAGCGTGTTATGCCCAGCGTTGGCATAGAAACAGCCTCGAAGCTGCTCCAGAAAGGGTTTGGGTACCGCGTCAGGGCAGGTGGTATGCAGGCTGCGGTGCAGCAGCGGCATCACTCCGTGCCACAGCGCTGTCTGGAGCAAAGTAGACCAGTCGATGTTTTCTCGGAGGAGCGCCCGGATCCGTTCAGCGCTTTCAGTGTCCAAGGCGGTCCGGGCACAGCAGAGCAGCAGCTCGTCTTCGGGTCCACCGACTCCAGAGTCGACGGAAATATATTCTTTCCCCCTCGCCCCCATTGGGGGAGAGGGCCGAAGGCCGGGTGAGGGGGGCAGGCCGATCATCTATTTTTTCCACTTGAGGAGCAGCACCCATGCGAGACTCATGTCGCCCTGCAGAGATAGTGAGCATGCGACGGAGGGATGAGCGTCAGTTGTCCGCCAGCCTCACAAGGGTCTGGGTTGCAATGAAGTTGGCCCCTCTCCCCGTAGTCCCTTCACGACCGGTCAAAGCCCGCCCCTGACGGGGGAAAGGGGTTGGGGAGTGGGGAAGGACGAACTCGACCGCCATTGCGAGCACCACCTCTATCCAGCAGGCTGATTTGTGAGGGGAGGGTGCTGGAAGGGCGAGTGAGGGGCCAATTTCGAACGGATGGCCGTTCACTCGTCCAGCACTCTCACAAGCTTTTGCTGGGAGAGCTCGTTCACCAGGTCGAGCACGCTGCAGTCGGCCTTTTTCGCCTCCACCTCAAACTCGGCTTGCAGTCGTCGGCTGATCTCCTTTAGCGTTAGTCCTTGTTTGAGCCCCTGCCAGATCCGCTCGCCCGTGAGATTAAGGCTGTAGTTAAGTTTTACTCTCCAGATGAAGCAGAACCACCTCGCCTCCATCGAGCGTTGTATCTACCACCTCAGGATGTGGACGTACCCGCTGTTCCAGCGTGAGCATCAATCTTCCTCCTCGAGCATTACCCTGCTGCGGTGCCTATCACTCGCCGTCGCTGACTACCCCTAATACATCCACAAAGAAGTCAAACCGATTGTGGTTTGCCAGTCCAATCCTGAACTGGACAGTGACCGATTCGTTGGGCGTCAGGGTATCGTCAGGTCCAGCGCCAATCGCCTGCTTGCTGCCGACACCCCCATCACCTTCGGTGGCGCTGAGAAGTTTATTCCCGTTGGTCAACGTCTTCACGATCGCCTTGATAGGTTCCCGAATAATTTCGGCGCTTTTGTTCGTCAGAAGCGCAATAATCACAAAAGTGCCGGCCGGACCGCCAGGCACTGATGCAGGATTGAACGAAGTGCTCTGGACCACAAAGTTTACTTTGTCGTTAACGATTTGCAACCCACCACTCGAGAGATTCGCGTCTAGCTTGGCGACAAAGCCTTCAAGATCTCCCGCAAAGGTGTTGTCGGCTGACCCTGGACCTACACCTGGAAAGTCGGACGAGCCTGTCTGACCAGCCACATACACGTTCCCAGTCCTGTCGAGCGCGAGGGAATTAGGAGAATCAAAACCACTTCCTCCCAGGAAGGTCGCTGCCAGGATGGAATTCAGATCTGAATTCAGCTTCACAACGAAGCCTTCCCCCCCTGCGAAGGTGCTATCGGCGGAGCCCGGACCGACACCTGGAAAGTCGGATGAGCTTGTCACACCGGCCACAAAGACATTACCTGTGCTGTCAAGGGTAAGAGCACGAGCCTCATCTCCAGCACTTCCTCCCAGGAAGGTGGCTGCCAGGATAGAGCTCAGATCTGAATTCAACTTCGCGACGAAGCCTTCAAAATCTCCAGCAAACGTGCTATCGGCCGACCCTGCACCTATCCCGGGAAAGTCGGACGAGGTTGTATGACCAGCCACATAGACATTCCCCGAGCTGTCAAGGGCCAGGGCAGAAACCTCGTCGCTACCACTTCCACCCAGGAAGGTGGCTGCTAGGACAGAACTCAGATCTGAGTTCAGCTTCACGACGAAACCTTCCCGGTCTCCGGCAAACGTGCTATCGGCCGATCCTGCACCTATACCTGGAAAATCGGATGAAACTGCGTCACCGGTCACATAGACATTTCCCGTGCTGTCAAGGGCCAGGGCGAGAGGGCTAGAGACGTTCCCTCCTAGAGAGGTCGCTGCGAGCACCGAACTCAGATCAGAATTCAACTTCGCGACAAAAAATGGAGAACCAGCCACATAAACATTCCCCGTGCCATCAAGGACGAGGGCAAAAGCCTCTCGACCACTTAGTCCCAGAAACGTCGCTGCTAAGATAGAGCTCAGATCCGAATTCAGCTTCGCGACAAAGCCTTCCACCTCTCCAGAAAATGTGCTATCGGCCGACCCTGGACCTATACCTGGAAAGTCGGATGCGCCTGTGAAACCAGCCACATAGACATTTCCCGTGCTGTCAAAGGCGAGGGCACTAACGGAATCATGACCACTTCCTCCTAAGAAGGTTGCCCCTAGAATGGGGTCTATCACTAACTCCCTTGTCCGGTCATAGTCCTCTACCTCAAAACCATACTCATTACCGCGTACCACATACGCCGCCTCGACAAACTCTTTCTTCCCTTCACTCTCTTGAAAAGCCACAGGCTTTGAAAACCTAACCGTCCCCTCCCCTGTCTCGACTTCAAGCTCCCCGTCCTGGTTGATTCTTGTCCCCTTCCCTCCGCTGAGCTTTATCTTGATAGTCTCTGGGTTTCCTCCAGGCTTCACATAAAAGAGCTTCTCTACATTGTTGCCGTAGGCTTTGAGCTTGACATCGATTCCTTCATAGACCTCCCCAAGACTCACAATGTCGTAGCTGGGAATGTTGCTCTGCCATTTCGATCTGTCGTTGCCCTTAAAGTAGTTCAGCTTGGTGACGGCTTGGCTTTCGCCTTTGACCTCAGTCACCTTCCCGCCGATGAGTTCCTCTTTGAGCACCACTCCGTTGACCTGCTCCTTCTCCTCCACTTTCGGTAGGGAGTACAGCAGCTTGCCAGTCTCGGTGACAAAGACGGTTCCAGCAAAAGTGCGGGCGTAAAACTTCATCTCTTTGTCGCTCTGTCCCTGGTTGGCTATGAACGGGATCTGAAGCTTGGCTAGCTTCTGCCTGGCTTCAGCGGAGACGGTGCTCTGAGAGCCGCTCGAGTTCGCCCCGAGCAGCGGCACAGTCGCTGCCAGAATGATCGAGACAGTCAAATAGGCGCTGAGAGATTTACGACGAGTGATAGTGTTCATAGGTCCTCCTATGGGTATCAGTGACCTCATACCGCCGAGAGTTGGATCTCCGTTGATGGCTGCCCCTCACCCGGCCTTTGGCCACCCTCTCCCCACGGGAGAGGGGGTTATCTCAATTGATGCCATGACGCTTACGTCTGCGCCCAGGAGTGCTGGCGCATGTTCTTGGGCTCGGGCACCTTGCCCAGATATTTGACACAGTACCAGCACGGAAAATGGTCCAGTTCACTGAACTCGCCACGGCTGACCCGCTCCTGCTTGTCTGCGAGATAAGTAGCCACCCGCCGGCGAAAACGTTCGCACGCCTCCGCGAGACTCATGTCGTGCAGGTTTCCCATAACGTCTTCGCCGCGATTGGCTCCGGAATATCCAGAGAGATGACAGCAGAGTGTGAGGTTCCCCCGGTAGTCGAGGTTATACTCCTCCAGTTCCAGCGGGCCACAGGGGAAGAAAGGAGAGGCGCTGAAATATCCAGGGGCCATGCCGACCGGCACCAGAGTGGTCTTTTGCAGTCTCCAGATTTCCTTTTCCACTTCTCGCCGCTCCGAAGGAGAGAGGTCGAGTGCGCGCACAGCCGTTTCGTGCGTGGACATCAAGTGGCCAAAACGGACACCTCTGCTCCCGAGCCGAGCCGCTAGTTCCACCATCTCCGCGACCTCGCCTCGGTTCTGTGTGGTGAGGACCATATTGAGGGTGAAGGGCAGATCCTTAACTACACAGATACTGGCTGCGCGCATCACTTGCCGGAAGGAACCTTGACCACGCAGCCGGTCATGCGTTTCCTCCAAGGCCCCGTCCAGGCTGAAGGTAACGCCCCTGAAGTTCTGACGGTGGAGAAGGAGCAGTGGGTAAATGCGACGAAAATTGCTCCCATTACTGACAAAGCTAAACCTGTAGTCTTCCTCGCAGAGGCGATGAATGATCTCAGGAAACTGATTATGGATGGTTGGTTCGCCGCCGGTGAAGGCCAGGTGGTCGATGTCGCAGCTCTTTCCTTCACGAAGAACCTTCTCCATGATCTCTAGCTATAGATCTCCTGTGGCGGCGTGCCGCTCGTCAAAGCAATGCTGGCAGCGGAGATTGCAGCGGTTGGTGAGCTCAATCACTAGCCGGGCCATCTCTCTGCTCCTTCAGCCTCATTCAGCAGACGCACCAGCGTCGTGGGGTCGCGATACAGATCCAGCCCTGCCTGCAGCTCATAGCTTGCAGTTTGCTGGATCAGCCTCTTCAGGACTTCCAGATGTGGATTCATCCACTTTCTCTCAAACAGTTGAGGTCCACTGGCAGGGAGGAGGCGCCTGAGCGCATCGACTTGATCAAGAGGAACCAAGCTGCTTTGCGCCTGCGGGACGATGTGGGAAAAAAGCAGAACCTGAGGAAAACAGGCTGGCGCATATCTCTCAGCACAGGTTTCTTCCAGGCAAACTCTTCTCCTGAGCCTCCCAGTGCTGTCGGGCACTTCCTCTCCCAAAGGAAGCTCGACCACAGACCTAGCCGCGTCGGCGTCAATATAGAAGTGTTTACGCAATGCCAAAGCCTCTGCTTCTGCGGCTTGAGAGCGGAGGAGGACGGCATCATCAGAGAGATAACGCCAGCCATGGCGGATCAACCCTAATGCAAGGGTTGATTTGCCACTGCTAGGCGGTCCGATGATAAGCACACCCAGTCTTTCTTTTGCGATGACCCCTGCGGCGTGGAGGCTGTAGAGTCCCAAAGGTCGGAGGAGCTTGAGCAGCATAAAAGCCCAGAAGTTGCTTTGCAGCAGTTGAGGCTTGGTCCAAAACGAGGGAGTGATGAACGCGCTCCCTTCTCCTTGCGCAGGCCGCAGACGCAGGAGCGAAGAGCCATCGGTCAGATAGAAATCATCGCCGTTCTCAAGTGCAGAGAATCCATCTGCCCGAAAAACTTCCTTGCTGAGAGGTGGGACTCTGAGTCCATCCTGGCGGTCGCTGACTGAGAGACGCAGGGTTGGTTCTTTCGTTCCCTCGGGGATGCTGAGCCACGACAGATCCTCAAGGACCTGAGCCAGGTCTTCCCCGGCCACATCTCCCTGGTGCTTCATTTCCAGCGTGAGATCATGGAAAGCAAACAGAGCCATGACCCACCTTCCTTCTAAAAAGGCTCTTTTCTACTAGTCGTGAAACTCAAGGATTTCGGAAAAACTCCCCTCCTCCGTTGAGGAGGGGACATGGCGCAGCGCGCCATCGGGGTGGTGCGAGTTGCCGAAACACCGCTACTGGTCTAGCTTTCCGAGTCCCGTCGAACCACCCCGCAGCAGCCTTTGGCCGTTGCTTCCTCTCCTTATCCAAGGAGGGGAGCCCAATTTCCTAGTTTCGCGGGAGAAACTACTTAGGTGAAAACCCGCCAAAAAATCCGTCGCCAGTTACCTCTTTCAAGCTGCCATGCTTGGTCAACTTGGGCTCCACAAAGCTCAGTTTCGGATCCTGCCACGGCTGCTTGTCTCCCGCAGAGGCCGAAACCTCTTGCGCCCCCGGTTCTAATGGTGTGTTCTGCATCTTGTCGTTCTCCATAGTGTTCTCCTTATGTTGTTAATGTAGGTGCCATTCACGGATCTGTTGTGTTTGCACGAGCCCATTTTCTCAGTAGAGTTTTTTCATGCCGCGTATCGGCGCCACATTGAATAAAAATGTAGATTCCCCCTTTGAAGGTAGGGGGATGTCCCTGTCACCCTCTGGACGGCATCTTCCAACAGGACACCCCCCGCAGCCCAAGGGCTGCTGCCCCCCTTGATAGGGGGGATTTTCAATGCAGCGGCTCAGCAAACACGTTGACAAAGAAGTTAAACCGTGTCCGTTGTTGCAGCCCAATGACAAACGTCGCCGTCACCTCCGCCCCGGGCGCAAGAGTGTCCCCAGTGATCTTGGGCGTTAAGGTCGCCCCCACTCCCCCCGGACCACCATCAGCATCGAGCAGCAGGTTCCCGCCCGAGAGTTGGCTTACACCAAAGAAGAGGAAGCGCAGCGGCGTGGCACCGGTGTTGGTAAACACCGCCGTGACGGTGAAGGTGCCCACCGGACCACCTGGCACCGGGTTGGAATTAAACGAGGTCTCCAATTCCCTGGCCAGCGCAACCAGGCCATTCACTGTAGGGAAGAGTTCAAAGGCGCCGATGTCACAGGCTGAGATGCCATCCCCATTGCCGTCCACAGGACGAGGCTTGCCGCGTTGATCAGTGGTAAGTGGATTTCCGCTAGCGTCTGTGCACGTGGCGTTGCCTGCGTCAATCGCCGGGCTCCCAGGCAGCAAGGCATGCGTAGGCGTTGGGCCGCCGTTGTTTTGCAGGGGACCGAGCACCATGGTAAAGACGTCGGCCGGGTCAACCGTCAGGTCCCCAGGACCGTCGCTGGGGCAACCGGTACCAACGCCCACAAGGTTATGGCCCCGCGAGATGAATTGGCCTGGCGAGGTGAAAGAAAACCCCAGGCCGTTGAAACAATCATCTGGGACTTCTTCCGGTGAAAAGCCTCTGATGGTATTCCCCACGACAATGGTGTGCGTCATTTCGACCGTCCCTCCGCCTTCGGAAAGGATGCCGGCTCTCCCTTGTGAGGCATGGTTGTCACTGACTGTGCTGTTGACCAGGGTGACCGTACCACCGTCGTTTTGAATGGCGCCGGTGCCGTCGGAGGGCGCAGCGTTACCACTCACAGTAGTGTTGGTCAGGGTCATCCTGCCCCCGTTGGAGATGGCGCCGGCGAAACGACCAAAGTTATCGCTGACACTGCTGTTGAGCAGGGTCGCTGTCCCGCCGTTTTCGATGCCGGCAACACTCTGCCCGAAAGAGCCGGCATCGTTGCGACTGACGCTGCTGTTGAGGAGGGTCAGTGTCCCGGCGTTCGCAATGGCACCAGAGGTATTGCTGACGCCGCTGTTGAGGAGGGTCAGTGTCCCGGCGTTGAAGATGCCTGCGAAGAAGAAGACTCCCCCACCGCCGGAGAGGGTCAGGCCGTCAAGCATCAGGACGCCCGGCGCGTGCACGTCTATAATCCGAAACTCGGGGGCACTGGCAGCACGGGCGAGCACCGTGCGGTTGGCTCCAGCCCCTCGCATGGTGATGGTGCTGGTAATCAACGGTAAGCCATTTCCCGCCCCATCAGTGTCGTTATCCACCGCTGTTAAGGTATAAGTGCCCGCAGCTAAGTTAATGGTGTCATCCTCGTTGTTCCCATTTGCGGTGTTGATTGCATTGATCAGCGCTGTTACGTCTCCTGCCGCAATGTTGAACACCGCCGCCTCGGCAGGACAGAGCAGCACCAGTGCTACAATGGCAGATGCTAAGATCTGCAAACCAACCATCATGCGCATCCTCCCCATTCCTCTAAGCCTTTGCCCCTTTGTCCTTTGCTGTCTCATGCTATGCATAACTCCTCCTCAACATGTTTCCGGTGTACTGCCGCTAATCCACGCGCCTTGACCCGTAGCTCCTCTGAAAATGACTCCCCTTCTTGCCGAAGGCGCATAAGGAGGGGTTTGGGGGAGGTCGGCTGGTCACCCCCCTGAAGTCCCCCCTTGTGCAAGGGGGGACATTTTCA
>JACXTT010011703.1_pt1 | contig 11719 bp, 7 predicted proteins | sample 9270951 | NCBI WGS metagenome assembly JACXTT01 (sample SAMN15532306, study PRJNA645909) | rock metagenome | isolation source: weathered quartz diorite | place: Puerto Rico | collected 2017-06-21 | reverse complement strand
TTGCGACCTCGTAACCGGCCTTCAAGTCCGGCTGGCCGGGCGTCTTGAGAATCATGTCCTTCTTCGCGGCGATGATGGGCAGCTTGTCCGCGCTGGCGTCGCGCACGCGGCCAAAGATGGCGGCGGCGCGCTTGGCGAGCATCCCGAAGTCCGCCTCGCTGCGCGTGAGGGTGCGGATGGTCGCGGCGGGAATGTCGCTGGCGAGAATGCGCTTCTGCTCCAGTTCGCTGAGGAGCTGCGAAGCCCAGCGGGCGCGCGAGGCCAGCGTCTCGGCGGCGGCGCGGCGGGCGGCGGGGCCGAAATTCTTCCATTGCGCGAAGAGCGCCTCGGCGGTCGCGTCCGCGCCGAGCTGGCTGAGGCCGGCGATGGCTTCGAGCACGAGCGGTTCGGGATTGCCGGGCGTGATGGCCTTGAGCAGCGCGTCGCGGGCCGCGTCGTTCTTGAGCTGGCGGGCGGTCTGCGCGGCCTTGAGGCGCTCGTCGAGCGGGGCCTTCGTGTCGTTCACGAGCGCGAGGCTGGCCTGCATCGCGCCGGCGTCGCCCCAGAGCGCGCCGAGCTGGCGGGCGAAGCGGGCCACGTCCTCGCGCGGGCTGGCGAGGAGCCGCTGCATGACGGCGTCGGTGGGTTTGTTGGGCTTGAGCGCCTTGCCCTTCTGGCCGTCCACGAGGCCGTTGAGGGCGGGGGCGAGGAACGGCTCGCTCACCGGCACTTTCTCGAGAAAGTTCAGCACCTCATCCATGCGCTGGGGACTCTGCAAATCAACCGTGCGACGCATGGCCTTGTAAGCGAGCGTGCCACTCAACGGCATCGTGGCCGCGCCGTTTTCGGTCAGCCAGTCGAACGCGGACTTCGGGTTCGCGGCAACATACGGCTCGCTCCCCATCCAAATCATGAAGGGTAGCAGCGGGTCGGCGGCGGTGCCGGGCTGCTTGGCCAGCGTGTCCAGCGCCAGCGCGGTATTCGCGTGGTCGGGGCCTTTGCCGTCGGGCGTGTTGACGGTGAGCGAACCCGCAACCAACTGCCGGCACGCCACGGCCACGGCCAGCCGCACGGACGGGTCGGGGTCGGCGGCGAGCTTCGCGAGCAACGCGCCATCGTCTTGGCTGGCAACACGGCGCTCACCGATGAAGCGTGCCGCCCAGGCGCGGATTGCCGGGCCCTTTTCCGGTGCAGCCTTCACGATTTGGTCGTCCGCAAGGTAGCCGGAGCTGTGCAGCGTCCACAGCGAGGCAAGGCGCGATTCGAGACGGGGAGCGCCCGCCTCCGGCGGGCGGTTCTCGGCGTCGCGCCGAGAACTTTGTGCCACTGACTTGGCCGATGCTGAAGCGGGGGAGTCAGTGGAACGAGAATCCGGCGTGACGCCGGATTCGGCACGCGAGACGCGTGCGCTCCCCTCGGGGAACGCCTGCTTTTGTAACAAGCCCGTCACCTTGTCGTCGCGACGGTCGTTTAGAACCCGCTGCGCCATCTTCCGCTGCCAGACATTCGGGTGCGCGAGGCGCTCGACCAGTTGCGCGGAGCTGAGTTTCGCCAGGTCCATGTCGCGCTGCGGGCGGCTGGGGACGGCCTTGCCCTTGTCATTGCCGGTCCAGACCACGCGCCAGATGCGGCCATGCTCGCGGTCCACGCCCTCCGGGTCGGCACGGGCGTTCTGGTAGCAGGGATACTTGTCATACCAGTCCATGATCCACAGCGCGCCATCGGGGCCGACTTGCTGGCTCACGGGCATGAACCAGCCGTCGTTGGCGCGGATGAAGTCCTGCTTGAACGAGCTTTTGAACGTGCTGCCGTTGGGCGTGAGCGTGTCCTGATGCACCGCGTTGTCATGCAGGTTGCCGCAGAAGATGGTGCCGTAGTGCTCCGCCGGCCATTGGTCGCCGAGATAGACCTGGATGCCCGCGTAGGCGGCCATCTTGTGGCGATGGTCCACGATGCTCGGCAGGAGCTGGTAAGCGTAGGGGAACTGCGGCTGGCCGCCCTGCCGCACGTAGATGCCGCCGGGGGCCATGTGGAACATGTGGTCAATCACGCACGCGCTGAGGAAGGCGTTGCCCGCGCGGTCGAAGTCCACGCCCCACGGATTGCTCGTGCCGTCGGCGAAGACCTCGAACTTCTTCGTCTGCACGTTGTAGCGCGCGACGGCGGCGTCCATGCGGACGGCGGGTTCGCCGGGGCGGTCGGGGCTGGTGACGTTCGCGCGCGTGAAGACGCCGTGAGTCATGTAGAGCTGGCCGTCGGGGCCCCAGGTGAAGCCGTTGAGCAACTCGTGCCGGTCTTCGAGGCCGAAGCCCGTGAGCAAGGTGGTTTGCTTGTTCGCCTTCTGAAACGCGCCGATGCCCGCGCCCGCCGGGGCGTTCGTGTCTTGGAGGAAAAGCAGATGCGGCGCTTGCCCGAGGAAGACTCCGCCGTGGCCGAGCAGAATGCCCGTCGCGAGCGAAAAGCCGTCGGCGAAGACCGTGACCTTGTCCGCGCGACCGTCGCCGTCCGTGTCTTCGAGAATCTTGATGCGGTCGCGCCCGCGCTCGCCGGGCTTCGCGCCGAGCGGATACTCGTAAAGCTCCACCACCCACAGCCGCCCGCGCTCGTCCCACGTCATCGCGACGGGGTTCACCACCTCCGGCTCGCTGGCGAAGAGGCGGATTTCAAAGCCCGGCGGCAGCGTGAACTTCTTTTGCGCCTCCTCCGGCGACAGCGCGGGCGTGCTGGCCGGCGCGTGCTGGCCGGACATTTGTTTGCCCGGCGGCGCGTTCTTGTAAGTGGGGAAGCCGAGGTCCTTCTGCGGCACCTTGTAATCGGCGGCGGAAAGCGTGGCGGCCAGCGCGAGCGAAGACGCGACGGCCAGCGCGGCAGAGCGGAAAGGATTCATAGCGGGCACACGTTAGGAAACGAACGGCCCGGCTCCAAGCTTCAAACAACGCGCTCCGGGACGATGCAGTTGGACGGGGAGCGCACGCGTCCCGCGTGCCGTCGTGGCCGTCCCGGCCACGACTTCGTTCCACCATCTTGCTCGGCACTTTTCAGTGGGAAGAAAATAGAGTGACGAAGTTTCCGGCGGGACGCCGGAAACTACACGCCAGAGGCGTGTGCTCCCCGATGCCCAACTGCCTCGTTACGCAGGCGGCGGGGTGGGCGGCGTGGGCGGCGCAGGAGTGGGCGGGTTGTAGTTCGTCGGGATTTCCTGACGGATGAGGTCGCCTTCAGCGGTGCCTTCGGGAAAGACTTTCGTGGCTTCCGCATACCACGCCACGCATTCGTCCTCGAGGCGCGAGTAGAGGACGTTGAGCAGGCCCGCGTTGCGCCGCCATTTGGCGAGCGCGGCTTTGTAATTCTTCTTGAGCGTCCCGAGCTTTGGGTTGGTGTCCTGGCCCGCGCCGGCCGCGCCTTCGAGCAGGAGCTTGTATTCCGCGAGCGTCTTGTTCGGGGCGGGAACGAACGGCGCGCCCGTCTGCTCCTCCCATTCTTCCCACGCGGCGAGCAGGTCATCCGCCTCATCCTCGATGGCGCGGCGGCTGTCGCCTCGCGAGCTGAGGTCGTTCACGGTGAGCAGCAGGCCCGGCAACGTCGCCGCCCGCACGCGCATGATGCCCATGGTCAGGAGCGTGGCGGCATGGATGGCGTCGAACCTTGCATCCAGCAGCCCGCGCGCGGTGAGCATGTTGACCTTCAACCCGGCGGTTACTTTGGCGAGGCTGCCCTCCACCGTGGCGTCGAGCGAGACGATGTCCGCATCCCATTGCGCGAGGGTCTTGAGCGGCCAGGTCCACGCGGCATCGGTGGCGAGCGTCGCTTGCACCGCGCGGGTCTTTTCCGTGCGGTCCTTGACGAAATCCTGGCTGGTGTTGATGTCGGTGCTCATAATGCGGTTGTTTTCTCGACTTGGGATTACTGGGTCGGGAGTTGTCTATCAAACCAGACACCGGGCTGCAAGCCCGATGAGGACGGTGAGTTCGAGCGCATTTGTGTTTTTGGCAACGATGCGGTGGTTGGCGGTTTTCTCCCTCACCCCGGCCCTCTCCCGCTGGGCGAGGGAGACCATGCAGTCCACGCGATGGCGTCAAGGCGCGCTGGGTTCAAGTCCGCATCGGCCGAATGACTTCCCTCTCCCAGCGGGAGAGGGAAAGGGTGAGGGAGAACGGCTCCAGCTTCACCGTGGCTCGCCAATGACGTAGCGCGCCCCTTCGCCGCCGTGCCGCGCTCGTGCGCCTACGGCCAGCGGACCAGCTCCGACGACCCGGGCGACCAGACCTACGGACAGCGCAATGGCTCCTATGGACCGGGCGGGCATTCCTACATGCCGGGGGTGCCCTCCTACGCACCGGGGGAGTGCGCCTACAGACCGGGGGTATCTTCCTACGGGCCGGGGAGGCTCTCCTACGCCGTAGGAATACTCCCCCCTGAGCAAAAACAGCCAGCCCGGGGCCGTGGCAAGCCTCCCGGGCACGAAAAGGCGGTCGCCCGGCCTGTAGGAGCCACTGCGCGGCACGGCGAAGCGGCAGAGGAAGGCGAACTTATCGGATGAACACTCCATCAGAAGCATGCCCGAGGTCGTCAACCTCACACCCGAGCACGTCGGCAACTTCAGTCCGCGTGATGGGACGATTGCTGAGTGACACGACAAAACCCTCGCCTGCCTTGGCGCTGTTCACTTGCTGGTAAGGTCGGATTGCTTCACGGTTGAGCCATGAAGCCGACCTCCCGCCGCCAGTTCACCCGCGTCCTTGCCAGCGCCGCCGCCGGACTCGCTCACATCGGCGGAATGCCGGCGAGGGCGGCTTCGAGACGGGCGGTGGTGCCGTGGCGGGCGCACCAGGCCTGGATGTAGGCCATGTCCAGCGTCTCGGGGCCTTGCACGGCGAGCACGTCGCGCGCGTCGTCCAGGTCCTTGCCGCGGCCCCAGCGGAGCTTTTGCACGATGACATCCTCGGGCGTGGGCAGCCAGGTGGCGCAACCGAGCTGCGGGGAGAACAGGCGGCGTTTGCGGGCGAACTGCTCCTGCACGAAGGGGTCGTCAAACAGTTCGAACAGCTCGACCTTGAACGGCGGGCTGCCGCGCATGGTGCCGACCTGCCGCCGGCCCCAGGTGAGCGTGTCGAACAGCACCTGCGGCTCGAACCCGACGAGGCTGTCCAAACGCGCCACCACCCGGCGGATCGGCTCGCCACCCGCGAGGCTCAACACCACGTCCACGTCCTTCGTGGACCGCGGGATGCCATACAGGCTGTAGGCGAACGCGCCCGTGATCATGTGCTCCACGCCCTCCGCCTCACAGGCGGCGACGACGGCGGCGGCGAGGGCTTCGACGGTCATGGGACGGACGGCTTCTGGAGGGCGAACCGACCGTGGTCATGCGTCCGGCAGAGCCGGTCGAGTCGGCGGCGCACCTCCTGCCAGCCCTGTTCCGCGTCGGTCGTGCCGGTCTGCCACATCGCTCCTGCATGCATCCGGGCGAAGACGCCGTTGGTCAGCTCGAAGGCGTCCGCCAGGCGCTGTTCGGGTGTCAACTGCCGGGCACGCCGCACCTTCTCGCGGTAAATGTCGTCCTGCAACGCCTTCAGCGCGGCGGGGTCGTCGTGGACGTTGGACATGACGCGGCAACGGTATCGGCGGGCGGAGGGCGCGGCAAGCGCGGGGGCACTTGCTGGCGGCAGACAATTCCATCACGCTGCGACCATGAAGCCGACCTCCCGCCGTCAGTTCACCCGCGTCCTTGCCAGCGCCGCTGCCGGACTCGCCGCGTCGAGCGGCGTTGCAGCCGATTCGCCTGCGCGCGGGACGCGGAAGTTCCTCTACGTCGCCGCGCCGGGCGTGCGGAATTACCTGGAATACGGCGGGCACGGCATCCTCGTGTTCGACATCGAGGACGGGCACAAGTTCGTGAAGCGCATCCCGTCGGCGGGCGTGGACGAGCAGGGCAAGCCGATCAACGTGAAGGGCATCTGCGCCTGCGCGGCGGCACGGCGGCTCTACGTCAGCACGTTGAAGACGCTCATGGCCTTCGACCTCGCGAGCGAGAAGCTGCTGTGGGAGAAGCCCTACGAGGGCGGCTGCGACCGCATGGCCATCGCGCCGGACGGAAAGTTCATCTACCTGCCGTCGCTGGAGAAGGACCACTGGCACGTCGTGGACGCGGACGGCGTGGTGCTGACCAAGCTGGTGCCCAAGTCCGGCGCGCACAACACCATCGTCGGTCTCGACGGCGCGCACGCCTACCTCGCGGGCCTCAAGTCGCCGTTGCTGCGCGTCACCGACACGCGCACGCACACCATCGCGCGCGAGGTCGGGCCGTTCTCAAACTCCATCCGGCCCTTCACGGTGAACGGCCGGCAGACGCTCTGCTACGTGAACGTGAACGAGCTGCTCGGCTTTGAAATCGGCGACCTCAAGACCGGCAAGATGCTGCATCGCGTCGAGGTCCAGGGCTTTCAGAAAGGCCCGGTGAAGCGCCACGGCTGCCCGAGCCACGGCGTCGGCCTCACGCCGGATGAAAAGGAAGTCTGGGTCGTGGACGCCTTCAACCAGCGCGTGCATGTCTTCGACAACACCGTCTCGCCGCCCAAGCAGGTGGCCAGCCTCAAGGTCCGCGACGAGCCGGGCTGGGTGACGTTCAGCCTCGACGGCCGCCATGCCTATCCATCCACCGGAGATGTCATCGAGGTGGCCACGCGCAAGACCGTGACGCAACTCACCGACGAGAAAGGCGGCCCCGTGATGAGCGAGAAGATGGTGGAAATCCACTTCAACGACGGCAAACCCGTGCGCAACGGCGACCAGTTCGGCCTCGGGCGAGCGCGGTGAGCAGAGCGGGACCGGGAAGTTAGCGGTTTACGGATGCGCCGCGCGTTTCTATCGTGCCCGCGTGAACTCCACATTGCGCTTGTCCCGCCTGTCCGCTCTCGTGCTCCTCGCCCTGGCCGTGTCCGCCTCCGCCGCCGACCGGCTCACCATCCCCGACTACTACGAATGCCCGCGCGCTGCCGGCCCCATCAAGATTGATGGCAAGGCCGACGAGCCTGCCTGGGCCAAGGCCGTGGTCATCGAATCCTTCGTGACCTTCTGGGCGAACCGCCCGGGCAAGACCAGGACCAAGGCCCGCCTGCTCTGGGACGACGAATACCTCTACTTCCACGCCGAGATGGAGGACGCCGACCTCTACGCCGACGTGCGCGAGACCAACGGCAACATCTGGGAGAACGATGTCTTCGAGCTGTTCTTCAAGCCGCGCGAGGATGCGCTGGGCTACTACGAATTCCAGGTCAACGCGCTCAACGCGCAGTTCCACGTCTTCATGCCGTCGCGCGGCGCGGGCGGCGCGCGGCGCGGGCGCGGCGGGTCGGCGGACGGCAAGTTCGCGATGAAGACCGCCGTCGTGCTGCAGGGCACGTTGAACAACTGGCGCGACACCGACACCGGCTGGTCCGTCGAGGGGCGCATCCCGTGGCAGGATTTTAACCGCACCGGCGGCCGGCCGAAAGCGGGCGACACCTGGCGTTTCGCGCTGTGCCGCTATGATTACTCGAAGAACTTCGAGTCGCCGAACCTCACAAGCTGCGCGCCGCTCAAGGCCGGCTCCTTCCACCAATACGAGGATTACTGCCGGCTCAAGTTCGTCACCACCGTCGCCGTGGCGGAGGCGGGCAAGGCGGCGAGCAAGTAAAACCCTTCACCTCCTCCCATGAAACTTTTCTGCACCCTCTGCGCTGTCGTGCTGGCCGCCGCGCACGTCTCCGCCCAGCCGCTCCGTCCGAAGGAGGCCGACACCAGCGAACTCGCGCAGCAGGCCATCGCCGCCTACCGCAAGGGCGACATCCCGCAGGCCATCGCGCTCGCCACCAGGCTCATCGAGGCCGCGCCGAAGCAGCCGTCCGGCTGGATGCTCCGCGCGCAGCTTCATGTCACCCAGCGCCAGCACGCGAAGGCCGTCGCCGACTACTCCGAAGTCATCAAGCTCGAACCGAAATCGCCGAACGCGTGGCAGGCGCGTGGCGAGGCGAACTTCAAGTTCGGCAAAATCGCCGAGTCCGTCGCCGACTTCGACAAGTTCCTCGAACTCGTCCCCGCGCAGAAGCCGCAGCACTGGCAGCGCGGCATCTCGCTCTACTACGCCGGCCGCTTCAAGGACGGCAAGGAACAGTTCGAGATCCATCAGACCGTGAACTCGAACGACGTGGAGAACGCCGTCTGGCACTTCCTCTGCGCCGCGCGCGCGGACGGCCTGGAGAAGGCGAAGAAAGGTCTCATCCCCATCGAAGGCGACGGGCGTGTGCCGATGGCGCAGGTCCACCAGCTCTTCGCCGGCAAGGCCAAGCCGGAGGACGTGCTCGCCGCCGCGAAGGCCGCGCCCGCCGAGACCCGCGCGGGCGAGCCGATGTTCTACGCGCACCTCTACCTCGGCATTTACTTCGAGGCCATCGGTGACGCCAAGCAGGCGCGCGACTACATCTTCAAGGCTGCCGAGCGCGCCAACGAAAACGGCTACATGGGCGACGTGGCCCGCGTCCACGCTGAGATTCTGCGGAAGCAGGAGAAGAAGTGAGCTGGGCAACCGCGATTAACGCAAAGGTGCAAAGACGCAGGGTGAAGCAACCGCAGGTTCAAGTGAACTGCGACGGCGTCTGGCGGTGAGGAGCAACGGACGCTTTCTCCCTCACCCCGGCCCTCTCCCGCTGGGAGAGGGAGAAACGCAGTCCGCGTCTCGGCGAGAGAGAACGCCCGGTTTCACAAAGCAGCGTGAAGCGCCTTCCCTCGCCCAGCGGGAGAGGGCCGGGGTGAGGGTGAAAACGGCCGGCGGCTTGTGATCAACAAATTCGTCTTTCTCCTCTGCCTTGGAAGCAAGCGCGATGCACCCGTCCACCGGTCTGATTCTGCCCTGCCGGAAAGGGATTGGAGGGGTGCCAGCCCGCCAGTCAGAGCAAGATTGGTCAAAGAATGCCATGACCAGCCATTTGGGTCTCGAAGCGCCGGGTTCAGCATCGTCAAGCCTTGTGGCAGGACTCTCCAAGCCTTATGGCGTCCCTCTGGACAAGTTTATGGCAAGGGTCGCCAAAGGCTTGTGGAAATGACGGACACAAGCTTATGGCAACCACTTCTGTAAGATATGGGAGGCCAAACCGGGCTTTGAGTGGTCAAAAACAGCCAATCCAAAGGGGGCGGACAAGGCTTCCGGTCGCCAAGGGTGCCTTGATGAGTCGCACCGGATAAGGCAGTTCGTCTGGAAAGGTGTGCCACCTTTAGTCATGAAGGTATGGCACCCTTGGCGGCGGGGCTGGGCACCCTTCTCCGGCGGCAGCCAAAGCCTCTACATCAGGCTCACCGGGTCCACGTCCACGGTCAGCGAGACTTCGTCGGGCAGGGCGAGGGTTCCGAGGAGCTTCGTCAGCAGCCGGCTCAGGCGGGACATCTGGTTCGTGCGCAGCATGAGCTGGTAGCGGTAGTAAGTCTCGGCCCGCAGCAGCGGCGCGGGCGCGGGACCGGCGAGCGTCAGGTCGCGGAGCGGCGACGTGTGAGGGTGTGAGGGTGTGAGGGTGTGAGCAGGCGCGTCGTCGGGCAGCAGTTCCATCTCTCTCACGCTCGCACCCTCAGACGCTGGCACAGCCTTTCCGCTGGCGAGCGCTTCGAGCTCGTGCGTCACGTGCCCGGCGGTGAACTTCACCTTCTCCTCGTTGCGGCCCTTGAAGGTGAGCAGGGCGATGCGCGCGGCCGGCGGATACTTGAGCTGCTCGCGGAACTCGATCTCCTGCTCGTAGAAGCCGGTGAAATCGTGGCGGCGGGCGTATTGGATCGCGGGATGAAAGGGCGTGAAGCTCTGCACGAAGACTTCGCCCTCCACGTCGCCGCGGCCCGCGCGCCCGGCGACCTGCGTGAGGAGCTGGAAGGTGCGCTCGCCCGCGCGGAAGTCGGGGATGTGCAGGCTGAGGTCCGCGTGGATGACACCGACGAGCGTGACGTTCTCGAAGTGCAGGCCCTTCGCGATCATCTGCGTGCCGACGAGGATGTCGGTCTTGCCGGCCTTGAAGTCGCCGAGCACGCGGCGGTAGTCCTCCTTGCGCTTCATCAGGTCGGAGTCCATGCGCTGCACGCGCGCGTGCGGGAAGAGTTTCGTGAGCGTCTCCTCGACGCGCTCGGTGCCGAGGCCGGAGTAACGGATGGCCGCGCTGCGACACTTCGGCTCCGGGCAGACGGCGGGCGCGGGGGCCTCGTGGCCGCAGATGTGACAGCAAATCTTCTGCGCGCGCCGGTGGTAGGTGAGGGCGACGCTGCAATTCGGACACTCGGCCACGAAGCCGCATTGCGGGCACTGGAGCGAGCTGGAGTAGCCGCGCCGGTTGAGGAAAAGGATCGTCTGCTCGCGGCGTTCGAGGCGCTTGGTGATCGCTTCCTTCAGCTCCTCGGAGAAGATGGGTGTGCCCTTGTCCTTGCGCGCGGTCTGCCGCATGTCCACGACGCGGACGATGGGCATCTTCTTGTCGTCGGCGCGGAGCTTGAGTTCGAGCAAGGCGTATTTGCCGCGCGCGACGTTGTAGAAGCTCTCCATCGAGGGCGTCGCCGAGCCGAGCACCACAACGGCGTCCTCCATCTGGCCGCGCACGACGGCGACATCGCGCGCGTGGTAACGCGGGGCCTCCTCCTGCTTGTAGGAATGCTCGTGCTCCTCGTCCACGATGATGAGGCCGAGCGGTTCGACCGGCGCAAAGATGGCCGACCGCGCGCCGATGACGATGCGCGCGCGGCCCTGACGAATCTTGTGCCACTCATCGTGCCGCTCGCCGGAGCTGAGGTGTGAGTGCAGCACGGCGACCTGCGTCTGGAGCGGCCCATGACTGAAGCGGGCCTTGAAGCGCTCGACCGTCTGCGGCGTGAGCGCAATCTCCGGCACCAGCACGACTGCTCCCTTCCCTTGCGACAACGCGTGGGCGATGGCCTGGAGATAAACCTCCGTCTTGCCCGAGCCGGTGACGCCGTGGAGGAGGAAGGTGCTGCGTGTTTCGTGCTGCGTGCTGCGTGAAGCGTCCGCTGCCGAATCACGCAACACGGAACACGCAGCACGCTCGTCCATCGCCGCCGTGATTTGCACCAGCGCCTTCGCCTGTTCCGCGCTCAGCGGCAGCGGGTCGGTCTTGCTGATGAGTTCCTTCGCATACGGGTCGCGCTCGGAGACTTGGCTGCTGATGACGACGAGGTTCTTGTCCTCCAGGCGGCGGATGGTCTCGGCGGTGGTCTCGGCGAGTTCGAGAAGTTCCCGCAATGGCAGCTCGCGGCGCTCTTCGAGCAGGTTGAGGATTTCCTGCTGGCGCTTGGTGAGCTTGGGTGGCTCGCCGGTCAGCGGGAGAAGGCGGACGATGAGGCGCTCGCGCCAGCCTTCCTGCTCGCGGCGCACGACCTCGGGCAGCACGCTCTTCAAGGCAGTCTCCGGCGCACAGCAGTAATAGTCCGCGATCCAGCGCGCGAGCTGGAGCACCTTTGGAGTGACGAGGGACTGTTTGCCAACAACGCCCGTGAGCTGGCGAAGATTCGTGTGCGTGGAGTGCTCCGGCAGCGCGGTGACGCAGCCCATGATCTGCCGATGGCCGAAGGGCACCTTGACGCGCGTGCCGACCTCGACCTGTCCGGCCAGCTCCGGCGGGATGGCGTAGTCGAACTCCTTGCGGAGCGCGATTTCAAGGGTGACGCGGGCGACCATTGCCGAGTTGAGAGTCGGGGAGTTGAGAGTTGAGAGTCAAGG
>JACXTT010011700.1_pt1 | contig 11722 bp, 15 predicted proteins | sample 9270951 | NCBI WGS metagenome assembly JACXTT01 (sample SAMN15532306, study PRJNA645909) | rock metagenome | isolation source: weathered quartz diorite | place: Puerto Rico | collected 2017-06-21 | reverse complement strand
GCGCGCGGTGTAGACGCCGACCACTCCCGGCGCCTTGCTCGCGTCCGTGATGTCGATGCTCTTGATGCGCGCGTGCGCGAGGGGGCTGCGCACGAACGCGGCTGATGCGGTGCCCTGGCGCGTGAAGTCGTCGATGTAATGGCCATGGCCGGTGATGAGACGAGGGTCTTCGCGCCGGTGGATCTTCGCTCCGACGAGCTGGGTGACCGCCATCTCAGTTGCCTCCCGCCGCGACTGTCGTCTTCCGGGCCGGCGTGGCGCTCATCGTCTTGGCGGCACTCTGCACGGCCTTGACGATGTTCACGTAGCCCGTACACCGGCAGAGATTGCCTTCGAGCCCCTTGCGGATCTCGTCTTCGGTCGGGTTCGGGTTCTCTGCCAGCAGATAGGCCGCGGCCATGATGAAGCCCGGCGTGCAGTAACCGCACTGAAGGCCGTGCTCGTCCCAGAACGCCTGCTGGATCGGGTGCAGCTCGCCATCCTTGGCCATGCCCTCGATCGTGGTCAGGCTCTTGCCTTCGGCCTGGACTGCGAACATCGTGCAGCTCTTGACGGCTTTGCCGTCGACCAGGATCGTGCACGCGCCGCACTGGCTCGTGTCGCAGCCGATGTGCGTGCCGGTCAGCCCCAGGTTGTCGCGCAGGTAGTGCACGAGCAGGAGGCGAGGCTCGACCTCATGCTCGTGCCGGCGGCCGTTGACGGTTGTCGCGACCTTGTGCTTCATGCTGCTAAGACCCCTCCTAAAGCGGTACGCGGGCGGCACCGCTCAACTCCCGCCAGTAAAAGTGCGCCCTGCGCGCGCCCGGGCGGCGCAGATGAACCCCTCTATTGCGCTACTTTTAGGCCGGAAATGCAACTGGAGAATTCTTTCCAGGTGAGCGCCCCGCCCGATCGTGTGTTCGGCTACCTCCTCGACGTCAACAAGGTCGTGGGCTGCGTGCCCGGCGCGGAGCTGACCGAGGTCGTCGACGAGACCACCTTCAAAGGCAGGGTCAAGATCAAAGTGGGGCCGATCACGGTCGCCTACAACGGCACGGCGAGAATTTCGGACCGCAACGACGCGGAGCGCACCGCCACGCTCACGGCGGAGGGCCGGGAGACAACGGGTCCCGGCTCAGCCCGGGCCTCCGCGCTGATGAAGGTGCAGACCGCCAGCGAGGGGTCGCTGGTCCAGATCGTGACCGACTATCACGTGGCCGGCCGGGTGGCGTCCTTCGGCCGTGGGGTCATGGAAGATGTCTCGAAACGCCTCATCAACGACATGGCGAGCTGTATCCAGGCCAACCTCGAGGCGGCCGACGACCACTCGGTCGAGGGCGACGTCACCGCGGCCGTTGCCCGCTCCGCGCCGCCACCTCGGACGGCTGCCCCGGTCAGTGCTTTCTCTCTTCTGTGGCACCTTCTGAAGGTGCGCCTGGCCAGGCTGTTCGGGTCTAGATCAGCCTAAGAACACCGCCAGCATCAGGTCGCGGTTGACCCAGATGTTGGGTTGGGTCCAACTCTTGCCCGCCACCCCGAAGATCGTCACGGTGGCGTCCTGGATGGGAAAGAACCGTGCCTTCATCAGGATCTCGGTGTGCATCGAGGGCTCGCTGGCTTTCGGAAACTCGGCCGCGCCCGTGACCATGAAATTCGAAGCCTGGAACATTACATAGCGGCGGACCATGTCGGCCACCACGTCGGGTGGCGGCGGCTCCGGCTCGATCGTGCGGATGCCGCCGACCAGGTCCTTGTTGAAGAGGCCTTCCGGGATCCCGCTGAGCGGCACCGCGCCGGGCACGAGCGGCTCGGCGCTGACGTTGCGCAGGTGAAACAGCGGCTCAGGGTCGTTGATGGTCTCGCGCAGCCTTCCGCCACGGACCTGGATCTCGGCCGTGAGGCGCTGATACGAGGTCAGCACGTCCACCTTGCTCCACGAGAGGTTCGCGCCGATCGAACCTGACGTCGGACCTGACATCAGCGGGCAAGGATAACTCGACGGCCCCCCGTCTCGACCCAAGACAATGGCTCCGATGGACCTCGACGAGGCGCGCGCCCGCATCCGCCTCTGGCATCACCTGCACGCATTCATCTCGGTGTCGGGGGAGCAGGGCAGCGGCACCGTCGTGGCGGTGAAGGACCTGGTCGACGTCAAGGGCATGGTCACGACGGCCGGCGGAATCATCCTGCCCGACGTCCCGGCCCCCGAGGACGCGCCGGTTGTCGGGCGCATCCGCGAAGCCGGATGCGTGGTCGTCGGCAAGGCCAACCTGCACGAGTTCGCGTATGGGGTGACCAGCGTGAACCCGCATTACGGGGCGGTGCGCAACCCCTACGACCCGGGTCGCGTGGCGGGCGGGTCTTCGGGCGGCTCGGCCGCAGCAGTCGCGGCCGGACTTTGCGACTGGGCGATCGGCAGCGACACAGGCGGGTCGATCCGCATTCCCGCCTCCCTGTGTGGCGTGGCCGGTTTCAAGCCCGCATTCGGGAGCATCGACACCGCGGCGGTGATTCCCCTCCGCAGGTCGCTCGACACCCTCGGACCGATCGCGGGCAACATCCAGGCCACGGCACGGGCCTACTCGATGCTGTCAGGGGAAGACGTGTCCCTGGAGGGTCTTTCCGCGCCGGTGCTCGGGGTCCCGGCGGGCTGGGTGACCGACGTCGACGAGCCCACCGGCGAAGCATGGCGAATGATCTCGAAGGGCCTGCCCGAGGTCGAGTTCCTCAACCGTGACCGTCTGTTCGAGGTCGGCCTAACGATCCTGCTGGCGGAAGCGGCCGATTATCACCGCCGCTGGGCCGCCGAATGCCCGGAGAAATATGGCGCTGACGTGCTACGGCTGATCCGGCGCGGGCTCGAGATCCCGGCCGGCGCGTATCAGGAGGCGCTCCACGAACGCGTGGAGCTGGAGGGGGCCGCGCAACGTGCGATGGAAGGGATCGACGCGCTGATCTTGCCTGCCACCGCGATCGTCGCCCCGCCGGTCGACGCCGGCCCTGAAGTTCGCGAGCCCCTCTCCAGGTTCACACGTCCCTTCAACACCACGCACCAGCCTGTCGCGGTCCTGCCTGCGCCGGTGCCGCGCGGACTGCCGGCGGGCATCCAGGTGGTTGGCCACACCAACTCCGACACTCTGCGCGCTGCAGCGTGGCTCGAGCGCCAGTGGCAGGGTCTCGACTCGTGAAGTCGAAGGAGCTCTTCCCCGCGATCTTCAGCCGTCACGCGGCGTCGTACCAGCGCCGGCTCGATCAGATCATGGCCAGGGGCCAGGCGCGCGGCCGCCGCCGGGTGATCGAGCTGGTCGAAGCGGAACCGGGGATGCGCGTGCTGGACCTCGCATGCGGACCGGCGACGCTGAGCCGGCGTCTCGCCGAACAGGTGGCGCCGGACGGCGAGGTCGTCGGCGTGGATCTCGCCGAGGGAATGATCGAGCTCGCTCGCCGGGCCGGCATCGCCAACGCGCGCTTCGAGGTCATGGACATCGAGCAGCTCGCCTTTGCCGGCGCGTCGTTTGATGCGGCGGTGTGCGGCCACGGCCTCCACTTCGTGCCCGACCTCCACAGGTGCATGAGCGAGGTGCGACGGGTGCTCAGGCCAAGAAAGAGATTTGCCGCCAGCGTGCCCGTCGGCTCCCAGAAGCAGCGGCCCTGGGCGCTGGTGGAGGAGGTGGTCGATCGCTACCTGCCGCCGGCACCCGAGGCGGTCGACCGCCTTTCGACTCGCACCGCGGTGACCGACCCCGAAGCCTTCCGAGCCGCGGCCCTGTCCGCCGGATTCGCGGAAGCTCGCGTGGAGGTGATCAGTGAGAAAGTGCGATGGGGCTCCGCGGAGGAGCTCGTCTCGCTTTTCGTGAGCTGGTGGGATTGTGCCGTCCGAATGGAAGCGACCGGCGCCGACCAGCGCGAGGCCTTCGTCACCGATGCGATCGCGGCGCTCAAGCGAGCCTATCCGCGCGAAATCGAGACGGACGAAGCCAACCACGTCCTGTTCGCAGTCACCTGACGGTGCCGCCCCCAAGCGCGATCCTCCGGCTGGTCGGTTTTGCTGTCGCATCCGGCCTCGCGCTCGCGGGGGTGCAGCCTCTGCTGGCCGCCGCAGCGGGCGCGATTGATTTGCGCTGGGCCTTCAGCCTCACGGCGCCGGCGCTGGTCACTGCCGCGCTGATCTTCGGGGCGGGCCGGATCTTCAGCCGTGGCGACGTGGTGCAGCCGCCCTGGTACTCGGCGTGGCTGTTATTGCCTGGATCGTTCCTGCTGGCCGGTGCGGCGGCGATGTGCATCTTCGGGGCGCTGGTCGAGCTCTCGCTGATCCCGTGGACCTTGTGGGCTTTGCTCCTCGCCGGGGGATTGCTGTGGACCGCGGCCATGGCCCTGGTGCGGAGTCACTCCCACTGAGGGAGCTCGCCAGGAAAGCGGTGGGGCGGACGGTGTCGCCGCGCTGGTCAGCCGGTCCTTGATCGCCCGGCGTCCGCGTTCGAGGGCGCGAATCCCGTCTTCGCCCTTGAACCCGCTGTTGGCGCCGCCCAGCAGGCTGTCGAGCTCCCAGGCGAGCTGCTCCGGATCCACCGCCGGACCGATCTCGCCCGCCTCCTGAGCCTCCCGCACCGCGCGGTTCCGGCTGTACGACCCGTAGGCCTTCTTCTGAAGGACTGAGTCGCGGACCGGCCCGGGCCGCCGGCTGTCGTATTCCTCGGCCACGGCCCAGAAGAAGCAGCCTCCCGGAAACACCCCACGCTCGACGTAAGACAGCCAGGAGTTGCACAGCGCCCAGACCCGCCCGACGCCATGCGGCTGGGCCAGTGCGGGACGGATGACCTCGTCGGTGAAGATGTGCGCCGCGGCCTCGATGGTCGCCAGGTGCAGCTCCTCCTTGGAGCCGAAATGGGCGAAGAGCCCGCTCTTGCTGATGCCGAGGTCGTCCGCCAGGCGCTGGAGCGAGACCGCGTCGAGCCCCTCGGCGGAGCCGACGCGCGCGGCGTGGTCCAGGATCGACTGCCGGGTCCGCATGCCACGCAGCCTGCGCCGGTCGGTCTGCACCGCCATCACGGGGGTTGATATTAGCACGAACGGTCGGTTACTATTGACTTTGTACGACCGATCGTGCTATTTGTTTGGAGAGAAGTGGTCGAGATCGAAGCGGGATGCGCGGGGCGGCCAGGGCTGGCGATCCTGGATCCACCGGATGCTGAGCTGCTGAGCCAGATGTTCAGGCGGCTCTCGCCGGAATCGGTCTACCGTCGGTTCTTCAGCCCGATCTCGAGGTCCGACGTCTTCCAGGCGTCGATCCTTCGCGTCGACCACCACGACCACGAGGCGATCGCGGCGGTCGAGCGCGGCGAGGTCGTGGGCGTGGCGCAGTACGCGCGGCTGCCTGGCGCAAAGCAGGCGAACCTGGCGCTCGTGGTCGCGGACGCCTGGCAGCGGCAGGGCCTCGGCACCCGGCTGATCGCGGCCCTCGCCGACCGCGCGGTCGCAGAAGGGATCGAGTCGTTCGCGGTCGACATCCAGGGTGACAACTACGGCGCGCTGCGCCTGTTCAAACGTACGGCGCCCGGGGCGCGAATGAGGTTTTCCGGCGGCGTCGGCGAAGGGGTCATTCCGCTGCCGACCGCTGGATCGCGCGAGGACTAGCCGGCCGCCCTCGAATGCATCATGCCGGCGCCGCCGGCGACTGATCGCCGCAAGCATACCGCGACCCACATCCGGTAGGGCCGCCAGCGCTCAGCGATCGATTCGAGCTCCGTGATGTCCGGTTCGTGTGACAACCCATAGGCACCGCGGATCGCCTCGAGCAGTCGAGGCTCCCTGGTCGGCAGCTCGTCGACCGCACTCAGGGCGCGCAGGCGGATCAGCTGCGCTCCGAACTCTCCAATCCCGGCGAGGCGCCGCAAATGCGCCAGCGCCTCATCGCGCGGCAGCGCGCGCACGGTCTCCGTGTCGAGCTCGCCCGCCAGGGCGGCGCGGCCCAGTGCGTTCAGATACTCGACCTTGCGGCCGAACATCCCCCTGAAGGATTTCATCTGCACCAGGAGCTGCGGGCCGGGAAAGCAGTAAAGGCGGTGGCCGTGGATGTCGATCGACGCACCGAGTTCGCGGCACATCCTGTCCTTGATGCCCTGGCCCTGCCGCATCGAGATCCGCGTTGAGATGAGACACCACGCCGCAGCCTCGTAAGCGTTGGACCAGTTGACCGGCCGAAAACCAGGAAACATTCGCTGCAAGCGATCGACGACCGGATCGCGCTTCGCCACCTGTGGCCAGCTGCGGCCGTCGACGTCCAGGCTGAGGATGCGCGAGGTCTGGCGCTCGACGACGTCCGCACGAGCGTCCCCGTAGACGGTGCCCTGCACCCTTCCATCGGCGTCTTGCGTCAGGCACACTCCCGCCGGCGCCCAGTCGCCGTCGGTCAAGTACGCGAGGTGTAGATGCCCTGCGGTGTTGCCGGCCTCGGACGGCGCCTCATGCCACGCGTCGATGAATCCGGCGCTTTCCCGGAGCGAGTAGTCCCCGAGGGGCTCTAGGACAAAGGAGCTAGGCGAGCTTGATTCGGTTGGCGCGCGGGCCCTTCTGGCTGGGCTCGATCTCGAAGCTCACCCGCTCGCCGCCGGCGAGCGAATCGAAGTTCACACTCGAGTCGAGTCCGGTCCGGTGGAAGAAGTACTCCTTCCCGTCTTCGGCCGCGATGAAGCCGAAACCGCGGTCGGAGACCAGCTTCTTGATGGTCCCTGTCGGCATCGACAAACTCCTCTTCTCGAAAGCTAAGTCGCGAACGCACGGGCCCTTTCGAGAAGATCCGACCGCGGCGAACATCACCCGAACCACCGGGGGACAGGCTTACCTTACCACCGGCCTAAACGATCGGGAGCCGGCCTAAACCGCGAGCAGAGCAACACCGGCAAGCGTCGCGATGGCCCCGGAGAGCTTCATCGCCGCCCGCTGACGTTCGCGCAGCCGCCACACGCCCCACACCGCGACAGCGACGACCGCCGTCTCACGGACCGGCGCGACGACGGCCAGCGGCGCAAGGCTCAATGCCCAGAGGACGAGAAAGTAGCCGGCCCACATGAAGGCGCCGATCAAGGTCGATTGGCCCCAGCTCGGCTGCTGCGCCTGGGGTGGCCCCCGGTACAGCCGCAGCGCCGAAGCCGCCCAGATCGAGAGGGGCAGCGCGATCGCCATCAGGGTGAACAGCAGCCACGCGTAGATCCACGGTGTCGAGAGACGCACGCCGACCCGGTCCACCGACGTGTACAGCGCGATCGCCACGCCCGTCAGCAGCGCAGGGACCGTCGCGCGGCCGCTGGCCTGCGAGATGGTGACGGCGAGGATTCCGATGAGGAGCAGCGCCACCCCGATGAGCTGCGGGGACGTCAGGCGCTCGCCGAGCACCACGAGTCCAATCGCGACGCTCAGCAGGGGAGCCGAGCCGCGCGCGATCGGATATACCGCGGACAGCTCGCCTCTACGGTAGGCGGCCGAGAGCAGCCAGAGGTACGCGGTCTCGAGGATCGCGGAGAGCAGGCACAGGGCGGCCGCCGCCGGACTCAGGCCCGGGCGTCCGAGCAGCAGCCACGCCGGCAGAAGCGGAATGGTCGCCACGACCGCGGTCATCAGGGTGACGCGCCGGAAGGTCGTGATCGGATCGCCGCCAACCTTGACGAGCACGTTCCATGTGCCGTGGAACACTGCCGCGACCAGGGCCATCCCGACCGCTATGGCAATCACTGGCTGGAGCGGCGCGGCCGGGCGAGAAGACGTCCGAGCAGGCGGAACACCTCAGGGTTGACGACGAGCCCGTTGTGCGATCCCCACACCTGGATGGCGGGGATGTCGGGGCGCAGGCAGGAGCGGAAGTTCACGACGTCGTCGGTCTTCGTGTAGATCGACGTCGTGGGGACGATGGGGGCCAGCTTCAGGTCGTACGTGAAGCGACCTTCGGCGTTGAATCTCCGGCCGAAGACGATCTCATTCGCGGTCGTCACCACCCCGACCGCGTGATGCGTCACCGCCGCGAGGTCTGTCCAGTCGGCCAGCGGCGAGCCGAGCGCGATCACCTGCTCGATGCCCTGCGGCCGGCGCTGGGAGAGGACCTTCGCCAGCAGCCCGCCGCGGCTGTGGCCGACCAGCGTGATGCGAGACCCGGTCTGCTTCTCGAGCTCGGCCACTTTGCGCCGGAGGCCTGAGATCAGGCGTTCGGAATGCTGCACGTTGAGCAGGATCCCGGACAGGAAGCTGCGGTAGCCGACCCGCTTCAACCAGCCGTCCATCACGCGCAGGGTCCAGTCACCGGCCAGGAAGCCCGGAATGAGAAGGATTGGGCGGCCATCCCCGGGCGGCACTCCGCGACCCCGAAACACCGGATCGCGGAGCAGGGCGGACAGCTCGCGAATCGCCAGCGGGTCCCACAACTTCACAGCGGACGATGGTAGGTGTTCAATCCGGTCGCGGCTGTGCACGTTCCCTGGCGCTATTGAACACACTGTATGTTAAATTTGCCGAATGGCGCGAGCGTATCGGCTTGGGAGGCGCCAGGCGTCAGTCGACAGGACCTCGCGCCTCATCCTCGACGCGGCGAGGGCCCTGGTCGCGGAATCCCATGCCACCCAAGTCAGCGTGGGCGCGGTCGCCCGTCGAGCGGGCGTCTCCCGGATCACCGTTTACAACCGCTTCGGGTCGCGGGCTGACCTGCTCCGAGCCATCCGTCCCGGCGCCCCGGCGGCACCGGCAGAACCTGGCGACCCGCGCCAGGCAGTCCGCCGGTACCTGGTCGACGCGAGCGCGCGCTGGGCCACCAACCCCGCCCTTTTCCGGCATCTTCCAGGCGGCGACCAGACTGGCGAACGGGAGGGGGAGCGCCTGCTCGCCGAGCGGCTGGCCGCCGCCGACGCCCTGCGGCCCGGGTGCTCGCTGAAAGAGGCCGAGGACGTGCTCGCCGCGCTGAGCTCGTTCGAGGTGTTCGACCGGCTCTATAAGGATGGGCGCCGTTCGCCGCCGGCGGTGGCGGAGATCCTGATGCGCCTGGTCTCGGGAATCATGGCGTAGCATCCATGACGCATTGCGGCATAAAGTTGCCGACCTGAACGGCCCGGTCCACTTCCTGGACTTCGGCGGCTCGGGCCGGCCGCTTCTCATGGTGCACGGCCTCGGCGGAAGCGCCATCAACTGGATGTCGGTCGGACCCCAGATGGCGGCGGCGCATCGCACATTGGCCATCGACCTCGCCGGTTTTGGGCAGACACCATTGTTCGGCCGGTCAGCGACCGTGGGCGCCAACGCGCAGCTGGTCCACGACTTCATCGAAAGAGTGATCGGCGAGCCGGTGGTCCTGGTGGGCAACTCGATGGGTGGCCATATCGCAATCCTCGAGGGTTCCGCGCAACCCGCCTGGGTGTCGTCGATGGTCCTCGTCGATCCCGCGATTCCGGGCGCGCACGTGCGCCGGCCAGAGCCGGCGATGCTCGGCCTGATGGCCACGCTCTCTGTACCCGGACTCGCTCAGAACCTGCTCGAGCGCCGCGTCGAGGTGCTTGGACCTGAGGGTCTGGTGGAGCGCGCTCTGGCGCTCGTCTGCGCCGACCCGTCGCGGGTCGACCCCGCGGTCGTCGAAGCCCATGTTCAGCTGACTCGCGAACGCGCTCATCTCGGACGGCAGAACGGCAGAGCGCTGATCCAGGCCTCGCGCTCGATCGGGTTCGGCATGGCGAATCCTCGGTTCTGGGCGCGAGCTCTCGCCGTGCGCGCGCCCGCTCTCGTGATACACGGCAGCCTCGACCGAGTGATACCCGTCTCGGCGTCGGTCGAACTTTGCCGCAGGCGTCCGGATTGGGACCTCGAGATCATCGATGGCGTCGGTCACGTTCCGATGCTGGAAACGCCGGACCTGTTCATGCGGGCGCTCACCGCGTGGAGCGCATATAGAATCCCGTCGGAGCCCGCGGCGGCCTCATAACGGAGCAGCGCTCAGCACACAGATTGGCAACGGTCTCGGAACCACCCCATGGCCGCCGCCCAGGACGGCTGCAGGTTTCCGCCTCCATCCTTTCCGACCTGCGCCGCATGGGACGCTGGGATCCCATCCCCCCGATGTGGCTCGAGGGGCGATTCTCCGTCGAATTCCTACGACTCATTCGCGACCCTGTGTTCCGCGGTGACGACGTGCCGCCCGGGCTGCGCAAGCCGGTCCTCCTGATCCCCGGCTTTCTGGCCGGCGACTGGACACTGCGCACCCAGTTCGACTGGCTGCGCCGGGCCGGCTACCGGCCTCGTCTCGCGGGCGTGACGTTCAACGTCACGTACTCCGAGGTGATGCTCAGACCGCTAATCGACACGCTGCTGGCGATGCATCGCAAGACCGCGGCTCGTGTCTCGATCATCGGCCACAGCCGCGGCGGTGTGCTCGCGAAGGTGCTTTCGCACCGCAAGCCGGACCTGGTCGATCAGGTGATCACGCTCGGCTCTCCGCTCAACGACCCGTTCGACGTCCATCCGCTCACGATGGCCGGCGTGCATGCGGCGCACCTCTTCAACGCGGTCCGCTACAGGCATCCCGCCTCGGTCGAGATGCGGTTCTTGCGCGACCTGCGCGCTGCGCCGCGCGTGCCCACCACCTCGATCTACTCGCGCTCGGACGGAGTCGTCAACTGGAAGGCGTGCCTGCGTCACGACGTCAACGCGATCGAGGTGCACGGCAGCCACGTCGGGCTTGCGATGAATCCAGAGGTGTATCGGATCCTGGCTCACCTGCTGCCTGCACCCTGGCGCCAGACCTAGCCCACCGGTAACATCGCTCTCTGACGGGAGCTCGCGACGAGCGGGCTGAGAGGGCGCCTGGCGCCGACCGCATGAACCTGAACTGGGTAATGCCAGCGGAGGGAGATCGATGAGCGAGATCGCAACCCGACCGGCCGAGACCGACGTCTTCGGCAAGGTCGAGGCGCACGGGATCGAGGCCATCCCGGTGCCCGAGCGTCACGGCGCCCCCCGCGACCTCGCGTTCCTGTGGGCCGGTGCATTCGTCAACTACGCAAGCCTCTTCACGGCAAGCCTTCTGACCACCTACTACGGCCTCGGGGTATGGGACGGCCTCGCCGCCACTGCCCTCGGCACCGTCGCGGCTGCGGCGATCCTGGGCCTGCTCAGCAACACCGGTCCGCGTTCCGGGCTGCCGCAGATCGTCTTCACCAGGCGGATATTCGGCCTGCGTGGCTCCTATCTCGGCGCCGGGCTGACTCTCTTCCTGGCCACCGGCTGGTTCGCGGTGGACTGCGTCATCGCAGCGCAGGCGGGAGGCCAACTCTTCGTCGGTGGCAACCGCTGGTTGACCTTCGGACTCGTCCTCGTGATCGCAGCGATAAGCGTCGGCGTGGCCGTTTTCGGCCACCAGACGATCAAGGTCCTGGAGACCTACGGCGCCGTCGCCTTCGCTGTCCTGTCGGCGGCTCTCTTCATCTCTCTCGCCCCGCAGTTCCACTGGGCGCAGGGTCCAGTCGTGTCGGGCTCGGACTATCTCGGCGCTTTCGTGCTCGGGTTCATGACGTGCTTTGCGCTGGTCGCGTCCTGGTACCCGTTTGCGAGCGACTATTCGCGCTACCTGCCCGCCACCAGCCCGACTCGATCCGTCACGCTCTGGCCCGTCGTTGGCATCGCCGCGCCGATGGTCCTGCCCGGCCTTTTCGGTCTCCCGCCCCCCACGGTCGACGCCAAGCCCCGGTCCGGCCAGGGAGCCCCCCGCGGGACCAGC
>JACXTT010011699.1_pt1 | contig 11724 bp, 14 predicted proteins | sample 9270951 | NCBI WGS metagenome assembly JACXTT01 (sample SAMN15532306, study PRJNA645909) | rock metagenome | isolation source: weathered quartz diorite | place: Puerto Rico | collected 2017-06-21 | reverse complement strand
GAGATGGAATCATTGTCTTTCTTTCCCATCAGGTAGAACATCCGAGCTCCGGTAACGTGCAACATCATTAGCTCTCTGTCCTTCAGCGCTGTTGCGTCCCTCAAGATAACGAGTCCTTCGGGAGAGTAGGCGAGAACCCCAGAGCAACTCTGAAGGAATTCAGATGTATCAACTGAGAGAACGAGTTTTGATGCAATCTCTAATGATGGATAGACTTTGGAGAAGAAGACGACGAGTTCGTGAACCACCCGGTCTGGGGTTCCAATGACTTTGGTTTCGGAACCGTTGTACCTGACATTGACCTCAATTGTACCCGGAGGCTGATCCGTCCTAACCGAACTGTGGATTCCTTCCAAACCAGACAATATTCCTCAGCCCGAACAGCTCTAATTGTAGATATATAACAATTCTCGGTCCCGATAGTGTAGGTACAAGATGTTACTCTGAGAAATGGGAGTGAAAGTGAAAGTGTTTCGCCGAAATCGGTGGCACGGGCAGAAGTACAAGGTGTTACTTTGAACCCTTGTTCGGTAATACCTTGTGTGGAGCATTGCATCGTGGAAATGAGAACAGTTTTAAGCTATCTCGGCGGAAGTGGTTCTCTCGCAATGAACTACAATGAGCTCAAAATTAGAATCCTGAAGCTCTTCAATGCTGAAGACACATTGGACAGTCTTACTGTAAGGAGACTACTCCTTGACACAGAATCTCTGACTCTGTCGGACAAGGCTGTGGAAATGGCGCTGATGCGTTATTTCAGACAAGGCTTGTTAAACAGGTCTAGGAAAAGTCGAGTATTTCGTTATTCGTTGACGGAAAGAGGAAACGCACGAAGAGACTGGTTGATGCAGAGAGGTTAGTCTCCAAGGCAGGAGTACCCCTTAGTCAAGTTTCAGGGTCATGTGGATTTCGTGAATGTATCCCTCTTGCAACCACCCAGGGGTCCTACCGGATTCCTCGAACCCCATTCTCTGGTACAGTTTCATGGCAGGCTCATTTCCTTCAAATACGCTGAGCCAGATCCTCCCTAAATGCAACCTCATCGCCAAGAGTCTAGATGCCCCCATTAACATCGTTCCTACTCCAAGACCTTGGTAGGCCGACTTCACATAGATTCCAAGGCCCATCGTGTGTTGCATGACTTGTGCTGGAAGGGTCCAGAGATCTACCATTCCAATGGGTTCGCGAATCAATTCGTCTTCGCATACGATTGAGTAGAGCTGTTTGGATTCAACCCTACGTTGATAGTCTCCTGGCGACCAAGGGAGTAATCCTTCGAATACCCCGGAGCCAATTCCTCGAATTACGTTTTGCTGGGCGGCAATCCCGTCGAGAATTGCCCTGTCCTCGGATCTGTATCCTCTGATCTTCAATTTCGGGTCCTTTGCTTTCTCTACTCCACCGGGTTTGTACAGGCCTGGCTTCGCGTAGCCTCTTCCTAGGCTAGGCTTGTATCTTGACTTGAGATCCTTGTATAGAAGATGATAATCGAAGCGGTGTCCGTCCAGCGAAACAACTCCGGGCAATGAAGCACCCACCTCGTATCCCAGAGCCTTGAATGCTTGGAGTCGCTTCTTGTCATACCCGAAAACGTTTGTCCGGAGAAACATCTTCTCCCCAGTAACCGAGGCTTCCTCAACGATCCCGGTAGCTCCCGCAATCCAACAATTGAGTCAGTTACCACCCGGAACCTGGCTGTTGGAGACTGTTTCTCTCTACCCGCGTTGTAAGTGAAGAGAGCGTCAACAGTTCTTCCTGATTGCACAACAAAGCTTGTGCCCGTTGGGAAGAATTCGGCTAATTGAGTATCGTTGACCGGGAGGATTCTTCCGATCTGAAGACTGCGCTCGTTGAGATATTCACGCACGCGAGATAGGTCATGTTCAACTGGGACTATTTTCAAAACATTCAGGCAAAAGCATCCGGATTCTTAAGACTAGCAATTCCTTGTCTCTGGTTGACCCCGTTTCTGATGCGATCCGGCACTGGAAGAATTGGCCGCCAATAGTAAGGCAGAAAAGAGATTGAATTCGCTGACTTCTCCAGCGGCCGTAGTCTAGCCTGGTCTAGGACATTGCCACGCTCGGCGTCCAGTGGGCTTCCAACCCAACGACCCGGGAAGCCGTCAAAACAACGGCTCGGGAGTTCAAATCCCGGCGGCCGCACCACTCTCTCTTTCTACTTTGTCCCTCTTACGGGCCTGAAGACGACTATGAGCCACCATACAAGAGCCTGACCCGCTATCGTTAACGAGGTAATAATCAATCCGCTAATCGCAAATAGAGGCACAAAGTATGTTAGAATCGAAGCGGAAGGAATGCTGGCTGTTCTTCTGGGGACCTGAGAATTCTTGTTCAGAACGGTTGGGAGGCTAAAGACTGCAAGCCCTGCGCTTCCTATCGAGATTAGGATGTCTACTAGACTCATGCTTCAAGCTAGTCCAACCAAGAGTCTGGGGTTTCTACTGATTGTGTTACCAGTGTAATCCAATTACGGGAAGCTTGACTGCTTGTGATGGTGGTCGAAGTTCGATTTGGCTTAAGGTCGTTTGATATTCGTCACTCTGAGTCTGAACTGAAGGGTCTTGCCGACCATAGGGTGACCACCAGACTTTCCGTAGGCCTTCTCTGGAGGAATTGTTACTTCTTTTTCCTCGTTTATCTTCATCCCGATCAAAGCCTCGTCAAAGCCTTGGATGACTTTTCCTGTGCCGAGAATGACTTGGAGGGGCTTGTAGTCTCTGGCGGGATTGTAGAGTCCCGCTGATCTTGCTTCCTTTTCCATAGACGTGTCGAAGACCTTCCCGCCGGGAAACCGTCCGAGATAATGCACTGACACGGTGTCACCTTTTTGGGCCTTGAGATCTGAAGCGCTCATTTGTGATAACCAGACCCGACTGAGGGGCCTGTAAATAGCTAACGGTTGTTTTGTCTTGAAATCAGACTGGCCCCGAATGAGCCCATTCGAAGTTATCACCTGGGCAAAACTTACCCAAGGAATTCGTGACAACGATTATCAAAGAAGATAGTCTCTCCCCGGTCATAATGGCCGAAGGTCGGAACCACAAGGCCCGATTTGTGAGCAAACTACCCAACGGAGATACTTTGAACTTCGTGGTTTGGCAAATTGACAGAGACCCTCTTGCGGAAATCGTAACAATCGAGATAGGTCATGAGGGCAGCTCGGGATGGGAGACTATTCACAGGATCAATATCTACCGATCTTCTGACGGAAGATCTGTCTTACTACCCGGAAAAACAAACAATTGTTGTCCCTTCGGATCCTGAGGCGGTTGGAACCTAAGAGCAGATCCAAGTCAACGCCCCCTCAAAGTTATAACCATCAAACAACCTTCTCGAATGATTGCCGGGAAACCCGAGTGTTGACCAGTGAGATTATTCTCGAGGAAATGCCCTACCTGAATTTGACCGCTAAAGGACGACGAACTGGCCTATCGCGGACGGTAGAACTCTGGTTTGTATTTGAAGAGGGCAAATTATTCTTTCTTGCGCATGAAAACTCGGATTGGTGGAAAAACGTGAGGAAGACTCCGAGGGTCGAGGTCGACGTCGGAGAGATCCTTTTCGAAGGAATGGGTGGGATAAATCAAGGAAAACTGGACCATGTCTTCGCTCTCTTCCGAAGAAAATATGGTGAAAGTCAAGTGAACAGATGGTACGCTGGAGAAAGAGCGAGAAGAAGGGTTGTCACAGTTGAACTCGGCCGAGTCCTAGGAAAGAGGCCCTCGATGAAGAATCGGATAATCGAACTAGCAGCCTGACCTAATCCATATAGCACCCAGAGATCAGCAAACAAAGAGGGAGCACTATGGCGTACGGTCTAGCCGAGGGGTTGAGAAAATCCAAGATTCGGATTGGAGGCAAGAAGAACAACAATGCAATGGTAATCGCGACCTTCGGGAATCATTTTACTTTGAACGATGCGCTAGAAAAGTTCCGCAAAGAGGGTTTGCGGTATGAGACTGAGAAAGGTCATGTCGTCAAAATCTTCCTTGACAAGAACACAGAGGAGAGAGCGGAACAAGTGCGACGAATAATCCGTGAGGGGTTTGGCTATGTCGAACCCCTTTGAGTCGCACTCTGCTATCCCTTAGCGAGAGCTCAAGACAACCGAACGAATCGAGTGTTGCCGAACTTCAACCATGCTTGCAAGTTAGGGTTTTATTCGAGCCTACATTGAGACTCTTGGATCACGATGGCTCTCCCGAAACCGGGTGACAACGTCAAAGTAACACTGATGAGTGGCGAGACCATCGAAGGAGTCATCGATTGGATTGACGGCGACGGTGCGTGGATTAAAGGAACCTTGAAGAACAGATGGGTCCCTCTAGAGGCGTTCGACCCAGGTCAAGTGGCCGATGACTCGAAGGACCCTGAGTAGGTCCTACCCGAGACTAGAAGATAACTTTCTACTTCACGAATACTAGGCCTTTGCCTGAGTCCAGTTCAAAGGTCTCCGCATCAATCTTGGAAGCAGACCCGCTGATCTTTCTAACCTTTAGCTCTCGTCCCTTAGGGTCCGAGTCATCCTTGTCGAGATCTATCACGCACGCCGCGGTATCCTCCAGCCATTTGACAATGTCCTTCGGGGCTTTTGAGAGATCAACAGTCACGACTAGCGTGGCGTTGGCATCTCTAAGCTTATCAAGTGTCTCTCCAAATCCCTTGATCAAATCTTTTGACTGAATCTTGGCGACGACTTGGTCTATTGAGTCGAACACGATCTTCGTTTTCTCTCCGATGAACATGGAGCTATTCTTGACCAAAGATTCCTGGATTGAGTCGAACTCGAATGCCTTTTCGATGTAATAGGGCTCGAAGCTGAACGAGTCTGATTGCGATGAGAACCCGTCCACCACAAGTAGGCGATAGTTTGATTCTGCTTCTGAAGGGTCCGAGCCTATCTTCTTCATCTGGTCTCTCAAGGCGCTTGGGGCTTTGTCGTAGGTTACGAACATACACGGGTTGCCCTGTTTCAAGAAGCTGGCTGTAAGCCCGGAACAGAGTGTTGTCTTACCTGATCCCAGACCTCCGTTGACGACAACAAGTCCGGGAGACTCGAAACTTCCCTGTGTGAGCTCGAAAATGTGATCGAAACTTTGAGAAACTCTAGGGGTGCTAGTCTTCTTTGGAAGCTCTTCCTTAGCAGGCTTGTCGGGTGGAGCGGTAGGAGTGAATTTTGGTGCAACTGCAGGTTTTGGCGCCTCAATAGTTGGCTCCTGTGGCTTTGGCGAGCGCGTGGAAACGCTTGGGGGCTGCGGTTGGGGGACGACACTTGCAGGTGTCAACGAGGGTTGCGCTGGAGTAACCGGTCTGTCGCTGGCGACAGTCTTTCCTCCGGGGGTTATTACCATCGGACGACTGGCAGGAGTAGCCCTGGGAGGAACCCATTCAGGAACATTGTCGATTGAAAAGCCACTTGAAGGTTCGTTGCCTATTCCTTCGGAATCTGCTGGCAGATCTTTCAAGAGGGACTGAAGCAGTCTGCTAAGGGAACTATCTTCGTCGCTCTGGAGCGGCGGCGACCAAGACCTTAGCTGTTGATATGAGGTTCCCGTGACGGGAGCAGAAGAATTCGAACTAACGGAAGGACTTACGGCCGCAGATGCGGACTGGAGAGGGTTACTCGAGAACGGAGTCTGTGAAGGAGCGGTCGATTGTGACGCTGCAGTCTCATTAGGGTCACCTTCCCCCTCAGCCTTCTTTTTCTTACCAAATATCGTGAGCATGTTGCCAACCGTCACCTAAGATTCTTGCGGGTTCACCCAAATACTTCCTAGGCAGATCCTCGAACAGGAGAACCAGCACCAGTCGATCTACAATAGGAATGATGTTACCTAAGCCGTACCCCTTAAGAAACAGAGTTGACCAATTCTTCTCCCAGAGATTGGTTGGCTAGCAGGATTACCTCTTGGTTTTGAGAATGTCTGACTTCGTGAGGATCCCGACCAGATTCTCGCCTTTTGAAACAAGGACGCCGTAATTGCTTTGCAATAGCCCTAGGACCAAATCCAGCGGCGTGTCACTATTCACTGCGGGCAAGGGCGAGTCCATGATCTCTCGAACCCTGAGCCCTAGAACTGATTCCAGCGATTCGCCTCCAGCGGCGCGATCAAGGATCGTTTTTTCTGATACACTACCAACGCATCGCCCATTTTCAAAAACGGGTAGCTGCGAAAAACCCCTTCTTCTCATAAGATCAACAGCATCGCGGACCAATTGTGTTCGACCGACTGAGATAACCGGTCTGCTGATCAACTCTTCGACTCTCCTTGAGGGACTCTCGACCCCAGCTCTCGCCAAAGCGCTGAACAATTTCTGGACCACTGAATACGAAGGATCTACTGATCCAGCCTCGATCTTTGCAATTATAGACTGGCTTACCCCCGCGGATAGAGCGAGCCTAGATTGGGTTAGTCCGAGTTCCTTCCTTTTTTTCGGAATCTCATTCAGAGCCGGAAGCATGCTGTCAAAGTAGTCCTGTGTGGTTCTTATTCCTATCGGAATACAGTGATCGCTATTCCAATGAGAATATGAGTACAACAGAACTTATATAATAAGAATAACCGAAACGACCGAGAAGCAATGTCCCCGGAGATCCAGCTGGCAGGCATCTACCCGCGCTCGGAGAAGCTAATCGAGCTCACCCGCTCATACGAGCGTTCAAGAACAGACTGGCTACAAGTTGAGGCACAGATCTCGAAGGAAACAAAGAGAGTAATCTCCCTTCAAGAGAAGTTCGGCATAGGCAACATCTCGGATGGAGCCTTATCGTGGCAGGACCAGTTACGGCCATTGTCACACTCTCTTGGCGGAATAGTCACCGGCACGCGATACTCAAGATGGTTCGATACAAACACATTCTATCAAAAGCCCATCATCACCGGAAAAATCTCAGCGAGGGAAATCGATCCCACAAGTTTCATTCGAGCCGAGCTTTTGGCGACGAACGGAAAACGAAAAATTACGCTGCCTGGGCCTTACACCTTCTCTCAGCTTTCGGAGAATAAGCACTATCAAAAGCCGGAACACTTGCTATCGGACCTCGCCCAAGCCGAGCGCAAAGTCATCCAAAGATTGCGGAGTGAAGGGATCTCTTTCTTCCAGCTATCGGAACCATGCCTCGTCTACCAGCCATACCGGCAAAACTTCGGAGATCCGAAAGAAATACAGACCGCCGTTCAAGCAGTCCAAACAGTGATTTCAGACCATCCTGAAGAATTCGTCGTTCAAACTTACTTTGGCGACGCGACACCTATCCTCAAGCCGCTGCTCGGCCTTCCCATAAACGGTGTTGGTGTAGACCTCTTCGAAACCGACCTCTCGAAGTTCGACGGAAAGATTTCGAAGACTCTATTCCTAGGCGCGGTTGACGCTAGAGAATCCTTTGTCGAGGACCCCCGCTGGATCGCTGACACTGCCCGAAAATTCCTGGACAAGGTAGGCCCTCAAGAGATTGTTTTCACACCTAACTCAGACCTAAAGTTTGTAACCCCAGCGATTGCGAACGAAAAAGTCGAGACACTTTCCGAAGCATGTCGCCTTTTTGAGGAGCTCTGAGATATGGAGAAGCTCTTTCCAGTTCAGGAAATAGGAAGTCTCGCCAAACCGAAATGGCGAACGAAAGGGCTTCGACAACAATTAACGACAGAAGACCTTGCTGAGGCTGAACAATGGGCGGAAAAACTCAACATATCGGACTTTCACGACCGCGCGAAGAACATTCTGAGAGCAAGCAACGAGAAGACTCGAACCAAACAAATTCTAGAACTCTCGACACTTTATGGTCTTCGCCTCTTCGAAACAGCCGGGGTCGACAACGACGGAGTCGGAGGAGAACAGCAACGAGTCGAGATGTACGAGCACTTGATCAAAGGGGTGCGAGGAATCAGCCTCCTCGGACATATTCAATCCTTCGACTACAAGTACTTCAACAAAGGAGTAGCCGAAACGAAGATCTCGAGAAAACATCCGATTTACCTACCCGAATTTCTTGACGTCAAGAAATACGCTCATCAGCCAGTGAAAGTCCCGATAACCGGACCATACACTCTACTAGACTGGTCGTTTAGCGGAGTCTATCTTCAGAACCAACATGACCCCTCACCGAAAAAGCGGAAACTCGAAGCAAGGCGCGAATTCATTCTCGACCTCGTAGAACAAGTCATCAGGCCGGAGATCCAGGACCTTGTCGAGGCCGGGGCCTCATGGGTTCAGATCGATGAGCCAGCAGTCACAACTCATCCAGAACCAGAGGAGATGGAACTTTTCGTCGAGGCTTGGAACGAGACGGTCAGAGGCTTCAACTGTAAGTTCAGCGACCACACATGTTACCCTTCAGAGATAGGGTACAAGGTTCTCGCCGAGTACGCACCGAAACTTGACAGGTGCGACCAACTCGCTCTCGAATTCGCTAACAGAGACAGTTCTCGGCTGGGAGCTAACGAGAAGGCTCGAGAAGGATACTCCGACCTCAAACATTTCATTGATGCTGGGTATCAGGGAGAATTCGGACTTGGGGTCACTCATGTCCACGATTTCACCGGCGACGTCTCCGCGGACGCGGGACAGCACGTTGGACGCAACATAATCGAGTCTCCTGAACTCGTGAGAGATAGGCTACTGTACGCTTCTAAGATCGTAGGAGATCCCAAAAAGATTTGGGCCAACCCGGACTGCGGACTCCGAACCAGGACATGGGATGTTGCCCTGGCAAAGCTCGAACGAATCGCGAAGGGAGCCGATCTCGCACGGGAGAAATACCAATGAGACTTAGCGATAGAGCACGACACCATAACATCATCACCGTCGAACTCATTCCCGACAGACTAGTTCCGGGCGATCTCACACTTCTAAAGGGCAAAGTAGATGCGATCACAGTCCCGGCTCTAAGAAACGGCAGCGAAGATCAAAGCTATCCAAAGTCCTTTGGAGTCACCCCTCAACGACGAAGCCTAGCCTCAGCATTGATCATAAACAGGGCAGGAATAATCGCCATTCCTTCCTTGACCTGTCGAGACTGTAGAAGAACTGACCTCCCTCTGATTTCCGGTCAGGTACAAAATGGCTTGGAAAATGTCTTGCTTGTCTACGGTGATCCTTACCTCGAAACAACTCCAGGAACGTATGAGTTTGCTAAGACGAGCGACCTGATTCGAGAGGTCTCGTCGCTGAACGATTGCATCCCACCTTGCATCGGGACGGTAACAAACCAGCATGCCGCAAACAGTGAGGCAGAAGTCTCTCGCACAGTCTCACGAGTCGAAGCGGGAGCGGATTTTGTAATTACGAACGTCGCGTTTGACTCCGAACGCGTTCTTGAACATAGAGATGCACTGCTTGACGCGGGACTAAAGGTCCCATTACTCATTCAAGTGTCGATCCCACAAAGCCTCGACAACGTGTTGTTTGTAGGCCAGAAGTTCAGCATTCCCGTGCCTACTCATGTCCAGAAGAAACTGCGCGATGATCCAGCGCGAGGAAGCCTGAGCGTCGCTGTAGATGCATATGAAGCATTGAAATCAGAAGCGAGTGGGATCCACTTTTCCTATCTATTCAGACATAAGAGTCCTGTTCCAGCGTACCAACACCTGTTCGAGATAATCGGGCTCTCCGAACCGGCTTTGTCACCATTGGCAGCGCCGCCTACTATCCGAGCCTAGTGCCAGCACAGAATCCTAGCCGTCAGAATTTTCCGGCGCTGAAGCTCCCTCGTCTAGTTGAAGCGCCCTCTTCAGCTCTTTCTTCATTAATGAAGAATCATGATTGAGATTGAAATAGTCAGCAAAGGTACTTGTCGTTCGCAGCATCCGGGTTCTGCCAAGCCGCTCATCACTCACAAGATCCATATCCCTCAGTTGTTTCACGTGGACGTAGGCGAGCTTTCCTCTCACTCGAACTACGTAGGCCTGTGATATGGGCTGCTTCAATGCTATGAACGAGAGGGTCCGAAGAGGCCCAGGGGTCAGAAGAGGCCGGTTTGAAAGTTTCCTGACATGCTTTGCAAATTCGGCCTTAAGTTGCATCACAAACCGGCCGTCTGGAAGCTCTACAACCTGGATCGCGCTCCCGGTGATTCGATATCGTTCAGCGACAGCAGTCGCGATTCCGCGTATTTTGTCTTCAGACCTTGCCCCTATCACGGACCCGATTGTTTTTAGATCGAGTGGCCGTCCGGATACGTAAAGCGCTGCCTCGCATAATAGCATCTGGATGTCGGCCGTCCTCGGTGTGGCGGGGCTAGGCGAAACTTGGGTTTCCATTTTCCTTCAGCTCGATTTCTATATCTCCAAACTCGGATTGTTGAGATAAGCCGATTTTCCCTTCGACCGCGAGAAAGAGTAGCATGATGAACATTCTGACTGCTTCAAGAGCATCGCCTTTGCCAAGAAGTCTCAGGAACGAGAGTTTCTTTCTAGTTGGACCTGCTTTTAGCAGGAGGTTATCGAAGAGAGTCTTGATGTTCTCTTCTATCTTCACCAGAAAATCGTCGACCTGCTCGAATACTTCTGGAGTTCGCAGGATCTGCTGCGCGCTCGCCGGAAGCATCCGCTCAGCTCTCAAGACCTCCAACAATCCTCTGATGACTTCCTCTACGGACGTGGTTGTCGACTCGTAGCGTAACGGAAAGGCCAGAGGTGGAGGTACAAAGTCTGTCGGCCGTTCGAGTGGAGGCTTAGGCGGTTCTTCCATCTTGAGAATCAGCTCGGACTTCATTCGCAGAAGGATCGCCGAGGAGAGAAGTGCGGTCCCGGAAACAGAGAAGTCGATAAATCCTCGGCCACGCATCTCGCTCAACAGTTCATCGAGAAGACCGGCGAGGTTCACATCCCAAGGTTTCACGCGATGAAGATGAATCAGATCGAATAGTACAGCATAAGGGGCCTTCAACCAGTAGGCGTCCTCGCGTGACGTCAATTGTTCACGCCTCTCGCCGGAAGCGAGACGATTTGGCTACTTCCCTTGTCAATGAAAACTCCAAAGACCCTCTCCGCTCTAGATATTGTGGTGTCCTTTAGGGAAATGACGATGAACTGAGACAGGCTACTCCGGGAACGGATTAGGGTAGCCAACCGCTTCGCGTTCAGGACGTCAAGGTGAGCATCGATCTCATCCATGACATAGAATGGCATTGGGTGAATCTGCTGCAGTGCGAGGAGATAGCAGACAGTTGACACGGACTTCTCCCCACCGCTGGCGCTCCCTATGGTCAGCATTGTCTTGCCGGGGAATTGAAGCAAGACATCAAGCCCGCCTTCGAACGGGTTCTCTGGGTTGTCTAGAACCATCTGACCGTTTCCTTCACCGGTCATCTCGCGGAATATGCTCTGGAAAGTCTCGTTGACCTTGTTGTAGGCGCGCATGAAAGTATCAAGTTTCTTTCTTTCTAGCTCGTTCATGAAATCAAGAATTGCCAGCTTTTCCCGTTCCAATTCCCCGATTCTTACGGAGAGCTGTTTGTAACCATCTTTCTGGGACTCGTACTGCTGCGCAGCCAACTGATTGATGGCGCCTATTTCATCGCGTTCTTGTTCAAGGACCCGCTTCATTTCCTCTGCTTCTCTGATGAGCTCGGGATAAGTCTCGAGGGGTTTCTCGAAGCCGAGGCTGGATAGCTGTCCTTTGAAGATTGCAAGCTGAGCGTCGACCTCTCTGAGTCCTCCTTTCAGATCTGTAACTATCGCGTTGAGGGGATCCATCATAT
>JACXTT010011698.1_pt1 | contig 11724 bp, 9 predicted proteins | sample 9270951 | NCBI WGS metagenome assembly JACXTT01 (sample SAMN15532306, study PRJNA645909) | rock metagenome | isolation source: weathered quartz diorite | place: Puerto Rico | collected 2017-06-21 | reverse complement strand
GTGCTATGGCCCATTGTGTCATTGACAATCTTGAAACGATCGAGATCGGCAAATATCACCGCGATCCGGCCATCGTTTCGGTGCGCATGTTCCATCGCCTGCCTGAGACGATCGAGGAATAGGTTCCGGTTGGGCAATTCGGTCAACGGATCGAACTGGGCCAGATAGGTAAGCCGTTCCTCCGTGGTATTTCTGTCAATTGCAGTTGCAAGAATATTGGCGAGGCTCTGCAAGAAGTTGATGCAACTCGGCATAAAGTGTTGTTCATCGCGAGAATAAGCGCCGAGAGTGCCATAGGCTCCCCCCATTCCTGAGATAAGCACGCCCGCCGCGCTTCGTATCCCATGCTTTTTGAGAATATCCGACGGTTTGAAGCGCACCTCGGAGCGAAAGTCGCCAATGATTACGGGTCGGTGGCTTGCAAGCACAAAACGATTCTGGGTGCTCTCATAGGTAGCAGATATCTTGCGGCCAATCCAGCCATTTTCCCAGCCCATCCCTGCCTTAAGGATGAATGAACGGTGATCCGGCGCAAGCTGAAGAACTTTGCAAAAATCGACGTTGAGGCCCTGGGACACCACCACCGCTGCCTGGCTCCATAGCTCGTCAATATCGGAACTCGCCAGCGCTTGCTCTCCGAATGCCGCGATGAGGCCCTGCTGCCTCGCATGCTGCTGGATAGCCAGCTCGGTTTGCTTGCGTTTGGTAATATCGATTGCTGTCCCCACTATTCTAAGTTCATTGCAATTCGCGCCCCATCTCTCTGCTTTGGCAACATGTAAATATCGTACGGTGTCGTGTGCATGGAGGATTCTGAAATCCAGCTGCCCGCGTCCGTCCTCCGCACTGATTTTCTCCAACTGCGCTTCCTGCGCCGCCAAGTCATCGGGATGGATATAGGATTTCCATACTTCATAAGTAATTGGACTGCCGCGCGGAACACCAAATATATCGTACATGCGGTTATCCCAGACGATCTCGCCGGTAGCCGTATTCCATTCCCAAATGCCGATTGCGGCCGCTTCGGTAGCGAGGGAAAGGCGAGTCCTCTCGTCGAGCAGAACTCTTTCTCTGCGCGATGTTTCAGCCCGGAGCCAGACGTTCTCAATGACGGTGGGCAAGTGCTGGAGATAACCCTCGCTTTTTATCACGTAATCGGCGGCTCCCAGTTTGAGGGATTGCCGAGCAATCTCTTCGTCGCCACGCCCGATAATGAGTATGATAGGAAGGTCAAGTCCCCGAACCTGGCATAATTCCTTCAAAATATCGGTGACGGAAACCCCTGGCAAACGATAACCCAGTAAAAGAACATCAATATTAGCCTTTGGATCGGTATCCGAAAAATACTGGAACACTTGCTCGGCTGTCTGAATCGATTCAATATGAAGATTTGGAGCGGTAGAGGCCAGCTCCATCCTGGCAAGCTGACTATCCTGAGCATTCGGCTCGACGTAAAGAATTCGGAGCGAGGCAGCACGCCGGCGGGTTTCGGTATGAAATTTATCAAACGTGGCACGCAACACCAGGGCCAGTTTCTCCTGGAAATCATTGCGTTTTATGACATAATCATCTGCGCCGGCACGAAGCAACGCCAGTAATTTCTCCTCGTCGCTAAAGCCTGTGATCACGACGACCGGAAGGGGCAGATTCTGACTGCGAACCCGAGTCAACAGGGTCGTTCCGCTGCCATCGGACAGATTGAGATCGGTCAGAATCAGATCATAACGGGGGCAAATACCCGAGTTGTCCGTCAAAGGGGTGGGGGGTTGGGTTGCAACTGGTTGTGGACTGGACCCGTAAATATCACGAAACCGCTCAAGCCGTGCCAGCGCCTCGGCCAACGTGCAAACCACGTCCAGCTCAATATCCGGTGCGCGCTTCCGAAATGTGATCCGCACGAGATCGGCATCTTGCGCATTATCCTCCAGATAGAGAACGTTCATTGATGGAACCCTTGAACTCCTCGCCAGAAGCACACCCGTGCAGAACTCATTCGGGGATTTCCTGGCGGCTTGGAAAGCGGTGCGTATTGAGGACCGTCCAATAAAGCTCGACCTGCCGAGCCACCTCGATGAATTTCTCAAACTCGACAGGTTTTATGATGTAGGAATTCGCGCCAAGCGAATACGCTTCATGAATATCATTATCTTCAGCGGAAGACGTGAGAACGACGACAGGGACAGTTCCAAAAGCAGGATGTGCCCGGATAGCTCGCAAGACTTCAAGTCCGCTGACCTTGGGGAGCTTTAGATCGAGCAATACCACCGAAGGCACAAACTCCGCCTGGTTCCATCTGGCAATCAGGTCGAGGGCCTCCTGTCCATCGCGCGCTACCTCGAGAGGATTGATCAAGTTGTGCCGGTTGAATGCGCGCCGCGTCAGATCCACATCCATTGGGTTGTCTTCGATAAGTAAAATCGGCAGGGCAATATTCATGGGTAGAGTCCTGGCCTGCCCTTACGGGGCTTCCGAACCATCTGGCGAAAGGGTATCCGCCAAGGGCAACCGCAGATAGAAAACCGCACCGGCGCCCAGACTGCTTTCCGCCCAAACTCGCCCACCCATTCGTTCCATTGCCTTGTGAACCATCGCGAGCCCGATGCCCGTTCCGGGATATTCTTCCGCGCGGTGAAGACGCTGGAATATTTCGAAAATCCTGTCGTAAAAGCGCATATCGAACCCGATTCCGTTATCGCGCACCGAGATAATGCAATGATCACCTTCGGCTCGCGCAAGAATTTCTACTTCCTGCACGGGAGAGTATTGAGAGAACTTGATCGCGTTATCGATCAAATTACGCAACGAAATGGCGAGGCCATCCGGATCCGCCCTGACGCGGTACGGGCCAACTCTTGCAACGAGATGCACATTCTGGAGACTGTCCCGGAACTGGCACAACAGATTGGAAACGAAGCCGGAAAGCTCGACAGTCATGGTGGACAACTTTCGCCGTTCGAGCTTGGAATACGCAAGCAGATCTTCGATCAAGCGCGTCATATGTTTCGTTGCCGTTCGAACATTTTGCAAAAAGCTCCGACCCTCCTCATCCAGGCATTCATGATAACTTTCCAGCAAAAGGCGGCTATAACCATCTATCCCGCGAAGCGGCGCCTTGAGATCGTGCGAAACCGAATAACAGAAATTTTCCAGTTCCTTGCTCTTGGCCAAAAGCTGGGCAGTGCGCTCCTCGATTTTGGATTCAAGGTTGATCTTTGCGTCGCGTAGCGCCTCTTCAGCCTGCTTGCGATCTGTAATGTCCTTCATGGTCAGGAACGCCAGCCCTTTGCCATTGTCGTAGCGAGATACCGCTCCGGAATAACTGAAGATACGCATCCAGCCGGTATCCACGCGTCTGACCCGCAGCTCTACATCGTGCAAATGCTCACCCTGAAGAATCCGGTTCAGCGGCCATTTTTCAAAAGGCAGTACCTCGCCTTCAATAGTGCCCAGCTCATAGATTTGCCCAAAATTGCGGAGATTGAGCTCTGCTTGTTCCAAGCCGCTGAAGTCATGCATTTTTATTGCCGCCGGATTCCGGTACACCAATTGACCTGCAAAATCGCACACCAGGAGGCCTTCGCTCATATTCTCCGTCACGACCTGGAGCTGCCTTTCGGTTTCACGCCGGGCCTTTTCTTCCAGCCTCTGCTCATTTACATCCGTGTTGGTGCCAAACCACTGCACTATCCGCCCTTCCGTATCCCTTAACGGTTCGGCTCGGGTCAGAAATATGCGGTAACTTCCATCCGCGCCACGCAGAGGAAACTCCATGTCGAACGCTTGCTCAGCGGCGACGGCCTCGGTCCATTTTTGAATGACTTTCGGGAGCGTTTTCGAATCGTGAAACTTCCGCCAACCCCAGCCCAGCACCTCGTCCGGCGTTGTACCTGTGTAGTCGTACCAGCGCTGGTTGTACCAGGATCTCGACCCATCGGTATTGGCTATCCACGCGAGCTGTGGAATGGTATTGGCCAGAGTCCGGAACCGGGCCTCACTTTCCCGCAGCGCTGCCTCGGCACGGCGCCGAATGGTAATATCCAGGATGATTGCGAGAAATTCCGCGCGATCCGGTTGCTCAAATAGCTGCAAATGAACTTCGACTGGATAGATCGTGCCATCGGCACGCATATGCATGGTTTCGAAAATTAGAACCTCTTTTTCCCCGTTCAAGAGCGGGCCGGTCATTCTCCGGAAGGACATCTCGTCAAGCTCGGGATTTATATGCACGGGAGTCATCGTTCGTAATGCCTTCATGCCATAGCCCAGGTTGCGCTGTGCGCACCTGTTGACGTAATCGAAACGCAGACTCTGGGTGTCAAAGAGGTAAATCTCATTCAAACTCTGCTCGAGAATGGCGGAAAGCCGTACATGGAGGCTATTGATTTGCTTGAGTTCAGTGTTATCGCGGATCATATTGGAATATATGCGTACGTAATAATGGCTAGAGTCCTTCATGCACCGTTTTTGATTGGAGATATCATTGGAAAAGCCGAGGGGTTGCCTTCAAGTAACCGCTCGACCATAACGAAGCTATGAGACCTTAAAATACGAGGTGTGGATAGCTGTAAGATTTTACAGGTTGGCAACCATCGAAGTTTTAGTTGCCGGAGCAGAACCGGCTTTCGACAGAGGGGCTCCGCAAAAAACTGGAACCTTCCGAATAAACCTCACGCGGGCGCGACGGCTCGCCACGAAACTTATTCCGAGGTTCCCTATACCTATACAATTGAATTGCTTCAGGATGGGTGCGGCTAACCCATCCTTTTATTTTGATGCATGGCGCCGAACCGCCTGCCATGCTGCACATAAAATCCGAATCCGGCGGCCGACTACTCATTTTTCAGTTTAATGCTATGATCTGCAAAGACTTTTTTCGACACTTGACCTTCACCTCCGTGGTGAGTTCGCTACGGGGCGGATTCAGGGTAATTGGTAACCAATTTCTAACCAACAAAGGGCGAACACCGCCTGTTCGGAGATAAACATGCAAGAACTCAATGCAACCTGGACCGCGCTAAAGCTCGGCGGATTCATCATTTTGCCGTTATCCCTGCTGGCGGTCATTGCGTTGGCCATCATGCTCGAAAAGGCATTCGTCTATTGGCGCTTTGCCCGTCTGTCGCACGACCTGCTGAATCTCGTCGAGACCTACGGGTTCGCATGGGCCGATCTGGAAAAGATACTGTCGGGGCTGGATGAACGCCACTATTACAAGCGGTTCTTCGAAGTGGTCATCAGTAACCGTCACCGGCCATCGTGGTGGACCGAGTCTCGAGCAGCCGATGAAGCCCAACTGATCGAAACGTCCCTTGCGCGCAGACTATGGGTATTGGAGACAATCGTCACCGCGGCGCCCTTGCTCGGGCTTGTGGGAACAGTTATCGGAATGATGCGCGCCTTCCAGGTAATTGGTAACGCAGGGATTGTCAATCCCACAGCGGTAACAGGAGGCGTGGCTGAAGCGCTCATCGCAACCGTGGTCGGTCTGGTAATCGCCCTGGTCGCCCTATTCGGATTCAATTATTTTTCCCGCCTGCAATCGCAAATAATGGACGAGATGGAACGCCTCGGCACGCGTCTTATCGACCACATCCGGCTTGACCAGGAGGGTGCGCGGTCATGAAGCGGCGTAAAGCGAGGGTATTTCGCAAAGGGCGGATCGAAATCATTCCCATGATCGATGTAATGTTTTTTTTGCTGGCAACATTCATGCTGGCCTCGTTGTCCATGCAGAATCTCGATTCCCTGCAGGTGAATCTGCCTCAGGGCCAAGCTGAGAAACTCAATACCAAAGCACCCGTCACACTTACATTGACCAACGACAGCCAGATTTTCGTCAACCGTATTCCCGTCACATTGGATACGCTCGCCGAAACACTCAAACCATTGCTTCAGGATTCCGATCAGAAATTGATCGTGTCCGCCGATAACGATGCGCCGCAAGGAATGGTCGTGCAGGCCATGTTGCGAGCCCGGTCCGCTGGTGCGCTGCACTTCCTGATTGCGGTTAAACACCAGTAAATACACGGCACGAATGCTCAAATCCAGATCGAGGGAGGTTCAAGTCTGGTGGCCATTGCCGCTGGCGGCCGTCATCTGGCTGATTATCATCTGGGCATTCGGATTCTTCCTCACGGCGCCGAAAATGGAGACGGAAGCGCCGCCTCCGATCGAGGCCAGCTTTGTCGAGCTGCCTGAAGAAAAACCCGCACAAAAATCGGTGCCAATCCCTCAGAAAACTCAAAAGGTGCCCCCTACACCGAGACCTCAGCCACGTCTGGGCGTCAATGAGCCCAAATCGGCGAAACCCGTTCCCCAAAAAGGTGCACCGAAGGATGAAGCACCGTCAACGCTTGCACGCACCCCGCCAACGGCGGCTAAAGATTTGACGGCCTACATGAACGAAACCCGCGAGCGCCGCCGTGCCGGAGGCATTTTCGAAGACGAGCCCGCCGAGCCAAAAAATGCCGAGCGGGAGCCCTCGGAGGAAGAGTTGAGAATGGCTAACGTCAAACGTAACCTCAGGGATCCCGGAGCGAGCGGCATATTTCAAATCACGCGGATGGGACCGCGCACCGCCCAGTTTCTGTTTCGCGCCTGGAGAATGGATAGCAGTAATCCTCGCCGCGAAGTGATCGACGTCACTGCCGGGCCGGATGGCGATGTACGTCGCGCCGTCGCCCGAAAAATGCTCGAGCTGATCCGTGAATACCATAAAGGCGATTTCAACTGGGAATCGTTCCGCCTCGACCGCGTGGTCGTCCTGTCGGCACGCCCGGAAGACAGCAGGGGAGTCGAAGACTTCCTGGTGCGCGAGTTTTTTGGCGATAGCGCCGCGCCGCTGCGATAGCGGGCGGCTTTTTGAAGCGCTCGTGTTTGAGGGCAGTATCGAGCGTTATTCCAATATCTGGCCTCGCTCATCACTCAGCGTTAGAGGTGCCGCCGTGTTGTTACCAGTTACCGCCCTGGTGCCTTGTCGCCTCGTCTCCTGACTCGCCGCCTTCCAGGAATTTATTGAAGATTTGGCTGATCGGCTCGAGGATCGAGGTTCCATAATGTACACCACCGAACAGAATGACCGTATTCTCCAATTGAAATGGCCCGGCGCAAAATACCGCGACCGGGCCATTGTTCATCTCAGTCTATCGGATCAGTTCCAGCCTGCTCCCAGGATTCCCAAACCGGACACGAGTACAAGAATATATGTACCCCAAAACAATAAGACACTGTTCATGGCGCACCTCCTCGCGTGTGGTTGATCACCGCTTCATGATCATCCCTTCCATCGAATATTTCTGTGCGACAAGCCGCACAGGACATCGAACGTTCCTATCCGGCGCACAAATGCTTTTATAACTCAAGCACCGTGATTCTTGGGCAATGATCACTCGTTGCAATGGACTGACGGCTTCTCTTTACCAGGGCAGTCTTGTTTGAGCGCAGAGCTTCAGTTTGCGCCCGCCTGACCGGACCGCTGATGACGATATGGTCCAACCCCTTGAAGCCGTTGCAGCCCGGCTCTGTCGCTGTTAGGCCCACCTGGTACATTGGAGGCGCTCCATCGGCAATTTCTTGCCACAGATAGCTGCTTTTAACGCCGCCGAGCTCATCCTTTGTATTCGCTTCCGCCGGGTCGGAGCCATCCGCACGAACCTCGCTCCTCGGAATCCGCGCCCTTGCCTCCTCGTCTATTCGCCGATTAAAGTCTCCCAGCAAAATGAAACGCGGGCTCTGGTTGGCAATTTGCTCGATCCAATCCTCCAGAATGGGTATCTGGCGGTTGAGAACCATGCAGGCCGGCTCGGGGTCGGTCAGCTTATGACCCGGGAAACGAAGCGCCGCCTCCAGATTTGCGCAGCCCGACTTGAGATGGATATTCATGAAGGTCACAGGTGAGCCGTTGATCACCAGTTCGAGCGCCAAGCCCGGCCTGACGCGATGCGCGGGTTCATCGCCAGGATGCTCCGCGACGGCAAGGTCCCGATTCGTTGTACACCTGTTTACACCTGAAGGTATCGACTTATCCCAAGCAAATGCGACTGTCTGAAATGTGCTATGCGGCGCGACACAAATATCGAATTGCCCGGCGAATTTGCCGAGCGCCTGATCGATGACCTCCTCTGATTTCACTTCCTGAAAGGCAATCACCTTGATTTTTTTGTTCTCAATCAGATCCTCGACGGTCGTCCGCAAACCCTCCAGCTTGAGATTGTAATTATCAACCGTTTCCGCAGTTTCCGGATGCTTCCTTGCCCCATAGGCAGTGCATGGAGCGATCATCATTGCCGCATCAAAGCCTCCCGCCGCTGAGATGAAAGCTTCCCGGCATTTCTTTGCACGAGTTCTTTCAGCCGGGGCTGGGTGGCGTGCGCCCTGCGGAATCCTGGCCCGGCTGTCGCACCACTCAACCTCCGGGGCGCGACAGACATTGACATGGCGTTTAAAATCATCAATGGTTCCTGCCCAAGCCATGTTGAATACCGCGATTCCAACGGGGATTCCGATAGGGGAAGTTTCCCGGGTATGGGGGTTTTTCTGGATGTGGGAAGTTTCACCGGTATGCGCACAGGCTGACAAGACCGATAACAGGATTGCCGCCAAGCAACTAATGCGGGCAACGTGGGCAATGCGAGACACAGGCATGTAAAGCTCAGGCATGAGATGCTCCTTACTAGACCATAAGGACCATAATCCCTGCTCAGATCAAACCGAAGAGTAAGTTGAGATCACAATCTTCCGACATATCCAAATCGCAACCTGAGATGGCGAGATGGCCCAGCCTAGTTGATTCCTTTATTTGATTCCCTTACTTGATTCCTATAACCATCGAGTCCGCTCCGACCAGTGGCTCGACGCGCATAGTGGAGAATCCGGCTTCTTTCATCCACCCCATGCAGTCGGCACCCGTATAATCGAATCCGCCCGGGGTCTCAATCAGCATGTTCAGGCTCATCATCAATCCGAAGGCGTTCTTCGACCGGTCGTCATCGATGATGGACTCGTATACGATGAACGCGCCGCCTGCCGGGATCGCGTCGAATGCTTTCCGGATGAGCATTTTCTTGGTGGGCAGATCCCAGTCATGCAGGATATGGCCCATCAGCACAACGTCTGCCTTGGGGAGATCATCTTTGAAGAAGTCGCCAGGCATGAAAGCGACGCGGCTGGCGACACCCGTGGCTTCGGCATACTGTTGAAAAATTGGCGCTACTTCGGCGCGGTCGAATCCCAGGCCGCGCAGGTGCGGGTTTGCCAGCGCGATCTGGACCGCGAGGTCTCCCTGAGCGGTCCCTACATCGACGAACGTATGATAGCCCTGCCATGGAAAAGACCGCGCAATGACGGTGTTGGCGGCGTGGCTGACGCCAGTCATGGCGGAAAGAAACTCCTTCAAGCCTGCGGGATCGGCATACAGGGTCCCGAAGAGATCCGGCCCGCCAGTCTTGCATTCGTTCTGCGGCTGGCCGGTACGCAGCGCTTCGGTAAGATTGCTCCAGATCGGGTAGAGGCGGCGATTCGCCATCTCGAGGATTCCACCAATATAGGAGAGCTTTTTCCGGTCAAGAAACAGATCGGATTCCGGCGTATTGCTGTAGCGATCGCCCTCACGGTTCAGGAAACCGAGTGCTACCAATGCGTCGAGAAAATCGCGCGCAGCGCGCGGATGCAACCCCGTCCGCTCGCGTAGTGAATCCAGACTTTCCGATCCCTGCGCCAGTTGCGTGAAAATATCCATCTCGACAGCGCAAAGCAGGGTTTTCGATGGCCAAAAGGCCATACCGGTCTGCAGAATTTTTTCGGGATTCAGTTGCTTGTCCATTGATACTCCAGACGGGAAAAAAGTTGAGTGAAGAATCGGATTCCCGAATACCGAGATCACTGCGTCCGGCGATTTCGCGGACTTCCCCCCGGCGGATGCCTTCGCCAGAAGGCGGTTATCGTAGCATACCTTCTTTATTTTCTTGCAGCGTCCGAAATACCCGGCATTGGCTGCAAGCACTTGGGAGCAAGTATAATAGTTCATACTCATCTATTTGTTTTTTTAAAACCGCACTTAATTAAATGATATTTCTCGGCGTATAAATATGGAATTAGCTATTGCGTTATAGCCGTGCTTCTGCCAGGCAACCCGGCTAATGGGTGCCCTCTGTCAACAAAAAAGTGAACAGCATTGCGCAGAACACAAAAAAACTCTGCATAATCCGCAAGATTTGGTTCGTGGAATTTTCCGGCGGGCAATACGTACTGATGAAGCCGGGCAGGTGTATGCGATTACGTTCCCGGAACGGGCGAAATCATCGGATTGACGGAACGATCAAAATCCTCAATGGCCAGCAACGGTAAAAACCCTATAGACGCGGTCCATCCCACGATGGAAGAGCATAACAACGCCGAGCCGGTTCTGCACGAGCGTCTGAAGGAGATTACCTGTCTCTATGAGATTCGCCGGAGCATGGGATTGGAATTATCGGTGGACAATGTCTGCCAGCAGATTTTCAAACACTTGATACCCGCCATGCAATTCCCGGAAATCGCCACTGCCGTGATCGAACTCGATGGCAGACGCTTCACCTCCAAGAATGACGGCCAAGGCCTTACGCACGAGTTGCAATCCCGGATCAGCGTCAACGATAAACCCTGCGGTCAATTGCGCGTGTTCTATCCCGAAGACAAACCATTTTTGGTGCCTGAAGAGCAGAGACTCATCGACGCCATTGCAAGTGACCTGGAAATGTGGCTCGAGCGCAAACAGATCGATGGGGCGCTGCGCGAGCGCCTGAAGGAAATCACCTGTCTCTATGAGATTCGCCGTGGCATAGGGCTGGAATTATCGGTGGACAATGTCTGCCAGCAGATTTTCAAATATCTGATACCCGCCATGCAGTTCCCGGAGATTGCGACTGCCGTGATCGAACTCGATGGCAGGCGCTTCGCTTCCGAAAACCGTGATCAAGGGCTTACGCACGAGTTGCAATCCCGGATCAGCGCCAACAATAATCCCTGCGGCCAGTTGCGCGTGTTCTATCCCGAAGACAAACCCTTTCTGGTACCCGAAGAACAGAGGCTTATCGACACGGTCGCGAGCGACTTGGGGATGTGGCTGGAGCGGAAACAGGTCGATGAGGTGCTGCGCGAGCGTCTGAAGGAAATCACCTGCCTCTATGAGATTCGCCATGGCCTGGGGTTGGAATTATCGATGGACGGCGCCTGCCAGCAGATTTTCGAGCACCTGATACCCGCCATGCAATTCCCTGAGATTGCGACTGCCATGATCGAGCTCGACGGCAAGCGCTTCACCTCCGAAAATCACGGCCAGGGCCTTACGCACGAGTTGCAATCGAGGATCAGCGCCAACAATAAACTCTGCGGCCAATTGCGTGTGTTCTATCCGGAAGACAAGCCCTTCCTGGTGCCCGAAGAGCAAAGACTCATCGACGCCGTAGCGAGTGATCTTGAGAGATGGCTCGAGCGCAAGCTTCTGGAGCAAACGCTGGTTTCCGTAGCGGAAGAACACCAGCGTGTGCTCGGGCAGGAGCTGCACGACAAACTTGGGCAGCAAATTGCAGCGATCAGCTACCAGGCCAACGCCCCGGAGAAAAAACTGTCAGTATCGGGGTGTCCGGATGCAACCCTTGCGGCTACAATGCCGGAGCAAGGCACGACCGCCGCGATGCAATCGCAGCACCTTGCCCATGAGTAGATCACTTTTAGGATGAAGTACAA
>JACXTT010011697.1_pt1 | contig 11724 bp, 10 predicted proteins | sample 9270951 | NCBI WGS metagenome assembly JACXTT01 (sample SAMN15532306, study PRJNA645909) | rock metagenome | isolation source: weathered quartz diorite | place: Puerto Rico | collected 2017-06-21 | reverse complement strand
CCCACGAATTCGGCCTTGTTCTGCATATCCTTTATGCTGGCGCAACCGCAATATCCCATGGCAGCCCGAATGCCGCCGGCCATCTGGAACACGATGGACACCATGGAACCCTTGTAAGGCACGCGTCCTTCGATGCCTTCGGGCACCAGTTTGTCTGCATTGGGGTTGCCGGTGCTGGACTCCTGGAAGTAGCGATCGGCGCTGCCTTGCTGCATGGCGCCAATGGAACCCATGCCACGGTAGCTCTTGTAGCTGCGGCCCTGGAACAGAATGACTTCGCCCGGCGCCTCTTCAGTGCCGGCAAACATGCCGCCCATCATGACAGTGCTGGCCCCTGCCGCCAAGGCCTTGGCAATGTCGCCGCTGTAGCGGATGCCGCCATCGGCAATCAAGGGAATGCCGGTGCCTTTGAGGGCTGCCGCCACATTGTCAATGGCCATGATCTGGGGCACACCCACGCCCGCCACAATGCGCGTGGTGCAGATGGAACCAGGGCCGATACCGACCTTGACGGCATCGGCTCCGGCCTCAGCCAAGGCCAGCGCAGCAGCGCCTGTGGCGATATTGCCGCCAATCACATCAATGTGCGGGTAGTTGCGTTTGACCCAGCGCACGCGCTCGATAACGCCGTGGCTGTGGCCATGGGCCGTGTCCACCACGATGGCGTCCACACCGGCTCGGGCCAGCGCTTCGACGCGTTCTTCGGTGCCTTCGCCCACGCCGACCGCAGCGCCTACCCGCAGCTTGCCTTGCGCATCGCGCGCGGCATTGGGGAAGCTGGTTTGCTTGGTGATGTCCTTGACGGTGATCAGCCCTTTGAGCTCAAAAGCGTTGTTCACTACCAACAGGCGCTCAATTTTGTATTGGTTCAGCAACACCTTGGCTTCGCTGATGGTGGTGCCATCCGGCACCGTGACCAATTTGTCCTGGCGGGTCATGATCTGGCTGACTGGCAAGTCGTAGCGCGTCTCAAAGCGCAGGTCCCGCCCAGTCACGATACCCACCACCTTGCCGCCTTCACAGACCGGAAACCCAGACACACCCAGCTGGTCGGATAGCGTCATGACCTGGCGCACCGTGTAGGTCGGTGTAATCACCACGGGGTCGCGCAATACGCCTGACTCGTAGCGCTTCACCTTGGCCACCTGGGCAGCCTGCTCGGCAGCGGTCAGGTTCTTGTGCACGATGCCGATACCGCCTTCCTGGGCGATGGCAATGGCCAGCCGGGCTTCGGTCACGGTATCCATGGCCGCCGAAACCAGTGGCAGGTTCAGCGAAATATTGCGGGAGAAGCGTGTGGCGAGAGAGGTGTCCTTGGGCAGGACTTGGGAATACCCAGGGACCAACAACACATCGTCGAAGGTGAGCGCTTTGCCGAGGAGGCGCATGTCAAAGCTCCAAATGTCGAAATTGTACCCGTGCCGCCCAAGGCCGAACCCGCGCAGGGGCATCTTTCCACATGAAAAATTGGCCAGTTTGGCTGAATTTTGCTGCCTTCTTTCGCTATGGACGCTACACTTTGCCCATGAAAACGATTCGAACCCTCTTGGTGGCCACCCTTGCCGGGCTGAGCTTTGCGGCATCGGCGCAATGGCTGTGGATTGACAAAGACGGCCACAAAGTCTTCAGTGACCGCTCGCCACCTCCCGATATTTTGGAGAAGAATATTCTCAAACGACCAGGCGGCCCCAAGCCCGTGGTTGCAGCGCCGGCAGATGGCACGACTGACGCAGACGCAGCACCTGCTGCAGCCGACGCTACCGCGCCTGCTGCACCGGTGTCTGGCGCCAAAAATGCTGGTGTAGACAAAGAGCTGGAGGCCAAGAGGAAGCAAGCCAAGGAGGCTGAGGAGGCCAAGCGCAAAGTCGCAGATGAGCAGTACAAAAAGGAACGCGCCGAAAGTTGTACACGCGCCAAAGGGGCCAAGACGACATATGACTTGGGCGGCCGCATTGCGCGTACCAACGCTGCCGGCGAACGGGAAGTCCTGGACGACACTGCGCGCGCGCAAGAAGTGAAACGCGTTCAAGCCATTATCGACAAGGATTGCAAATAGACTGGGCAGCCCCTGGTTCCAGCCGCTAAAGACCCTTCAGTAGCCGGCCTTGGCCCCCAGCCGCCGCTTGGCAAACAAGCCGGCGGCTTTTTTTGCACCTTGGCGCACAAAGCGCTCGCGTCGGGCCACTTTGGGGTCGACCGTCAGTTCGCGGTAGACCTCCAGCCTGTCCTTGTCACGCAAAACGTGGGCCATTGGGACCTTTTTGCCCCAAATACCTTGCCCGGCGGGGGCCGGGTCGCCAGCAGAAGCATCGTGCAGGAGTCCACAGGCTTGCAAGGCAAGGCGCACTGTGCTGCCCTCATCCAACGCCAAAACCCGCTCGGTCATCTCACGGGGCCCGGCACTGTACACAACGGTAATTGAAATCGCCATGCGCTTCAATCTCCGTAGACCTGTTGGGCACGTTTGACAAAGGCGTCCACCAGGCTGGCGGCAATCTTGTCAAAAACCGGACCCACCAGCTTGCTCAGCGTGGAACTGTCAAAGCCATAGTGCATGGTGAGTTCAACTTTGCAGGCACGCTGTGAGCCATCGCCCAGGGGCACAAAGTCCCATTGCCCGTCCAACTGAGAAAACGGTCCGTTGACCAATTGGATCAGGACCTGGCTATCGGGCTTGTTGGTATTGCGCGTGGTGAAGGTCTGGTGCACGCCGGCAAAGGCAATGCCGACTTCAGCCGTTGCAACATTGTCATGTTCCTCCACCAAACGGGCGTGCTCGCACCAGGGCAGAAATTCACTGTAGCGGTTGACATCGGTCACCAAACGGTACATTTCCTGGGGGCTGTACCAGATCAAAACGGACTTGTGGACGGTTTTCATAGAATGGGGGTCTGCGCGGGATTGTAGACAAGCCCATTTGCACGCCTTTCATTCCCGTCTGTCATCCCCATTTGAGTTCCATGGCCAAGAAACCTGCTATCAATACCCGCATCGCCGACAACAAAAAAGCGGCCTACAACTACTTCTTCGAGGAACGCTTTGAGGCCGGCCTGGTGCTGGAGGGCTGGGAGGTCAAGTCCCTGCGCGAAGGCAAAGTCCAGCTGACCGATGGTTATGTTGTGGTACGCGGCGCCGAGCTGTTCATCATCGGACTGCAGATCAACCCCCTGCATACAGCGTCCACACACGTCAATCCCGACAACGTGCGCACCAAGAAACTGTTGATGCACAAGGAGCAAATCCTGCGCTTGATTGGCAAAGTGGAACAAAAGGGCTACACCTTGGTGCCCATCAACCTGCACTGGAAAGATGGCAAGGTCAAATGCGAGATCGCGCTGGCCAAGGGCAAGGCCGAACATGACAAGCGCGACACGATCAAAGACCGCGAAGGCAAGCGTGAGGTTGAGCGGGCGATGAAAACTGCGCGCCACTGAGGGCGCGATGCACAGGGCCCGGGCTTAGCACCGGGACCTCGCAAAAGCTGCATCAGACCAGATCCCGCAATGGGTGCTCCTGCGCGCTCCAGGGGCTGGCAAAGAATGGCTCCACCATGGCCGCCGTTACATCTTGAATACGGGCCGGATTCCACTGCGGCGTGTGGTCTTTGTCCACCGCCAGCGCACGGATGCCCTCCACCGTCTCGCTGCTTGCACCAGAGCGCCCCAGGTGCTTGGTATAGAAGCAGTGTTGCACCAGATCGCGTTCCATGCGCAGGTCATCCACCAGTGACATGCCACGGGCACGGCGTATCTGCTCCTGCACCACGTGCAGCATCAGCGGGCTGCGGTGGCGCAGCGTGGCGGCCATGGCACGCGCCGGTTTGGTGCCAGAAGCCTCCAAGGCCGCAACGATGGACGCAACGCTGCCCAGGCCAAAGGCCGCGTAGTCATTGACATCAAAACGCCGCTCAGCCCCTGCGGCTGGTGGCGCCGCCAGGGGTGCCAGGCTCGCTATACGCTGCTTCAATGCAGTGACGGTGTCATGCGCCTGCAGACCTTCCCACAACCCCATCAACGACTCAGCCGGCACACATACATCCGCCAGACCCCATGCAACCGCCTGCGCGCCGCCAATGGTGTCGCCTGTCAAGGCCAGGTACTCGCCCACGTGGCCGGGGCAACGGCTCAGAAAGTACCCACCACCCACATCGGGAAACAGGCCAATACCGGTCTCAGGCATGGCCATCTTGGTGTTCTCGGTCACGATGCGCAGGCTGGCACCCTGGCTGATGCCCATGCCGCCACCCATGACCACGCCGTCCATGAACGCAATATACGGTTTGGGATAGTTGTGGATCAAATGGTTGAGGGTGTATTCCTCGGTGAAAAAGGCTTACAGATCGGCATCACCTGCCAATGCGGCCTGGTGGAAAAAACGAATGTCGCCACCAGCACTGAAACCACCGAACAGCGCCTCGGGGCTACCTGGGCGCCCTACTTTGTTGCTGCCGCGAATGGCCACTGCAGACACACTGGCATCATCGCGCCAGGCCTGCAGTGTGGCCAGAAGCGCGCGCACCATGGGTAGCGACAGTGCGTTGAGCGCCTTGGGGCGGTTCAGCGTTATCAGGCCGACGCCGTTGGCTACGGTTGTGTGTACTTCTGTGATGTTTTGGCTCATATGTTGATATTTCTTTGTTTCCAGCCCAGCAGCTCATTGGCAACCAAGGCCCCCATAACCAGCGTGCCGCCCAACAGCACGGTGCGGCCCGGTGCCTCACCTGCGCCCAGCCAGACCAGCAAAATGCCAAACAAGACTTCCAGCAAGGCCAGCAGCGACAACTCCGGGGCTTTCAGGGCCTTGGCGCACATGACCGCCAATACACAGGGAATAGCCAGTTGGCAAACGCCCAGATACGCCAGCAAACCCACGTCATGGGCCGTGGCCTGAAACGGAAATGCCAGCGGCAAAGTCACCAGGCAGCTGATAACGGCGCCAACAAAAACCGCCGGCACCAGATCTACGTCCTGCCCACCGGCATGGGCGTTTTGCGTGGTGGTCCAATTGGTAGCGCCAGCAATGGGCACGCACAAGGCCACCAGGGTGCCCGCTATCTCGCCGCCAGCAAACTGGGCGCCGTACATATAGGCGATACCCAGCCCGGCCACGACGATGGCCACCCAGGTGCGCAGTGCAATGCGGTGGCCAATGAAGATGCGTGCGATCAGCGCGGTCATCAGCGGCCCCAAGGACATGGTGATCAGCACATTGGCCACACTGGTCAGCGTCAACGCCACCATGTAGGCCGTGAACATCACGCTCCAGCACAGGCCCGATATCCAAAAAGCCTTGCTGGCATGGCGCATGTCGGAAAACACGCTGCGCCCCCGAATCAGCGGCAGTATGACCAACAGGGACAACACCGTGAACAGGGCGCGCCAGAACGTCACCTCGAAGCTGCGAGCAGCATCCAAGTGGCGTGAGACGACACCTGCGGTCGACCACAGAAAGGTGACAAGCACCATCAAACCGACCGCCCGGTTATGGTTCAGTCGCATGCGCCTCCCTTTGCGGCCTGTGTCAGGCGCGGCTGGCGCGCTTGCGCTCGTGTTCGCTCAGGTGGCGTTTGCGCAGGCGGACCGACTTGGGCGTGATTTCGACCAGCTCGTCATCCTCAATGAACTCGACGCCGTATTCCAGCGTCAATTCGATCGGGGGCGTGATCTTGATCGCATCTTCCTTGCCGGAGACACGGAAGTTGGTCAATTGCTTGGTACGTGTTGCATTGACCACCAGATCGTTGTCACGGCTGTGGATACCCACAATCATGCCTTCATACACGGGGTCGTTTGCGCGCACAAACATGCGGCCACGGTCGTCCAGCTTGCCCAATGCGTAGGTGAAGATTTCACCAGCATCCATGGAAATCAGCACGCCGTTCTTGCGGCCACCGATGTCACCCTTGTGCGGTTCGTAGCAATCGAAGATGTTGGAGATCAGGCCGGACCCACGGGTCAGGTTCAAGAACTCATTGGTGAAACCAATCAGGCCACGGGCCGGAATACGGTATTCCAGGCGCACACGACCGCGGCCATCCGGCTCCATGTTCACCAGTTCACCCTTGCGTTCGCCCAGGGCCTGCATCACGCCGCCCTGGTGGTTTTCTTCGATGTCAGCCGTCACCATTTCGATGGGTTCGTGCTTGACGCCGTCGACGTCTTTGAACATCACGCGTGGCTTGGACACCGCCATTTCATAGCCCTCGCGGCGCATGTTTTCCAGCAGGATGGTCAAGTGCAATTCACCGCGGCCCATGACTTCGAAGACGCCTTCTTCGTCGGTCTCGTTGACGCGCAGTGCCACATTGTGCTGCAGTTCTTTTTGCAGGCGGTCCCAGATCTGGCGGCTGGTGACGTACTTGCCTTCGCGGCCGGCCAAGGGGCTGGTGTTCACGCAGAAGTTCATGGTCAGTGTGGGCTCATCAACCTTGAGCATGGGCAGTGGCTGCGGATTGGCGGGGTCGGTCACGGTCACACCGATACCGATTTCCTCAATGCCATTGATCAACACGATGTCGCCAGGGCCGGCTTCCGGCGTCTGCATGCGGTCCAGACCCTGGAACGTCAACACCTGGTTGACCCGGCCCTTGATGGCCTTGCCGTCCGGGCCTTCCATGACCAGCACGTCCATATTGGGTTTGATCGTGCCCTGGCTGATACGACCTACGCCGATGCGGCCCACAAACGTGGAGAAATCCAGAGCAGAAATCTGCAATTGCAGCGGAGCCTCGGGATCGCCCGAATTGGCTGGCACGTGCTTCAAAATGGTGTTGAACAGAGCCGACATGTCTGGGCCCCACTGTTCGCCTTGGCCGCCCTCTTCCAGCGACGACCAGCCGTTGATGCCGGAGGCATAGACCACGGGAAAATCCAACTGCTCGTCGGTTGCCCCCAGCTTGTCAAACAGGTCAAACGCGGCATTGACCACCTTGTCGGGGTTGGCGCCGGGCTTGTCCACCTTGTTGACCACAACGATGGGCTTCAGGCCCAGGGCCAGGGCCTTCTTGGTCACGAAACGGGTTTGCGGCATGGGGCCTTCCTGCGCGTCGATCAGCAGCAGCACGCCATCAACCATGCTCAAGGCGCGCTCGACCTCACCACCGAAGTCCGCGTGTCCAGGCGTGTCGACGATGTTGATGTGGGTGCCTTCCCAGCTCACGGCGCAGTTCTTGGCCAGAATGGTAATGCCACGTTCTTTTTCAATCGCGTTGTTGTCCATCACGGTATCAACAATTTTTTCGTGCTGGGCAAAGGTGCCGGACTGGCGCAGCAATTGGTCGACCATGGTGGTCTTGCCATGGTCAACGTGGGCGATGATCGCGATATTGCGGATTTGTTTACTGCTCATGGTTTTCTTTCTAACTTGAATCTGTTGTGCCAGTCGCCTAGGGCGCGCAAGCGGGTTGTTGGCTCCACGCTTGCTGGGTTTGAGACTGTGCAATCTCAAGCGGGCTCAGCAAGCGCCCCGGTATCAATTCCCCCGCCTTGGTGTGCGCGGTGCCCAGCAATGCCGTCGGTTTCGTGCCGTACACAGCCACCCTCTCCTCATCCGGCCAGCTTCCGCGTCGGCGCATGCCGCTCAGAAACCGTCCAGCATTGTCGGCATCCAGCGTGACAACGCTGTGATGCGCCAGCAGTGCGTCCACCGGCAGCAGGCAGGCCAGACGCTCTTCCTCGGTCATGGCCTCCAGGGCTTCCAAGGTCACGCATTGCTTCTGGGTGAACTCGCCGGTGGCCGTACGACGCAGACGCGTCAGATGGGCACCACAGGCCAAGGCTTCTCCAATATCTTCACCCAAGGTGCGGATATAGGTTCCCTTGCTGCATTTTACTACCAAATTGATAGCAGTTTGCTCCGCATCCACCGTCTTCAAATCCCCCGTCAGCGCATGGATGGTGACGCTGCGCGCCGCCCGTTCCACCTCAATCCCGGCACGCGCATATTCATACAGCGCCTTGCCATCTTTCTTCAACGCACTGTGCATCGGCGGTGTCTGCAAAATCGGCCCGGCGAACTGTGGCAGCACACGCGCCACATCTTCTGCCGTCACGTTAACCGCACGCACCGCAATCACGTCACCTTCTGCATCGCCGGTGCTGGTTTTTGTTCCCAATAGCGCGGTCGCTTCATATTCTTTATCAGCATCCAGATGCAACTGGCTGAACTTGGTAGCTGCTCCGAAGCACAGTGGCAGCACACCAGTGGCCAATGGGTCCAAGGTGCCAGTATGCCCAGCCTTTTCAGCACGCAGCAACCACTTCACCTTCTGAAGCGCGTCATTGCTCGACCAGCCCAACGGCTTGTCCAGTAACAGCACCCCATGCACGGGGCGCCTTGTGACCCGTACACGTGGCGCGTTGTGCATGTTCAATCCTCGTTCTTGGAACGCGAGGCCACGGCCTGCGCAATCAAGGCATTCATGTCGGCCGCGCGCTCGGTGGTGCGGTCGAACACAAAGTGCAAGGTAGGCACCGTATGGATTTGCAGGCGCTTGAACAGACCGGCGCGCAAAAAACCCGCTGCCTGGTTCAACCCTTCCGCACAAGCCACGGGGTCACCCGTCAGCAAGCTGAAAAACACCTTGGCGTGCGCATAGTCAGGCGTCACTTCGACCGCCTGCAGGGTCACCATGCCCACCCGTGGGTCTTTCAACTCACGTGCGATCAACTCCGTCAGATCCCGCTGGATCTGATCGGCCACGCGGAAACCGCGGTGGGGGGTGGAAGACTTTTTACGCGCCATGTCGTGTCTTTGTGCTTACAGGGTACGGGCGACTTCGCGGATTTCGAAGAACTCCAGTGCGTCACCCTCTTGGATGTCGTTGTAGTTCTTGATGGTCAAGCCGCACTCGAAGTTCTCCTTGACTTCCTTAGCATCGTCCTTGAAGCGCTTGAGCGAATCCAGCTCGCCGGTGTAGATGACCACATTGTTGCGCAACAGGCGCAGCTTGGCGGTGCGACGCACCAGACCCGAGGTAACCATACAGCCCGCAATGGAGCCGATCTTGCTGACCTTGAGCACCTGGCGGATCTCGGCCGTGCCAATGACTTCTTCCTTCTTGTCCGGCGTCAACATGCCCGACATGGCCAACTTGAGGTCGTCCACGGCGTCATAAATGATGTCGTAGTAGCGAATGTCCACGCCATTGTTCTCGGCCAGCTTGCGCGCGCCCGCATCGGCACGGGTGTTGAAGCCGATGATGACAGCCTTGGCGGCAATCGCCAGGTTGACGTCGGACTCGCTGATGGCACCCACCGCAGCGTAGACCAATTGCACCTTGATTTCGTCGGTCGACAGCTTGAGCAGGGACTGCGCCAAGGCTTCCTGCGAACCTTGCACATCGGCCTTGACAATAACGGGCAGTTGTTTGACCTCGCCAGCGGTAATGTCGGAAAACATGTTTTCCAGCTTGGCAGCCTGTTGCTTGGCCAACTTGGTGTTACGGAACTTGCCAGCGCGGTAGGTGGCAATTTCACGGGCCCGGCGCTCGTCGGCCAGAATCATGAATTCGTCACCGGCTTGCGGTACTTCGGTCAGACCCTGGATTTCGACCGGGATCGACGGACCAGCTGTCTTGATCGGCTTGCCGTTTTCGTCCAGCATGGCACGCACGCGGCCATAGGTCTGGCCGGCCAATACCACGTCACCAGTCTTGAGCGTACCGGACTGCACCAGGATGGTGGCAACCGGGCCACGGCCCTTGTCCAAACGCGCTTCGATCACCAGACCCTTGGCCATGGCGTCAACCGGAGCCTTCAGTTCCAGCACTTCAGCCTGCAACAGCACGTGTTCCAGCAGCTCGTCGATACCCTGGCCGGTTTTGGCCGACACAGGAACAAACGGAGAGCTACCGCCGAAGTCTTCGGGAATCACCTCTTCCACCACCAGCTCGCTCTTCACGCGCTCGGGGTTGGCATCGGGCTTGTCAATCTTGTTGATGGCAACCACGATAGGAACACCAGCCGCCTTGGCGTGTTTGATGGCTTCCTTGGTTTGCGGCATCACGCCGTCGTCGGCCGCTACCACCAGAATCACGATGTCGGTCGCATTGGCACCGCGGGCACGCATGGCCGAGAAGGCCTCGTGACCGGGGGTATCCAGGAACGAGATCACACCGCGTGGTGTTTCCACATGGTAAGCACCAATGTGCTGCGTAATGCCACCGGCTTCGCCAGCGGCAACCTTGGCACGGCGGATGTAGTCCAGCAGCGAGGTCTTGCCGTGGTCGACGTGGCCCATGACGGTCACCACCGGTGCACGTGGCAAGGCTTCGGCGTGCTGTTGTTGCACTTCGTCGTCGGTAAAGGCTTCGGCATCGTCCAACGCGGCCACCACGGCCTTGTGGCCCATTTCTTCGACCACGATCATGGCCGTGTCCTGGTCCAGCGGCTGGTTGATGGTGACCATCTGGCCCAGCTTCATCAGGTGTTTGATGACCTCGGACGCCTTGACGGCCATCTTGTGGGCCAGTTCAGCCACCGTAATGGTCTCAGGCACATGGACTTCGAGCACGCGTGCTTCCACCGGCGCACTGGCCTGTGGCATATGTTCGCGGTCGCGGTCTGTGGCGCCACGGCGGCCACGTGGGCCGGCACGCCAGTTGGTGGCACGACCCGCACCCGCGCCGGTGTCGCCACGGGTGGGTATGGCCTTCTTCTTCGCGGGGTCACCGGCCCAGCTGGATGACAGCTTGGCGGACTTGACTTCCTTGTTAGCCCCACCGCCAGGCGCAGCATTGGTCTGCGCGCCGGCGGCGGCCGGTTTGGCGGCTTTGGCAACCGTGGTACCGGCTGCCGGTTTGTGCAAGGTGCCCTTCATGCCAGCCTTGGCATCGGCCGCAGCGGGTTTGGGCTCTTCAGGCTTCTTGGCTGCCGTCAGTACGCGCTTGGGCGCTGCCATCATGGAGCGGATGGCAGCCGCTTCAGCTTCGGCCTTGCGGCGGCGATCGCTCAGATCTGCGGCACGCGCCACTTCTTCATCAGCCAGGGCCTTGGACGCAGCAGCAGCGGTCTTCTCCAGAGCCAGTGCAGCGGCTTTGGCTGCTTCGGCAGCTTGCGCAGCCGCTTGCGTTTTGGCAGCTGCGGCAGCGCCAGCTTCGGCTTCTTCTGGCGCATCGGGCAAATCACCGGCCACAACGGCTTTTTTCTTCTTGTTGGCTTCTGCTTCGCGTTGGGCTGCTGCCTCCGCTGCGGCCTTCTCGGCGGCTTCGCGGGCACGGGCTTCCTGCTCTTCACGGTCGCGCCGACGCTGCGCCAGTTCTTCTTCCTGGCGGCGAATCAGTTCTGCCTGGCGGCGCGCTTCTTCTTCGCGGCGCGCCAGTTCGGCGTCGTCAATAACGGCAACGGCGGGGGCCGCAACCGGCGCCTCGTGCTCAACGCCTTCAGATGCCATGTCCGCGCCGTCGTCGCGGCGCACAAACGTGCGCTTCTTGCGCACCTCCACCTGAATGGTGCGTGCTTTCCCCGTGGCATCAGCCTGCTTGATCTCGGTGGTCTGCTTCTTGACCAAGGTGATCTTCTTGCGGTCTGCGCTCACGGTTCCGTGGCTGCTCTGCAGATAGCTCAACAAGCTGTGCTTGTCGGCATCTGTCAGGACATCGGAGGCGGCCGATTTGGCGACCCCGGCCGACTTCAGCTGCTCAAGCAGCGTGTCAGTGGATTTTTTGAGTTCGTTTGCAAACTCGGCGACGGTCGTACTGGACATTTGTGGGTTAACCTTTGGCGT
>JACXTT010011696.1_pt1 | contig 11726 bp, 5 predicted proteins | sample 9270951 | NCBI WGS metagenome assembly JACXTT01 (sample SAMN15532306, study PRJNA645909) | rock metagenome | isolation source: weathered quartz diorite | place: Puerto Rico | collected 2017-06-21 | reverse complement strand
AGATCGCGCTTGCATATCGCTCATCAAAACCGAGGCCGCCGTCGATCGCTTTCGATGTCATGTAAAGCGTGAGAAGCGCGCGCATGCCGTAATAGCTGAATCGCTCCCACATCTCGGTGAAGAACAGAGTCGAAAGTCCCCACGGGTGACCAAAGAACCCGCGGTCATCTGAAGTCAGGGGGGTAACAGCGGTTCCGTCGATTGGTGTGCTCATTAATCAGCAGTCCTCATTTCGAAGAATCGAGCGCCTTCATTGAACCTGGAACGATGCGTGGAGAGTGCGAGCATTCAGCCAGATGCCGCACCGCGGTGTCAAGCTATCTTCTTCGTCCGTGGTTGACATCAACGGCAAGAACATCCTTATACCGAAAGGGCAAGTCATGGTAGAGTACGCGGCGAACTCACAGCCTTCGTCAGCTTAGAAATTTCACTTCGAACTGCGATGGGAAGAAGGTCAGGATTTAGCGGATTAATGGTTGCCGTCGCGCGCGATGCTGCCCGAGCCCAACGGCAGGCTGCCGCAAATCAGAGGCGATTGATTCGTGAGCATGATCGTGCGGTACGTCAAGCAGAAAGAAATCGTGTTCTTCAGGCAAAGGAGGCGCGTCAGCGTTATCTCGAGGAGCGCCTTGAAGATGTTCAGGATCAAAACACGGCCTTGAACGACTCTATTCAGGAATTCCGTGGAATCCTTGAACATACGCTTAGCGTCGACGATGCGATCTCATTTGATTCACTGCGATCCCACGAGAAATTTCAGCAGTTTACGGTTCCGAGGGAGCTAGCTGAACCGCAACCAGAGCCGAATAGAACGAAGTTCTTCGCGGCGATACTATCTCCAAACTGGTTTATGAAGTTGTTTCCAAGCGCTAAAGCAAAACATCAGCGAGCACTGGAGAATGCTGAAGAGGATTATCAAACTGCACTGCGCCGACACAAGCGCGGTGAAGAAAAACGAGAGAATGAAATTGCGAAACTACGTGCGGGTTATGAGCAAACTAAAGCTGCCTTTCTCAAAAAACAAGAGCAGCAAAACGCCCAGATTGACGAATTTCAGAAGGCTTATGCTGATGGCGACCGCGAAGCAATTATCGCTTACTCTTCGATGGTCCTTGAACGATCAGTTTACCCCGAGAATATTGCTCATGACTTTCGCGTTACATATTCGATTGAATCAAAGGAGCTGGTGGTCGAATTTGATTTGCCACGGCCAGATGTCGTGCCATCGGTACTTGAATACAAGTATGTGAAGGCGCGCGATGCCATTGATTCCAAACCTCGCAAACAATCGGAGATAAAAGATCTTTATCAGGACGTGATTGCGGCGATCGCGCTACGGACGATCCACGAAGTATTGGAAGCAGATCAAGTCAACCATCTTCAGGTTGTAACCTTCAATGGCTTCGTACAAACAATTGATCCAACGACTGGCCGTGATATTCGCCCTTGCTTAATCTCGGTTCGAACCACTCGTGAACGTTTTGAGGAAATCGATTTGAGAAGAATCGACAAGCGAGCTTGTCTTAGGAACCTTGGCGCGCAGGTTTCATCTCGCCCAGAAGAACGCATCGCGGTAAAGCCAATAGTGGAATTCAACATGATCGACAAGAGATTTGTTCCGGGCGCGGACATAATCGCCGAACTCGAATCGCGACCTAACCTGATGGAGTTAACGCCACGCGAATTTGAAGACCTTATCGGAAATCTATTTTCAAAAATGGGGTTGGAGACAAAGCAGACTCAGCTCTCACAAGACGGTGGAGTTGATGTTGTAGCGTTCGATAAGCGACCAGTCCTTGGGGGTAAAGTTGTAATTCAGCAAAACGATATCGCCACACAGTCGGCGTCTCGGCAGTGCGTGACTTGTACGGCACGATGATGAATGAGGGAGCCAACAAAGGAATTCTGGTAACAACATCGGGTTATGGTTCTGCGGCCTTCAATTTCGTGAAAGACAAACCAATCGAGTTAATCGACGGCAGCGGACTGCTATACCTCTTAGAACACCACGCCAATACTCGCGCGCGAATTGTCATGCCGGACGAAGGTCTATGATTGCAACTTGAAGACGTATCTTGACACGTCATTAACTGCGAGCGTATAAACTTTCTTTGAAAAACGTGGTGAGTTAAGGCGACTTGCGGCCACGAAAAACAAACGGCTAAACAGCTCGGGCAGTTCGAAAAGCGAACCCGAAAAACTTCAGAAGAATTTGAAGTCCCGCGTTGTTTGGCGCGGGACTTTTATTATGGACACCTTCCGCGACTTTCTCGACTCTGACCGCTCTTACATTTTCGACGGCGCGATGGGCACGATGCTCTACTCAAAGGGCATCTACATCAATCGCTCGTATGACGAGCTGAATTTGGTGGCGGCCGACCTGGTGCGCGAGGTCCACGCGGAATACATCCGCGCCGGCGCCGACATCATTGAGACGAATACCTTTGGCGCCAACGCCAACAAGCTCCAACCTTATGGTCTGGAAGCAAACATGCGCGAGATCAACATCAAAGCCGCGCAAATCGCGCGCGAAGCTGCCGGCCATCGCGTCTTGGTAGCCGGCGCGATCGGCCCGCTTGGTCTACGCATCGAGCCCTATGGCCCAACGTCGTTCGATGAAGCAAAGCAAATGTTCGCCGAGCAGGTCTCAGCCCTGCTCGAGGGCGGAGTCGATCTGTTTGTACTCGAGACCTTCTCGGATATTTCAGAATTAAAGCAGGCGATACGAGCGGTGCGCGAACTTTGCGATCTACCGATAGTCGCCCAGGTGACGATTCAAATCGACGGGAACACTTCGTTTGGAACGACGGCCGAAATTTTCACGACACAACTCGACGAATGGGGCGCGGACGTCATCGGATTGAATTGCGGTGTGGGCCCGGCGATTGTGCTCAACTCGATCGAAAAGATGCGCACCCTCACTAATCGGAAGTTGTCTGCTCAGCCGAACGCCGGTTTGCCTCGCGATGTTGGAGGCCGCCAAATCTACATGTGCTCGCCTGAGTACATGGCCGAGTATTCACGCCGCATCATTCAGGCCGGCGCAAAATTTGTCGGGGGCTGCTGTGGCACTACGCCGGCGCACATCAAAATGATCGCCGACGCCCTGCGCCAATTTAATCCGCGGGCGCAAACAGTTGCCGTCCCGGGCGCGGCGAAGATCAGTCTGCACGAACTTAAGCCGCCCGATGTGACTGTCGTTCCTTCAGAAGAGCGATCAAATTGGGCGCGTAAAATTGCCAAAGGTGAGTTCGTAACGACGGTGGAGGTGTTGCCGCCGAAAGGTTGCAATCCGCGCAAGACCCTCGACTCGATTCGGCTCTTGAAAGAGGCGGGTGTCGACGGTGTGAACATTCCTGACGGCCCGCGCGCGCAGACGCGAATGGGTGCGATGGCCACCGCGGTGATGGTCCAACAGGAAATCGGCATCGAAGCCGTGCTGCACTACTGCTGTCGCGATCGTAATTTGCTAGGAATGATGTCAGACATCCTGGGAGCTTCCGCCCTGGGTGTGCACAACCTGCTGCTGATTACTGGTGATCCGCCAAAGATGGGACCTTATCCGGATGCAACGGCGGTTTTCGACATCGACGCGATCGGCCTGACGAATATGGTGAATAAGCTGAATCACGGCTTAGACATTGGTAACAACCCCATTGGCGAGCCGACGGCATTTTCCATTGGAGTCGGAGTCAATCCCGGCGCGGTGAACATGGATGAAGAGCTGCGCCGCTTCGAATGGAAGATTGAAGCCGGGGCCGAATACGCGATCACGCAGCCGGTATTTGATACGCAGCAGTTGCGTGACTTTCTCAAGCGAATTGAACATTGCCGTATTCCGATCGTGGCGGGCATCTGGCCTTTGGTTTCATTCCGCAATGCCGAGTTTCTTCACAACGAAGTTCCCGGCGTGCACGTCACTCCAGAGATAATGGATCGGATGCGCGCTGCGTCTGCGATCAGCAAAGAAGCCGGCCGCGACGAAGGTTTGAAAATCGCGCGCGAGTCATTGTTGGAAGTGCGCGAGTTCATTCAGGGCGTGCAGGTCTCGGCTCCTTTCGGCAACGTCAAATACGCACTGGAAGTTTTCAGCGTACTGCCCGAGTTTGCTAGTCAACAACAGGTGGCCGCTCCTACCGTCTGACGTGTTACACTCGCTCGCGCAGTGGCACAGGCGAAGGTTGCTCAACGAACTCACGCGCGTGAACGCGTTCGCAAGATCAAAACTCGTGCACGTTTCGAGCATCGCCGGCTAAAAATAATCTCACGCACCGCGACGCTCGGCGGACTTTTTCTTTCATTTCTAAAAATTGGAATCAGCGGATTTGGCGGAGGCTTTGCCGTTCTCAGCCAGATTCGTCACCTCGTCGTGCAAGAGCGACGTTGGTTGAGTGAGCATGACTTCGTCGAAGCGCTCGCTCTGGGCCAGAGCCTGCCGGGTACCGCGGCCGGCAACGCGGTGACTTACCTCGGGTTTCGCCTGCGCGGGTGGCGCGGCGCTTCGGTGGCGCTGACCGGATTCATCCTGCCGTCGATGCTGATGATGATTCTGCTGGCCGTTGTCTATGATCGCTTTCGCGCGCTGCCCAAAACGGACAATCTCTTCCACGGCTTCAATGCTGCGGTCGTCGCGCTCATCGCAGTCACGGCCTGGCGCATGGGCAAGCATACGTCGAGTAAGCCATGGCAGCGGGTTTTGATTCCGCTGGCGTTTGCGGCCGTCGTGTTGCTGAAGGCGACCGTCGTTGAGGTCATCCTGATTTCTGGGTTGATTGGGATTGGCATTGAATCCTTCACCGAGCGTCGACATCCGCGGCTGGATCGCATTCGCAGTTTTGCAAGTCGACGTCAGCATCGAATTCGTGATCGCATTGCGCGGCGCAAATCAAAAAAACCTCATCGATTTTTCGGTGGCTACCTCACGGAAGCGATGGCTGAAGAGCGTCTGCGGCAAATGAGCGAGGCCCGGGTCACGCAACTGGAAGACATTGAAATCGACGAAGCCAACGACGCAGAACCCGACGGAAGTGATAACGGCATGCTCCGCAGCTTCTTCTTTCCGGCGATTCCGTTCCTCGCCAAGTTTGGCCTGGCCCTCTCAGTGTCCTTCATCTTCCTGCGGATAGGTGCAGTCACGTTCGGCGGCGGCTTTGTGATGATTCCGGAAATTCAAAACGAAGTGGTCAGCTCGCATCACTGGCTAACTCATCAAGAATTCGCCGACGCCACCGCGTTGGGGCAAATTACTCCGGGGCCGGTTCTGATCATGGCGACGTTTGTTGGGTATCGCGTCGCCGGGGTTCTCGGCGCACTGTTCTCAACGATTTGTGTCTTCCTTCCTTCGTTTCTCATGACGATTGCCGCTGGATCATCATTCCGGCGGTTCCGCACCAATCGCCAGATGCAGGCATTTCTTCGCGGCGTCGCGCCGGCCGTAACGGGGTTGTTGGCGGCGGCGGCGTGGAGTGTCGCGCGCTCCGGCATTCACACGATCATCGGTGCAGCGATGGCGGTGATTATTGTAGGAATCCTGATTCGCTATCGCCCGAATGCTCTCTGGGTTTTGTTGGGTGCGGGAGTTTTCCGATTCGCTTTAGGTCTGGTGCTTTGGTAATCAGCCAACATAGGCTCGGAAGGCGGCATCCAGTTCGGGATATTTAAACTGAAACCCATTCGCGGAAAGTTTCTTCGGCATCACCCGCTGGCTCACCAACAACATTTCGTCCGCCAGCTCACCAAAGGCGAGCCGCGCTGCGAATGCCGGCATCGCCAATGCCGTCGGTCGATTTAGCACGTGCCCGAGGGTCTTCGTGAACTCCTCATTCGTCACCGGATTTGGCGAGACGACATTCAACGGTCCGCGAAGAGACTCGTCATTGATGGCCAGGACGGTGGCGTTGATGGAGTCTTCCAGCGACACCCAACTTATGAATTGCTTTCCGGAGCCCACCTTACCGCCCATGCCCATCTTAAAAGGCGTCAATAACTTCGACAGCATGCCGCCGTCGCGCGCGAGGATAGGCCCGAAGCGAAGATGGACGACGCGCACGCCGGCCTTCACTGCCGGATCGCAAGCCATTTCCCATTCGCGACACACGCCGGCAAGGAATCCGCCGCCCGATTCGCTTTGCTCATCGAGAATCTCGTCATCCCGATCGCCATAGATTCCCGTCGCTGACGCACAGACAAATGCGCGTGGCTTACGCTCCATCTTCGCCATTGCTTCGCTTAGCAGATGGGTGCCGTTTACACGGCTATCGCGAATCTTTCGCTTCTGCTCATCCGTCCAACGACCGCCTGCAATGTTTTCACCGGCCAGGTTGATGATGATGTCAAACCCTTCGATGCTGGCGGCGCTGACTTCATCCTGATTTGGGTGCCAATCAATCTCACCGGCGCGCGGAATCTGCCGCACCAACCGCGTTATCTCGTGACCTTCGGCTTCCAATGCAGGAATCAGCGACTTCCCGACTAATCCGCTTGCGCCTGCGATGGCAATCTTCATTTAATAGAAGCTCCGTTTTCCTCGTCATTCTATCGCCGATTGCGCGCGATAAATAGGTTGTCCTTCAGTACGGAATCTGTCAGAATCCGCGCACTTTTTTAAGGTCATTGCCCCAATGATTCGAGCCACGTCAGCGTGCTTCCTCTCAACCATCCTGCTAGTTCTCTGTCTGGTTGTCATTACTACAGTCAACAGCCAATCTACACTGCGACGAATAACAAACACCAGCGAGGAGGGGATAAGTCTCAACCCGGCACTCAGCGGTGATGGTCGAGTCCTGGCGTTTGAATCAACCGAAGACCTTGCGGGCACGGGAGGCGCCGATCATTTTCGAGCGATCAGAGCCAACGTCGCGGGCGACCCGGCAGCGTTTGTTCAAATGGCCGGGAGCCGCGCGGTCGCTCCGGCGATTTCCCAGGATGGCTCGCGGATCGCATTCGCCTCACGAGACAATCCGCTTGGCACCAACACCGACGGTAATTCAGAAATCTTTCTCTTCGATGGATCGAGATTAACTCAAATCACGACGACCACGCCGGGCAGTCTCGCCACCCGCACCACCGATGGAAATTTCCAACCCTCAATCTCGGATGACGGCCGCTTCATAGCGTTCTCGTCGAATCGCAATCTCGCGGGACAAAACTCGGACGCAAACCTCGAAATCTTTGTTTACGACGCGAGTACCTCTTCTTTTTCCCAGCTGACAAATTTATCGGGGGTGGTCGGATGCACTGACGCAAAGATTAGCGGCGATGGATCGACCGTAGCCTACGTTCGCGACCAGGGCGCCACTACCAGCACCGTGCGTGACCTTTTGCGGCAGCCACGCAGCGGGGGCTCAGCAATCGTCCTGGCCATGAGCATCCCGGCGCTCGCCGTAACCTACGGCCGCGCCATAAGCGACGATGGAACGCGCATAGTCTTTTCGTCCGAAACGGCTACGAACTCGTCACAAGTGTTCATGTACGACGGGCGCCTGGCCCCGGCATCCGTACGACAGATCACTTCGCTGGGCACGCGTGTCACAGAAGTGCCTCTGCATCCAACCATCAGCGGTGACGGAACGCGCATAGCCTTTGCGACGCGTCGCAACGTTAATGGCGGTAACTCGGATGGCAGCGTCGAAGTCTACGTCTTCGATCTGCCTGCTTCGCAGTTCTCGCGCATCACCAACTCGCCTTCCGGCGCCACCGCCGATGTGGTCACATCATTGAATGACGACGGCTCAGTTGTCGCCTTCAATTTTCCGCGCATTCTTTCTGGAGCGCTTGCAAACCCTGATTCAGCCAACAACTCGGAAATTTACGTTTCCGGAACGCCCGCGCGTCCCGCTTCCGGACCCATCACGATTTTGAACGGCGCATCGCTCGGTAACGAGCCGTCGACCACCAAGGCGATCGCGCCCGACAGCATCGCTGTGGCTCGCGGCAACAACCTCGCGAATACCACCAAGCAAACCCAGCGGCAATCAGACGGAACGTTTCCGACAAACGTCAACGGTACGACAGTGACGGTTAATGGACGCGCGGCACAGATTTTATTCATTTCGCCAACGCAGGTGAACTTTCTCGTCCCACCACAAACCGAGCTCGGCACCGCCGACGTAATCGTCAACAACTCCGAAAACTTTCCTTCACGCGGGAGCGTCACCACATTGCGAGCCGCACCCGGCGTGTTCACCAAATCGGGCGACGGCACTGGCGCCGCCGTTGTTCTGAACAGTGATACGCTGCAGGAAGGCCCTTTCGATCCAACGAGCGGCAATCTTCGCCTTACGATCTTCGCTACCGGAGCCAGGAATGCGACGCGGAATCTGGTCGTAATTGGCGGCCGCGTGTTGACTCCGGACAACGTGTTGGCCTCGAGCGACTTGCCCGGTATGGATGAGGTTCATGTACGCATACCTTCAGACTTGCGCGGCGCCGGCACGGTCACCCTATCGCTGGTGAGTGATGGCCGTGAAAGCAATCCAACGACGACCGGTTTTGTCGGCGACGGCAGCCGTGATCTGGTAATCAACGAAGTGCTCGCCGATCCACCGGGAGCGGCCTCAACCGATCTGGTTGGCGATGCGAACCATGACGGCGTGCGCAGCTCGAGCGATGACGAGTTCGTGGAACTGGTGAATGCCACGACACGCGATCTCAACCTCGGTGGATATCAACTCTTCTCGCGAGCCTCAACGACGACTAACGACACGCTGCGATTCACGTTCGCGAATAACACCATCGTGCCGGCATGTTCGGCAGTCGTGATCTTCGGCGGCGGCACCTTCGATCCGAACAATCCGGCATTCGGAGGAGCGCAAGTATTCAAGACGAATAGCGGCCTTTCTCTAAGTAACTCTGGCGGAGTCGTCACGCTGCGAGATAACACCGGATCCGTTATCGGCATCTTCGAATACGGCGGCGCGACCGGTCTCAATGGAAGCTCAAACCAATCGCTGACGCGCTCGCCGGACGTGACGGGTGGATTTACCGGTCATACCACTGCGACCAATAGCGGCGGCAGCGCGTTCAGCCCCGGCACGCGGGTGAACGGCTCACCATTCAGCCCCTGTCCGGCGATCGCTCGGGTAGACGTGTCACCGGCAAACGCGACAATTAATGCCGGCGAGAAACAGCAATTCACCGCCAAAGCTTTCGACGCCAATAACAACGAAGTCTCGGGAGTGATCTTTATCTGGCAGTCGAGTAACACGTCGGCGGCCACTATCGATCAGACCGGACTGGCGACCGGAGTCGCAGGAGGATCAACCCAAATTACCGCGATTGGTCGCGGCACAACTTCCGCGCCGGCCGCACTCATGGTGAATTCAGGACCGCCACCGCTAATCGTCATCAGTCAGATCTACGGCGGCGGTGGTAATTCCGGCGCATCCTTCAAGAATGATTACATTGAGATATTCAATCGCGGCACGACGAGCGTGAACCTCTCCGGCTGGTCGGTTCAGCAGACGTCGGCGACCGGAACCTCATGGGCAGTCACGTCGATTTGTCCGAGCGGATCGTGCACTCTCGCCGCCGGTCAATACTTCCTCGTTCAGGAAGCCTCTGGCGGAGCGACCGGCGCGGATCTTCCGACGCCTGATGCGACCGGAACAATCAATCTCGGATCGACCGATGGCAAGGTCGCGCTGGTGCGAAGCACGACAGCGCTGAGCGGCACTGACTGCGCTGCCTGGAAAACTAACTCGGTTGACTTCGTTGGTTATGGAAGCGCCACCTGTTTCGAAGGCGCGGGCGCAGCTCCGGCTCCGAGCAACACGCGCGCGGACTTCCGAAACAACAACGGCTGCACTGACACGGACAACAATAACGCCGATGTCACGGCAGCCAATGCCGCGCCGCGGAACACCGCTTCACCCTTAAACCTTTGCGGTTCTTCGCCGACTCCCACCCCGACGCCGACGCCGAGCGGAACGCCTACGCCGACGCCAACTCCAACGCCGACACCTACGCCAACGCCAACGCCGACAATCACTTCGCCGATTGTCGTCAGCGAGTTCCGCACCCGCGGACCCAGCGGCGCGAACGATGAGTTCATCGAGCTTTACAACAACAGCGACTCAGCCTTCGACGTCAGCGGCTGGAAGATCAAAGGCTCGAACAGTTCGGGAGCAGTGACGACGCGTCTGACGATCGCTTCGAACACTTCGATTCCGGCGCGCGGGCATTTCCTGGCTACTAACAGCAGCTCGAGTGGTTACAGCGGAAGTGTTGCGGGCGATCAAACCTATACCAGCGGCATCACCGATGACGGCGGCATTGCGATTACGAATGCGTCCGACGGAATTTCTGATCAAGTGGGCATGAGCAATGGATCTGCATTCAAGGAAGGAACTGTGCTGGCGCCGCTCACCACCAATACGAATCAGAGTTACGAAAGAAAGCCGGGCGGATCACTCGGCAGCACGCAAGACACGAACGACAATGCGAACGATTTCGCGTTAATAAATCCGAGCGACCCGCAGGATCTCGCCAGCGCCCCGACACCGAATGGAACGCCGACGCCGACTCCGACTCCAACACCAACGCCGAACCTGCCGGGGCTTTCGATCAACGACGTCACGCAGGGCGAAGGCAATAGTGGCACAACCGCTTTTACGTTCACCCTATCGCTCAGTCCGGCAAGCTCGCAGACCGTCACGGTGAACTACGCAACGGCCGATGGAAGCGCGAAGGCTCCAACTGATTATCAGTCCACCAGCGGAATGGTGACGTTCAATCCGGGGGAAACGAACAAACCAATAGCGATCACGGTGAACGGAGATACGTTGGTCGAACCGGATGAAGCATTCGTGGTCAATCTAAGTTCGCCGACGAACGCGGTGATTTCGCACAGTCCCGGCACGGGCACTATTCAAAATGACGACACCGCGAATCTCGTTATTAGTCAGGTCTATCCCGGCGGGGGTCTTTCGAATGCTTCGTTCACGAATGATTACATCGAGCTCTTTAATCGTGGCGCCACCACCATAGATTTTTCAGTCACGCCATACTCGGCACAGTTCCTCAGCGTCAGCGCGACGGCTTGGGTTAAGACTGATCTAACGTCGGGAACGATCCTGCCGGGCCGCTATTTCCTGATTCGCGAAACGTCCGGCGGAGCCAATGGCTCAGCTCTGCCAACCCCGGACGCGACTGGGACGATCAACTTGACCAGCACTACCGCCGGCAAAGTCGCGTTGGTCAGCGGCACTACTTTGCTTACGGGCAACTGTCCGGGCGACGATGGCACGCAACCTTTCAACCCAGTGGGAGCGATTGCGGACTTTGTTGGCTATGGAGGGACGGCTGCGACAGCAGCCCACTGTTACGAAGGCTCGGGTCCGGCATCGTTCACCTTGAGCAACAATACGACCGCGGATTATCGAAAGAGCGGCGGCTGTGTTGACACCAATGACAATGCGGCGGATTTCTTTAGCGCGTCGCCGTCGCCACGCAATTCAAGTTCACCGGCTAACAACTGCGCCGGAGGAGCGACGCCGAATCTATCAATCAACGACGTGACCGTGACGGAAGGCAATAGCGGCACTACGACGGCCACCTTCACCGTCAGTCTCTCAGCACCGGCGCAAGGCACGGATGTCACGTTCGATATCGCCACGGCCAACGGAACAGCGACGACCGCGAACAGTGATTACGTGGCTAAGAGCTTGACGCATCGAATCCTTCCCGCCGGACAGGCGTCTTATAACTTCCCGGTCCCGGTCAAAGGC
>JACXTT010011695.1_pt1 | contig 11728 bp, 11 predicted proteins | sample 9270951 | NCBI WGS metagenome assembly JACXTT01 (sample SAMN15532306, study PRJNA645909) | rock metagenome | isolation source: weathered quartz diorite | place: Puerto Rico | collected 2017-06-21 | reverse complement strand
GCTCGCGAACGAGCCGGCTCCGACGACGGTGCGGCCGGCGTCGCTCGCCAGGAACGCGAGCACCGCGACCGACCATGCGGCGCCCAACGCGACGCCGAGCTCGAGCCGTCCGTAGGCGCGAACCGGGTGCGCGCTGCCACGGCTCGCCGCGAGGCCCCCGATCGCGAGCCCGCTGAAATAGCAGGCGAGGACGCTCGCGTTGGTAGCCGCGGTGCCGCCGAAGACGAGCGCGGCCGAACGCATCCACAGCATCTCGAGGGCGAGCGCGGCGGCGCCCGACGCGGCGAAGCACGGCCACAGGAGCACGCTCACGCCGGCCTCCACCGAAGCCACGCCTGACGCAGCGCCGACGCGCCGGCGACGACGACGAGCACCGCGGCGGCGAGCGCCACCTGCGTCGGCCCGAGGGGAAGATCGGCGCGATACGCGAGGTAGAATCCGGCGAACGCCGAGACGCCGCCGAACGCCGATGCCGCCAGCGAGAACGTGATCATGTGCCGCGTGACGAGCCGCGCGATCAGCGGCGGCACGACGAGGAACCCGAACGCGACGATCGGACCGGCGGTCGTGACGCCGAGCGAGATGGTGATGCCCATGACGAGGTAGAGCAGCCCGTCCCACACCCACACCCGCTTCCCGAAGACGAGCGCGAGCTCGCGGTCGAAGGACACGAGGAGGAGCTCCTTCCGGAAGGCGAGCAGCAGCACGACGACCGCGGCCAGCACGAGCTCGACGACCCGGAGGCTCGCCGCCGTCGTCGCGAGGATGTCGCCCTTCAGCAGGTTCACCATCTGCGCGTCGCCATGCGGATCGCTCGCGAGAAACAGGATCGTGAGCGACGCGGCGACGGCGTAGGTGAGCCCAATGCGGCCGTCGATCGTCGCGCGGCCGCGCCGCTCGAGCGTCGCCAGCACGAGCAGGCCACCGAGCGTGAAGCCGAACGAGCCGATCATGGCGAGCGTCCGCTCACCGAGCCCGCCATGCTCGTGCGGTCCGACGATCATCCGGTAGGCGAGAAACGAAAACGCAATGCCCGCGGCCGAGAGCTGAGGCAGCGCGACGCCCAGGAAGATCATGCGCCGCAGCACGAAGTACGCCCCGACGAGCGGGCAGACGAAGCCGACCAGCACGCTGCCGACGAGCGCATCGCGCAGCAGAAAATCCGGGCGCAGGATCTCGACCAGCGTGCTCATCCCACGCCGACGCCGAAGACCTCGGCGACGCGCTCGGGCGCGAGCATCGTCTCCGTGGGTCCCTTCACCGCCGTTCCGTCGTCCACCCAGATCACCGAGCGGACCAGCGGGCGGGCCTGGCGAAGCTGATGGGTCACCAGCACGACCGTCAACTGCTGCTCGCGGTTCAGGCGCGCGATGACGTCCATGATCGCCGCCGCCGCTCCCGGATCGACACCGGCGGTCGGCTCGTCGAGGAGGAGCACCTGCGGCTGCGCGGCGAGCGCGCGCGCGATCAGCACGCGCTGCTTCTGCCCACCGGAGAGCGCCCAGAACGGGGTCTCCGCGATCGGCGTGAGACCCACCTGGTCGAGCACCCTCGCCGCCACGCGATGCTGCGCGCGACCGACCACGTGAAGTGGGCCGAGACGAGCATACGTCCCCATGAGCACGACTTCGGATGCGGTGAGCGGAAAGATCGGATCGAGGGAGTCGCGCTGCGGGACGTACCCCGGCGGCGACACGCGTCGATCCACGCCGTGCTCGATGCGCCCGGCGAGCGGCGGCATCAGACCGAGGATGCCGCGCAACAGGGTGCTCTTGCCGGCGCCGTTGGGACCGAGAAGGGCGAGGAACTCGCCCTCCTCGACCTCGAAGCTCACGTGCTGCAGGACGGCGCGGCCGTCGTACCCGAGGCTCACGTCGCGAAGCGCGAGGACCGGTCTCGGCATCACCCTCCCTTGACCGCCTGCAGCATCGTCCGGACGTTGTGATCCACGAAGCTGATGTAGTCCTTCGTGTCGGGCAGGCCGCCCGCCATGACCGGCAACTCGACGAGCTTGGCGCCGGTCGCCTGCGCGACCGTTTCCGCGAGCCCGGCCGGATAGTGCAGCTCGCGCACGACGAGGTCGACCTTGTCGCGCCGCATCTGCTCTTCGAGCGATTCGATGTGGCCGGGCGTCGGATCGACGCCGGCCCGGATCTCGATCGTGCCTACCGGCTCCATGCCGAAGCGCTCGGCGAAATAAAGCAGATCGGGATGGTAGCTCACGAGCTTCTTGCCGCGCAGGGGGGCCGCCTCCTTCTCCCAGCGAGCGATGGCCGCATCGAGCTTCGCCAGGAATGCGTCCAGGTTCGCCTTGTAGGTCGATTCGTGTGCGGGGTCGAGGCGCGCGAGACCGTCGGTGATCGCCCGCGCCATGTCCTTGCCGAGGACCGGGTCGAGGTTGATGTGCGGATTGCCCATGGGATGCTGGTCACCGAGCGCGCGGTCAATCCGGGAGGGGACTTCCAGCGGAGTGACGTACATTGACGTATCGATGTAGCCCGGCTGATCGCGCTGGATCTTCGGGTTCCTCGATGCGTCGAGCAGTGCGGGCATGAACGCGTGCTCCGCCTCCAGCCCCAGAACGACGACCGCGTCCGCGGTGTTGAGGAGGACCGCGAAGCTCGGCTTCATCGGCACGGCGTGGATGTCCTCGACGCCGGTGGCGATGCTCGTCACGTCGACGTAGTCGCCGCCCACCTGGCGCGTCATGTCGGCCAGGTCGGGGATCGTGGTCACGACTTTCAGCTTGTTGGCGGCGGCCGCGTGCTCGACCGCGGCGAGCGCGGCCGCGAGCAACAGAGACGTCAGTAGGGTTCTCATCGCGTACTCCTCATCGATCCTTGAAGCTGTGGACGTGGCTGCCGAGGATGACGGTCCACTGCAGGAAGAATTCGTTGTCGTGTTGAGATGGAGCCTCCAGCCGTGTGTACTGGAAGCGCAGCCGCTGGAACTCCGAGGCCCACACGGTCAGGTACGGCGAATACGCCACCGTGTCGCCATGAGCCTTGTCGATGTCCTGCGCGTATTCGAAGAGGAAGCCGGGATAGTACCGTCGCGTGAGGCGCGCCTCGAGGTAGCTGTAGAGCCCGAGCGCGTCGCGCCCGCGGAAGACGAGCGGCGCGGTGCTCGGGCTTTCGGGGAAGCCACCGATCGGCCGATCCTCCTGGTTGTAGAGCACCTCGGTGCCCCAGACGAGACCGCGATACGCGGCCTGACTCAGCGGGGTGTAGCGGTAGGTGAGGTCGAAGCCCGTGAGCGCGCGTCTCGCGCCGTTGTCCTGCTTCACCTCCGGCGTGTACGCATAGCTCGCGCCGAGGTCGACCGAGTTCGCGTCCGAGAGGGACAGGAACGTGAAGGCGCGTCCGAGGTAGGTGAACTGCGAGTAGTCGCGGGGCACGGTGTTGTCCACGCGATCGTTCGCGGCACCGATCTTGTTGTAGGCGCCGGCGGTGAGCGTCACGTACTGCGAGAGCGGTGCGAGCCAGCTCGCCTCGATGCCGTCGCCCTGCGACTCGCCGCCGACGTAGGTGTCGAGCACGATCGGCCGATTCACGAACGGCAGGTCGTGGTCGTGGAACTTCGAGAGCCGCCCGAAGTCCGCGAAGAACCGTCCTGCTTTGACCGAGAGGTTGTACGGCAGCGACGTCGTTTGGATCGCCGCCTCCTCGACGTCGATGCCGTCGGGCGTGCCGTTGATGATGGCATATCCTCGCACGAACGGATCGACCGCGGCCGAGACGCCCAGCTCGCCCGATCGGAACTCGAAGTTGCCGCGGTTCTTGCTGCTGTACGACCCGACCGTGTCGACGATGAATCCGATCGCCGGATTGAACTGCGACGGGAACGTCTTGTTCGCGGCCACCAGGCTCGGCTGGAGCCGCCGCATGATGTTCTCGGTCACTTCCTTCTTGAGCTGCTCGTCGTGCGACGTCGACGGCGGCGTCTCGGCCGCCACGACCGGCGCCGCCGGCTTGCCGGGCGCCACCTTCCGACCCGACAGTTGCCGGATCGTCTCGCTCTGACGGCGGATCACCTCCTGCTGTTCCTGGGTGAGCTTCTCGATCTTCTCCACGCGCTGCTTCATGGCACGCAGCTCGCGCACGAGCTCGTCGACGGTCTCTTGATCCACCGCGAACGCCACACGCGCTCGCAGCACCGCCGCCACGACGAGCGCGATGCGCATCGGGCGGACGCCCCTTCCCCATCTCGCCATTGGTCGTCTCCTCTCCGGACACCACGGGAATCCCACCACCCGTGGCTCCGGCGGAGTCGCCGGCGACGCGAGTGGCGCCTACGTTGCCTGCGAGAGAGCGCGCGCGGGCGGTCCGCGTCCGGTCGGCTGGCGAACGCGAGGTGCTGCCGGTGCGCTCGCCGCCATCGGCTCGATGCCGACGACGATCGGTACGGCCGTCGGCACGCGGAACGCCGGCGCGCTCACGACCGGCGTGTGCTGCGTCACGGCACACGCGGCGCACGGCGCGGACGCATGCGCGGCGTGGTGATGGCCGCTCACCAGCAGGGGCACGAGCAGCAACGCGACGAGGAGAATCGATCCCGGCTTGCGGAGCCGCCGTCGTCGCCGCATGCTCGTCATCCGCCTGGCCGCTTTAGGCTCGGCCCGGTCGGGTGTCAAACGAGCGATCGCCGACTCCGGTCGAGCGGCCTGCCCTGGACGCATCGCGCGACGTCGCGTACGGAGGCGCGATGAATCGCACTCGCGTGCTCGCCCTCGCCGCCGTGCTGACGGCCTGCGCGTCCTCGCCGCCCGTGCCGCCGCCGACCGGCGTGACCGACGTCGCGATCGCGCCGGTCGTGAACGAGACCGGCAGCGCGCTCGTCATCTGGGGCGACAGCACCGTCGAGCGGTGGATCGGACGCAAGAAGCAGACCGTCGGCGACCTGATCGCGCAGGAGCTCGAGAAGACGCTCCGCGAGCGCGGCTTCGCGGTCGGCGGTCCGGCGGCGCCGCGGTTGAAGATCGTGCTCCGCCGATTCGAGCCGGACCTCCCGCAGCTCGCGTTCGTGACCGTCTCGCTCACCGCGACGCTCGCCGACGCCGACGGCACCGTGCGGTGGTCGGAGGAGCGCACGAGCTGGCCCGTCTCGACGATGGGCTCGCCGTCGCTCACCGCCGGCTACGAGACGGCCGCGCGCGGCGTCGCCCACGGCCTCGTCGACGCCTGGCAGCCCGCGCGGTGATGCCGCGCGTCGGGGACGTCGTGCTGGTGGCGCTCGGCGGCTCGGTCGGATCGGTCGCGCGCTATCTCGTCGGCCTCGCGCTCGCGGCCGCGCTCGGCGTCACTTTTCCGTACGGCACGCTCGTCGTGAACCTGACGGGATGCTTCGCCGCGGGCGTCGCGCTCGGTGTCGGCGACGTCCAGGGGCTGGCCACGCCGGCGCGCCTCGCGCTCGTCACCGGGTTTCTCGGCGGCTACACGACGTTCTCGGCGTTCGGCGTCGAGACGGCGCGTCTGGCCGAGCAGCAGGGCATGCTGATCGCCTGCGTGAACGTCGGCGGCAACGTCGTGGTCGGGATCGCGGCGGCGGCGCTCGGGCTCGGGCTCGGTCGCGCCTACTGATTGCAGGTCAGGTCGACGGGACAGACGTCGCCCGGCCCGCAGAGCGAGCCGCTCTTGAGCTCGCCGTCCCACCAGTCCTGGATGCAGCACGACATCGCCCGCAACGTCGCGCCGTACGGGCCGCTCTCGTCCGAGAGGCGCGCCGCCACCGGCCCGCCGGCGTGGACGTCGACTTCGTCGGGATCGAGGAAGAGATCGGTCATGTCCGCGCTGCCGCCGTTGTCGTACATCTTGAGCATGCGCGCCTGACAGAGGCGGCGGCACGCCGTCGCCTTGCCGTTGATCGTCGGGCAGGCCGGGCAATCGCCGTCGGCCGTGCACGCGACGTCGGGCGCGTTCGCGCACCACTTCCGGTCCTTCGCGACGCACGTGGCGGCGGGGCCGAAGAGCGCCTTGCACGGACCGTCGTCGATGCACGGCGGCCCCGCGCGGCAGGTACCGCCGAGACACGCCGTTCCCGCCGGGCACTGCGCATCCGCGGAGCAGCTCGTGCCGCCCTTCGCGGCACACTGGCCGCCCAGGCAGAACGCACCCGCACCGCACTCGAGATCGGTCGCGCACGCCGTACCACCGCCCGTGACGCACCGGCCGACGGTGCCGACGCCGGTGAGCAGGTAGCGACCGCGCGAGGGGCGCACCGGCCGTTTCGTCTCGTGACCGCAGAGCGATCGGCGCAACGCCGACGGCGGCGCGAGCGGAACGGTTCCCAGCTGCGCGCGGAAGTCGCGGCCGTCGCACGGGGTGCCGTCGTCGCTGTCCGGACACGTTTGTGTACCTGGCGCCGAGCCGAGCGCGAAGCCGAGGACGCTCGGCAGGAGGTCGGTCGAGTGCGCGAGCGCGTCGCTCCGCACGCCGGTGGTCGGGTTCCGCGGATCGAAGACGATGAGCCGAGTACGGTAACCGTTCTCCGAGAAGTTGTGCTTCGAGTTCGGGAGCTGCCAGCCGTTGTCCGTGAGGTACACGAAGATCGTATTCGCTGCCGGGTTCGGCAGCACGCCCGGCGTCCACGTCCCGTGACACGCGACGGGCGTCGTCTCCTGGAAGCGGCTGTTGCCGGCAGCACCGATGCAGTGCGGAGCGCCCAGGTGCGCGAGGTACGTGCGCAGCTCGCGGACGTTCGCATCGACCAGGTACACGTTCGCGTAGTACTCGCGCACCGAGCCGAAGTTCGTCTCGTCGAAGGCGTTCACCTCCGTGGGACACGCGCCGGCGGTGCACAGCTGGCCCAGCTGGAAGAGGCCGCCGAGGCCGTCGCCGCCGAAGAGGTAGGAGTCGATCGCCGGCGGCGCCCGCAGCGGCTCGTGCGGAAGGCGCGGCGCGTACCACACGAAGAACTGCTGCATGGTGTACGCCACGGGCAACCCGCCGGGCACGCGGTACACCATGGTGTCCATGAACTGGAAGACGTCGCTCATCTTGGAGAGCGACAACGGATCGTAGGAGCCCTGCATGGCGGTGCCGCACAACGGCGCGCTGCCGGGCGGTCCGGCAGAGCAGTCGATGCGCCCGATGGTGCGCGCGCCCTCGTTGATGTGCGCGTCGAAGCCGGTGTCCCGTCCGGACGACGCGGTGAACTTCCCGCCCTGGAGCGTGCAGTAGCCGCCGATTCGCGCCTCGCTATCGAACGGATCGGGGACGGTGCCGGGCGTGTCGCCGAGCTGTCGCAGCGTGCGCGGGATCGTGAGGTAGTGCTCGGCGATGCGGTTGCGGAATCCGCCGAAGCTCTTCTGGTAGCGCCCCGTGAGGATGCTGTTCAGCGACGGGTAGCACCAGGACGCCGTGTTGTGCGCGATCGGGAAGACCGTGCCGGCGGCGGCGAGCTCGTCCGTCGCCGGCGTCGCGGGCGCCGGGATCGGCGTGCCGGTCTGCGCGCTCCGGCACTCGATCGCGCTTCCGTAGTCGCACTCGCCCTGGTCGTCGGAGATGAACAGCACGACGTTGGGCCGCGGGAGAGGGACCGGCGCGCACGGCGTGTTGCCGGATGGACACACGCCCGCCGGTGGACAGACACCGCCGCCGGGACAGACGCCGTCGTCGGTCGGACAGCACGGCGGCATGCCCGACACGTGGTGACCCGAGTAGAAGACGCTCGGGGGCTCGCAGGGCGTGCCGCGCTTCGCGCCCCAGATGAGGCTCGCCTCCGAGCGCGGCGCGATCGCGAGCAGCGCGACGGCGGCGAGGCTCCACCACGCAAGGCGCAACCGTCCGCCCATAGGTCCATCCTGGGTACGTCGGGGTGCGACGCAGTGTCAAGAAAAAACATGGTGCGGCGACTGCTTACGCGTCTGCGGTCGTGCACGACCGCCCGATCGTCCGGCCCGCACTCCGACGGAGGTCGTAGCCTCCCCGACGCCATGCGCGCCTACAAGCGGCCGTGCGTGACGTTCCAGGAGAGATCGCCCTTGTGCAGCGGCGCGACGACGGACTTCGTGAAGTGATCCTTGTCCCAGCGGTACTGCCGGAGCTCCGCCTGATCCTCCGACGCGACGTAGATCTCGAGCTGCCCGTCGCCGTCGAGGTCGGCCAGATCGACGGGGTGCTCGAATCCCGAGGACTGCGTGTCGATCGGCTTCGCGGTCCAGCCCTCCGCGCCCTGCTGGATCAGCCAGAGTCCCGACGACAGCGCGCCGGCGACGAGATCGATCTTGCCGTCGCCGTTCACGTCGCCGGCCTGGATCGCGCGCATCTGGCGGTCGGGGATCGTCGCGACGACGCTCGACGTCCAGCCGCCGTCCTTCCAGCGGTACTGCTTGATCGTGACCGGCCGCACGAGCGTGCCGCCCTGCCCGATCGCGCCTTCCCACACGACGTACAGCTCGGCGATGCCGTCGCCGTCGACGTCGGCGCAGAGGATCTCCTTCGCGTGGGTGTCGCCCGGCGCGTCGACGACCGAGCGGACGAAGCCGTTCGGGCCGTGCTTGTACATGCGCACCTCGCCCGGCTGCTCCTGATCGAGCTTGTTCGGCTTCGACGGCGTCGCGAAGAACTCCGCGACGCCGTCGCCGTCGACGTCGCCGATCTCGATCTCGTGGACGAACGTGTCGGGCTGCCGATCGACCTCCTCGACGCGCCAGTTTTCGTCGGGATGGAGCACGCCGATCACGCCCTGGTCGTGCGTCGCGATCACCCAGTCGGGCTTGCCGTCGCCGTCGACGTCGCCCTGCTCGATGTCGCGCAGGCGATTGAACTTGCCGCCGAACGTCGGGTTCCAGTGCGTCACGACGTTCCATGCGCCGTTCGCGAAGCTCCACTCGCGCAGCAAGGCCGCGTTGCCGCCGATCGTGAGCAGCCCCGTCGGCGTCTGCATCGCCTTGTGGAACACGTTGCTGTCGGGGTCTTCGAGCACGCTCGTCACCCAGCCGCGCTCGGTGCGGCGGACGATCAGGAGCTTCGCCGCGCCCGGGACGGACGTCGCCTTGCCGTCCGGTCCCACCTGGTCGACGAACTGCGCCTGCGCGACGAAGAGCGCGGGGTACGGGCCGCCGACGAGCGGGTCCCGGCGCGGCGCCGCTGTGGCGGCGGGGGGTGCGCTCCGCGACGGCGGCAGCGCCGATTTCTCGTCCCCACCGCCACACGCCGCGAGCGCCGTCACGACGGCGAGCAGCCAGACCGGCGTAGGCATCGCGCCTCGCTGCCGGCTCGTGGTCCGGATGTCAATCCTCGCCGACACGGCTCACGGCGCCGACAGCGACGGGACGCGATACATCGGCGGCCACGTCTGCATCAGGTGGTCGTGGTCGCCGATGAACGAATCGAACTCGAGGCCGAGCGCTTCGGTGTTCGGATCCTGGTTGAACGCGTTCATGGCCGCCGTGTCGCGGAACCCGAAGATCGACGTGTACCGCGACTGTGCCCGTGCGAAGTCGACGTAGGTGTCGACGCTCACGAGCCCCGGGTAGGCGAGGAACCGCTGCGCGCCCTGCGCCTTCCACCAGCTCTCGAACGCCGCCAGCCGGCCGGACTTCACGTCGTAGGACTGGATGAAGAACGCGGTCGCCGTCGACGGCGGCGGCGCCGGGCGCTCGGTCGGCGACGCCGGCGGCATCGGCGGCATGACGTGTCCGGCGTGCATGCCGCCGGTCTTGAGGGACGACAGGTATGCCACGAGGTCGCCCAGCTGCCGCACCGTCATCTCGGGATAGTCCGGCATGACGGAGTGCCCGTCCGGCCCGATGTAGCCGGGCCCTTCGATCAGCACGGCGTCCGGATTGAGGATCGCTTCCGCGAAGTATGCGGGCGGATGGTGCGCGCCCATCCCGGTGAGATCGGGGCCGACCTGCTGGCCCGTCTGCTTCGCCGAGAACGCCTCGCCGTCGACGCGATGGCACGTCGGACATCCGAAGTCGGCGAACGCCGCGCGCCCCGCGTCGACGTCGCCAGGCGGCGGCGTGAGCTTCCAGCCGGGCGGGACGCCGCCCATGCGGTGGAGGTCGTCCATCGAGACGCGCACGCCGGGCGTCCGCGGTCGCGACGCCGTCTCCCGCTCGCGCGCCGAGCCGCCGCACGCGACGACCACGAACGCAGCCACGACGACGAGCGAGCGCATCGCGCTCATTCGCCACACGTCGCGTCGGGTGTAAAGCGCGATCACGCGTCGCGCGCGCCGTCGCCGACGATCCGCCCGTCGCGCATCGCGACCATGCGCGTGCCGTACGCCGCCGCCCGGGGGTCGTGCGTCACCATGACGACGACGGCACCGCGCTCGCGGTTCGCGCGGCGGATGAGCTCGAGGATCTGATCGCCCGTCGCCGAATCCAGGTTCCCGGTGGGCTCGTCGGCGAGGATGAGCTTCGGCTCGATCACGAGCGCCCGCGCGATCGCGACCCGCTGCATCTCGCCGCCCGACAGCTCGTCGGGCCGGTGCGTGCGACGATGCCCGAGCCCGACGGCGTCGAGCGCCGACGCGACGGCGGCACGGACGTCGCGCGCGCGCTTTCCGTCGAGCAGCAGCGGCAGCGCGACGTTCTCCTCGGCGGACAGCGTCGGCATGAGATTGAAGAACTGGAACACGAAGCCGATCGAGCGACGCCGGAAGATCGTCACCTCGTCGTCGCTCATGCGCGCGAGCGAGGCGCCGTCGATCAGCACGTCGCCGGTCGTCGGGACGTCGAGCCCGCCCATCAGGTGGAGGAGCGTGCTCTTCCCCGAGCCCGACGGCCCCGTGATCGCGACGAACTCGCCCGGGCCGACGTCCAGCGTGACGCCCGCCAGGGCCTTCACCTCGGCGTCGCCCTGCCGGTAGCTCTTGGTGGCGTCGCGTACCGACAGCATGGCTGGCCTAGGAGCCCGTTCGAGTATGGTCGCACAAGGACTCGAACCTTGGACCTCCTGCGTGTGAAGCAGGCGCTCTAACCAGCTGAGCTATGCGACCGGCTTCGGGGACGCCGCGTCGTATCGGACGAGCCCCACGACGTCAACGCCGCCCACGGCGGAAACTTTTTGCGAAAAAACTCACAATTCCTCGGGGTCCGGCCTTGACCCACTGGGCACCGCAGCCTAGGTTTGACGCGCCGCGTAGCGGACGTCAACCACAACGCACGAAGGAGGCATCGGCTATGGCACAGACCACCACCCCCCGCATCTCGATCGACGACGTGCGGGCATCGGTGAAGCGCATCCGCGACCAGGGCGAGAAGCTCGTCGATCGGCTGCGCAGCGACGCCAAGGACCTGATCGAGAATGGTCAGAAGGCGGCGCCCATCGAAGAGGCGCGCAAGCGCCTGGACGAGGCCCGCAAGCGGGCCGAGGACGCCGTGAAGGTCGTCCAGGATCTGCGAAACCGTCGCGACGAGATCGTCACCACCGCGATCACGCGCGCGATCACCGCGCTCGGGCTGGCCAAGGCGGAGCAGGTGCAGAAGCTCGAGACGCGACTGGCGGACCTCGAGCGACGGCTGGACGCCGTCATCAACAATCGAGCCGCCTGAAGCGTCAAGCGGGGGCGCACGGCACGCACCCGCTCCTATCGAGGTCGGCGGGCCGCGCGGCCGAAGCCGCCACCGCCGGGCGTCTCGATCCGCAGGCGATCGCCCGGTCGCGCGTCGAACGTGATCTTCGCGGGCAGCGCCGTCGATCGCCGTCCTCTCACGAGGGCATTGCGGCCGCGTCCACCGGGCGCCCCGCCGTCCAGGCCGTACGGCGGGATCGAT
>JACXTT010011694.1_pt1 | contig 11728 bp, 7 predicted proteins | sample 9270951 | NCBI WGS metagenome assembly JACXTT01 (sample SAMN15532306, study PRJNA645909) | rock metagenome | isolation source: weathered quartz diorite | place: Puerto Rico | collected 2017-06-21 | reverse complement strand
GCAGCGCACCGCCGAAGCCCTCGCCATGGCCACGCGCGAAAGCCGCGGCGCGCAGGCGACGTTTGATTCGTGGAAGGCAGTGATGCACAAGCTGGGCCTGGCCGGGGTCATCAAACGCGACGGCGGCGGCCTTCTCCTCTCCGTGCAGCAGCCCGACTTCAACGACCTCACCCCCTTCCGCACCGCGCCGCTGACCAAACTCCTCGTCCCCGACACCCAGGTGGACGACCTTGGCCCGTTGAAAGACATGTTCCTCAACACGCTCGACGCCAGCAACACGCGTGTCATCGACGTGTCCGCCCTGAAAGGGATGCCGCTGGTTCGCCTCGACCTCTCGCGCACCCGCGTGACCAACTTCACCACGCTGCGCGGGCTGCCTCTCACCACGTTGAACCTCGCCCATACACGCGTCGCCGACCTGGGGCCGTTGCGCGGGATGCCGCTGCGTCACCTCCAGCTCGAAGGCTGCACCAACGTCACGGACTTCTCCGCGCTGGCCGAATGCCGACAGCTCGAAGGCATCACGCTGCCCGTGGGCGCGAAAAACCTCGATCCGCTCAAGCAATTGCCCAGGCTTACGCGCATTGGTTATGCTCTGCCCGAGACCGGCTGGGAGCAGGTTCCCTTGGCGGAAGATTTTTGGAAAATCCAGGAGTCGCGGGCCGGCGGCAAGTAAACGCCGGGCCTACGGGGCTTCTTCCGTCCGCCGCTCCAGCCGCAGCCGCGCCACCCGCATCCCGTCCATCGCCTCGACGCGCAGTGTGAACGCGTTGAGCGACACCTCGTCGCCCGGTTTCGGGAAACCGCCGAGCCGGTGGGTTACAAAGCCGCTCGTGGTTGTGATTTCCTCCTCGGCCAGTTCCTCGCCGACCAGTTCCTCCAGCTCGTGCAGCGGCAGCGCACCGTCCACTTCCCACACGTGCTCGCCGGTCTTCTGAAGCAGCGGCTTCTCCTGGTCAAACTCGTCCTGAATCTGGCCGACCACCTCCTCGATGATGTTCTCCAAGGTGACGAGGCCGACGGTGCCACCGTATTCGTCCACCACCACCGCCATGTGCAGCTTGCGGTTCAGGAACAACTGCAGCAGCCGCTCCAGCCGCGCCGTCGGCGGCACATAGATCAGCTTCCGCGCCACTGCCGCCAGGTCCGCGCCGCCGCGCGCCTTGAGCCGCATCGCGTAAAGATCCTTGATGTGGACGACGCCCAGCGTGCGGTCCACGTTCCCGCCTTCGCACAACGGGAAGCGCGAGTAACGCGTCTTCTCCGCGACTTCGAGGCAGCCGGCGATGCTGGCCTGCGTGTCGAACGCCGTGATTTCCGTCCGGGGCCGCATCACCTCGCGCGCCACGCGGCGGTGCAGGTCCAGCGCGTTCAGGACGATTTCCCGGCCCAGCTTCGAGCCGCCCGCGCGTTTTTGCGAGGCGTCGAAGAGCAGCCGCAGTTCCTCCTGCGAATGCGCGCCCTCGTGCTCGGACGCCACCTGGATGCCAAACTGCCGCAGCAGCCAGAGCGCGCTGTGGTTCAGCACCCAGATGAACGGATACGCGAGGACGTAAAACCAGCGCAGCGGATACGCGACCCAGAGCGCGCCCTCCAGCGGCCTCTTGATGGCGAGCGACTTGGGCGCCTGCTCGCCCGCGACGATGTGCAGGAAGGTGATGACCGAGAAGCCGATCGCAAAGGCGATGGCCGCGCGGCCCCGCTCCCATTCGTCGCCCATCCAGCCCAGCGCGCTGAAGACCGGCTTGAGCAGCGCCTCGAAAATCGGCTCGCCAATCCAGCCCAGCGCCAGGCTGGCCAGCGTGATGCCGAGCTGCGCCGCGCTCAAGTAGGCATCGAGGTTGTGCAGGATGTGCTGCGCCATGCGCGCCCGGCGGTTGCCCTGGGCGATGAGCGGCTGAAGCTGCGTGTCGCGCACCTTCACCAGCGCAAACTCCGCCGCGACGAAGAAGCCGTTCAGCGCCACCAGCACCAGCACGGCCAGCACCTTGAGCAGGATGAAAAGGAATTCTTCGCCGCTCACAGGTTCACCTCCCCGAAGACGGCCTTGAGAATGTCCTCCAAACTCACCACGCCCAGTTCCCGCCGGTCGCGCGCCAGCACGATGCCGAGCCGCTGCCCGCTGCGCTGCATCGCGAGCAGGGCGTCCTCCAGCCGCAACTCTTCATCGAGGTAAAGTGCCGGCTGCAGGTAATCTGCCGCGAGTTTGCGCTCGTCCACTTCCGCCTGGAACAGCAGCCGTCGCAGGCTCAACACGCCCGCCACGCGCGCCCGCCCGGTGCGCGACTCGCACACCGGCATCCGCGTGAACTGCCGCTGGCGAAACAGCTCCATCACTTTCTTCATCGGCGTCGCGGTCTCGACGCTCACGACCTTCTCCCACGGCACGGCGACCGAGCGCACGGTCAGGTTTTGCAAGTCGAGCACGCGGTTGATCATCACGCGCTCCTCGCTGGTCATGCCTTGCGCGGACTCCTGCATCAGCCGGCGCAGCTCGTCGCGGTTTGCGAACAGGTGTCCGGTGAAGATGCGTCCGCCCGTCCAGCGCAGCAGACCGTCACTCAATGTCGTGGTCACGCTCACCAGCGGGCGCAGCAGGAAGTGAATCAGCCGGAAGAACGGCGCGACCAGCAGCGTGAGCCGGTTCGGAAAACGGGTGAACAGCATCTTCGGCAGCAATTCGCACCAGACATAGAACAGCAGCGCCATCACCAGCGCCCAGAATGCGAACCAGCCCGGCGCGTCCTTGAACTGTCGTTGCAGCGCATAGACCACCAGGCCGCCGCCGAGGAAGTTCGTCAGCGTGTTGCCGACAAGAATGGTCCAGAGAAAGTTCTCCGGCTGCTCCAGCCAGCCGTGCAGCAGTCGCGCCCGACGCCCGCCCTTCCGCATCAGGTTGCGGATGCGCAGCCGGTTCAGCGCCAGCACGCCCGCCTCCATGCCGGACAGGACAAACGACACCGCCAGACATAGCAACAGCACGAGGAGGAACAGCGTCCAGCCCATCAGGCGCCTCCTTTCCATGAAGCCCTGTTTGAGCCACAGATGAAACACAGATGAAACACAGACTGGAGCAAAGAGGCTGAACCGCCTCCTTTGTCCCTGCCTTCATCTGTGTTCGATCTGTGTTTCATCTGTGGCTGAAAATCACTTCACCCGTTCCACCAGCACCTCGCGCACACGCCGCTCGTCCGCCGCGTGCGCCTTGAGCCGCACGCCGCCGAAGACAACGGACTCGCCCGCCTGCGGCACGATCTCCTTGAGCGCGACCAGCAGCCCGCCCATCGTGTCCACGCCGGGCACGTCGCCGAGTTCGGGATACTCGCGGCGGAAATCCTCCACGCGCATCGTGCCATTCACGCGCCAGCGGCCCGGCCCGAGCTGCTCCATGACGAAACCCGGCGCTTCGCCTTCGCCGCGAATCTCCCCGACGATGGCCTCGATGATGTCCTCCATCGTGACCAGGCCGGCGGTGGCGCCGAACTCATCCATCACGATCGCCAGCCCGCGCCGCTGCCGCTGCAACGCGCTCAGGAGTTGCAGCAGGTTCATGCTCTCCGGCACGAAGGACGGGAACTCAATCGCATCCGCCAGATCGCCGTTCGGATCCAGCAGCAGCGCGCGGCAGTTCAGGATGCCGACGATGGTGTCCGGCGATTCGTCATACAGCGGCAGCCGCTCATGGCCGAACTTGCGCGCCGCCGCGACCATCTCTTCGACTGGCAGATCGTCGGGAATCGCCGCCATGCGCGCACGCGGGCGCATCACATCCTTGGCCGTGCGGCGGTCGAGCCGGATGATTTGCAGGATGATTTCCTTTTCGGACGCCGCCAGCGTGCCTTGCAGGAAGGCGAGCTCGATCAACTCCTTGTAATCCGCGTCCGTCAGCGCGGGCTGCGGCTGGATGGACTTGGGAATCACCACGCGGAGCAGCGCCTCATTCAGCCGCTGCGCCACCTGCCGGAGCGGACGCGACAGGCGCACGAGCAGGGTCATCGGCCCCGCCAGCCGCAGCGCCCAAAACTCCGGCATCCGCACTGCGAGCGTCTTGGGCACCACCTCGCAGCCAAGCAGAATCAACAGAAACGCCCCCGCAAGAATGAGGCCGACATGCGCGCCCTTCCCGTCAAGGCCCATCCAGAGCGCGAGCGCGATCATCCCGGAGTTGGCCAGCGTGTTGCCGAGCACGATGGTCGCCAGCAAGTCCTGCGGTTCGTTCAGCAGCGCGGCGACGGAACCGCCCAGTCCGGGTGAACGCTCCGCAAGCTGCCGCGCGCGCCACTTGCCGAGGGAGAAGAGCGCCGTCTCCGCCAGCGCGAAGAAAAAGCTGGCCGCCGCAAAGCCGAGCACACCCAGCCAGGCAATGAACGGTGCCAGTGACATCGGCGGCGAGGATGCCGGGAAGCAACGGAAGGCAAAAGTCTGAAAGTGATCTCCTTCCACTAGTAGGAGATGACAATGCGTCCCTTGCCAATCACTAATTACTGACGCTCACTCACTTTCGTTTTTGTCTTCCTCACCAGCCGCACCTCGCCAATGACCATCTGCTTGTCCACGGCCTTGCACATGTCGTAGATGGTCAGCGCGGCCACGGTCACGGCGGTCAGCGCCTCCATCTCCACACCGGTCTGCGCGGCAATCTTAGCCGAGGCGGTGATGACCACGCGGTCGCGCCGGGCGGGAATCGCGAAGCCGACTTCGCAATGCGTGATGGGCAGCGGGTGGCAGAGGGGAATCAACTCGCCGGTCTTCTTCGCCGCCTGAATCCCCGCGAGCCGTGCGGTGGCCAGGACGTTGCCCTTCGCGATGGCGTTGGATTCGATAAGCTCCAGCGTCGCCGGCTGGAGGCGGATTTCCCCGCGCGCGATGGCCTCGCGGAGGACGACGGGCTTGGCGGACACGTCCACCATGCGGGCTTCGCCGGCGCGGGTGAGATGGGAAAGGCGTTTCATGACGAAAAAGGTAGGGCCGCGCTGCGCGCGGCCTCGGATGTCTGAATGGAGCAACGAGGCCGACCGCAGGTCGGCCCTACCAAGCGCTCGGGGAGGGCGAGCCTTGTGAGATTCCGCAGGACCGCCACCGCCTGAACCGGCGTGCCCAAGCACAATTGTGTTACGTCTGGTTTCATAAGCTGGCTGCCCACTCGCGGACGACGCGCCGCACGTCCTCGCCCAAACGAAGCTTCGGCTGGATAAACTTCGGCGTGAACCACGGGAACGCGCCGAGGAGATCGTGGGTGACGAGGATTTGCCCATCGCAATCCGGGCCGGAGCCAATGCCGATGGTGGCAAAGGGAAACTGCGCGGTGATTTCCTTGGCAACCAGCGGAGTGACAAGTTCGAGCACGACGGCGAATACGCCGGCTTCCGCGAGCGCGGCGGCATCGTCGAGCAGCTTGGCACGGCCGGCATCGTCCTTGCCCTTGATGCGGTATTTCCCGCCTTCCTCCAAGACGTGCTGCGGCAACATGCCGAGGTGGCCCATGAAGGGAATGCCGGCGGCCTGGATGGCGCGGATTTGCGGGAGGATGTCGCGCCCGCCCTCGGCCTTCACCGCCTCGGCTCCGGCGGCGGCGAGACGTTGCGCGCTGGCGATGGCTTGCTCGGGTGTCTCGTAGCTGTGGTAGGGAAGGTCACCGACGAGGAGCGCGCGAGGACGCGCACGGGCAACGGCTCGGATGTGGTGCTCCATCTCGGCGAGCGTGACGTGCGTCGTGTCCGGATAACCCAGCACGACCATGCCGAGCGAATCGCCCACGAGCAGGACGGGGACGCCAGCTTCGTCAAGCAGCCGGGCCATCGGGTAGTCGTAGGCGGTCAGCGCGGCGATGCGCTGCCGCGCAGCCTTCATGGCGCGGATGGAGTTGGGCGTGACTTTGGCAGCGGCGTCCACGGACGGAGGATTTCCGGTGGCTTGAGAAGCGGAAAGCTCAAAGTAGGGCGAGCTTCCAGCTCGCCTTTTGTTTCATCACACGGAGCGTGTCACCCATCGGCTTGCGCCGACGCGGAGCGGGCTGGAAGCCCGCCCTACGCTGTTCAGGGCAACTCGGTCTTACCCATCAGGTAGCGATCGCACTCGCGGGCGGCACCGCGGCCTTCGTTGAAGGCCCAGACGACGAGGCTCTGGCCCCGGCGGCAGTCGCCGGCGGCGAAGACGTTCGGAAGGCTGGTCTGGAATTTGCCGTGCTCGGCCTTGATGTTCGTGCGCGGGTCGCGCTCGACGCCGAGGGCGTCCAGCAGCGGCTGTTCGGGTCCGAGGAAGCCCATCGCCAGCAGGACGAGCTGCGCGGGGACGACGCGTTCGGTGCCGGGGACGTTCTTGGGGATGAACTGGCCCTTGTCGTTCTTGGTCCACTCGATGTTCACGAGGTGGACGGCCTTGACGTTGCCCTTGCCGTCGTCCTCGAACTTGGTCGCGGTGGTGAGGTAGATGCGCGGGTCGTCGCCGAACTTCGCCTTCGCCTCTGCCTGGCCGTAGTCGAGCTTGTAGGGCTTGGGCCACTCCGGCCACGGGTTGTCCTTGGCGCGATCCAGCGGCGGCTTGGGAAGGATTTCCACCTGCACGAGGCTCTTGCAGCCGTGGCGCATTGCGGTGCCGACGCAGTCGGTGCCGGTGTCGCCGCCGCCGATGACGATGACATCCTTGCCCTCGGCGGTGATGAAGTTGCCGTTTTTGTGCTGGTCCAGAAGCGCCTTGGTGTTGGCCTGCAAAAACTCCATCGCGAAGTGGACCCCCTTGAGCGTGCGGCCCTCAATGGGCAGGTCGCGCGGCTTGGTCGCGCCGGTCGCGAGCACGACGGCGTCGAAGTCGTCCATGAGCTGCTTGGAAGTCACGTCCTTGCCGACTTCGCAGTTGCAGACGAATTTGATGCCCTCCGCTTCCATGAGCTTGATGCGGCGCAGCACGACCTCGTTCTTGTCGAGCTTCATGTTGGGGATGCCATACATGAGCAGGCCGCCGGGACGGTCGGCACGCTCGAAGACGATGACGCGGTGGCCGGCCTTGTTGAGCTGCGCGGCAGCGCTCAGGCCGGCGGGGCCGGAGCCGACGACAGCGACCTTCTTGCCGGTGCGGTTCGCGGGCGGCTCGGGCTTCACCCAGCCATTCTCCCAGCCGTGGTCAATGATGCTGCACTCGATGTTCTTGATCGTGACGGGCGGCGAATTGATGCCGAGCACGCACGAGCCTTCGCAGGGCGCGGGGCAGACGCGGCCGGTGAACTCCGGGAAATTGTTCGTCTTGTGCAGGCGTTCGAGGGCCTCCTGCCAGAGGCCGCGATAGACGAGGTCGTTCCACTCCGGGATGAGGTTGTTGATGGGGCAGCCGCTGGCCATGCCGCTGATGAGCTGGCCGGTATGGCAAAAGGGCACGCCGCAATCCATGCAGCGCCCGCCTTGCTCACGGAGCTTCGGCTCCGGCATGTGGTCGTGGAACTCGCGCCAGTCAGCGGTGCGCGCCAGCGGCGAGCGGTCGCCGGGAAGTTCGCGGTTGAATTCGAGGAATCCGGTGGGTTTGCCCATGTCAGTTCAGTTTCAGGTCAAAGCTCGTCGAACAAGCGGTGAAGGGAGAGGCGGAAGCCGGGGAGGACGGAGTTGCCAGTGAGGATGCGGTCCTGGCTCAACAGCTCGAATTCTCCGGACTTGCGATACACGCGAATGGTTTTGCTCTTCGGGTCAACCATCCAAGCCAGCGCCGCCCCGTGTGCGAGATAGAGCGCCAGTTTCCGCTCTGTTTTCGTGATGGAGTCGGAAGGTGACAGCACCTCAATCGCCAAGTCAGGCGCTCCATGGAAAAGTTTCTCTTTGTGCGGGTGAATCAGCTTCATCCGCGCATGACTGACGAAGGCAATGTCCGGCTCGAAGCAATGGTCAACACTCAGGCGGAATCCCGTCTGTCCATCAAACAACTCACCCAACTCGTGGGCGTAAACATATGCCCCAACGGCAACGGCGAGCCGCATGATAATGGCTCCGTGACGAGGTCTGGCAGGTGGCATGGCAACAACCCTTCCGTCCCAGAGCTCGTATTTGACCTTGATGTCGGTGTCGGCACCCAGTGCGAGCAGTTCGTCGTCCGACCAAACCTCCGCACGTGGAACGCGGACGTTGGCGGGGGCCAGCGCCACGCGCCGGGCAGCGGCGGTTCGGGAGGGGACAAGTGTCTTCATTTGGGACAGCGAAAAGTGGCTTGCGAATCAACCACCGCCCACGCGCGCGGCGTCCTTGGAGTTTTCCTCGAAGGCGGCGTTGAGCGCGTCGTCGCCGGTGAGGCCGGCGGCCTGGGCCTTCTTGATGGCTTGCAGCACGCGCTCGTAGTCTTTCGGCATCACCTTCACGAACTTCGGCACATTCGCATTCCAGAGCGCGAGCACGTTGCGCCCCCGCTCGGAGCCGGTGTAGAGGACGTGCTTCTCAATCATCGCGCGCACGTCGGCGATTTCGTCGGCGTCCTGTAGCTTCTGCAAACCGACCATCTGCTTGTTGCAGTTGCGGGCGAAGGTGCCGTCCTCGTCGAGCACGTAGGCGACGCCACCACTCATGCCCGCCGCGAAGTTGCGCCCCGTCTTGCCCAGCACGATGACCGTGCCGCCGGTCATGTATTCGCAGCCGTGGTCGCCGACGGATTCAACAACCGTGCGGACACCGGAGTTGCGGACGCCGAAGCGCTCGCCGGCCATGCCACGGAAGTAAGCCTCGCCGCTGGTCGCGCCGTAGAGGGCGACGTTGCCGATGATCATGTTCTCTTCCGCGCGGAAGGTGGAGCCGCCGGGCGGGTAGATGATGAGCTTGCCGCCGGAGAGGCCCTTGCCGCAGTAGTCGTTGGCATCGCCTTCGAGACGAATGGTCACGCCGGGCGGGACAAACGCGCCGAGGCTCTGGCCGGCGGAACCCTTGAAGTGCAGTTGCACCGTGTCCTCGGGCAGGCCCGCCGCGCCGTGGCGGCGGGTGATCTCATTGCCGAGAATCGTGCCGACGACGCGGTTGATGTTCCGAATCGGAAGCTGCACGACGACCTTTTCCTTGCGGTCAATGGCCGGCTTGCACGCTTCCAGCAGATGCGTCATGTCGAGGGACTTCTCCAGTCCGTGATCCTGTTCCATCTGGCAGTAGCGGCCCACGCCGTCGGCCACATCGGGCGCGTGCAGGATGCTGGAGAGGTCGAGGCCGCGCGCCTTCCAATGGTCGGCGGCCTTGCGGGCTTCGAGCCGGTCCACGCGGCCCACCATTTCGGCGATGGTGCGGAAACCAAGCTGCGCCATCAACTCGCGAACTTCCTGCGCGATGAAAGTCATGAAGTTGACCACGTCCTCGGGCTTGCCGGGGAAGAGGCCGCGCAGCTTCGGGTTCTGCGTCGCGACACCAACCGGGCAGGTGTTCAGATGGCAGACGCGCATCATGATGCAGCCCATCGCCACGAGGGGACCGGTGGCGAAGCCGAATTCCTCCGCGCCGAGCAGCGCGGCCATGACGACGTCGCGACCGGTCTTCAACTGGCCGTCCGTCTCGACGGCGATGCGCGAGCGGAGGTTGTTCAAGACGAGCGTCTGATGCGTTTCGGCGAGGCCGAGTTCCCAAGGAATGCCCGCGTGCTTGATGGAGGTCTGCGGCGACGCGCCAGTGCCGCCGTCGAAACCGGAGATGAGGACGACATCCGCGTGCGCCTTGGCGACGCCGGCCGCGATGGTGCCAACGCCGACTTCCGCGACCAGCTTGACGCTGATGCGCGCGCGACGGTTGGAGTTCTTGAGGTCGTGAATCAACTCCGCGAGGTCTTCGATGGAGTAGATGTCATGGTGCGGCGGCGGCGAGATGAGGCCCACGCCGGGGGTCGAGTGACGGACCTTCGCCACCCACGGATAAACCTTGCCGCCGGGGAGCTGGCCGCCTTCGCCGGGCTTCGCGCCCTGGGCCATTTTGATTTGCAGCTCGTTCGCGTGCGAGAGGTAAAGGCTCGTGACGCCGAAGCGGCCGGAGGCGACCTGCTTGATGGCGGAATTCTTCGAGTCACCTTTGTCGTTGGTCCAAGTGTAGCGCGCGGGGTCTTCGCCGCCTTCGCCGGTGTTGCTCTTGCCGCCGATGCGGTTCATCGCGATGGCGAGCGTCTCGTGCGCCTCGCCGGAGATGGAGCCGTAGCTCATCGCGCCGGACTTGAAGCGCTTCATGATGCTCTCGACCGACTCGACCTCTTCGATGGGGATCGCAGTAGCAGGCTTGAACTCCAGCAGACCGCGCAAGGTGTAGATGTCCTTGAGCTGCGTGTTCACCAGCGCGGAATACTCCTTGAAGGTCTTGTAATCCGCGTTGCGGACGGCCTTCTGGAGCTTGTGGACGGTCTGCGGGTTGAACAAGTGCAGCTCGCCGTCCGCGCGCCATTGATACTGACCGCCCACATCGAGCGTGTGTCCGTTGGTCGGGCGGTCGGGGAACGCGTGCTCGTGGCGGGTGAGGACTTCCTTCGCGATGTCCTCGATGCCGATGCCCGCGACGCGCGAGGGCGTCCAGGTGAAATACTTGTCAATCACCGCATCGTTGAGGCCGATGGCCTCGAAGATTTGCGCACCGCGATAAGACTGAATCGTGGAGATGCCCATCTTGGAGGCGACCTTCACGACGCCCTTCACGACGGCCTTGGTGAAATTCTTGACGGCGGTTTTATGATCAATGCCGACGAGCAGCCCCTGCTGGATCATGTCGTCGAGCGTCTCGTAGGCGAGATAGGGGTTGATGGCGCCGCAGCCGTAGCCGATGAGCAGCGAGAAGTGATGCACCTCGCGCGGTTCGCCAGACTCGAGCACGAGGCCGACGCGCGTGCGCGTGCCCTCGCGGATGAGGTGGTGATGCACGCCGGACACCGCGAGCAGCGCAGGGATGGGGGCGTTTTCCGCGTTCACGCCGCGGTCGGAAAGGAGGATGATGTTCGCGCCGTCCTTGATGGCCTTGGTCGCGGCCTCGCACAGGTCGTCCATCGCCTTCTCCAGCCCGCCGGTGCCCTCCGACGCCTTGAAGAGCGTGGGCAGCGTGGCGGACTTGAAGTGCGGGTGATTGAGGTGCTTGAGCTTGGCGAATTCCTCGTTGCTGAGGATGGGCTGCTTCAGCTCAATGAGCCGGCAGCTCTCCGCCTCCGGCTTTAACAGGTTGCGCTCGGAGCCGATGGTCGTCTCGGCGGACGTGACAATTTCTTCGCGGATGCAATCAATCGGCGGGTTCGTCACCTGCGCGAAGAGCTGCTTGAAGTAGCTGTAAAGCAACTGCGGGCGCTGCGAGAGCACGGCGATGGGCGTGTCCGTGCCCATCGAGCCGACGGCCTCGACGCCGTCGCGCGCCATCGGGACCATGAGCATCCGCAGATCCTCGAACGTGTAGCCGAAGGCCTGCTGCCGGTGCAGCACAGTGTCGTGGTCCGGCTCCGGCAGGTGCGGCGCGTCGGGCAGCTTGTCCAGCTCCACCATGTTCTCGTTGATCCACTGGCGGTAAGGCTGCGACTTGCAGATGGCTTCCTTGATTTCCTCGTCGGCCACGATGCGGCCAAGCGCGGTGTCCACGAGGAACATGCGGCCCGGCTGGAGGCGGCCCTTCTTAAGCACGCGCTCCGGCGCGATGTCCCGCCCGCCGACTTCCGACGCCATGATGACGAGGTCGTCCTTCGTGACGTAGTAACGCGAGTGGCCCGACCCGTTTCCGTCCGGGCCTCCCCCAATTTCCCCCCCTGCAGGAAAAGGCACACGCCC
>JACXTT010011693.1_pt1 | contig 11728 bp, 23 predicted proteins | sample 9270951 | NCBI WGS metagenome assembly JACXTT01 (sample SAMN15532306, study PRJNA645909) | rock metagenome | isolation source: weathered quartz diorite | place: Puerto Rico | collected 2017-06-21 | reverse complement strand
ATATGCGACCCGCATCCTCCGACTTCGATTTCGGACCAAACCGCGATGCGACTGAAGTGCGCACGACTGCAGGACGAGCGCTGATGCATTCTCCTCCGCCACGGGGAACCGAAGGCGATGATCCGAAGCGGGCAGCGTTTGTCAATCGATTGGTACGAGGGCACAACATATTCGGTGGCGCGCTCCGACCGGATCACAAGATGATTCGCTTCTGAGAGTCAGGCTCCTGCAAGGCAGCGGCGCGCCGGGAAGTGTTTCCGCACTTTCCCAGCCCCAGTTCATCTCTGCAGCCTGTGCATGGCGAATTCCAGAAGCGCCACGAAATGAAGCTTTTGCTCAGGCTGGTAGGATTGCGGGATGCGGGATTTGGTGGTCCTTTTGATTCATGTGATGGCCACGATGGTCCGGCTCGCCAAGCCCAGCGGGTTGCGAATGGTTCTCGCGGAGTCGTTGCTGCTACGACATCAGTTGTTGATTTTGAATCGAGGCCGTGAGCGAGCGCCGAACCTTCGTCCACTGGATCGAATCCTCGCAGGTGTGTGCGCGCTGTGCATCCGCCGGGCACGGCTGTTTCGTTCCGCGATCGTTCTGAAGCCCTCCACGCTGCTGCATCTCCACAAGCTCCTTGTAAAACGAAAGTATCGCGGGCTGTTCTCGACACAGCGCCGCCGCCCCGGACCCAAGGGACCAGCCAAAGAACTCATTGCTGCCGTGGTGGAACTGAAACGGCGGAATCCTCGGTGGGGCTGTCCTCGAATCGCTCAGCAGATCTCGCTGGCGTTTGGAATTGCACTCGATAAGGACGTCGTTCGCCGTATTCTAAGCATTCACTACCGGCCGGAATCGGATGCGGTGCATCCTTCCTGGCTCACCTTTCTCGGGCACGCCAAGGACAGCTTATGGAGTTGCGACTTGTTCCGCTGCGAGTCCGCCACCTTGAGAACGCATTGGGTGCTGGTGGTGATGGATCAGTTTACACGGCGCATCGTCGGATTCGGCGTGCAGCGCGGCGTGGTGGGCGGCCCTGGCATATGTCGGATGTTCCAAGGAGCGATTCGCGGAGCAGAACTGCCCAAGTACCTCAGTTCGGACCATGATCCGCTGTATCGATTTCACCAGTGGCAAGCTAATCTTCGAATCCTCGAGGTGACGGAAATCAAGACCGTTCCCTATGTGCCGCTGTCGCACCCGTTCGTGGAGCGTCTGATCGGCACCATTCGGCGCGAATTCCTGGACCGGGCGCTGTTCTGGACCGCCACGGATCTGGAGAACAAGCTGCGAAGTTTTCAGCGTTATTACAATTGCTACCGCACGCATTCAGCCAAGAAGGGCCGTACTCCGGTGCCACTCGATCATTCTCCAAGGCCGATCCATCTCAACTTTCATCGATGGCACCGGCATTGTGGAGGGCTATATCAAACACCGACGGCCGCCTGAAGTGGAAGAAGGAGCGATGGGAGACAAGGTTGATTGGTCCGGAGTCGTCACGGCGGTGCAACCTCGAATTCGTCTGACCCGTTCGTTCGATGAACGAACCCACGCCTATCTCGGGTTCATGTTGCGAATTGAAGGAGCCGTTGGCGGGGCTGGCGGCGTGTTTCGGATCGGCGTCGGCTCGGCGGCTCACGCCCAACACCAATTCCAAATCGGCGATTCCGTCGAAGGAGTGGGGCACCGCGTCACGGATCACCGTTTGGAAATTCCGGAAATTTATAAAGTGAGTAAATTGAGAACCTCCCGGGGCGGACCAGAATCAGTTTCGATTGCGCCCTGGCACGGAGTGCCTCCGCCGCTCGATGTTTACCGTGCACGGGACCATCGGCGCCTGGCTGCGACGACGTACGACACGAAGTGCCAAAGCTGCATCTGGGGTTGCGTCATGCCTGTAGAGATCATCGTCGACCACTGGAACCCCGGCAGGCGAAGGTATAGGACGGAAACGTTTTGTTACGGACCTCTCTCTTGCTCTCTTTATAAGGCGGGCCCAACACGAAAAGTTCCTGGCCGCAATGGGATGTCGTACGAAGAGCCGGACTGGGTCGATCAGGATGCCACAGCCCATCGCGCTCCTGATGAATAACGCGATCCTACGAGAGATCATCCCCAGCCCAGCTCAGCGCAGAGTCAGATTCTGGAATTCGCCATGAACAGGCAGACGTTCGCCTTCCCAGTTCCGTCAATCTCGACGAGCGCGATGATATACGTGCCCGAGGCTGGGATAACATGCCCGTCGGCCGGTGGAGTGTTGCAAGAATCGCTGGCCCAGATTCTCGCCTGATTTCCAGGTGCCAACCGAACCTTCACCGTTACGGTGACCACGTTTCTTCGCGAAGTCGGCGCGCCGCTCGACAACAACATCGTCGAAAGAGCCTTGAAGCGAGCGGTCCTGCACCGCAAAAATGCACTGTTCTTTCGCACTCTGAATGGCGCCCAGGTGGGTGATCTGTTCATGAGCCTGATCCACACCTGCCAGCTCTGCGGCGTCAACTCCTTCGAGTACCTGATCGAGTTGCAGCGGCACGCTCAGGAACTGGCGATCCGGCCCGTGGAGTGGATGCCGTGGAGCTACCGCAAGACGCTGGCGCGCGCGGGAGTATGATGAATCCTGCTGGCGGAAAAGGATCCTTTCTCTAGTCGATCAAAAGGGCGAAGCAAAGAATGCGCCCTTCCAACGTAAGACCCTGGCAGGTTTTTGGGCTGCGAGCGAAGGTGGTTCGGGTTCGAGTGTACGGGCGGTTCGCTCGCGCACAATCCTTGTATGATTCTCGAGACTGAGCGGCTCGTACTGGATACGTGGCAGATCTCCGATTGGACAGCATTACATCCGATCGCGACCGACGTTGAAGTGATGCGTTACATCACGGGCGGCGTACCTTGGACCGACGAGCAGATCCAGACTTTCGTGGACCGTCAGTTGAAACTATATTCTGAGCGAGGTTTCTGCAGGTGGAAACTGGTGGCCAAAACCACCGGGGAAATGATCGGCTTCTGTGGCGTGGGGTTCTGGCGCGACGCCCCGGACCCGGAGATCGGGTGGTGGCTGGCACGTCGATACTGGGGTCGTGGCCTGGCGACGGAAGCGGCCCGGACCGCACTTCGAGACGCGTTTGAACGCGCACGGTTAGATCGAATCATTTCCATCGCGAGGTCGGAAAATACAGCTTCGACTCGAATCATGGAAAAACTAGGCCTTAGACGTGAATGCGAGTTCACGACGGATGGTTTGCGCCTGCTGAGGTATACGATCGATCGCTTTCGATACTTTGCTTCTTGCGGGTGTGACACGACAAAGTAAGTGAGCGTTCGCTCAATCATTCGATTAACCGCCACCTCCCTCCCCGGCCCATCGGAGTCGCGCCGCCTTGCCGAAAGCTCACTAATGTAGTGGAGCGGATGTGTGAGGCATCTGCCCCAGCGTATGAGCTCGTTGACCCGCGCAGAATCCTCAGAGAGCAGTCGTCGTAGAGTTGCCGAGTCCCCACTATCGATTGCCGCCCTTACATCCATGTTGATCTCATTTGGAACCCGCCTGATGAACTTGATCGCTCTTAAGAGCTTGAGCTAGTGTCGTTCGCGTTTCGTCAATTACACGAATCACGGGTCCTCCGCTGTAGAGAGACTGCGGCGGGCTCTGATCCCACACGGCTCCGGCCGGATAGACTGCGATGTAATCCCAGACAACACTCCTGCCGTCGTGCTCACCCATTGAGTGCGAAATTACCCTTCCCTTATCCCAGAATTGTGCAGCGCTTGAAACCGAGATCCTTGCCAGAGTTGCCGTGGACGGTGATGACCAATCTGTGAACAATACCGGTTCCCATACGACGAAGGTCCGCACCTGCCGACCTGCAAAATCTGCCAACACGTGCTCGACTGCAGAGGCCCCCTGCAGACATACGGGTCAAGTTGGGGATAAAAGCAACAACACGCGAACATCTCCGTTCGCTGCGTTGAATTCATTCTTGATCTCGGCAACATTCTCAGCCGTGACGCTTCGCAGCGGAGCCTGGGCCACAGGAACCTGCCCGCCACCATACAGGTAGAGGGCCGCTGCAATCAGCAGGGCGGCAAGAACCGCGCCGACAATATATCTTCCTTTCATAGATCACCGCCTTCCCAAACTGGCTATCGCGTTCGCCATGATTTGCGGGAAAAAGACCGAGACGAATACAAAGACCGCAGAGACCCACAACAGGACCGACGATATCAAGCTTGTTCGACGTTGGCATTTCTTGGCACGCGACGCTTGATAGAACCCGAACGCGATAAACAGGATCGATGCGATCAACAAGTACGGGCGCACTTGCGAAAGAAACGTCGATGTACCAGCTAAGCTGGCCGCCATCATGAACGGAAAAAGCGGAAGGCAGCAGCTCGACGCAGCGAGGACACTACTAATCGCGGCGAAGCTTACAGCTACAGTGCTTGCACGGCGCGATGGCACGGATTGGCCTGCATCAGTCAACATCTTGGTTCACTTAAGCTACAACCATTCCAGCCTCCGCCAGTTCCCGATGCTGGACGGATAGGATCTCTCCATCACATGAGCTACTTGGACTGTTCAATCTTGAAGCCTGCCTTCTCGATGGTCTTCTGAATGTCGGCTGCCGATACCTGCGTGTCCTCATAAACGATCGTGGCAGTTCTCTTGTCCACGTTTAGATCCACGTTCTTAACGCCCTTGGTCTGCGTCAGCGCCTTCTTGATGACCACAGTGCAAGCGGCGCAATCCATCGCCGGGACCCTCATCTCGGCAGTAGCTTCTTTGGCCACCGCAGTACCACTGGCCAATCCAATCCAACCATCATCATCACCGCAATCAGTCTCACGCTATACCCCTTTCTAAACATTCCAAAATCTCCTCTATTTGCGACTCGCCAGCAGCCATTCGGCAACCGCGCCAGAGTAATAGGGAAACGCCGCAAAAAAGATCAAGGCCACAGTCGCCATCCAGAGGATCAGACCCCAGGACCGATTGGTAAGCGGCATGGCACAGGCTGATTCCGGAGCGCACTGCGCTTTTCTTGGGCGGTAGGCGAAGTAGAAACCGAATCCCAAAAGTCCAAACGTAACGCCGAGAAGGTAGGGTCTCCATGCGTCGAATAGCGCCGACGCGCCCAGGATTGAAAACCCCGCCAACGCAAAAACGATCGGCAAGATACAGCAGAAGCTGGCGATGATTGCTGCAAAGACTGAGCCGGCCGCAAAGAAGGACGTCGGGTTTTTCGATGAGTTGGACGGGCGCTGGCCCGTATCCGAGGTGTTCACGCCGGAGTTTCCATCCCGGATCGCTTGGCGCAACATTTCGCGCGACGGCAGCCCTTCTCCCCTCCCACTCACGGCGTATGTGCGGCACATCATGCCGAATTCCGTACGGGATCTTGCTTCCGGTTCGATATCAATGCTATTCACGCGAACGCTCGGCGAGCCCAGGAACTTCAGACGCTGCGCCGACTCCGTGTCCGGTACTTCAATTTCCACGATCTCGCCTGACAAGCCTTCTGTGCGGAGAGCCTCTCTTACCCTTTCGATAGCCGGAGCGTGGTTCGGACAACCCGAAAAATACAGCACTTCAATCTTCATCGTTTTCCCTGTCCGTTCTTGCTGCCGGCGATTTCTACGAGCACCGGGCAATGCTCGTGAGTCGGCCCCGCCTTGCCCTCGCCGAGCGCATCTTCGCATTTACCAAGAGCCTGTTTCAGGTGACGTTCCAGTCGTTTCAGGTCGTCGATCTTGCCGCGCACGGCGCCAAGACGGCTTTGGATGAGATCTCGCACGTGGGTGCAGGCTTCCGTGCGTTCATCCTGAACAAGCAGAAGTTCGCGAATCTCCGCGAGCGAAAACCCAAGTTCCTGGGCCTTGTGGATGAAATGCAGGTGCTCGATGTCCCCCGCCGAATACAGTCGGAAACCGCCTTCGCTTCGCTCGGGCTCGCGCAGCAAGCCCTCTTTCTCGTAGAACCGGATCGTGTCCACGCTCAGGCCCGTTGTCCTGGCCACTTTCCCAATCTGGACGCCGCGCGCCATGCAAAGACCCTTTCTTCCGGTCGCCTATTTATAAGGATAGACCCTGGAGTTGACTCTAGAGTCAAGGGGATTCGGAGGGTGTAGAGGTCTGGCCGTGATGGCACACCTTGTTTGATCTCCAAAGACGGGCAGTCCAGTCCTATAGCCGTGGCCGAAAAGCTCCGAAGCCAGGCACTGCGGGCCGACGCCATCGAAAGAATTACCTACGGTTGGCTGTCGTTGGTGGTCGTTGGACTGGTCGCCCTGCTCGTCTTGGGAGCCTGGCTGGGTCGATTCGCTGGCCTCACTAACCATCGTCTACTTCCTAACAAAGGAAGGGCGCGAGGCTTGGGATGGCGACGAGTGCTGCGATTGATACAGTCGCGGCGTTTAGCCCTCGCTGGCTCGACAGTCGTGCTACCGAAGAAGGCCTTGACTCTATACCTAGGTACCGGGTTTACGCTGTAAGTAGCAATTGTGGAGACGGCGATCGCCATGAAAATTCGCGAGCTTGCTGAGCACGCCCAAGTAAACCTTCAAACAATCCGCTACTATGAGCGCGAAAGGCTCTTACCTGAGCCGCCTCGCCTCAGTTCCGGCTACCGGCTCTACCCCGAGAACGCAGTGCGCCGGGTCCGCTTCATCAAGCGCGCCCAGGAAATCGGGTTTTCTTTAGCTGAGATCCGGGAGCTCCTCTCGCTACGCGTCGACACCAAGCGCGACAGGAGCGAGGTTCACGCCCTTGCGCAGGCAAAGATCATCGACATCGATGGCAAAATCCAAACGTTGAAGGCTATGCGAACGGCGCTTCACCGACTGACGGGCCGTTGCACCGGCTGCGGCCCAGCGAGCGACTGCCCCATTCTGGAGAGCATTGATTCCGAAGAGGTGCTTCGATGATGTGGCGGCGCACGATCTCAGTACTTCCCGGCATCGGCGTCTCGCTGATGCCGAAGTTGATCTGTCCACTGTGCTGGCCGGCATACGCGGGCCTTCTTTCGGCAATCGGACTGAGCTTTCTGATCAACGCGCGCAACTTGCTGGTTGTCACGGCGATGTTCCTCGTTCTTGCGGTCAGCGCCCTCGCATTCCGCGCGCGACAGCGTCGCGGCTACGGTCCGGCCCTCATAGGCTTGGCCGCGAGCGTCGCGGTTCTCATTGGCAAGTTTTCTTTCGAATCGGCTGCAGCGATGTACGGGGGCCTGGGTCTCCTCATTGCCGCGTCGATTTGGAATAGCTGGCCGGCCAAGCCGGTCCCCGCGTGCGCGCAGTGCGCTCCTGTCGGCGCCGCGGTTCAACTTGAGCGCGAAGGAAAAACGTTATGAAACACAAAATCGAAATCTTTAGCGCCGGGTGTTCCACCTGCAAGGAGACCATCGAAATGGTCAAAAAGCTGGCGGGCTCCGAACATGAAGTCCTGATCCATGACATGCACCAGCACGAGGTCGCGAGCCGGGCGAAGCAGCACGGCGTGCGGAGCCTGCCGGCTGTCGTTATCGACGGAAAGCTCGCCGGATGCTGTGCAGGTCGCGGACCTGACGAGCACGTCCTGCGCGAAGCCTTGAGCTAACTTCCAGCAGGTTAGGAAGAAGGAAAGCTAGACTCACATTTGAAGCCTTTTAGCCTTTGTTAATTCCTTTGGCCTTAACATTTGTCATAGAGGCTTGGACTGCCCTGCTGGCGGGACGTTTCCTTGCTCCATGCGTCCATAAAGCCTAGAATTGAAGAGGATGCTTCGTTAGGGACTTAGGATGATGTTTCGGAAGATCACATCTTTCGTTGTGGCACTGAGCGTGATGCTGCTGATGCAGTTCGCTGAGTGCCAGGCCATGTCCCTCGATCAGCAGGCGATGAAGTGCTGCCGGACGATGCCCTGCAACCCGTCCAATCATAAGCACGACTGCTGCAAGAATATGGTTACCGGGCAGACGGTGAGCGTTCTGCCAAGCCCTCATGTTCCTCACAGCATCCCTCTGGCGGTCCCGGCTGCTCCACTGCCGGTCATCGAGATCGTCCGCGCTCCGAAAACTTTCTGGCCGAAAGTTGACGCCTCGCAGCATGGGCCACCGGACCTCTACATCGTCTACGCTTCCCTCCTGATTTAGATCTCCCTCCTGAAAAGGCGGCGCGGTTATTCCGCGTTCCCGCCCTCGTGGTGTCTTTCATCCAGTAGATCAAGAAGGCGGCAGCAGGCGTCCAGGAAATCCGTCGTAGCCTCGCCGGTCGCCATTGCGGGAGCATCCGACTGAGTGACGGCGACGTGGATCTCCTCAAGGCTGACCAGTTCCCGGACCATACGCATATCGAGCCCTAGCACAAGCGCGATGAACGGGGCCTCCTCAGTAGCTTCGACGACACGGCTCACGATCGATAGATCGGTCGCCGTCAGCAGAAACCTGGACGGGTCGCAGACGAACGTGTTTGCGCCAAGTTCGACTTGCTTCTTGCCTTGACCGATGACGATGACGCCAGGTTCGTACGTGGCGGGGCATGGATCGGTCGGAGCTGTCCGTCGATGGAGGGTAAGGCCTCGAATATCCGTCGTCAGGTCCTCCGCCCGGCCCAGAAATCGGGCAATCTTCCGCGACATTTCGGAACTTCGCTCGCTTGCACGGCTCGGCGGTCGATCAGGCGGAATTTTCCAGTGTTTATTCATGCCTTCGGTGGCAAGGCCGTCCATTCTTAGAATACGCTTCCAGACCGGCGTTCCTCTACCGAGCTTCGAGGAATCGTAGGAATAGGCAAGACTTCCGCAGGATCAGGATACCACTGGTGTCGCGTCCGGACTTAAATTGGAGAGGTGATAGTGGCTTCGTCAGCCCAAGGAGTTCAGAGTATGAAAAGAGTCACCTTTCTCAGCAAGAACGGAAAGGACATTTCCATATCCGCGGTCATCAACTTCCCTCAAGGGTTTGAGGAAAGCAAGAAATACCCCGCCATCGTCGTCGCGCACCCTGGCGGCGGCGTAAAGGAGCAAACGGCCGGTCTCTACGCTCGGAAATTGGCGGACGCAGGGTTCGTCACCATCGCCTTTGACGCTTCCTACCAGGGTGAAAGCACGGGCGAACCGCGCCAGTTGGAAAACCCCTACATCAGAACGGAAGACATCAGCGCGGTGATCGATTACTTGACCACACTTCCATATGTGGACAGCGACAGAATCGGAGCCATGGGCATCTGCGCCGGCGGAGGTTATACAGCGAATGCAGCGATCAACGACCGCCGCATCAAAGCGGTTGGAACGGTCAGCGCGGTCAATATCGGTTCGATGTTCCGCAACGGGTGGGATAACAACATCAAATCGGCAGACGCCATTCCCGTCTTGGAAAATGGTTCCCAAGGAAGAACCGCGGAAGCCAGCGGAGCTGCAACGGTAACCGTGCCGCTGGCACCGCTACGCAAGGAAGACGCCCCGAACAAGGAATTGGAGGAAGCCTGGGAGTATTACCACACCCCACGCTGCCAATATCCAACCGCTCCGGGTTTCGCGACTGCCAGAAGCCTCAATCAAATCATCACCTATGACGCCTACACCATGGCGGAAGCATTCCTCACCCAGCCGTTGCGGATCGTGGCCGGGAGCGTGGCGGGGAGCAAGTGGACGAGCGACGAACTGTACAAGCGCGCCGCAAGCACCAACAAGAAGTTCCATATCGTGGAAGGTGCGAACCACATGAGTCTCTATGATGTACCGAAGTACGTCGACGAAGCTGTGTCGGTACTGGCGCCCTTCTTCAAGTCAATCTTGGTAACCGCTCGTCAATCGACCGCGGCCCGCTGAAAGACTCTCAAGCGAAAAGGACAGGAGGTGAAGTCATGAGCAGAATATCTTCAGAAAGAATGGCAAAAGCGCAGGATCAACTGAAGAGGATTTCCCCCGAAGACCATGCCAAGGTCAAGGGCATCGCCAACATTGTCAGGCCGTTGCGCAGTTTTATCTTCAAGACTCCTGATGATTACGGGATGACCGGCTGGCACGATCTCTCGATCCCGTCGGATGATGGCACTCCGCTTGAAGCCTGGTATATCCCGGCCAAGGGCGGCGAGAGCGACAAGCTCATCATCTTCAACCATGCCCTGCCGATGTGTCGCGCCGGTTTTCCTGGACATTTTGGGGAGCCTGGAGCAACTACGAAGCCGTCGAGATCGACTTTGTGATCCAGTACAAGCACCTGACCGATGCCGGCTACAACGTGCTCACCTACGACATCAGAAACCACGGCAACAGCAGCGCCGCGAACAACGGCATCTGCGGCATTGGCCGGTGGGAGTGGCGGGATTGCGTTGGCGTGAAGAAGTATGTGGACAATCACACGGGTCTTAGCAAGATGACGGTCGGCCTCTACAGCCAGTGCATGGGCGGAAACTCGCAGTACGAAGCCATCGCTCGGCATCCGGAGCTGTTCGCGAACGTCAAGTGCATGTGCAGCCCTCTGGTTCCTTCCATGTCAGCCATCTTCCTAGCGTTCTCGGAGTTGCAAGGAGTCGTGCAATATCAGGAGCTTATCGACCTGGAATTGCTGAAGATGGGCGCATTTCCGGCTGCCGCTATGACACCACAACTGTTTGCGTCGAAAATCACCATGCCTAACCTGACAATTCAGGTGCGGGACGACGCATGGACCAAGAACCCTGAAGACGCTCAGAAGACCTTCGATATGCTCGGGACCAAAGAGAAGGAAATGATCTGGGTTGAGAACACCACCCACCGCTTCAGGGACGGCTACAACTACTTTGGAAGATATCCGGAGAAGGTCCTCGCCTTCCTGGGCAAGCACATGAAGGAAGCATCTCATCGCGCGGGAAGTAGTAGCACTTAAGTGAGAGACCATGCGCATCGGTATTCTTGGCTCTGAATTGATTGGCGGCAAGCTCGGGACGATTTTCGCTCGTGCCGGTCATGAAGTGGTCTTCAGCTACTCGCGTAGCCGCGAAAAGCTGAAGGATCTGGCCAAGGATTCCGCGGCAAACGCGCAGGTGCGAACACCGGCCGAAGCAACCCGCGACGCTGATGCCCTGTTGCTCGCCGTTCACTGGATGCGCGTCGATGATGTCTTGGCCCAGGCCGGAGATTTATCTGGAAAGACGTTGCTGACATGCTCCTTGCCCATGAGCAAAGATGACAGCCACATCGTCATCGGGCTCACCACCTCCGCGCGGAAGCGTTGGCGGCCAAGGTTCCGGGAGCGGTATCCGCTTTCAGCACGGTTCCGAGCGAGGTGTTGTTTCCGGTGTTCGAGAAACGCGGAAAGAAATCGTGGCCGGACCTCGTCTATTGCGGAGACGACGAAGCAGCAAAGAAGTCTGCCGCTGGCCTGATCCGCGAGGTGGGTTTTAACCCGGTCGACCTGGGACCATTGTCCATGGCCCGCTATGTAGAACCCTTCTCGCTGTTGACGGCGCAACTGGCCTACGGCAAGGACGGCCCGGCGTTAGCCTATCGCTTCGAGCACGTTTCAAAATAGGAGAAATGAAAGAACTCGCGGCGTGGCAAAACTTCTACGTGATTGTAGGATCGTCCGCTGGGGCCTTGATCGGTTTGCAGTTTGTTGTCTTGAGCCTCATTGCGAACAAGCCAACCGTGCGGGTTGACCCTCAGACGGGCGGGACTTTCTCAACGCCGACGATCATTCATTTCTCGACCGTGCTCATCCTCGCTGCGATTCTCCCCGCTCCATGGGACACTATCGATGCTCCCACACTCGTTTATGCCGCAGTGGGAC
>JACXTT010011692.1_pt1 | contig 11730 bp, 14 predicted proteins | sample 9270951 | NCBI WGS metagenome assembly JACXTT01 (sample SAMN15532306, study PRJNA645909) | rock metagenome | isolation source: weathered quartz diorite | place: Puerto Rico | collected 2017-06-21 | reverse complement strand
TGATTCCATCGTCGGCACCCCCGATGTCTTAACCTGTAGGGCCCAGCCGGTACCGCGATACCCGTTTGATTTGCGGTTCATCATCCGCAATAAGAATGCGCTGCTTCTGTGCCACGGTTATTCTTCTGCTCTCGCGAAGGTGGGTTCGTCAAGCACCTTCACCCGCGCCTCGGGGTTCTCGTCTTCATCGCCGATCGGGAGGGTAAAAACGACTCTCGTCCCAACCCCACCCGCTCCGCTCTCGATCCATATTCGCCCGCCATGCGCTTCGACTATTCCACGCGCGATTGCCAGACCCATCCCGGTTCCCGAGGGCTGATTCCTGCTTGAATCCCCGCGCCGGATCGCCCGAAAGAACTTATCGAAGACGCGCTCGCGCAGTTCGACGGGAATGCCCGGTCCCCTATCTTCGACGCTGGCCTTGACGATGTCGCCTTCGGCTCGAGACGCGGTGATTCGGAGGGGCGTTCCAGTTGGCGAGTACTTCGCGGCATTGTCAATGAGGGTGTAGATGACCTCGCTCACCGCCCGAGAATCCACCAGCACGACCGGCAGATCGGTTTCTATCTCGACCTGGACTCGATGCTGCGCTGTCAGCGGATTTGCGCGCGCAAGCGCCATTTCGACCATCTCCTCGATGGTTCCCCACCTCCGTCGCAACCGAAGCTCGCCGGCCTCGATTCGTGCCAGCTCGACTAGACCTTCGATAAACCGGTTCAGCCGGTCGCATTCTTCATTTATCACCTCGAGCATCTCTTGCCGGCCTTCCGCATTGAGCAGGGTGGGCGGCGCATCAGCAGTGTTTGTCTTCAGATCGTCGAGCAGAGTGGTGACCGAAGCTTTGATCGAAGTGAGCGGGGTGCGCAGATCGTGAGTGACCGCATCAAGCAAAGCGGATTTCAAGCGTTCGCTTTGCCGCAATGCTTCCGCGTGACTCGCCCGCTCGAAGGCTGATCGGAGCTCGTCGTACAATCGCTCGATCTCGCGCCGCGCTGCCTCGGCCTCTGCTGCGCGACGATTTACACGAGCTGAAAGCTGCCCTGCGGTGACGGCAGTAATCAGAAATGCGATCAGCGCAATCCAGTTATCCGGGTCGGCTATGGTAAAAGTGTTTACCGGCGGCAGGAAGAAAAAGTTAAGACATAGCACTCCAAAGATAGAGACAACGATGGCCGGGCGTGAGCCCCAACTGGCGGCCACAAAAAGAACCACCAGCAACATCGCGAGCGCTACGGTTGTCGAGTTTATGCTCGGCCCCAGCGCCCTGAGCAAAGCCGCCACCGCGGCTATTCCCACGACGCCGACGAGGTAGCCACTTGCTTTGGACTTGAGCGCCTGTACCGGCATGACCTCATTCTACGCCAAAGCTGGTCGTGACGCCCTTTCGCGAACGTCAGAGGCCAAATTGGCCGGCCTCCGACCAATCGTCATGAAGCAAACTCTGGCTCCAAGAAAGGGGAGAGATCGGGCGGTGAACCTTGAGCTGAGCTGGGTCAGTTGAGTCAGTCGCCGATCACTGCGCATGTGAAAGACTCCCAGGGCTAATCGGATTTGGGCTTACGGCGCGATTTTCGCTTGGTCGAGCCCAACCTCTTTATGAACAGGAGCAAACCGGCCCGTTCCTCAGCCGACAAGCGAACGACTTCATGAAGAATCTGGGTCACCGCGGGATTCATTACGGCTTGCTGCACCGTTTCCAGAATCGTCAGCGGATCCGGTGACGTTCGCCTCTTGACGTCGGCATCGAGATTTTCATCACCGCAAGCCACGTGGAACAGCTCATCAGTATCGACGCCAAGCCCGTCGGCCAGAGCCATGAGCTTGTCCACCGACAGATTCTTCGCTCTCCCGGTCGTGATACTGGCGACGTAACCGTCGGTTATTCTTCTCCCCGACATCTTTTGAACGTCCTTCTGAGTCAGTCCCTTAAGTTTCATGACCCGCTTTACGTATTCGCTCAAATTGTTTTTGGCTCCAGTCATACTCGGTCCCCAGGAACTGCGGCTGAATATGTACCACAGAGGCCGGTCGCGCTCAAATAGCTGCCGGTAGAACACGCTCAGTTCCTGACGGGTGCAATTAATGAACGGGACCCAGGTACTTTGGAAACGGAAAATGTCGAAGCAGAATTTGGACTGCAGCGCGGTCTGTGCGTTCGCGCCGCTTTGGCTGAGTTGATTCGAGAACAAATGGAAAACGGCGGGAACGAACAAACCGCGCACCAGTCCCGTCACGTGATTGCCGAAAGCTTGTTCGGCGCGAGCACCGCGTGCAAGCAGCAAATACGTCCCTGGTCATCGACTTCAAAATGGATCGTATAGCGACTCGCTGTCCGCGCGGTCGTCGGCCGATCCTCAACTAAGATCGCCGGCAAGTGGTTGAGCATACGAACAGCGAAACTCGGCTCAACAAGGCTCTTCTTCGCAAGCCCAAGGATTAAGCGAAGGACCCTTTCGCGGCCGCGGATTGGCTGGCGCGCGGCGTGCACCTCGCCCCCTCCGTCCGACAGGTTCACAACATCTTCGGCGAGCAATCGTTCGAGTCCGCCTGCGTCGCGTGCGCCCAGATAGAGCAGAAACTGTTCGAGCGCGCGGCGGGTGGTTTCCTGGCGGGTGGGACTAATCACTGATCGATTCTTGTCGTATCGCATCATCCTTCGACGCGCGCGCAGCAACACCACCTTCACGTTCGCTTCGGTCATATCGAGCGCCTCGGCAGTGTCATTAGTTGAATAGTCCATAACATCACGAAGCAACAGCACCGCGCGCTGAGAAGGAGAGAGCGCCTCCAGAGCAAGCAGGAACGCGAATGAGATGCTTTCCTTCAAGTCATAGCGCGACACCGGTGAGTCTTCGCTGGGAGCGGGCGGTTCGTATGACGCCGGGCTCTCTTCGTCCGTAGGAACCGGCGACGGAAGCCACGGGCCGACATAGCCATGCCGTTTTCGGCGTCGCAGCAAATCGCGACTGAGATTGATCGCGACCCGCATCAACCACGGCCGCAGCTGCTCATCCCTGCGGCGCGGAGGCTTCTCGATCGCGCGCACGAAGGTCTCCTGAACCAGATCATCCGCATCGGCGGCGTTGCCTGTCATTCGATAACACAAACCCCACAACAGCCTGCGATCGGTCTCCAGCGTTTCAGCGTAACCAGACATCCTCTGAGTCTATCCTGTCTTTGAATTCATCAAGGTCAGACGGCCGCTGCCGCAATCGCGGGAGCCGATTGAGCCGCTGTTATCATCTGCGCGGCCGACCTTGCGCTGGCCAAAGCCGCGTCGACGAGCAACCCCTGGTCGCCCACCCAATCGCCGGTGACGAACAAACCGGGGACCTCACTTACTTCGGGACCGGGTCTCCCTGGCGCGCCACCGAGTCGAGCCAGCGGCATCGCGTTCATCACGATCATATCCGGCAAGAAGCGACGATACACAAGCGCATCTCGCCAGCCGGGTTGCACCAGATCGAGTAACCCCTCGAGCTCGCGCTCGATGTCGTCCGCTGATTCGCGATCTTCGGGTTATAGGTACTTAGCCGCCTGAATCAACGCGCATCCTTCAGGCGAAAGCCGGGCCGTCGCCGAAGGCACCGACAGGTAAAGCGGCCGGTCCATGCCGAGCGCGAATGTCGCCTTCGGTATTGGCAAGCGGCTGAGCGCGATGTCGAGACACGCTGCTCTAACCGGGATCGCTTCATCGACCGATTTCGCCATCGATGTTCGGTTCGCGCCTTCCACAAGCCGAACCGCAACCGATGGACTCGACGCGATGACTACGATCGGGGCCTTGATTGCACGGCCCTCCGCGAGACGGACGCCGTCTACTGCGCCGGCCGCATCGCGCGTGACGGTTTCGACTTTGGAGCCGGTTTCGATTGACACTCCGGCGCTCACCGCGGCCTCGCGCAATCCATCGACCAGCGTCTGCCAACCACCGTCGAGGTAGAGCACACTCTTGTCAAACGCTTTCTTTAATTGTTCGATGGCCGTTCCGGCGCTCATGAGATCCGGCGCGTTGATGTAAGTCGCAACTCGAAACGCAGCACGAACAAACTCCTTAACCTCGCTATGGGCGAGTGTCCGATCAAGCCAGTCGTTAACGCTTATGTGTGTGAGACGGCTGCAGTCGATCCTGCCGATCGATGCGAGCAAACGAGCGGCTTCGAGCTTTGCTGAAAGGCCGAACAAGCTCGTCGTAAACAACGATACCGCGCCCGCAGGGAAAGTGTGTTTGACACCCTCTTTGACCGCGAACGCACCCGATACCGAAGGCACCCTCCCACGAGGCTCGACTCCCAATTCGCGGAGGACCTCGATGCCCCTCCCGCCGCGATACAGCGCGTGAGGCCCGAGGTTCAGCTGGAAGCCTTGTTGCTGCCTGGTCTGCGCTCGGCCACCGACCGCCTGCGACTGCTCGAACAGTCGAACGCTCGTTCCGCCTCGTGCAAGAAATGCCCCGGCCGCGAGTCCGGCCACACCGCCGCCGATGATGATCACTTCAGATTTTTGGTTGTTCGAATCCACTTTGTTCGCCTCCTGTCTGACGTGAACACGTTTGAGAAGGTAAAAAGGTTACACACGCTGCTGAGAGACTACCAGCATTCGGTAGAAGAAATTCCACAACCACGATTTCAAGTCTTCGCGGCTCTTTGCGTTTGCGCGACAACCACAATTGGAATACCTGTTTTGCGCAAAGGGACAAAGATCCGCAAAGACCTCTGCTCGAATTAGTACAGCGGTTTGTGCGGGATCTTTACGCTTCGGAACAAAGGCCCACCCGACTCCGCATCTTTTGTCGTCGGCTTGAAATGATACCCGAACAGTGATACACACTCGACTCGTGAGACTCGACCGCATAGGCGAGTCTTGATGTCATCTCGCGATAAAGCGAATCCGGCCAACCGTAATTCTGGAGCGCGGTTCAATGGATGATCAAGACATTTCCCGCCGACTCTTTCTGATCAAGTCCTGTGCAGGATTAGGGTCTGGGTGGATCGTTTCACACCTGCCCGAGATTGCTGCCGCGCAGGAACACGCTCACATCGCCGCTCAATCTCAATTGCCGCCCACGCTCGAGTTCTTCACTCCCGAGCAGTCCGTTGAGGTCGAGGCAATTGCGGCTCAGATCATTCCGACTGACGACACGCCCGGTGCCCGCGAAGCCCGGGTCGTCTATTTCATCGATCGCGCGTTGGCAACATTCGCTACTGATGAACGTGCGGCTTTTGTCACTGGGCTCAACCAACTTCAAAAGAAGGTTGGAAAACGTTTTGGCAAGACCAGGAAGTTCTCTGATCTGAAAGCCGAGCAACAAACAGTGCTTCTCAAGAAAATTGAAAAGGGCCAGTTTTTTGAGCTCGTTCGGACGATGACGATCCTGGGTATGTTTACTAATCCCGAATACGGCGGCAATTACAACAAGATCGGTTGGAAGTTGATCGGCTTTGAAGACCAGCTCACCTACAAATCGCCGTTCGGGTTTTATGACGGTGAATATCAGGCGAAATAGAGAACCCGATTTATGACTCACGAACGGGCCAGGTTTGACCCGAAGACCGAGATTGACTTTGTGATCATCGGGGCGGGCGCCGCCGGCGGCATCATAGCCAGGGAACTATCCGCGGCCGGATTTCGCATTGTGGTGCTCGAACAAGGTCCGTACGTGAAGGAACAGGACTTCGAGCACGACGAGCTGAAATTCATGCGACAACGGGCCATCTCCAATGACTACAAGCGCCAGCCAAACACCTTTCGAGCAACCGAAAAGGAACAGGCCAAAGAGCAGCCAGCGATAATCTACGGCAGACAGGTTGGGGGCGGCACCGTTCACTTCACGGCCAACTACTGGCGGCTTCATGAGATAGATTTCATCGAACGCAGCCGATGGGGATCGATCGCTGGATCCGGATTTGCGGACTGGCCGATCACCTATGCCGAGCTCGAGCCCTATTACACAAAGACCGAGTGGGAGCTAGGGGTATCTGGTCTTGCCGGTGCAAGTCCATTCGATCCTCCTCGCTCGAAGCCCTATCCGCTGCCGCCGCTTCCGATCAAGTCCTCGGGCGCGCTCGCCGAACGCGGCGCGAAAAAACTCGGCTGGCATGCGTTTCCGGCGCCGATGGCTATCATCTCCCAGCCCTATCGCGGCCGCAGCGCGTGTGCGCATTGCGGCTTCTGCGAATACTTCGGGTGCGAAATGAAAGCCAAGTCGTCCACGCTCGCGACCGTTATTCGGGAGGCCGAAAAGACCGGTCTTTGTGAGATTCGCCCAAACAGTTGCGTGCGGAAAATCGAAGTCAACAAGGCGGGACTTGTAACCGGGGTGACCTACTTTGACGATAAAGGTGTCGAGCAATTCCAAAGCGCAAAAGCGGTGGTGCTTTGCGCGAACGGGGCCGAGACTCCTCGACTGCTGTTCTTGTCAAAGTCACAACTATTTCCGCAGGGTCTGGCGAATTCAAGCGGCAAGGTTGGAAAATACCTGATGTTTAACGGCCACGCGCAAGCCTCCGCACTTTTCGAGCACCCGCTGAACGAATTCAAGAGCGTGGCTGTGAGTCGGGTCATACACGATTTCTATGACAGCGATCCCAGGCGGGGGTTTTACGGCGGAGGCGGAATGGATATGCGATTCGTCTCCTACCCGATGGGTTTCGCGCTGCGCGGCCTGCCGCCGGATGCGCCCCAATGGGGGCCCCAGTATAAAGCCATGCTCAGGGAGCACTACACCCGGACCGTGCATGCATCGGCATACGACTTCGTTGCCGGTGGAGACAAACAGCATCTCGCTTGATCCCCATCTGAAAGACGCATTGGGGCTGCCGGTGGTGCGAGTGACTTACAAAGATCACGCAGAAGATATGAAAACCATGCAGTTCTTCCAAGCTCGCTGCAAGGAGCTTCTCGAAGCGGCCGGGCCTCGTAAGATATGGACCCGCCCCGTCCGAGAACAATCGTTCGGGTTTCATCTGTTGGGAACTTGCAGGATGGGCAATGACGCGAAGCATTCTGTTGTTGACAAGTATCATCGAGCCCACGATGTGCCGAATCTTTTCATATGCGACGGTAGCAGTTTTGTGACATCCGGCCGCGGGCAGCCGACTTGCACGATCCAGGCGCTTGCATTCCGCGCGTCGGATCACATCATTCGTATGGCAAAGAGCGGCGACATCAAATCAGTAATCTGACCGTTGTTTATTTGGATGCGGTGCGCTCTATGCGTTCGCGCGCGTTGCCTGATCGATTCGTGACAAAGGATGAGTGGCGAAACGCAACAAACGTAACCGCAATTCGAATGAAGGAAGAGATCCTATGAGAAACGTCAAATCATGCGTGGGCGCCGTGGCGGTCGTCCTTGCTCTCTATGTCGCAGCAGAAGCTCAGAAAAAAGAGCCGCCGCCGGCAACGCCGCAAAGCGTGGCGGTTGAGTATCAGAGCGCGTCGAATCCCTCGGCCAGGACTTTCTCAGAATTCGTGCGAGTCGGGAACATGCTCTATCTCTCGGGCAAACTTGGAACGGACAGCACGGGCAAGCTGGCGGCAGGGGGCATCGGCCCGGAAACAAAGCAGACCCTTGAAAACATCAAAACGGTGCTCGAGAAGAACGGCTCGTCTATCGACAACGTGGTGAAGTGCACCGTGATGCTGGCAGATATAAAGGAATGGGCTGACATGAACACTGTCTATGTGACATTTTTCAAGAAGGAACGCTTGCCGGCGCGCAGTGCCTTCGGGACCAGTGGGCTGGTCAACAATGCGCGGGTCGAGATCGAATGTATGGCTACGCTGAAGTAAACCTGGAAGCGCAGTCGTCCCGCGCAGGCGTCTCGCCTGCTTGACTCAATAATTCGAGCGATTTTGCGAGCAGGCAGGCGAGACGCCCGCGCTCCCAGGACGCCTCTGGTCCCAGGTTCGGAGGAACTCTCATGGACATCGACCGAAGAGCTTTCATCGCCGCGCTGGGCGGGGCAGTCGCAGTGGAGGGGATGTCGTCCGACGCGCTTGCGGACGCGCTTGAGCACCATATGATCGAACGGCTGGATCAAGCGGCGGGCGCACGATCGGGTGAAACTACGGAACGAGCTTATAGGCGAGGGGTTGGGTCATTGTTCGTCTTGGGAGGGTCCGGCGACGGCGTGTTCGCCGCAAACAAGCTCGAAACGATGCCCGCGAAACCGGCGCTGCTCGATTTCTTTCGCCTACGGTTCGCTCCGGCCAATCACGTGCTTCAGAGCGCAACGCGCGCGCTCAAGACGGGTATGAGTGAGGAGACGATCCTGGCCTGTCTCTTGCACGATGTTGTGCTCAGCCTGATCAAGCCGGATCACGGTTGGTGGGGAGCGCAACTGATCGAGCCCTACGTCTCCGAGAGAGTCAGTTGGGCGATTCGTTACCATCAGGCACTGCGCTTCTATCCGGATTCCTCGGTTGGGTATGAATACCCGGAGATGTATAACCGGATGTTTGGCAAAGACTATGTGCCGGCCCCTCACGTCAAGGCAGCGTACGAGTTTGCCCGAAACCACAAATGGTACATGTACTCTCGGCTGATCACCGTCAACGATCTGTATGCCTTCGATCCGAACGCGAAGGTGTCGATCGAGCCGTTCATCGACGTCATCGGCCGCCACTTCAAACAGCCCAAAGAGGGGCTCGGAAACGACAACAGCCCGGTCGCTCATATGTGGCGCACGCTCGCGACTCCGGATCAACCGCTTTGAAGTCGCATACGTTCTGATTCGGTATCTGCCGCTCGGGTAACCGGTTCGAAGTGACAAGGTGAACTCGTGACCTTATCAACGTTGCTGGTTTGTCTCCTGTTGCGCCTACTGCCATCGCACTCTGACCAATCGACGCAAGAGCGGCCATCACTGGAGAACGTCGTCGCGCTCGTGCGAACGTCGCTCACGTCACAAGCAGAAGTGGCTGATGGCGGTAGTACTTGGTATCGTCTTGGCGACTTTAACGGCGACGGCTTCCAAGATCTGGCCGTTGTTGTGCGGGTCGAGTCGGGCCGCGCGGAGCTGCGTACCCGCAACGTTAAATGCATCAACATTGATCCCTTCTCGAAGCGTAACGGATCCGAGTTAGATCCGCTGAAGGATATGGGTCAAAACTGCCTCGGGCTCGCCATATTTCACGGATCTTCTCGCTCCTGGAACGGTACGACGCTGGGTGCACCGATCCTCATGTACGATTGTTTCTCGGCGTGTCAGGTCATTCGGAGAGGAACGCAGGTCAGGCGAAGTCGAGCGTCGATCGGCCCTACGCCCGTGCTAAGGGGAGATGGTCTGCAACTTGATCTTGAGAGTGGCAGCCGGACTGTGGTGTATTGGGACGGCCGCACCTACCGTGGGTTTTGCCAACGCAACGGCGACTAGCCTCGGTGTGCCGATCTGCGCTCGCCAACGCATCTTAATGGTTGGTCGCTGGTTTCTGCGCAGGTGCCGAATCGGAGTTGAGAAATTTCAGCAGCGCTTTGTAGAACAAATCCGGGGCCTCGAAGTGCGGGACGTGGCCGATGTTTGGAATCAGAACAAGCTCTGCGCCAGGAATCGAGTCCGCGATTTGCTTGGCTCGCTCGGGGAAGTTCGCACCGTCTTTGTCTCCTCCAAGCACCAGCGTCTTCACTTTGATATGAGGCCAATCGTAGACGACCGGGTCAAGATAGGTCATCTGCTGGACCAGCGTTCGAACCATCGCGAACCGCGGCCAGTCTCCGCTGAGCGTCCACGCGTAGTGGATTCGAACATACTTTTCGTATTCCGGTTTCCATCCAGTGACGAAATAGCGAGCGATACCGGCATATGCTTGCTGATAAGTCATGCCGAGCGTTGCCTTGTAGGCTTCCTCAGTGCTTCGCCACGGACGCTCCCAACGCGGGTCAGTAAGACCGATCGGATTGTAGATCACCGCTCGCTCCGTGATGTCCGGGTACGAAGCAGCGAACCGCGCCGTCAACATACCACCCATCGAGTGGCCTACGATCGCGGCTTTGGAAATGCCAAGATGCTGAAGCAGCCTGCGTGTGTTCAAAGCCATGTCATGAAAGTTATAGGGAATGATTGGCTTTGAAGACCTGCCGAAGCCGATCTGGTCAGGCACCACAACACGGAATCCCTGCTTTCGAAGCACATCAATAGTTGCAGCCCAGTACTCGCCGAAAAAATTCATTCCGTGAAAGAGGACAACCGTTCGGCCATTCGGTTGACCTTCAGCCGGAACGTCCATGTAAGCCATCCGCACGTCCTGACCGTAGAGGGTCATCGGTAGGTAAGAGACCGGATATGGATACGGAACGTCGTCGAGCGTGATGCTCCCGGGCTTGACATCGGTTGGTGTCGGAGGCGCTTGCGGCTGAGCCCGGTACTGCGCCCGACTTAGTGCTACCATTGAGCACCAAAGAAGGCAGATGACAACGAACAAGAATCGTGCATGGGAAAGATCCGCTCGATCCGGCGGGAAGTCCTCGACGGTCCGAGCGAAAAAGGCATCTTCAGTCATATCGTTTGCCTCCTTTGAATCGGCGTCCGACCAGGTATCCTCAGGGTTGGTCAATCAAACTCACTGCGAGGCGCCGACTGTTCGGCTCCAACCCGTCCTGCCTGAATGTCTGCCCTCGAATAGTTTTCACCACGGATTGCCGCCCCCGCGATGCGGCGGAGCATCGCTAACTGCCCAACGTGGGTTAACGCGTCTGCGATCGCTCCCTGGAGGAGCCGCTCACACGGACATTTCAGCTCATCGCTTGAGGCGAGGAATTCATCAAAGCGAGCAAGGCTGGAATGGAAACGATTCACATCCTGCGCCCACGCTTCGGGCTCAGTGTTGTGCCACGCTTCCGCCCCCTTCGCCATCGACAACGCCCAATCCAGCAAGTCACCGATGTGCGCCAGAATCTGCGCGGGCGTGCGAGTGGTTTCCGAGGCCCGAAAGCCGGGAAACGACTCCGGAGCGTCACGCACTGCCTTGCCGCCGCGGTAAGCAAGCGTCGCTATCGTATGTCGCAGCATCTCGCGTTTGGGATCGACTCTCTGCATCTTCTTACACCTTGCGTTTCACACAAGCTTGACGTCTGTAGTGCCATCTTTAGCCGGAAGTTTGTATTGTGGCGAGAGTCGCTTATCAGACTCCGCTTGAAGGCCGGACCACCGGCTCAGTTCGATCCCGCCTTGCCTTTTGGCTTGGTCGCTTCGATCCGAACCTGCTTGAGCACCTCGGCCTTTGGATCGAGCTCTGTTTTTCCTGGCGGAAAGTTATTTGCGCTCAGGACGTAGCTCAGGATATCGACAATTTGTTGCCTGCTCAGACTCCCAAGGTTGTTGGGCGGCATCGAGACGCGAACCCTGTTGGCCAAATCGCCTACAGATAGCCCGTCCCAGCTTGAAAGAAAGGCCGAGCCGCTGAGCGGGGCCGCTTCGTCGTTCCCTGACAGATCGGGCCCGTGACACGACGAGCAGATTTGAACGTAAAGACCCTCGCCTCGCTTAACCTGCTCTTTTGTAAACACACCGTCCCATACCGAAACCGATGCCGTGGCGGTTTCCTGAGGACGAGTCGAGGCTTGCATCAGACCGATCACGGATAGGCTTGTGATTGTAAGGGCCGTGAGTTTGAGCTTCATCTTATCTCACTCAGCGATTTCGCAGGCCTCGGACGCAAATGATTTTCCCCTTTGCATTTGTCATTTGCCATTCTCATTGATCAACCCCACGCGTTGCAATGACAAATGAT
>JACXTT010011691.1_pt1 | contig 11731 bp, 15 predicted proteins | sample 9270951 | NCBI WGS metagenome assembly JACXTT01 (sample SAMN15532306, study PRJNA645909) | rock metagenome | isolation source: weathered quartz diorite | place: Puerto Rico | collected 2017-06-21 | reverse complement strand
CCCATCGGCGTGCCCGCGCCGACTTGCGTCAATGCCCGGTTTTGCTCCTCGCTGAGCACGGCACGATTCTACCTCCACCAGAAGGCTTCGTGCGCGGACCTGCAATGTGTGTCACACTCAACTGCCTGGCCTTGGCGTGTCTCCATTTGGAGCGCCGCTCCTCTACCAGGCCGCACTTCGGCGCCGTCTTCCGCGTACCGAGGCGTGTTCTCCATCGCGGGAGATCCTCAGAGGTGTCCCATGGCTCAGAAACTGTTCATCGGAGGCCTGTCGTTCTCGACGTCCAACGAGAGGCTCCGTGAGGTCTTTGCCGAGGCCGGCACCGTCGAATCGGCGTCCGTCGTGACCGACCGGGAGACGGGACGTTCACGCGGGTTCGGCTTCGTCGAGATGGCCACGAACGCCGAGGCCGAGGCCGCGGTCAAGAAGCTCAACGGTCAAGAAGTTGACGGCCGGGCGATCAGAGTGGAGCTCGCCAAGCCTGCCGGGCTGGGCGGCGGCGCTCGAGGCGGCGGGAGCAGCAGGAGTCGGTGGTAGGGCCGGGGCGCCATGCAAGTCGTGGCGTTCTCGACCCCGGACGATCCGCTCTGGCGCTGGCGAATCGTCAACTACGCCGGCGAGCTCGTCGAGGAGTCGCGCGAGAGATTTCCGACGATCGCCACCGCGCTCGAGCAGGGATCGAAGCGCATGCGGGTCATGAATATCGACACCTCGGTCCCCGCTCCGTCCTATCGGTCGACGCGGCATCTCAGGGTCCCGTGAAGAACGCCTGCTAGCGCTGGGGATCGACCACCGCCCAGCCGATCGTTCGCAGGCCGAGCAATGGCTGGCGCCGCTCGACACGGCGCCGGTCAGTCCCCGCAAAGCCACTGGAGGGAGCCCGCCGCTCGCCTTCGCGGCGATCGAGTAGCACCTTTACGTCGCGCCAGTCCTCGAAGTGCCGCCGCAGCTCGTCGTAACGATCCAGCCGGCTTCGCGCGACCACGAAGATCAGCATGCACGGCTCGCGTCTACCTGCGCCGTTCTCACCAGGAGAACACGAACGCGCCCGCAGCGGCGATGACGACGAGCAATACCGCTCCGAGTGACTGGATCAACCAAGTCCCCCCCGCTCTCCCCGATACCGCGTTGTTTCATCCTCATCGTCTGTGGCTTCGCGACAATCCGGAGAAGACCGCCAGTCGAGGCCAGAAAGTCACTGAAGAGACCGCAGGCGCCACGGGATTGCCGAGACTTAGGGCTGGCCGGCTCGGTGAGGTTCGTAGGCGCGAGTCTAGCCTAACGGCGCGCGGACGCAACGCTGTCGCACGACGCTGTATAGTTGGCGCCTTGGCCAACGACGCGCTCGCGCTCGAGGAGATCGACGCCTTGTACGGCGACAGCCACGTGCTGCATCGCGTGTCGTTCCATCTGGGCGAAGGGCGTCTGCTCGGCCTGCTCGGACGCAACGGCGCCGGGAAGTCGACCTCGATCAACGTGACCGTCGGTTTGCTGCCGCCGCGGCATGGCACCGTCGCCGTCTACGGAACGGCGGTCGCCGGCCGCACGCCGGAGGCCATCGCGGCGCTCGGCGTGGCGCTGGTGCCGCAGGGACGCCGAGTCTTCCGGAGCCTCACGGTGCGCGAGAACCTCGTCGTCGCCGGCCGGCGGCCGCGCGGCGACCTGCCGATGCTGTGGACGCTCGAGTCGGTCTCCGAGCTCTTTCCGCGGCTGCGCGAGCGCAGCCGGCAGATCGCGGGATCGCTCTCGGGCGGCGAGCAGCAGATGCTCGCGATCGGCCGCGCGCTCATGTCCAACCCCCGCGTGCTCCTGATGGACGAGCCCTCGGAGGGGCTGGCGCCGCAGATCGTCGCCGAGGTCATGGCGACCATCCGCCGCCTCAAAGCGCAGGGGTTGTCGATCGTGCTCGTCGAGCAGAACGCCAAGCTCGTCTTCGACGTCGCCGACGACATCGTCGTGCTCAACAGCGGGCGCGTCGTCGTCGAGGGCCCGGCCGCCGAGCTGAGCCGGCGCGGCCTCGACCTTCGCCAGCATCTCGGCATATATTGACCGGACCGCACGACACCGTCCGCGTGGAGGATCGCCAGTCGTGAAGCTCACCGTCGAATTCCCGAGCGTCTCGTACCGCGAAGGGCCCGAGGGCGTGATGAAGCTCGCCCGGGCCCTCGAGCAGATCGGCTACGACCACATCGACATGTTCGACCACGTCGTGATGGGCTATCCGATGGAGGGCCGACCGCCCGGCCCCTATCCGCCGCAGATGCCGATCCTCGAGGCGCTGATGGTGCTCTCGTACATGGCGGCCGTGACCACGCGCGTGACGCTCGGCACCGAGGTGCTCGTGCTGCCGCAGCGCCATCCCACCCTGGTCGCCAAGCAGGTGAGCACGCTCGACACGCTCTCGGGCGGCCGCGTGCGGCTGGGCGTCGGCGTCGGCTGGCAGGAGTCGGAGTACGAGGCGCTCGGGGAGGATTTTCACACGCGCGGCGCGCGCATGGACGAGGCGATCCGTCTGCTCCGCGCCTGCTGGAGCGACGCGCAGATCGACTTCACGGGCCGCTACTACCAGCTCACGGCGATCGGCATGGAGCCGAAGCCGCCGCAGGGCAGCCGCCTGCCGATCTGGATCGGCGGCAGCTCGGAGCGCGCGCTTCGGCGCGTGGGCGAGCTGGGCGACGGGTGGCTCGGTAACCAGATCGCCGACGCTGAGCGCGCGCGCAGCACCATCGCGACGATCAAGCGGCACGCCGAGGCCGCCGGCCGCGACCCGGCCACGATCGGGCTACAGGCGATGGTCGCCTCGCCGCCGCGCGACGCCGCCGGCAAGAAGTTCTACGTCGAGCACGACCGGGTGGTGGCGCGCGTGGTCGAGCTCAAGGCGATGGGCTTCCAGTGGGTCGCCCTGAACGCGACCGCGATGTTCCAGGCCGGCGCGCGCTCGGTCGCCGCGATGATCGACGTACTCGGCGCTCTTCACACGAAGATCCGCGGCGAGGTCGGCTAGCGGCGCGAGCCCGGCTAGGCCGCGCGGCGCTCGTTGATGTCGTCCGCGGCGCGGTCGTGAAACTTCGGCCGGCTGAGCCAGAGCGCGGCGACGACCACGAGGAACCCGAAGAACGAAACCGACGCCGCGAGCGGGCCGCCATGCGTGCTGAGCTGCAGGTGCTTGTAGGCATGCCAGCTCTCGCCCGCCGCCGAGATCAATGCGCCCACGACGGCGATCGGCAGGGCCGCCCCGCCTTCGCCTTGCGTGACCTGACGTAGCAGCGCCAGCGCCGTCGTCACCAAGACGCACAGCACGCCGAGGTAGATCGGCAGGTGCACGGTGCTCAGGTGCGCGAGCATCTCGCGCCTGGTGGTCGCCTCGAAACCGGTATTGGCCGCGTGCCAGAAGATGTCGAAGACCAGGCCGGCCAGCTGAAGCGTGAGCCAAGTCCAGATCAAGCCACGAAGCGTCCGTCGATGAGCCATGTCGCAACCTCCTGTGCGCCGCGTACAGGGGCATCGTACTCGCGCTGCCACGAACCCGCGATCAGGCGCCTGCCCGAGCGGCCGGGCTATGCTACCTTCCCAGGCACGTGTCCCGGGCCGCTCCCGGTGGATCGGAGGAGACGATATGGACTTCGAGGTCACGTACACCGAAGAGCAGCAGCGCTTCCGTCGCGAAGTCCGCGCGTGGCTCGAGACGACCGTTCCGGCCTCCGTGGCGCGCACGCCGACTTCCGCTGACGACAACTACAGACGCTACCTGGAGCTGCGTGACCTCGGCCGCAAGCTCGGCGCGAAGGGCTGGCTCTATCCGACCGCGCCCGCGAAGTACGGCGGCGGCGGCCTCGACGTCGACCACGCGATCATTTTGGAAGAAGAGGTCGACCGCTTCGACCTCTCGCTGCCGCCCTATTACGACAGTGGTGGGCGCCTGGGCTCGGCGTCGATCCTGGTGTGGGGCACCGAGGAGCAGCGTCAGGCGTTTCTGCCGCCGATCTATCGGGGCGAAGTCCGCACCTGGCAGCTCCTGACCGAGCCCGGCGCGGGCTCTGACCTGGCCGGCGTGCGCATGACCACGGCGGTGCGCGACGGCGATCACTACATCATCAAGGGCCAGAAGATCTTCGTGGGCAGCGACAACGGCACCGATCGCATCTGGATGATCGTCAACACCGACCCGAAGGGGAAGCGCCACGAGAACCTCTCGTGGTTCATGATCGATGCGAGCCTGCCGGGCATCACGATGCAGCCGATGGAGCTGATGGGCACCGGCGGCGAAGGCGGCACCGACTCGGGCGTCAAGCAGACCGTGTTCTTCGACGACGTGCGCGTGCCCGCGTTTTGCCTGGTCGGCGGCGAGAACAAGGGCTGGACCGTCGCCACCACGCACCTCGAGCTCGAGCACGGCGGCGGCGGCCGCATCGGTCGCAATCGCGTGTGGGATCGCTTGCTACGGTACTGTCAAGAGACCAAGCGCGACGGCGTGCCGCTCTCCCAGCAGCAGGACGTGCGCGATAGCCTGGCCGACATCTACATCAAGACCGAGGTCCAGCGGCTCTTCGGCCTGCGGAACTTCTACCTGACGTACGCGCGCAAGCCCAAGTCGTATGAGGGCCCGCAGCTTTCGTACTACCGCAAGACCACCGGGCTCTGGATGACGGGCGCGATCCTGGAGGCGGTTGGCCCAGCCGCGCTCACGACCGATTCCACGTGGGGCTCGTCCGCCGGCTTCCTCGAGACCCAGCAGCGGAATGGCATCGTCTCGGTCCACCCCGGCGGGACGACCGATATCCAGCGCGTGCAGATGGCCCGACGCATCGGGATCGGCCGGTCGACGAAGGAGAAGGCCGGCACCGTGCACGGAGCGGAGTGAGTCATGGATCTGGCCCTGACCGACAGCCAGGAGATGCTCCGGACCACCGCGCGCACGTTCATGGAGCGTGAGGCGCCGGTCGACGTCGTCGTGGGGTTGCAGAAGGCCGAGTCGTCGCTGGATCGAGATCTCTGGAGCAAGGCGGCGCGGCTCGGGTGGCTGGGGATCCTGCTGCCGTCGGAGTACGGCGGGAGCGGTGACAGCCTGAGCGACGCGGCGGTGCTCTACGAAGAGCTGGGCCGCGGCCCGCTGCCGGGCCCGTTCTTCAGCTCCGGGGTACTCGGCGCGCTGACCGTGCTCGAGGCCGGCACCGAGGAGCAGAAGCGGCGGATCCTTCCTCGTGTCGCGACCGGCGAGCGCGTGCTCACCGTCGCGATCACCGAGCCCAACAGCTCCTGGGGACCGGGCGGGATCACGCTGACGCCTCAGGGCCGCAACGGCAGCCTCGTGCTCAACGGCACCAAGCTCTTCGTCAGCGACGCGACCTCGGCGACCGACCTGATCGTTGCGGTGCGCACGGGCGACGGGCCGGCCGACGTGAGCTTGCTGCACGTCGACGCGAAGACCCGCGGCGTGAGCACGCGCCGGCTACCTGGATTTCTCTCCTGGCAGTGCGAGGTGAGCTTCGACAACGTGCAGGTGCAGGCCGGGGCCATGCTGGGCGAGGCCCAGCGCGGCTGGACGGCGCTCGCGCGCGCGCTCGAGCGAGCGCTGCCGATCCTCTGCTCGTACATCGTCGGCGGCTGCCAGGCGGTCTACGACAAGTCGGTGCTCTACACGCAGACACGCGTGCAGTTCGGCGTGCCCATCGGACGGTTCCAGCGCGTTCAGGATCACGTGGTCAAGCTGGTGAACCATCTCGACAGCGCGCGCTGGGCCACGTGGGAGGCGCTGTGGAAGCTCGACACCGGCCGGCCCGCCACGGCCAGCGTGCATATGGCCAAGGCCGTCGCGAGCGAGGCGTACCTCGAGGCCTGCAACGCCGCCCACGAGGTGCACGCGGGGATGGGCGTCCTGGTCGAGTACGGGCTGCCGGCGCACACGCAGATGTCGCGGACCCTGTTTCACTACCTCGGCGATCCGCGCTGGCATAAGCGCCGGATGGCCGACGCGCTCGAGTGGTAGGCGCATCGCCCCACCGGAGCTGAGCGCGGCCGCCTAGCTGCGGCGAGCGGCGATGCGACCGGCGGCGGAGACCCAGCCCGCGTCGAAGGTGTGGCCGGGCTGGTCGAGGTCGATGACCAGCGGCGCGTGATCCGAGGGGATCGGCTTGCCCTTGCGGGCCTCGCGGTCGATCTCGACCCACACCGTCCGTCCCGCGACCGGCTTGGTGACGAGCAAGTGGTCGATACGCATGCCGAAGTTCTTGTGGAAATTGCCGGCGCGATAGTCCCACCACGTGTAGCGTCCGGCTTCCGGCTGTCGCAGGCGATAGATGTCGATGAGGCCCCAGGCGCAGAGCTTCGCGAAGGCGGCGCGCTCGAGATCCGACACGTGCGTGCCGCCGTGGCAGGCCGCGGGATCCCACACGTCGGCGTCGGCCGGGGCCACGTTGTAGTCGCCGCCGAGCGCCATCGGCTCGCCCGGATCGCGCGTCTCGACGAGCCAGCGGGCGAGCCGCTCGTACCAGACGAGCTTGGCCTGGTAGAACGGCGAGTCGAGGGTGCGCCCGTTCGGCGCGTAGAGGCTGACGACGCGGACGCCGCCGCACACCGCCGAGATCATCCGCGCCTCGGCCAGCGGCTCGTCGTCCGGCACGTCGGGCGTGGTCTGAGGACGTAGCGGCTGGCCGAAGTTGGCGATCACGTCGGCGATGCCGACGCGGCTCGCGATCGCCACGCCATTCCAGCGGCCTTCGCCGTGGTGCGCGAGCTCGTAGCCCGCCTGCTTGAACGTGTCGACCGGCGCGTCGGCGTCCGAGAGCTTCGTCTCCTGCATCAGGAGCACGTCCGGCTTCGCCCGCTCGAGCCACCAGGCGACCTTGTCGAGCCGTGCCTTCAGCGAATTGACGTTCCAGGTCGCGATTCTCATGCGTTGGGTCTCCGCTGCCTGGCTAGTTTACCGCGCGCCAAGATCGAAGCCGGACGGGCGAGCCAGCTCGGGGCGCCGCTCGAAGAGCCCACACCACGCCGCGCGGGCGATCCGATCGGCTTCGGCCACGATCGCGGTCTCGTCGAGCGTCAACACGCGCCCCTCGCGCATGATCCAGCGCCCGTCCACCATAACCGCCTCGATGTCCGAGGCCATCGCCTGGTGCACGAAGCAGGAGACGACCCTCAGCGCCGGAGTGAGATGAGGCTTGCGCAGGTCGATCAGGATCAGGTCGGCGCGGTTACCCGGCGCCAGCCATCCTCCGTCGGGGATACCGAGCGCGCGATAGCCGTTGCGCGTGGCCCAGACGAGCGCTTCCTCGGGGGTGGGCTGACGGCCGTCTTGCCGGCGGACCCGCTCCATGAACAAGGCGGTCCGCACGACCTCGACCATGTCCTCGGCCATGTTGTCGGTGCCAAGCGTGATGAGGCACCCGGCTCGCTCCAGCTCGTCGATTCGAGCCGCCAGGCCGCGGCGCGCGGCGATCGCCGGATTCACGGCCACGGCGGCGCCCGAGGCGCCGAGGATTCGTTCTTCGTCCGCGGTCATGCAGCGGCAGTGGGCGGCGACGAGCCGGCTCGAGAGCACGCCGCACCGGGCGAGATATTCCGTTGGCAGGACGCCGCGCTGCTCCTTCACGGCGGCCACCTCGCCCCAGATCTGGTTCAGGTGCACGGTCGCGAGCGCGCCGAGCTCGGTCTGGAGCTTTCCCAGTCGCCCCAGAAGCTCGGGCGAGCACATGTCGGGAGCCCAGGCCGCCACGCCGGCGCGGAGCCGACCGTCGGCTCTGCCGTCCCAGCGTGCATGGAAGTCGGCGATTCGGTTCAGTCCCGTTTGGGCGAGCTTCGGGTCGATCTCGAACGCACCAGGCTGACCGATCGACGCATTCGCGCGGTCCCACACGCGCTCGCAGAGCACGAGACGCAGGCCGGTGTCGGCGAGCGCGCCCGCGTAGCTGCCCAGGCCAGCGCTCTCTTCGAGCACGAGCGTGGTGCCGCTGCGGATCGCTTCGAGCGCGCCCAGCAGCGCCATCACGCGCTCCTCGTCGGCCGTCAAGGTCGGCAAGGGGAGCGGCGCCAGGCCGCCGGTGAACGGCGGCGTGTGCGAGGGCGAGAGATCCTCGTAGATGCCGCGGGCCAGCACGCGCGACAGGTGCGTGTGCGTGTTCGCAAAGCCCGGAAACACCGCGCGCCCTCGGCCGTAGACTCGCTCCGCATCCGGGTATCTCGCCGCCAGCTCCGAGCTCGGCCCGAGCGCCGCGATGCGCCCGTCGCTGACGGCGATTGCCGCGTCGTGGAGGATCGTGCCGTGAGCGTCGGCCGTGACGACCGTGGTGTCGTGGATGAGCTGCATCGCCGTCATCCCGCGTACTGTCCCGTGGGCGAACGCGGCAGTCAAGCCGGGCCTCGGGCTCGTCACGGGCCGTGGTATGGTGCGGGCCTGAAGAAAGGAGCCCCGATGCGCGATCTGATGAAGGGCCTCAACGAGCTGTGCGACAGCGCCGAATTCGAGGTGAGCTGGTACCTAAAAGATCTGGCCGGTGGAGACACGGCGAACCGCCGCGGTGAGGTTGCCGTGCCGTCGGCGAGCACGCGGAAGATCTCGATCATGATGGCAGCACTCGCGGCCGTGCACGCCGGCAAGCTCTCGCTCGATCAGAAGATCACGATCGACGCGCGATTCCAGGACAACGACTCGGGCACGTTCCAGCACCTGACACCCGGGTTCTGGATCACCCTGCGCGACGCGATGGTGATGATGATCATCGTCAGCGACAACACCTGCACGGGCCACGTGGTCGACGTGGTGGGGCTGGCGAACGTCCAGCGCTACACCGAGGCGGTCGGGCTCACCGGCACCGTGCACCGCTATGGCATCCCGCCGAAGACCGGCGCCGACAACACGCTCGATAAGGTCACGATCACTACCGCCAACGACCAGGGGCTCTTGCTCGAGCTGATTCTGAAGGGCGCGACGGATCCGGCCGTGGCCGCGCGCCTTCAGTGCACGCCGGCGCTCTGCCAGCTCGGGCTCGACATCCTCTCCTGGCAGAAGCTCAAGACCCGGCTGCCGTCGCTCCTGCCGCTCGGCACGAAGGTCGCCCACAAGACCGGCACGGGGCACCGCTGCTACAACGACGCCGGGATCATCTTCAAGGGCGAGCGCCCGCTGTGCGTGCTGACGGCGTACACGGTCAATGTCCCTGACGCCGTCCGCGACGGCACCCCGGGCTTCGCCGCGGCGTATCGGCTGATCGGCCAGATGGCCCGCCGGTCCTACGACGCGCTCGGCCGGTAGGGCAGTGGCCAGAGGGAGATTGGGATGAACGTCGAAGCGAAGCTGGAAAAGGTCGGGCTGGAGCTGCCGAACCTCGAGGATCTCTACCGGACGAATGCATCGGGCGCGCACTACATTTCGCACTATCCGGTTCAGAATCTCCTCTATCTCTCGGGCACGACGCCGCGCAAGGGCGGCCAGGCCCATCTGCCTGGTGTCGTCGGCAAGGACCTGAGCCTGCAGCAGGGCTACGAAGCGGCACGCTACGCCGTGCTGATGAGCCTGGCGGCGGTGAAGTACGCGCTCGGCGATCTGGACCGGGTCCTGCAGTTCGTGCACCTGCTCGGATTCGTGAACTCGGCGCCGGGCTTCGGCGATCAGCCTCGCGTCATCAACGGCGCGGCCGACCTGCTCGTGGAGCTCTACGGTGAGCGCGGCAAGCCCACCCGCGCGGCGATCGGCTGTCAGGGGCTCGGAGGCAACGCCTCGGTCGAGGTGGTCCTGACGTTGCTGTTCTCGGGCAGCGACGTGCGGCCGCCGCTGGCGCGCGATCACTTCGTGAAGTAGGCCTCAGGCCGGAGCGCGCTCGGCGGGATTTGCGAGCAGGCTCGCCAGCGATGCCAGGGCGAGGCCGAGGGCGATACCGGCCAGGGTGTCGACCGGCCAGTGGGCGCGCAGGACCACCCGCGCGAAGCAGACGAGCACGATCATCGAGAGGCTCGCGGCCCGCACGACGAGGCGCGCGCGGGGCGGCAGCTCGGCCGCGAGATAGATCACGGCACCGAAGAACGCGGCCGCGGCGGTGGCGTGGCCGCTCGGAAACCCCATCGACGCCTCCTCGGGCCGCGCGCGGCCGATGAGCATCTTGAAGAGCCACTCCGCGCTGGGCGCCGCGATCATCAGAGCCACCCAGACCCACCAGCGTGCCCTGGCCCTGGGAAACGCAATGAGCAGTACGATCGTTCCGGGCAGGAGGAGCCGCCAGCTGCCGAAGTAGTTGATCGCGCGCATGACCTGCACGACGGTGGGCGAGCCATAGCCGATCAGCCAGAGGCGCGCGCTGGCATCGCCGGGGAACGGGTCGATCAGCAGGACGGCAAGCGCCAGGGCGAGGAAGCAGCCAGCGCTGCCGAGCAGGATCCAGCAGGCGCTACTTCGACGGGCTGAGCTCGGCGCCACCGCCACCGCCGTCGCGGACGAATCGCAGGACGCGCGCGCCGCCCTCGCCGCGCAGCGTGACCTTGCCGTTGCCGTCGTTGCCTTCGTATCGCATGGTGCCGGGCCCGAGCACGGTGATCACGCCCCTGACTTCCTTGTACTGCGGCTCGACGTACAAGAGTCCCTGGAAAGTGCCGTCCTCGGCGATCGTCAGGATGACGGGCGCGTTGCCCATGGGCCCGGACATCCGGCCGCGCCAGGTACCGGCCAGGCTCGTAGCGTCAGCCGAGCGGGAGCCCGCGCTCGCGCAGCCGGCAACGAGTCCGGCGCACGGCGCGGTGGTGAGCGCTGCCAGCAACGCCGCGCGAACGAGGATGGCGCGTGCGAGTCGGCGCAGCACGCCGGCGCTCGATCACGCCGACGGCGTGAGGCGCCCGGCCGAGGGCTTCACGCTTTGAAAGGCGATCCACAGCGCGGTCAGGGTGAGCCCGAACGCGCATACGACGGTGGCGCCGGTCGGCAGATCGAAGCTCGCCGAGGCGGCGATGCCGATCACGCTGACCACCGTGCCGAACGCCCAGCCGATCAGGAGCTTCTGCGCCACCGTGCGGCCGAGCATGATCCCGGCGAGCGCCGGGACGATGAGATACGAGAACACGAGCAGCACGCCGGCGATCCGCACCGAGCTCGTCACGACCACGCCGAACGACGCGTAGAAGAGAAAATCCCACAGCCGGACGCGCCAGCCCTCCCGATACGCGGCGGCCGGGTCGGTCGAGATCAGGAAGAACGGCCGGCGGCAGAGCCAGTGGAAGAGGCCGATCGACGCGTAGAGGATCGCGACCTTGACGACCTCGGCACCTCGCACCGCCAGGAGGTTGCCGACCAGCATCGTGCGAACCTGCTCGGCGCCGTGGGCCGCGCGATCGGCCAGCAGCACCGCCGCGGCCGACGAGACCGCGTAGACCACGCCGATCACCGCCTCCTGCGAGACGTGGCGGTGGCGGCTGCGCGTCAGCGCGAGCACGAGGGCGCCGAGCACGGTGGCCGAAAGCCCGAAGGCGTACGATTCCCACGTGTCCATCTCGTAGCCGATCAGGAACGCGGCCGTCGCGCCGAGGGCCGCGATCTGCGCCAGCGCGATGTCGACGAACACGACCTCGCGCGAGAGCACGTGAACGCCAAGGTAGGCGTGGATGCCGGTCAGCACCAGGCACATCAGGAACGGCGCCCAGAGGATCGCGACGGGCTCGGCCAGCATTACTTGAGCGCCTGGGCGAGCGGCTTGAGGTTTTAGTCGATCGCGGCGTGGGAGCTGTGGGCGCCCTTGAGCCCGCCCACCAC
>JACXTT010011690.1_pt1 | contig 11731 bp, 10 predicted proteins | sample 9270951 | NCBI WGS metagenome assembly JACXTT01 (sample SAMN15532306, study PRJNA645909) | rock metagenome | isolation source: weathered quartz diorite | place: Puerto Rico | collected 2017-06-21 | reverse complement strand
GCGCGCTCCACGGCGCGGTGCCAGCGCGCCAGCCGGGACTCGCGGGCGTCGGCCGACAGCGTGGGCGTGAAACGGTGCTCTTCCTGCCATTGCCCCGCGATCTGCGCGGGGTCGCTCCAGTAGCCGGTGGCAAGCCCGGCCAGATAGGCGGCGCCGAGCGCCGTGGTTTCGGTCACGCGCGGGCGCACCACGGCCGTGCCGAGCAGGTCGGCCTGCATCTGCATCAGCAGGTCGCTGCGCGACGCGCCGCCGTCCACGCGCAGCTCGGCCAGCTTGATGCCGGCGTCCTTCTGCATGGCGTCGAGCACGTCCACGCTCTGCAGCGCGATCGATTCCAGCGCCGCGCGGGCGATGTGCGGGCGGCCCGTGCCACGCGTCATGCCAACCAGCGTGCCACGCGCGAACGGATCCCAGTGCGGCGCGCCCAGGCCGGCGAAGGCGGGCACCAGCACCACGCCGCCGGTGTCCTCGCACTGGCGCGCCAGCGGCTCCACCTCCGGCGCGCTGCGGATGATCTGCAGCCCGTCGCGCAGCCACTGGATGGTGGCGCCGCCCATGAACACGCCGCCTTCCAGGCAGTACTGCGTGGCGTTGCCGATCTGCCAGCCGATCGTGGTCAGCAGCCGGTTATGCGAGACGACCGGCTCGTCGCCGGTGTTCATCAGCAGGAAGCAGCCGGTGCCGTAGGTGTTCTTGGCCATGCCCGGAGCGAGGCAGGCCTGGCCGAAGGTGGCGGCCTGCTGGTCGCCCGCGATGCCGGCGATCGGGATCGGCATGCCGAAGAGGCGTTCGGCACTGTGCGCGACCACGCCGGCGGACGGCGCCACTTCCGGCAGCAACGAACGCGGGATGTCGAGCAGGCCGAGCAGGGTGTCGTCCCAGCGGAAGTCATGGATGTTGAAGAGCATCGTGCGCGAGGCGTTGGACACGTCGGTGACGTGCCGCGCGCCGTCGGTCAACTGCCAGATCAGCCAGCTGTCGACGGTGCCGAAGGCCAGCTCGCCGCGCTCGGCCCGCTCGCGCGCACCCTCGATGTTGTCCAACATCCAGCGCAGCTTGGTGCCGGAGAAATAGGCGTCGATGATGAGACCGGTCTTCTCGCGGAACAGCTCGCCATGACCGGCCGCCTGCAGCGCCTCGCACATCGGCGCGGTGCGGCGGTCCTGCCAGACCAGCGCGCGGCCCACCGGCTCGCCGGTCTTGCGGTCCCACAGCACCGTGGTCTCGCGCTGGTTGGTGATGCCGATCGCGCGCACCTGTGGCGCGGCCACGCCGGCGTCCTGCAACACCGCGTGCGCGACGGCCAACTGCGACTGCCAGATTTCATAGGGGTCGTGCTCGACGTGGCCCGGATGCGGATAATATTGGCGGAACTCGCGCTGGGCGATCCGCACCACGTTGCCCGCGCGATCGAACAGGACGGCGCGCGAGCTGCTGGTGCCCTGGTCTAGGGCCAGGACGTATTCCGGTTGTTGGGTCATGCGTTCGATCCTGAGGTCGCGGCGTTTCGCCGCGCGATGCGTTGTGGTTGGCTCCATGCGTTTCCGCTCCCCGCCGGGGAGGAAACCGACTTTTTCCGTGCGTCCATGCCCCTGTCACCGCCTGTCATTTCCGATTTTCTGTCGCGCATCGATGCCTCGGTGGCCGCGCGCAGTCGCTTCGACGTGCTGCCCCACCTGCGGTTGACGATCGACGGGCAACAGGTCGGCTGGCTGCCGCGCAGACAGGTGTCGCTGCTGGCCGACGCCGGCGTGCTGGGGAACGTGACCGACGAGACGGCCGAGTTGCTGCCCGGCTGCACGGACTTCGCGGCACGCAGCGCCGCGCTGGCGGCGCTGGCCAGGCGCCTGGCCGACGCCGGCCACGTGCGTGGCTGGCGCAATGAACTGTTTGCGGTGACGGCGTCGCGCGAGGCTCCCGCGTTCGCGGTGATCGAGCGCGCGGCGGCTCGCTTCCTGGGGCTGCTGACCTTTGCTTCGCACATGAACGGCATCGTCGATGGCAGCCCGGCCGCCCCCGAGATGTGGATTTCTCGCCGCAGTCCGGCCAAGGCCGTCGATCCCGGCATGTGGGACAACCTGGTGGCTGGCGGCATGCCGCATGGCAGCGATCCGCTGGAAACGCTGGTGCGCGAGTGCGACGAGGAATCGGGCATTCCGCCCGAACTGGCGCGCCAGGCGCAGGCCCACGGCGTCATCGAGGTCCTGCGCGAGGTTCCCGAAGGCGTGCAGTGGGAGCACGTATATGTGTACGACCTGCTGCTGCCGGCGGGCTTCGTGCCCCACAACCGCGACGGCGAGGTCGCCGAGCACTGCCGTACCGGTCCGGACGCATTGCTTGCTATCATGGCGGATTCCGCAATGACGGTCGACGCGACGCTGGTGACGCTGGATGCGCTCCGCCGGCGCGGCTGGCTGGCGGCCACGGGCCGCGAAGTTACCGCCACGCGCACCGCACAAGACCCAGAACGATGAGCAACACCGGATTCATTCTCACCCTCTCCTGCCCGGACCAGCCGGGGATCGTCCACGCCGTGTCGGGCCTGCTGTTTCAGCACGGCTGCAACATCGTCGATTCCGACCAGTACGGCGACGAATTCACGGGCCGCTTCTTCATGCGCGTGCATTTCACGCCCGCGGCCGGCGGTCCCGACCTGGCGGCGCTGAAGACGGCGTTCACGCCGGTCGGCGACCAGTTCGGCATGCAGTGGGAGGTGTTCGACGCCGCGGCCAAGCCGCGCGTGATGATCATGGTGTCCAAGATCGGCCACTGCCTGAACGACCTGCTGTTCCGCGCCAAGGTGGGCGGCCTGCCCGTGGAGATCGCCGCGATCGTCTCGAACCATCGCGATTTCTACCAACTGGCCGCCTCGTACGACGTGCCGTTCTTCCACCTGCCGCTGATGAACGCCTCGGCGGAGCAGAAGGCCGTGCAAGAGGCGCGCGTGTTCGAAGTGGTGCGCGACCAGAACATCGACCTGGTGGTGCTGGCCCGCTACATGCAGGTGCTGTCCGACGACCTGTGCCGCAAGCTGGCCGGCCGCGCGATCAACATCCACCACTCGTTCCTGCCGAGCTTCAAAGGCGCCAAGCCTTACTATCAGGCGCACGACCGCGGCGTGAAGCTGATTGGCGCCACGGCCCACTACGTGACGGCCGACCTGGACGAGGGTCCGATCATCGAGCAGGAGATCGAGCGCGTGGATCACAGCATGGATCCCGAGCAACTGACCGGCGTGGGCCGCGACGTCGAATGCATGGCGCTGGCCCGCGCCGTCAAGTGGCACGCCGAGCATCGCATCCTGCTCAACGGCAGCAAGACCGTCGTCTTCAAGTAAGTGCCTCACACGGTCGTTCCCGCGCAGGCGGGAATGACCGGCGGGCGGATCAGTCCTGGTCCGCCACCACACAGTTCACTCCGCTGTCCGCCAGAATCTGCCCGAACGGCGCCTGCGGCGCCTCGTCGGTAAAGAGCCGGTCGATCTGCGACAGATGCGCCAACTCGACCATCGCCTGCCGGTTGAACTTGCTGGCGTCGGCCGCCAGCCAGACCTCGCGCGAGTGCTCGATGATTGTGCGCGCCACCTTGACCTCGCGAAAGTCGTAGTCGCGCAGCGTGCCGTCGGCCTCGATGCCCGAGATGCCGATCAGTCCGATATCCACCTTGAACTGGCGAATGAACTCCACCGTGGCCTCGCCGACGATGCCCCGGTCGCGCGAGCGCAGCACGCCACCGGCCACGATGACCTCGCAGTCGGGGTTGTCGGCCAGGATATTCGCCACATGCAGGTTGTTGGTGATAACGCGCAGCCCGCGATGGTGCATCAGCGCGCGGGCGATCTCCTCCACCGTGGTGCCGATGTTCAGGATCAGCGAGCAGCCTTCCGGCACCGCCGCCGCCACCGCGCGCGCAATGCGCACCTTGCCTTCCGCGTTGAGCACCTGCCGCTGGCGGTAGGCAATGTTCTCGGTGGTCGATCCCTCCACCCGCACGCCGCCGTGAAAGCGCGCCAGCATGCCGTTTTCGGCCAGCAGGTTCACGTCGCGCCGCACGGTTTGCAGCGTCACGCCGAATTTGCGGGCAAGTTCGTCGATGGAGGCGAAGCCCTGGGTGCGGACTTCCTCCAGGAGCGCGGTCTGGCGGGGATTGAGCGTCATGCACGGCATTCTAGATCAAACAGAAACGAAAACAAATGATGCGATGCGGCATTGCTTTGTGTTCGTTATTTTGCTAAAACGAGCGGAAAGCAAAAAAACGTGCGTCCGCGTCCGGGTTTTGGTGGTGATGCGGGCATCACATATAACATGGGAGACCGGATGCAGCTCAGCCTGGAAGGCATTGCGCAACAAGTCGGTTCGCAGGCCTATCTTTACCCGATGACGCTGGCCCCCGTGCCCGGCGCCGTCACCATCCTGCTGGGCGCCACGCAGGCCGGCAAGACCTCGCTGATGCGGGTCATGGCCGGGCTGGATCGCCCGAGCGCGGGCCGTGTGCTCGTCGACGGCGCGGACGTGACCGGCGTGCCGGTGCGCGAGCGCAACGTGTCGATGGTGTACCAGCAGTTCATCAACTACCCGTCGCTGCGGGTCTTCGACAACATTGCCTCGCCGCTGCGCCTGCGTGACCGCGCCAACGGCCACGACATCAAGACCCGGGTGCGCGCGCTGGCGTCGCGCCTGCACATCGATCACCTGCTCGACCGCTACCCGGCCGAGCTGTCCGGCGGCCAGCAGCAGCGCGTGGCACTCGCGCGGGCGCTGGCCAAGGGCGCGCCGCTGATGCTGCTGGACGAGCCGCTCGTCAACCTCGACTACAAGCTGCGCGAGGAATTGCGCGAGGAGCTGACCCAGCTGTTCTCGCAGGGCGAGGCCACCGTCGTCTATGCCACCACCGAGCCGGCCGAGGCGTTGCTGCTGGGCGGCCACACCGCCGTGCTCGATGCCGGCGAACTGCTGCAGTACGGGCCGACGCCCGAGGTGTTCCACTATCCGGTCTCGTTGCGCGTCGCGCGCGCATTCAGCGATCCGCCGATGAACCTGATCGCCGGCGTGCTGCAGGCGGGGCAGGTGACGCTGGCGGGCGGCATCGCCATTCCGCTGCAGGGCGTCGCCGAGGGCGCGGATGGCCCCGTCACGGTCGGCATTCGCGCCGGCGCGCTGCGGCTCGCGGTCGCGCCGGGTTCCGTGGCCGTGCCCGGCCGCGTGGCGCTGGCCGAGCTGTCCGGCTCCGACACCTTCGTGCACGTCGATACCGCCGCCGGCAGCCTGGTGGCGCAGTTCGCCGGCGTGGTCGATCTGGAACTCGGCGCGCCGCTCGCGCTGCAGGTGGACCCGGCGCAGATCTACCTGTTCGACGCGCAGGGCCGGCGCATCCTCGCGCCGCGCCGTCCGGGCAGCGTGTCCGGCCTCGTTGCCGCTCCGGTGGGAGCGTGACATGGCACGCATCGATCTCGATCTCGCCCATTCCTACGTTGCCGATCCGCAACGGGACGAGGACTACGCGCTGCTGCCGCTGAAGTTCTCGTTCGAGGACGGAGGCGCCTACGCGCTGCTCGGGCCGTCCGGCTGCGGCAAGACCACGCTGTTGAACTGCATCTCGGGCCTGCTGCAGCCCTCGCACGGCGGCATCCGCTTCGACGGCGCCGATGTCACGGCGGCCACGCCGCAGGCGCGCAATATCGCGCAGGTGTTCCAGTTCCCCGTCATCTACGACACCATGACCGTTGGCGAGAACCTCGCCTTTCCGCTGCGCAATCGTGGCGTGCCCGCGGCGCAGGTGAAGGAGCGGGTGGGGCGCGTTGCGGAAATGCTCGACCTGTCCGGCTGGCTCGACCGCCGCGCGAGCGGGCTGGCGGCCGATGCCAAGCAGAAGATCTCGCTGGGCCGCGGGCTGGTGCGGCAGGACGTGTCGGCGATCCTGTTCGACGAGCCGCTGACCGTCATCGACCCGCACCTGAAGTGGCAACTGCGCCGCAAGCTCAAGGAGATCCACCGCGAGTTCCGCCTGACGCTGATCTACGTGACGCACGATCAGACCGAGGCGCTGACGTTCGCGGATCAGGTCGTGGTGATGTCGCGCGGCAAGGCGGTGCAGGTGGGGCCGGCCGACGCGCTGTTCGAGCGGCCGGCGCACACGTTTGTTGGCCACTTCATCGGCTCGCCCGGCATGAACTTCCTGCCGGCAACGTGGCGCGACGGCGCGATCGAGATTGCCGGCCGCCGCTACATGCCGACGCTTGCCGAGGATATGGCGGCCGCGTTACAGGCGGCGGGCGCTTTCAAGGTCGGCGTTCGGCCCGAGTACCTGCGGCTGGCTGCCGCTGGCGACGCGCAGGCGCTTCCGGTACGCGTGGCACGCGCGCAGGACATCGGCACCTACTGGCTGGTGACCGGCACGGTGCAGGAGGCCGGTGGCCAGGTCGCCACCGTGCGCGCGCGGCTGGGCGCCGAAGCGGCCGCGCTGCGCGTCGGCGAGACCACGTGGCTGTCCGTGTTCCACCGCCACACCTGCTATTACGTCAACGAGGAACTGGTGCAAGGCAGCCCCGAAGGACGCCCCGAATGAATCCCACAATGAAGCCGATTAACCAGAAGGCCTGGCTGCTGGTCTTGCCCGTGGTGCTTTGCGTCGCGTTCTCGGCCATCCTGCCGTTGATGACCATCGTCAACTACTCGGTGCAGGACATCATCTCGCCCGAGCGGCGCGTGTTCGTCGGCACCGAATGGTTCCGCACGGTGCTGCGCGACGGCGAGCTGCACGATGCGCTCTTGCGCCAGCTCGGCTTCTCGCTCGCCGTGCTGGCCGTGGAGATCCCGCTCGGCATCCTGCTGGCCCTGTCGATGCCGGCCAAGGGCTGGAAGGCGTCGGCGGTGCTCGTCATCATCGCGCTGTCGTTGCTGATTCCGTGGAACGTGGTCGGCACCATCTGGCAGATCTTCGGGCGCACCGACATCGGCCTGCTCGGCGCCGCGCTCGCCGGCATGGGCGTCGACTACAACTACACGGGCAGCGCGTTCGACGCCTGGGTGACTGTGCTGGTGATGGACGTCTGGCACTGGACGCCGCTGGTGGCGCTGCTGTGCTATGCGGGCCTGCGCGCGATTCCCGATGCGTACTACCAGGCGGCGCAGATCGACGGCGCGTCGCGCCTGGCCGTGTTCCGCTTCATCCAGTTGCCCAAGCTGCGCGGCGTGCTGATGATCGCGGTGCTGCTGCGCTTTATGGACAGCTTCATGATCTACACCGAGCCGTTCGTGCTGACCGGCGGCGGACCGGGCAACGCCACCACGTTCCTGTCGCAGTACCTGACGCAGAAGGCCGTGGGGCAGTTCGACCTGGGACCGGCGGCGGCGTTCTCGATCGTCTATTTTCTGATCATCCTGCTCATGTGCTTCATCCTCTATAACTGGATGCAACGCGCGGGCACCGCCGGTGGCGAGGAGATGCCCCATGGCTAAATCAACGCAAACCGCGCAAACCGTCTACTGGCGCGCGGCCTTCCTGCTGGCCTACCTGGTGTTCGCCATCCTGCCGATCTACTGGATGGTGAACATGTCGTTCAAGACCAACGAGGAGATCGTCTCCACGCTGTCGCTGTGGCCGGCCGGCTTTACGCTGGAGCATTACCGGACCATCTTCACCGATGCGTCGTGGTACTCGGGCTACATCAACTCGCTGATCTATGTGGTGATGAACACCGTCATCGCGATTAGCGTGGCGTTGCCCGCAGCCTATGCGTTCTCGCGCTACCAGTTCATCGGCGACAAGCATGTGTTCTTCTGGCTGCTGACCAACCGCATGACGCCGCCGGCCGTGTTCCTGCTGCCGTTCTTCCAGCTCTATACGACCATCGGGCTGATGGACACGCACCTTGGCGTGGCGCTCGCGCACCTGGTGTTCAACGTCCCGCTGGCGGTCTGGATCCTGGAAGGCTTCATGTCCGGCGTGCCGCGCGAGATTGACGAGACCGCCTATGTGGACGGCTACTCGTTCCCGCGCTTTTTCCTGACGATCTTCCTGCCGCTCATCAAGGCCGGCGTGGGCGTGGCGGCGTTCTTCTGCTTCATGTTCAGCTGGGTGGAGTTGCTGCTCGCGCGCACACTGACGTCGGTCAACGCCAAGCCGATCGTCGCCACCATGACGCGCACCGTGTCGGCCTCCGGCATGGACTGGGGCGTGCTGGCGGCGGCCGGCGTGCTGACCATCGTGCCGGGCGGCATCGTGATCTGGTTCGTGCGGCACTACATCGCGAAGGGCTTCGCGATGGGCCGCGTGTGAAGGCAATCGAGGAGACACCAGCATGTTGAACTGGATGGTCTGGACCACGCCCGTGGCCGTGTTCTTTGCCTGCATCGTGCTGATGCTGATCGGCATGACGGTCCTGGAGACGCGCGCCCCGACGGCGATGCGCAAGGGCTTCCTGCCGATCGCCACCACGCGCGGCGACCGGCTCTTCATTGGCCTGATGGGCGCGGCGTGGGTCAACCTGGCCTGGGTCGGGCTGGGCGAGAAGATGATGCAGTGGTTCTCGCTGGCGGAGGAGCCGTCGGTGTGGATCAGCTTTGTCGTGTCGATGCTGGTGCTGGCGTTGATCCTGCGCAAGGGCTGAGCGACGGCACGCAGAAGGAGGCGGTATGCATGGGTTGAGCGGCTTGTCCCTTCCCCGGGGCCGCACCCAGTCATTACGCGGGGGAGGGGAAAACTCGAGGAGACATCCGATGAAGGTGCACGTGAAGTTGGGGATGACGGCCCTTGCCTGCGCGGCTGCGCTGGCATGCGGCCAGGCCGCATGGGCGGGCGAGGCCGAGGCGAAGAAGTGGGTCGACAACGAATTTCAGCCGTCGTCGCTCTCCAAGGACAAGCAACTGGCGGAAATGAAGTGGTTCATGGACGCCGCCGCCAGGCTCAAGGCCAAGGGAGTCACGCAGATCAACGTGGTGTCGGAGACCATCACCACGCACGAGTACGAATCGAAAACGCTCGCCAAGGCGTTTGAGGAAATTACCGGCATCAAGGTCAATCACGACATCATCCAGGAAGGCGATGTGGTGGAGAAACTGCAGACCTCGATGCAGTCGGGCAAGTCCATCTACGACGGCTGGATTTCCGACTCCGACCTGATTGGCACGCACTACCGCTACGGCGCGATCCTGCCGCTGACCGACTACATGAGCGGCGCCGGCAAGGAATTCACCAACCCGGGGCTGGACGTCAAGGACTTCATCGGCACCAAGTTCACCACGGCGCCGGACGGCAAGCTGTACCAGTTGCCCGACCAGCAGTTCGCCAACCTGTACTGGTTCCGCGCCGACTGGTTCGCGCGCAAGGACCTGCAGGACAAGTTCAAGGCCAAGTACGGCTATGACCTCGGTGTGCCGACCAACTGGTCCGCCTACGAGGACATCGCCAACTTCTTCTCCAACGACGTCAAGGAACTCGACGGCAAGAAGGTCTTTGGCCACATGGACTATGGCAAGAAAGACCCATCGCTCGGCTGGCGCTTCACCGACGCGTGGCTCTCGATGGCCGGCACCGCCGACAAGGGCCTGCCCAACGGCATGCCGGTGGACGAGTGGGGCATCCGCGTGGCGGAAGACAAGTGCACGCCGGTGGGCGCATCCGTTGCACGCGGCGGCGCCACCAACAGCCCGGCCGCCGTCTATGCGCTGACCAAGTACATCGACTGGATGAAGAAGTACGCGCCGCCGCAGGCGATGGGCATGACGTTCTCGGAAGCCGGCCCGGTGCCCGCGCAGGGCCAGGTCGCGCAGCAGATCTTCTGGTACACGGCGTTCACGGCCGACATGACCAAGAAGGGCCTGCCGGTGGTCAACGCTGACGGCTCGCCCAAGTGGCGCATGGCGCCGTCGCCGTACGGCCCGTACTGGAAGCAGGGCATGCAGAACGGCTACCAGGACGTGGGCTCCTGGACGTTCTTCAAGAACACCGAGCCGAACCGGCTGGCGGCCGCGTGGCTCTATGCCCAGTTCGTGACGTCGAAGACCGTGTCGCTGAAGAAGTCGCTGACCGGCCTGACCTTCATCCGCGACAGCGACATCCACCACGACTACCTGACCAAGAACGCAGCCAAGTACGGCGGTCTGGTCGAGTTCTACCGCAGCCCGGCGCGGGTGGCGTGGACGCCGACCGGTACCAACGTGCCTGACTACCCGAAACTCGCGCAACTGTGGTGGAAGAACGTGGCCACCGCCGTGACGGGCGAGAAGACGCCGCAGGTCGCGATGGACAACCTCGCGGAGGAAATGGACCAGGTGATGGGCCGCCTGCAGCGCGCGGGCATGAGCCAGTGCGCGCCGAAGCTCAATCCGAAGAGCGATCCGTCCAAGTGGCTGTCCACCGAGCACGCCCCGTGGAAGAAGCTGGACAACGAAAAGCCCAAGGGCGAGACCATTGCCTACGACAAGCTGCTGCAGGCATGGAAGGAGGGTCGCGTGCGGTAAGCGCGATGCCAGTAAAAAGGTGTTGAACGTCAAAAAGGCCGTGGCGATGCCACGGCCTTTTTGTTGGCGCACGCCTTTTCGCGGCGCTTCGCGAGTCTTGCGGCGGGGACGTTTCTCTCGGAAAGCGGGCGACAGGGGTCCGTCACAAGCGCCGGCTGAACCGTTGTTCGACGACCTGAGTCCCCCACTGGTCCCCCGCCGATTCGGCGGTCAACGTGAAGCCGAACGCTTCATACAGGTGCCGGGCCGAGTCGAGACCTTGAAAGGTCCAGAGGTAGGTTTCCCCGAAATGGTCGTCGACAAAGCGCATCGCGCGCGACATGAGCTGCCGCCCGATCCCGGCGCCGCGCAGCGAATCATCGACGATGAACCAACGCAAGTGCGCGACCCGCGTTTCGAGATTGCCGTCGATCGCGAGCGAGGCGAGCGTGCGCCCGTTCTCCACATACAGCCAAAGCGCCTTCCCTTCGGCCGGCAAGGCGACGGCGAACGCGGCGAGTTCCGTCGCGACCTTTTTCTCGAAGAACGCGCCAAAGCCCCAGTGCTCCGAATAGAAGCGCGCATGCAGACTGGCAATGTCGCCAATGCAGCCGGGTTGGTAGCCCTCGACGACTTGCGCTGGCGCCGTGCGCGCTGTCGCCGCTTGCTTGTCGTTATCGTGGGCGAGCGCATCGGCATAGAGCGCCAGGGAGCGTAGCAACGCTTGTTGATCGGCGGGAACCATCCGCCGCAGCGCGTTTGACACCTGGTCTGTCGCGAACCGGTCAATCTTGCTGCGAAGCGCCTGGCCTGCGGCCGTCAGATGCAGATCGCTCGACCTGCCGTCTTCCGCGGAACTGCGCCGCTCCACGAGTCCGTCGGATTCCAGCCTGGCGAGCTGTCTGCTGGTATTCGACTTGTCCAGTCTGAGGGTCTTGCCCAAGTCTCGCGCGCTGATGCCGGGCGTCATGCCGATTTCGAGGACGGCGTGGACCGCGGAGGGCGCCAGATCGCTTTCCGCCAGGGTGGCTCGCATGAAGCCCAGTTCCCGGACCAGCCGGCGGGAGAAGTCACGAAGTTCCAGAATCGTTGTGTCGCGCGGGGTGACGGGGGCGTCTACGAGGTCCATGGCTCGACTCCAGTTGGTTGCGATGCGCAACCAATATAGTTGCGTATCGCAACCAAGTCAATGCGGGTCAGCAGCCACGACGGCTTCAAATCAGGCGACCGGGCACCGATAGACCTTCCCCGACAAGCTGACATAGGTCTGGTGCCGCTTGTACTTGTCCCCC
>JACXTT010011689.1_pt1 | contig 11732 bp, 9 predicted proteins | sample 9270951 | NCBI WGS metagenome assembly JACXTT01 (sample SAMN15532306, study PRJNA645909) | rock metagenome | isolation source: weathered quartz diorite | place: Puerto Rico | collected 2017-06-21 | reverse complement strand
GCTCGCAGTCACTACGATGCAACCCAGCAAAAACAACACTGGGAACACGGCGCTCTTATAGTCGCGTCGTTTCATGAGCTCCTCAAGGAACAATTCGGATCATGCCTTGGCGCACTACCTCGGTATCGAATTGACCTGGCCCAAAAAAACCGGACTCGTCGCGGTAATCGAAACCACCCGCTCCAGGCCCTCCCCTACGGAGCTTGACCGTGAACGGAAGATCGCTGAAGACGGACTGGGAAAAGTGGTCGTACCCGTGCCCGAGCCCGCTCACCGTGACGCTGCCGTCACCGTTGACTACTGCGGCAGAGACGTCGCCCGAGATTGTCACAACGGCTGGGATCATGCATACGAAGTGTCCTTGCGCGGCGCCATTGCTGTAGACGCTTACGCCAACTGAGAACTGTGTGTACCCTGAAGTCGTGACGGAATTCGGCGTGGCGATGAAGTCAGCGGTGCCGCCCCCGCTGACCATAGCCACAGCTTTCGAAGGTGCGCCGGGCGCGGGAGTGGCCGAAACACTCAAGGTAACTAACAAAGCAGCAGCGACGAGACTCAGCAGAATCTTTCTCATGACAATATCTCCTTGGTTTGAATTTTCACCTGCATGGTATGCAGGCGAGATGCGTGAGTTGTGTCGGGAAGCGCGCCGAAAAAGGCTGAATGATCGAAGTTGCGGAAAGGCTAAAAGACTATCTTTGCGTAGAGCACGATCTGCCGTGGGCGGGACTCGCGCCGCACGAGGACTCCGCTGACGACACGGTTCTCGACGACACGATTCAGGTAGTGCGGCCCGAGGCTCGCCATCTCGAGGTTGGAATGATTGAGGGGATTATAGAATTCGGCACGAATTCGCAACCGCGTCGTTTCGCGCAGACGGACAGTTTTCGTCAGAGCGATGCTTTCAGAGTGCCCGCCCGGGCCAGTGTAATGGTTTCGCCCAAGCAAGTTTTCCGGCCGATCGTAGATGGAGTTGACACAGGCGAATGGCGCGGCGTCAGGCACGCACGTTCCGTCAACGTTTCGGAATACGTTCGGTTGAAGATAGACGAAAGTGTTCGGGGCTCTCGGATCAGGAACCATCTCCTTTGCGCTTAGTACTCGCGGCAACGGGCCGGTCACACGCGGCCGGGTGACGTGATAGTCATCGTCCAATGCCCATCCATCCACGACGAAAATGGGACTTCCCGTAAAGAAAAACAGCGTGCCGCTCATTTGCCATCCTCCGGTCAGATGCTTCATGGGTCCCCATCTGCTCCGGATTGCCGGAATCTCCCAAATGAAGTACGTCGCGAAGCGTTGCCGCCTATCGAAGCTGGAGCTTCCACGATTGAGCCCCGGATTCAAGGGGTCGAGGACGGGCCTGGCGCCGGGAAGATAGCCCACACTGATGAACTCTTCTCTTTCCTGGTCGATGAAACGATCGCTGGCGTTGTCCAGCGAATGGCTCCACGCGTAGTTTGCTCCGAACAGGAATCCCAGGCGGTGTATCCTCCGGCTTTCCGCCTTGAGTTGGAGACTGTGATAACTGGAATGACCCTGGCTCTTCACGGTCAAGAACACATCGTAGTTGTTCAACAGCCGATCTCCTGGCCGGCCAACAAATCGTCCACTGCCCTCTCCGTTCTCGGCTGTGACCAGTTCCAGCGCCGATGTACTGGACCCAACATATGAGGCCGACAGCACGGCCTTTCCGCCCACTTCACGCTCAACGGTTGCGTTCCACGCGCTCGAGTAAGGCGTTCGCCGATCCGGATCGATGCGTTCCACCCAAGGCGGCGCACTCGAACCTCGACCGTTAATGGCATACGGGTTGTCCGGCATTTCCGGAGCAAAGGGCACATCGAGAAACCGGACCGCACCAATGATTGCGGGTGGAACTCGGCCGTAAGTGGCATCAAAGAAAATTCCGCCGCCCGCGCGAAAGATGGTTTTCCCGTCGCCCGTCAGGTCGAAGACCAGACCCAGCCTGGGCCCGAAGTTGTTGCGATCCGGCCGCGTGAAGTGACCGCGATAAGACCCTGGCGCATCCGCTGTGCGCTGGAACTGTCCGTTCGCGAAGCGCTCCCAGTACGTGCGGCCGTCTCCGAGGTAAAAGTTGACGTCACGGACTTTCTCATCGCCTGGACTGGACTGCACGCCGAAGTATTCCCATCGAAGACCCGGTGTTAGCGTGAACCGTCGCGTGATTTTCCACGTGTCCTGTACAAACCAGGCGACGTCAGTGTATCGGCCATGCCACGCCCGGTTCGGCGACAGCAGACGTCCATCCAGGGAATCGCCTGGCTGAAGAAGACCATTGGCCAAAAAGTCGAATGGGACGGTCAGGGTGTTCATTCGGCCATTAACAAAACCCCGAACATCTGTGGGAGGCCGCCAGAGCGCTGGATAAAGAGACGTAGCGATCGAATCGCGGTAGTGGACAAAGTCCGCTCCAAACTTGAAATTGTGGTTTCTGCGGATCCAACTGACAGTCTGATGCAGAGGATAAAGATTCCGGGGACCACCCCGGCGCGGCAGGCCGGCAGGCAGGCTTCCGGTAGAATCCAATACACCCGGTCGCAAAAACGGGTTTGGGCCTGTTTCAGGACGTGTCGTGGAGAGCCTGTTGAATCCCACACGAACTTCGGTTGCAAGCCCGGCGGACCATACGTGAGTGACGTTAAGCGTCGCGTTATGGTTGCGCGTCAGAACGGGTTGGTCGAGTTTAGATGTAAAGGACTGCAATACTCTGGCCAGTTCTTCCATGTTCTGGAACGCATAGCGGCTCGTCAACAGTGTCCGCCTGCTCAGCGCATAATCGACGCGGGCGAGACCGAGAACCGTGTTCTGCGGTCTGCCGCCAATACCGCTGACTTGCCCTTTGACAGAAACCCGGCCAAACGCTGGAATCCGAACTGTGCCGCTGCTTCCGTAGGGCTGAACCGACTGGGTGCTGACATTGTAAAGGTCCCTTGGAAGCTGATATTGGCTGAAGGCCGCTCGAGTTTGCGGTGAGCTGATGGACAGGAGCTCTGCGGTCGGCGCGACGAGACTTCGGATTTCCGATCCGCGCGCGAAAAAGGATTCCAATGCACCAAAAAAGAATGACTTCTCCGCAATGATCGGTCCGCCCAAAGCTCCGCCAACACGCTGTTGGTTGTAAGCTGTTTTTTCCAAGCCGCGTGCGTTGTAGTCGAAACTATTGGCAGAAAGAGCCGAGTTGTGGAAAGAGTTGTAGAGCGAGCCGTGGAATTCGTTGGTGCCGCTCTTGGTCACAAGACTGGAGACGAAACCAATATTGCGGCCATATTCGGCCGTATAAGCGTTCGTCAGGATGCGATACTCGCGGACCGCATCGTCGGGCAGCGCTTGCCCCGGAGCCGTTGTAGCTGGATTCGTATTCGCGTCCGCTCCATCCAGAATGAAATTGCCGGATTCCGGGCGTTGTCCGTTCAGGCTGAGTCCCAACCCCAAAGGATTAGCTGGACCATACGGGTCGGGCTGTTGAGAAAAAACGACGGCGCCCGGATTGAGCCTTATGAAGAGGTAAGGATTGCGTGGACGGTTCGGCAGTTCATCGATCAGATTGGTATCGATCGTCTGCCCGAGTGTCGCCGTCTCTGCCTGAATAAGCGGAGCGCCTTCCTCTACGGTAACGCTCTCGGCTGTTGAGCCAATCTGCATCTCGAAATTCAGAGCAAGGATGTCCTGGACGTGAAGCTCGAGACCGGGCTTGACGATGAGCTTGAAACCGTGTTTTTGAAGCACGAGTCGATAGATGCCTGGCGGCAGATTCGTGATGCTGTAGAGCCCTTCGTCGTTTGTTTCAGTGGAAAGCTTGATCCCTGTTTCGACATTGATCGCGTCGACCGTTACTGCCGTCATCGTGGTCCCGGCCGTATCCGTTACTCTTCCCATGAGCGTTGCGCTCGGGCCCGCCTGCAGGAGGGTGGCGAACAAAATGAGTTTCAATAACGACACGGCATTGTGTCAGGGATGATTGGGCACTTCGTTCATGAAAGCCGCAGTCAGGAGTTGCTTGCCTGTCGGCTGCCGGCTGCCCCCGCGGGGTTCGACAGTCACAAACACTTGGTCGATCTGGGCCAGCACCGTTGGATCTTCGAACTTGAGCATCCAGCGGTTTTGCGCCGCATCGTCCGTGTAGAGTATGCCGAGGCTGCGAGGCGGCTGCGACCGGCCCTCTCTTTTGCCCCAGACCTGGAAATCCACTTTGCTGACAGTGCCTTTGTTCTGCAGGTCATAGGCATAAAAGATGAGGGACGTGTCCTTGGTGTAGAAGATGCGGCCGGCTAAAGGACGCACCTTGCCTGAGATTCCATCGTCTTCTACGTCAACGATTCGCAGGTTGCGCGCTCCCATCAGGTCACGAATATCTTTACCGGCAACGAGCAGCTCACGTTCGCGCTCGAGTGAAGCGGCCTGTTGGCGAATCGTCGCCGAGAACTCGTCGAGTCTCGCCCGCTGCTCGGCCATGATCGAGGCGTCTGCAGCGCGCCCGTTGCGAAGAGATTCGAGATCCCGGTTTGATCGAGCTAACGCTGCTTGAGCATCCTGCAGGTTGAGCTGAAGGCGCTCGATCTCATTTCGGCCCGTGCGAGAGTCTCCGCGCAATTCTTCCATTTCCGTGGAAAGTGAGGAAACGCGCTCCTCGAGCTGGCCTCGTTCCGATAGCGCCGACTCATAGCTGCGGCGCAGGAGCCCCACTTGTCTGTTTAGCTCCAGCTCACGCCCCGATAGCTCCGATTCCGGTTTCGGTAGCGGGTCTAGTTGTGACGGATCCGAAGCCGGCTCACGCTGCTCCATTCGTTGTTCGAGCTCGGCAATTCTCCGCGAAAGAAACGCGATCCGGTTTGCGGCATCGGATTGTTGCTGTTCACCTGCGCGATCCGCACGCCATTCGTAGTTGGTTAGTCCGACAAGCAACACCGCCGTTGCCGGTACAAGGATCCACCACATTCTTGACGACCGCTGTTTCGGTTGTGCGATCAGAACACCCTCTTTGCTGGCTCTGGCGGCAAATCGCTTCTTCATTCCGAACCGGGGCGGTAACCAGCCCGATGCCCGTCGATGTTCTAAAGCCGGCAAACCTTGTTCGAGGATCGCGTGGAAATCACGGTAAGAGGCGCGGCAACTCTCGCACTCATATAAGTGCTCACCGAGCTTCTTGAACTCATCCGGTTCGAGGTCGCCGGTCACGGCTAATGCGCAAAGCTCCTCAAACGATTCATGAGCGGACATCGTGTACCTCCCGCGGCGATCTTGGGTTGATCCGCCTGAGCCAGTCCCTTAGCTTCTTAAGGCCGCGATAATAATGGTTGCGGCTATTCACATAAGATTCTTTTATCCGCTCGGATGCTTCGCGCACGGTGCATCCCTCGACGGCGACTAATTCGATAATTCGCCGCTCCTTTTCGTTCAGTTCCATCAGACCGCGCTGCAAAGCCTCTTGATACTGCCGGCTGCTCATTTCCCACGCCGCTCCGCCCCCACTCAGCTCCAAGTGAGCTAGAGCAGTGGTGGGTGACGAATCGTAAGAATTTCTCAGTGCGAGATATTTTCGCCGGTTGAAACTGCGGTGGTACGCGTATTGTAATAGCCAGATTTTGACGCTGCCCTTGCTGGCATCATACAGGCCCGCCTTCCTGTAGACTTCGATGAACACCTCCTGCATGAGGTCCTCGGCCTCTGCGCGGTCGCGCAGAATGCGTTTGGCGACGTCAAAGACGAGGCGATAATAGCGGCTAAACAGAAGGCCGAGAGCTTCGGACCGCCCCTGCTGCATCTCCGCCATCAATGTTTCATCACTGGGTGACTCCAGAACGGCCCTCCTGGCACTTGCCTGCAAAGTATGCACACGAGATGCGCGAATTGTGTCAAGGTTTCTTACTATCTCAGACCCTTTTCGAGGAGCGTGCCGCAAAACGCATTCGTGGCCTGACGGAACGGATCAAAGGCAAAAAACGCGTGCGGATTTACCTATGGTGTCGTCAAGCGCCTTGCGCAGCGCCGACACGTAAACGAGCGGCTACATTTCAAGTCGTCGTTTCCGCAATACGAGCCGAACCACAGCTAACAAGCCAACTGCGACGATTCCATAGGTGATGCTGACTGTGATGATACCGACAACTAACACCGGGTAGTCGCCCATATAACCGGAAAACCAGCTATCGCAGCAATCGTAGAAAGCAAAGCCCGAGACGAAACCTGGAAGGAACAGCACCTCTTGCCACAGCGGAGTGATCCAGATATTCAACATCCCACTGGTGAAGATCGCTATTGACAAAACCGCCCCGACCGAGGATCCGAGCGCAAATGCCCGCAATTTCGTCTTGATCACCATGTTCAAATCCTTACCCGCCAATAGGGCCACTAAGAAGCGACCTCCTTATCGTCTTCGGGCCTAAAAAGAGTGCCCTATAGTCACACCTGGCCAAACGATGTGACCCCAGCTGCCATACACAAAGGTGGCTGTTGGCCGGATGATGAGCCCTTCCCTCGAACGGAATTGATAGCCGCCCGTCACCGTTCCGACTTTCCCGCCTCGATAGTTAGTCGGGCTTCCAAACAGGTTCTCATTCGATAAACCAAAAGTCGCCCCAGCTGCGAGGTAGAGGCTGTGGGTGGTGCCGATCGGAGTGGCGGACACATACATGGGCACAATGAAAGTCTTCCCGTCGAAGTGCCAGTACGCAAGCCCCGACCCAAGTGCGATACGAGAAGTAAGAGATCTTTCGTAGTTCGCGCTGTAAATACCGGCTCTTCCCAGAAGTTCGGCGCCAACAAAATTCGGTTGGCTGACGAATTGTGCATAACCTGTCCTCGTCATCGAGCACAACAGGATGAACAGCACCGTCTTACCTACTTCCCTTTTCACATTCGTAAACACATGACCTCCTTTTTCGTTGGTTGATTCTCGCTAGTGCCTCAACAGTGACGGCAACGCAGTGGTCAGCCAGGGCATATACGTAATCAGCAACACAACGGCGAACATGACGATGACAATGGGCATCACGGCCCGGACGACTTCTGGAACAGGTTTGCCGAAACGATATGACGCCATGAATAGATTCAGACCAACAGGCGGCGTCAGGTATCCCACTTCAAGATTTGCGAGAAAGATAATCCCGAGATGGAGGGGATCCACGCCAAAAGCCGCCGCGATGGGCACAAGCAGTGGGACTTGAATCACGATTGCCGAGTAAATATCCATCAGGCAACCAACGATCAAAAGAAACCCGTTCAATGCGAGCAGAAACACCCAGCGAGAATGGATAGCGCTGGTTGTCCACTCCACCGTTCTCGCTGTGACATCGGCATCGACGACATAGTTTGTTAATCCGAGTGCGACTCCCAGGATCAGAAGCACGCCGCCCACGAGCAGGCCACACTCTGTCATCACGCGGAGGACGTCACGCCGCAGTGAGAGATCACGATAGAGAACAACCTCAGCTACGAAAGCGTAAAGTGCGGTCAGAGCCGACGCCTCGACGGGTGTCGCGAAACCGCCGAACAATGCAGAGAGCGTGACGACGGGCAGCAACAATTCCCATTTCGCTTGCCATATGGCGCTCCGGGCCTCACTCCATTCGAAGCTTTGCTTGGGAACATTGCTCTGTCGTCCCTGCGAGATGCCCCACCACGTCGTACCTGCCACCATCAGGACACCGGGTATGATTCCAGCCAGGAAGATGTCCTCGATCGGAACCTTCGCGATGATCGCGTAAAGAATGAGCGGCAGGCACGGCGGGAACAGTAATCCTAACGAGCCGGCGCCGGTCACTAATCCGAGAGACGCTTTCTCCGAGTATCGTTCGGCCAGCAGCACCGGCATCAACAGGCCGCCGATGGCGACAATCGTGATTCCGGACGCGCCGGTAAACGAGGTGAAGAACGCGCACGCAAGGGCCGTCACAATGGCAGAGCCGCCAGGAATCCCACCGAAGAGAGCTCGGAAGACTCTCACGAGTCTTTTCGGCGCGCCGCCTTCCGCAAGAAAATAACCGGCGAGCGTGAAGAGCGGTATCGTCGGAATCGCAGGATTGACCACGAGCGAATACTGATCGACGGGCAGCGAAGCAATAGGAACGTCACGCCCCCAGAGGAGAATTAACGCTGCGCCTCCCAATGTCACGAAAACAGGAACCCCAAGCCCGGTTGCAATCCCGAGCACGATCAAACCCGGTATAACAAGCTGCGGTGAAGAAATTGGCGGGAAAATTCCGGCAATGAGGATCGCGCTCGCGACGCCTGCTGCTAAAAACCGGCCCGTCCAGCTTCTTGAGGAATGGTGGATAAGCCGCATCGAAATGATTGCGAATCCCACCGGAATCAACGCCTGGAAGAACCAGATCGGAATGCCGTACGCCAGCATTTTGCCGGCCGCCTTTTCTACCGCGACGAATTGGACGCCTGCAATGCACAACGAAACGCCGATCGCCGCTGCAAACCCTCCGCAACAAATGTGGGCCGCGCGCTGCAGTCTGCCTTTCAGAAGGTCGATCGCTGTCGAAAGCGATAGCAGCCGATTCTCGCGTGCCGCGACAGCAGCGCCTATCATCCCGACGACAAGGCTTAAATGCTGAACAAGGGATGGCGCTCCCGGAATGCCCGTCAGCGACATACGTCGAAGCACAATTTCTGCCAAAGGAATAATCGTCATTGCGGCCATGGCTATTGAGAGAGTCAGACTCTCGGCCAGGCGCAACGAATTCAACCATCGTGCTGGCCGATAGACCTGCAATGCCTCCACGGTTGAAACCTCGCTGATGGCCGCACTCATTTCTTGGCATCCTTTGAGCTGCGATATTCCGTCAGAAGGTTTTGAACTCGATCGAACATGTCCGCCGGTACGATCGTGCCGCGGATTTTCGGATAGAATTCTTCGGCGGTTTTCCTCCATTCCGCTTCGACCTCAGGCGTCGCATGCTGAACTTTTAGTCCGCGCTTCTGCATCGCCACCACTGATTCTTCGGCCTCGGCCCGGCCCTTTTGCTTGATGTTTTCGCCGGCTTCCTGCGCGGCTTGACGGAAGGCGTCCTGCCACTCTTTGGAGAATCCGTCCCATGTTTTCCGTTCAATGACGATGCCGCCCACAATGGGCCCCCAGTTGATCTCCAACATGTTTTTGGCCTTCGTATCGAATTGCCCCGCGAGGGCGAGCATCGGAGGAACGGGAACGGCATTGATCAGTCCTGTCTGAAGACCCGTGAAGATGTCGCTCGTTTCCAAAGGCACCGGGTTGTATCCCGTCGCTTTCATGATGTCGCTCTGAAATGGGTCCCCGGACCATGTGAACACTTTCATTTTTTTCAAATCGGAAGGGTGAACCATCGGATCTTTCGAAAAGAACCGCACAAACCCGAGATCGCCCCACGAAAGCACAACGAACCCTTTCTCCAGAAAGTGGCGCTCCACCTCCGGCGTCAGCTTCTGTTGCACGTAGTCGAGTTCGGCAAGCGAGCGGAACATCATTGGAAGGTTCTGGAGAGCGCTCGCGGACGAGTCGATTTCGCCAAGTCCCGTGACGGTCAGCAGGCTCGCCTGCAATTGTTTGATTCGGATTCTGCGAACGGTTTCGGCTTCGCCGCCCTGGGTTCCATCGGGGTAGACCGTGACTTCGACTTTTCCGCCCGAAGCTTTGCGCCATTTCTCACCCATGTTCAACAGGGCTTGGTGCGATGAGGTGCCCTTAGGCGCGATCGTCGCAAGTTTGATGCGAATTGGCGTCTGCGCATTAGAGACTCTTGCATGAAAACCGGCAATCGCCAGCAATGTGCCTGCAATCAGAAGTCGTTTTGCTCCGCTAAGCATTTCGTCCTCCTTAACTACTCTGTGAAAAGGTCGTCCAGTCTGCCCAGAAGCCAGCGTGCTCTGCGTTGCATCACGACGTTTTCGAGTTTCCATTCCGGGCGGGCATTAGGGTCGATAGTCAAAGCGCGTTTCAGTAACGATTCAAATTGGGAACGGTCCTGCTTGCCGATGCACACCGCCTCCGCATACGACAAGAACGGCGAAGCAAGTTTTCCCTCCGACAACTCCACCGCGCGCTCGAAATGTTTTCTCGAACGCGTGGCTGGGTCCTCTTTGGCCCCCTGACGCACTTGCTCATAGTTGATAAGGAAGCCGTGGATCGAGCCGGACTCGAACTTCTCATCAAGGTTTAGCGCCCGATCGATCAGCGCCTCGACAATAGGCTGGTCGGCAATCAGATCCGGATCATCTTTGGAAACGGAAATTGCCGCTCCCCATGAAGCCGCTGTCCAATAGAGAAGCGCAACATCGGCAGTTTTTCGTATCCTTGCCGCTGCCATCTCCGGATTCTCCCGAAGCGCTTTTTCAAACCCGGGGTACTTCACTTCAAGGCCGCGCAGACCGTAGTTTCGGCCTCGCAAATAAAGGCGCTTCGCTCTCGCGCGGAGTTCAGCGGCACTCGCCAGGTCTTTCGACTCCATCTCGTCCGCATCTTCCTGAACGAACGCATAAGCGTATTGGGTAAAGCCGCGCGATGCGGCAAGCAGCAATCCCTGGTGTCGCGGCGTCTCCGCAAGAAGGCTCTCAATGAGTTTTAGACTGAACGGCACCGCTTCGCGTACGAGCTGCGGATCATCGTCCGCCGCGAATGTCGTGCCGCTGGTCGCAATCGCGTCCCCGACCTTCTTCACGGCAAACTTGCGTACCGAACAGCCCGTGCTCACCAGGAAAACAGCCAGCAAGGACAAGCAGATTGAATGCTTCATGTCCAACGATCTCCTTTGAGTTAGAAAGAAAGAAGCACGATCGAAAGCAGTAACAGAGCACCGAGAAGAATCGAGCGAATCACACACACCTCCTTATGCAGTTTCTTGAAATGTTGGTTTGTTGGATTTCGTAGAGCAGAGGGAACATTCGCTCCTCCCTGATCTCGCGACGTGCGGCACTCTCTCACGGAAGAGCCACACATTGCCATGAGCAGCAGATGAGTTCTTCATGAGTTGGAACGAAGCCGCTTGCGTGTTGCTGCGTGCGTCGGCACAATCGCCGCGGGGGGAAATTCGGCAGCGCTGCGGAGGTAGTTGCATATAATGCGCGCGAATGCCCTCGTCCAACAAACAGATGTTTCGATTCGGAGATTTCGAGCTCGATCCGGACACGCTCGAATTACGCAAGAGCGGCAGTCTGGTCCGGCTGCAGCCTCAGCCGCTCAGACTTTTGCTTTTGCTCGTAAGACGCGCCGGCGAAGTGCTTCATCGGAACGCGATCGAAAAAGAAATTTGGGGAGATCAGATTCACGTGGATTTTGAAGGCGGGCTGAACTTCAGCATTAAACAAATCCGCGCGGCGCTTGGGGACGATGCCGCGACTCCACGATTCGTCGAAACGCTTCCCAAACAAGGCTACCGCTTCATCGCATCGGTTCAGCGGCAACAGCGTTCACGCTCCGATGAACGCATCATGCTTGCCGTTCTTCCCTTCGGCAATCTCACGGGACAGGACGATCAGGAATATTTCACCGATGGAATGACGGAAGAGCTGATCACACAACTCGGCCGGCTCAATCCTCAGCGTCTGGGCGTAATCGCGTTCACGTCGGCGAAGCAATACAAAGAGACATCCAAATCCATCGATCAAATCGGTCGCGAACTGCATGTGGACTACATCATCGAAGGCAGCGTGAAACGGGCCGGAAACCGCGTGCGGATCGCCGCGCAATTGGTGGAAGTCGCGGATCAGTGTTACCTCTGGGCTGAGGC
>JACXTT010011688.1_pt1 | contig 11732 bp, 12 predicted proteins | sample 9270951 | NCBI WGS metagenome assembly JACXTT01 (sample SAMN15532306, study PRJNA645909) | rock metagenome | isolation source: weathered quartz diorite | place: Puerto Rico | collected 2017-06-21 | reverse complement strand
GTAGTTACGCATAGCGTTCTCCACCTCCTTCGGACTTGGCGGCCACGGCGTTTCCGTGGCAGGAGGGCTGTGCGGTGTCGCCCCCTCATCGGGAGAGGGAGACGCGCAAGGGTAACCGGGGTGCGGTCCGGGAAGCCAATCGTTGTCCGCCAGGGCCAGCGGATCAGCCTCGCGCCCGTGCCTGTGGACGGCGCGGGGTCCAGCGATCCGCGAGCAGTCGGCCGAGTGCCGCGGAGGCTCCCACGAGCACGGCCACGCCCCACCCCGTCGACCAGGGTCCGCCGTCGGGATGGATTTCGGAGGGCAACGTCAACCGGACCCAACCGGCGCCAAGGGCACCTCCGACCAGTGCCGTCGCAGTTACGTGCACGGCCAACGGGCGCACCCGACGGCAGACGAGATCGACGATCGCGATCGTCGCCAAGGCAACTGGAAGGCCGTACGTCGCACACACCAGAGCCACCAGGGGCACGTAGATCAGACCCACCGCGAGCAGGTCGAGCGGGCCGTAGAGGCTGACATCGGGGATCAGCACCAGGACGCCACAGGCCAGCCAGCCGATCGCGGCGGCGATCACGTAGCCGCCCGGGCCCGGAACGAACGTGCGGCCGACCCGGGTGCTCATCCGCGCGGACTGACGACCGCGCGGCCTGCAGCCGAGGCGAACCCAGCCCACACGCCAACCGTTGCGGCCAGGAGGATGCCCCAGCCAATTGCCTCCACACACAGGAACGCGCCGATCGCCCCGAGAATCGCTGCTCCGGTGACGTGGACGCCCTGGCGGTCCTCGTGACGCAACGCCATGTGCAGCACGCAGACTCCCAGGACGGCGACCGGGACGCCGGCGACCGTCACCAGCGCCACCACGTTGGCAAGGAAGTAGCCAAGGAACAGGTCAGGACTGATGAAGAACAGGACGACCACGGGCGCTACCAGCACCGACAGTCCGACCAGAACACCCAGCACGTAGCCGGCCAGTCCCGGGGTGTTCCGGTTCATACGACGGACCGTTCCATCACGATCGCCAACGCACGCTGGAGCTGATCCGCAGCAGCAGCACCCCAGGGCAACCGGGCAACCCGCACCAGGGGCACGAGCAGTGGCACGGTCGCATCCACCAGCCGACGGGTCCGCTGCTGGTCGGTGCTGGTGTCGGTGACCCAGAACAGGGTGATCGCGAGGTGGCAGAGCCAGAGCAGCTCCGGGAGCGCGCCCCTGATCTTCTCCGGCACCGCCGGACGGGCGCCGGCGACGACCTCGCGGTAGATCGCGATCGACTTCTCCCGGGGCCGCGTCGACTCGTCGCTGAAGGGATTCGCGGCTGCCGACCCGAGGGCCGTGGACACGAACGCACCCCCGAAGCCGTGGTAGCCGCCGATGACGTCGAGGTAGCCGTGTTCAACCGCACTCAGCCGTTCAGCCAGAGTGCCTCGCCCCTCGAGCACGTCCGCCACCCGATCCAGGTGGTCGTCCTGGATCCGGTTGTAGAAGGCCTGGACGAGCTCGTCCTTGCTGGCGAACCAGTAGTAGGCGTTGCTCGGAGAGAGGTCGGCCTCCGCAGCGATCGCGCGCATGGTCGTCGCGGCGTACCCACGCTCCTCGAAGAGGCGCAGGGCAGTGTCCAGGATCAGCTGCCGGGTGTCCTGCGGGTGGGGGCTCACGTTTCGAGAATATTTGAACATGTTCAAATCATCAAGCGCAGCCACCTCCCGCCTACGTTTGCCTTCATGGACACAGGTCATCTCAGCAGCGCGGCCCTGATGCTCTCCGGTGCCGCAGGCGTCCTGATCCCGGAGCGGGTTGCCGAGGCCCTGCAGCTGCATCCGGTCTCGCCGCGGGCGATCACCGAGACCCGGGCCGGACTCGGCGGCACGTACGCCGCGCTCGGCGCCTTCGCCCTCCTCAGCCAGTCGGCGGGAGCCCAGCGAGCGGTGGGCGCTACCTGGCTCGGAGCTGGAGTTGTACGCCTGGCTGGTTTGCGACTCGACCGCCCGAGGACGGACGCGACCTATTGGGCCTACCTCGCCGCCGAGCTCGGCCTGGGTACCGCTGCGTTGGTCACGGCACGCTCTCGGCGTTAACTGGCTAGAAGGTCTGCGCGTTCTGCATTTCTTCGAACGTATGTTCGATGAATGATGAGTGCATGACCTTGCTGGCGGCGCCTGAGACCACTGATGTGGTGGCGGCGTTGCATGCGTGTCTGGATGTGTTGGCGTCGGAGGATCCCGCGGGGTTGTCGGCTGGTGAGCAGTCGGAGCGGTTGCGGTCCTTGGGGCGGGCCGAAGCGAGGATTGCGGCGATCAAGCTGGCCACCCTGGGTGCTGCGCACCGGGCCGGTGCTGCCGCGGCCTCGGGGGCGGCGAGTACCGATCAGTGGGCTGCCCGGGCCACGAACGCCGATCCGGTGGTGGTGCATCGACAGGTGCAGCTGTCTCAGCAACTCGCGGAGCGGACCGCGACTCAACGTGCGTTGGCGGCGGGGGCGTTGAGTGCCGAGCACGCGGCGGTGATCGTGCGGGCCGACTCCCAGCTACCTGCCGGTGTGACGACCGCGCAGCGGGCGGTGGTTGAAGAAGCGTTGATCGAGAAGGCCGCCACGATGCCACCGGCACTGTTGCGGCGCGCCGCCCGGCGGGCGTTGGCCGAGGTCGAACCCGACCCCACGGTGGTCGATGCCCACGAGAACGACCTGGTCGTCGACGAGGAGCGGGCAGCCCGGGCCAAGACCCGGCTGAGCTTGCACGACAACGGCGACGGGACCGTGACCGGACACTTCACCGTCCCGATCCTCCACGGTCACCTGTTGCGGAAGATCCTCCAGACGATGACCGCACCCCGCCGCGGACGGCTCGGTGCCTCGGCCGCCCAGGTCGGCGAGAACACCGGGATCCGGACCGACTGGGACCACGCCCGCGGGACCGCGTTCGCTGAGCTCATCGAACACCTCCCCACCGACCGCCTGCACCCCCGCACCGCCGCGACCGTGGTGGTCACCATGTCCGAGGAGACCCTGCGGGACGCACTCGCCGTGGCCCACCTGGACACCGGCACCGACATCAGCGCGGGTGAAGCTCGTCGGTTGGCGTGCAACGCCCAACTCCTGCCCGCCGTCCTCGGCGGACCCTCCATCCCGCTGGACCTGGGCAGGTCAGCCCGGTTGTTCTCCGAAGCCCAACGCACCGCCCTCGGGCTACGGCAACAGACCTGCGGCGCCAAGGGATGTGACCGGCCCTTCGCCTGGACCGAGATCCACCACCTCAGCAGCTGGGCCCTCGGCGGGAAGACCAACCTCGACAACGCCATCGGCCTGTGTCATTTCCACCACCAACGCATCCACGACCCCGCCTACGACCACGAACTCGAACCCGACGGCATCGCGTTCAGACGCAGGACGTGATCTGGATGTGGGCACGCACTCCTAGGCTGACGTCATGACCACGGAACTCACCATCGGAGCTCACGTCGACCAGACCGATCCGATTGCTGAGGCACAGGCGCGCGGCACCAACCTCGTCCAGTTCTTCCTGGGCGACCCACAGGGCTACAAGGGTCCGGAGATCCGGTACGCCGGCGGTGCGGCCGGGCTGAAGGCTAATGCCGAGGCAGCCGGGATTGCCCTCTACGTGCATGCGCCGTACATCGTGAACGTGGCGACGACGAACAACCGGATCCGGATCCCCAGCCGCAAGCTGCTCCAGCAGCACCTCGATGCTGCGGCCGAGATCGGGGCGAAGGGGCTGATCGTGCACGGCGGTCACGTCGAGAAGGGGGTCGACCCGGCCGTCGGGTTCGACAACTGGCGCAAGGCGGTCGAAGCCACCGACCTGAAGATCCCGTTGCTGCTCGAGAACACCGCTGGCGGCGACAACGCGATGGCGCGGCACCTGGACAGGATCGCGGGGACCTGGGCCTCGATCCAACAGGCCGACGGCCACGAGAACGTCGGGTTCTGCCTGGACACCTGCCACGCCTGGGCCGGCGGCATCTCGCTGACCGACGCGGTCGAGCAGATCCACGCGATCACCGGCCGGATCGACCTGGTGCACGCCAACGACAGCCGCGACGCGTTCGACTCGGGTGCGGACCGGCACGCGAACTTCGGCAGCGGCCAGCTCGACGCTGACGAGTTCGCGGGCGTGGTGCGCGATGCCGGGGCGCCGGTGGTCTGCGAGACGCCCGGCGGTGCCGACGAGCACCGGGAGGACTTTGCGTGGTTGCGCGCGCGTCTCTGACCCGGCGGGGCGTCCTGCTGGGCGGCGCGGGACTCGCGACTGCCGCGGTGGCCGGCTGCGGCCCGTTCGCTCGGCGGCTGGTCGTGCCGGCGACCAACGAGCGCATCGCCTACGGCGACGAGCACCCTGACCAGCACGGGTTCTTCGGCCTGCCGGCGCGGACGGCCAAGGCACTCGTGGTGCTGATCCACGGCGGCTACTGGTTCACCGGGTTCGGTGCAGACCTGATGGACGCCGCATCGCTCGACCTGCGCCGGCGCGGGTATGCCGTCTGGAACATCGAGTACCGCCGGACCGAGGCCGGCGGTGGTTGGCCGACCACGTTCACCGATGTGGCGCGCGCCGTTGACTTCGTTCCTCAATTGCCGGTCGACCACAGCCTGCCGGTCGTGCTGCTCGGCCACTCTGCCGGTGGCCACCTGGCCGTCTGGGCTGCGTCGCGCACCGCCAAGACACCCGGTGGGGCGAGCAAGGTGACCATCGACCGCACCTACTCGCTCTCCGGTGTCCTCAACCTGGCCGTCGGCGAGACCGAGCACCTCGGTAACGGGGCGATCACGCTCCTCATGGGGGGCAGCGCAGCCCAGTTCCCGGAGCGCTACGACCTCGGCGACCCGACCCGGCTGGTGCCGGCGCACTGCCCGGTGACCGCGTTCCACGCGCTCGAAGACGAGCTCGTGCCGATCAGCCAGAGCACGTCGTACGTCGCGGCGGACCGGGCTGCCGGCGGACAGGCGCTGCTCGCCTGGGTACCGGGAAGCCACCTGCAGCTGGTGCAGACGGACAAGCCGGCGTGGCAGATCATCCGGCAGGTCGTCGACCGCGACCTCGGCCACTGACCTGCGCATCGTTAGTCTCAGCCCGTGACCTCTCGCCTGTCCGTGCGCACCATCGCCAGTGCAGAACACCTGGCATTCCTGCGCACCCAGGACTCGGCGAGCTTCCTGCAGACGCCTGCCTGGGCGGCGGTGAAGTCCGAGTGGAAGGCCGAATCCCTCGGGTGGTTCCGCGGCGACCAGATTGTCGGTGCAGCCCTGGTCCTTTACCGGCAGCTGCCCAGGGTGAAGCGCTACCTCGCCTACCTGCCCGAGGGCCCCGTGATCGACTGGGACGCCGACGACCTGGGCGTCTGGCTCCAGCCGATGGCTGACCACCTGAAACGCCGCGGTGCCTTCGGGATCCGGATCGGGCCGCCGGTGATCACGCGGCGCTGGGACGCGGCCGTCATCAAGGAGGGGATCGCTGACGACGCCGTCACGACGCTGACGCAGCTGCCTCCGACCGAACGCAGCCAGAGCGGCGCGGCAGTCGTCTCGCAGCTGCGCGAGCTCGGCTGGCGTTGCCAGTCCGTCGCCGGCGGCTTCGCGGCGGGACAGCCGCAGTACAACTTCCAGCTGCGGCTTGCTGGCGCGACCGGACAGCTTTCGGATGACGAGCTGCTGTCGCAGATGAACCAGCTCTGGCGGCGCAACATCAAGAAGGCGGTCAAGAGCGGCGTCGAGGTGACCGTCGGCAGCGCGAACGACCTCGCCGCGTTCCACGAGCTCTACGCCCTGACCGCAGCACGGGACCACTTCACGCCGCGAGGGTTGGCCTACTTCCAGACGATGTACACCGCGCTCGGTGCCGAGGATCCCGACCGGATTCGGCTGTACCTCGCGCGGCACGAAGGCGACCTGGTCGCGGCGACGATCTGGATCCGCGTCGGGACCCACGCCTGGTACTCCTACGGTGCGTCGTCGACCGAGAAGCGCGACGTCCGCGGGTCGAACGCGATCCAGTGGCAGATGATCACCGACGCCCGCGACGCCGGAGCCCGGGTCTACGACCTGCGCGGGATCACCGAGACGCTGGCCTCCGGCGACCCGCACCTCGGGCTGATCCAGTTCAAGGTCGGCACCGGCGGCGAGGCGGTCGAGTACGTCGGCGAGTGGGACCTGCCGCTGAACAAGGCGATCTACCGTGCGTTCGACCTGTACCTGAAGCGCCGGGGATAGTGCTGCCATGAGCCTCACCCTCCACGTCGACGGCGACCGCTGGCGCGCGCACCTGCGCGCGACGGCCGAAGCACGTCCCGGTCTGGTGCCGGTCGCCAAGGGCAACGGGTACGGCCTGGGTCTCGCGCGGCTGGCCCGCAAGTCGGCGTGGCTGGGGGTTCCGCAGATCGCCGTGGGCACGCCGTACGAGGTCGACGAGGTCGCCACCCGGTTCCCCGGCGACGTGCTGGTCCTGACGCCCTGGCGGTCCTTCGACGCTGGCGCGATCGACGCCGCGCACGCGGCTCGAGTCATCCACACCGTCAGCTCGCTCGATGACCTGACCGGCCTCCTCGAGGTGCAGGCGAACCCCCGCATCGTGCTCGAGCGGATGACCTCGATGAAGCGGCACGGGTTCAGCGCGCGCGGGCTACGGGACGCCGTGGTCGAACTGGCGCGGCACCCGCACGCGCAGCTCGAAGGGGCCTCGATCCACCTTCCGCTCGGTGCCCCAGGCGCCAACCTGGCCGAGGCCGAGGCGCTTCTCACCGACGTGGTCGCAGCCGGGCTGGGCGCGGGTCCCGTCTGGGTCTCGCACCTGACGGCGGCCGAAGTGGCAACCCTGGAAGCGACGAACCCCAAGACGCAGTTCCGGCAGCGCATCGGCACCGAGCTGTGGCTGGGTGACCGGGACGCGCTGACCGTGATGGCGCACGTGCTGGACGCGCACCCGGTCGAACGAGGCGACGTGATGGGCTACCGCGGCCGCTCGGTCTCGCGCGGCGGAACCATCCTCGTCGTGTCCGGCGGCACCGCCCACGGCATCGGTCTGGAGGCGCCAACCGGTGACGCCAGCGTCCGGGCACGGGCGCGCGCCCTGGCCCGGGGCGGGCTCGACGCAGCCGGCCTGGCCAAGTCGCCGTTCACCGTCGACGGCAAGCAGCGCTACTTCGCCGAGCCACCGCACATGCAGGCCTCGATGCTGTTCCTGCCCTCAGACGTGGCTGTGCCCGAGATCGGCGAGCTCGTCGAGGTCCGCGTCCGGCACACCGCTACGACCTTCGACCGGGTCGTCGTCAGCTGAGCCGGTCTCACCAGGTGCCTGCCAAATATCGCGCACGACCATCGTCATCAGGTAGATCTCACCGAGCACCCGGATCACGATCGCCAGCTGGTACGCCGGAGCGTCGCTGCCCGACGACGACGCCAGCCAGCCGCCGAGGTACAGCCAGATCCCCCCGAAGTACGCGAGCTCGCAGGCCTGCCAGATGAGCAGGTCACGCCACCGGGGACGAGCCAGCGCAGCAAGAGGCAGCAACCAGAGCACGTACTGCGGCGAGTAGACCTTGTTGACGATCAGGAACGACGCCACGATCAGGAACGCGATCTGGGCCACCTGCGGACGCCGCTCCGCCCGGAGCCCGAGGGCGAGGATCGCCAGGCAGGCAAGGGCGAACAGCACCCCGGAGACGACGTTGATGGTGTGGGCGCTGGCGTTCATCCCGTGCTGGCTCGCGACAAGCCACAACGACCCGAGGTCGGCCGCCCGGGACGAGTTGTAGCTCCAGAACACCCGCCAGGCCGAGGCGTTGCCCATCAGGGCGGGCAGGTTGACCAGCAGCCACGCTGCGGCACCACCCGAGAGCGCCACCGCGAAGACATCGGGACGCCGACGGCGTACGGCGTCGACGAGGAAGGCCCCGAGCAGGAACAGTGGATACAGCTTGGTGGCGAACCCCAGGCCCACCATCACCCCGGCCAGCATCGGCCGGCCGCGCGCCCAGGCCCAGAGCGCGCCGCAGGTGAACAGCACCGCGAACAGGTCCCAGTTGACGAGTCCGGCAACGAGCAGCGTCGGAGAGAGCACGAAGCCCATCGCGTCCCAGGGCCGACCGGGACTGGCTCCGGCGAGGAAGAACACCGAGCCGAGGCCGCACAGGAACAGCAGGACCGCGGTCACCAGGAAGTAGGTGTTGATCTCCTTCGTCATGCCCGGCAGTCCCCACAAGCCGTCGACCGTCGTCTGTGCGCGGATCGCGTCCGAGGGACCCGACGGCATCAGCGCGGTGATCTCCGAGGCGCCCCAGGCCAGGTAGGAGATCAGCACGGGGTACTCCATCGAGCTGTACCGACCGTCCGACGCGGAGTACGGGTAGCGGTGCTCGGCGAACCCGCGGTCGACGTACAGGTAGGGCACGTCGGAGTAGCACATCTTCCCGTAGCGGACCGTCGTGTTGGACCAGTTGGTCTCTCCGCACGGGTACTTCTGCACCAGGCCGAGCGAGAACACGACGGTGAACAACGCGAGCATCACCCGGACCGGCGTCCAGAACCGGTGCGGGCGGGCACGAGCCCCCGACGGCCCCCCGATGACCTCCGAGAGGGCACCGGCGATCGGGTCCTCCCGGGTCGGGGAGTGCACCCGATCGGTCACGGGGTCGGCGTAGGCGTCGGACACTGGTGCAGCAGGCCCGGCGTGCATGGCCCCGTCGGTGTTGCCGTCGGTGTCGACGTCGGTGTCGAGGTGGGTGTCGGCGTCAACGTCGGTGTGGGCGTGAGCGTCGGCGTCGGAGTCTTCGATGGCTTCGGCTTCGGTGGCGGGGTCGGGGCGTGGCCCGAGGACGGCGGCGTTCCGGTCACGTAGGCCGGCGGCGGGAACTGCACGATGCTCAGGCCGTTCATCAGCGTCTGCATGATCGCGGTCCACGTCTCGGTCGGGTAGTTCGCGCCATAGAACGGGTTCAGGTATCCCTCGAGCGTCTGCTGACCGTCACCGCGCACGTACATCACCGCCGTGGCGATCTGCGGGGTGAAGCCGACGAACCAGGACGTGATCACCTTGCCGTCGGCCCGGGTGGCGGTGCCCGTCTTGCCCGCGGCCGGACGGTTGAGGGCGCGCGCGTTCTGGCCGGTTCCGCCTGTGACGGTCTGCTGCATCGCGTAGCTGACGTCCGCCGCGACGTTCGACGGGATGGCCCGCTGGGTCTGGACCGGAGCGGTGTAGAGCACCTCGCCGTCGCTGGCGCGCGTGACCTTCTGGACCACGTAGACCTTGTGGTAGAGCCCGCCGTCGGCGATCGTCGAGTAGGCGTTGGCCATGTTGATCGGGCTCACCGTGGCCGATCCGAGAGCGATCGTGGCATCCGGAGAGAGGCCGGGCGAGTTCGCCGGGATGCCCATCTTGATCGCCGTGTCCATGATCTTCTGCGGCCCGTTCGGGATTGACGCGGTCAGGTCGATGTAGGCCGTGTTGATCGACTCCTGGGTCGCCTTGATCAGGTTGACCTTGGTGCCGTAGCTGTGGCCGTCGCCCTGGCCCTCGTTCTTCACGGTCAGTCCGCTGGGGAACCGGTACGGCGAGTAGCCCTGGAAGGTCGACTTGAGGCTGAAGCCGGCCTCCAGCCCGGTGGCCAGGGCGAACGGCTTGAACGCCGACCCCGGCGAGTCACCGATCGTGGCCCAGTTGAGCTGGCTCTTGAGGTAGTCCTGACCGGCGAAGAAGCCGAGCAGCGCACCGGTCTTCACGTCGACCGAGGCAGCGGCGGCGTGCAGCTGGTTCAGTCCGGTCGGCTTCTTGGCGAGGACGCCGGCCTTGGTGGCGGCCATCGCCTGCCGGGTGAAGGTGGTGGTGACGCTGAGTCCACCGCCGTCGATCTGCGCCTCGTCGAAGCCGAGCTTGAGCAGCTCGCTCTTGACCATGTCGAGCATGAAGCCGTTCTGACCGCCGTACAGGTTGGAGGTCGACTCCTTCTTGATGGCCGGGAGCTTGTTGTAGATCGGGGTGGCCTGCGCCTGGCTCAGCGTGCCCGCGGCGACCATGCCGTTGAGCACGTAGTCGTACCGCTCGGTCAGGGCCTGCCGCGCCTGGGCGCTGCGGTCGGGGCTGAGGTAGTTCGGGGAGTTCAGCACCGCGGCGAGCATCGCCGCCTGCGAGACGTTGAGCTGCTTGGCCGGGATCCCGAAGTAGGCGTTGGCGGCGGCCTGGACGCCGTACGAGCCGCGGCCGAAGTACACGATGTTGAGGTAGCCCTCGAGGATCTGCGTCTTCGACTGCTGGTTGTGGATCTTCAGCGACAGGAAGACTTCCTTGATCTTGCGCGTGAAGGTCCGCTGCTGGGACAGGTAGAGCAGCTTGACGTACTGCTGGGTGATCGTCGACGCACCCTGCGTCGCGTTGCCCTGGGCGTTCGAGAACGCCGCGCGCAGGATGCTCTTAATGTCGATGCCCTTGTTGGTCCAGAAGGTCCGGTCCTCGGCGGCGATGACCGCGTCCTGCATGGCCTGGGAGACGTCCGAGAGCGGCACCGACTCTCGGTTCTGGGTCGCGAACCGTCCGATCTTGACCTTGCCGCCGGCGTAGTAGATGTTGGTCGTCTGGGCCTGGAACGCCTGGTTCGGGCTCGGGATCTTCGTCGACTCGTAGGCGAAGTAGGCGATCGAGACCATCAGCACGGTGAACACGACCCCGGCGACCAGCAGGTAGCGCAGCGCGCGGCGGAACATCTGCATCCGGGTGAGCTTGGGCTTCGGCCCGCCCTTGCGCCGGTTCTGCGGTGCCTTCTTGGACGCCGCGCGCTTGGATCCTGCGGGGCGAGGCGGACGTGGCGTGCTGGAACTCACGGTGTTCGGACTCCCGGGGAGGCGGTACTGGGGCTGGGCAGGGCGGCAAAGCGCTGGTCCGAGGGTACGGCGTGAGGCCTGAAGACCCTGCACGACGGTGGGAAAGCGCTTTCAGGTCAGATTCAGAACACGCCGGGCGCCCGCGTGAATTGGTGCTGCGATATATCAATGCGATAGGTTACTCCGATAGGAACTTTCGATAGAACGTATCGATAGCAGAGAACAGGACCGCAGATGCCGAGCAAGGGTGCCACCCTCGAGCTTGCAGTGCTCGGGCTCCTCCAGGAGTCCCCGCTGCACGGCTACGAGCTGCGCAAGCGCCTGAACCTGCTCCTCGGCTGGACCCGGCTGCTCTCCTACGGCTCGCTCTACCCCGCGCTCAAGCGGATGCTGCGCTCGGGCTGGATCACCGAGGTCGCGACCATGTCGAGCGCCGTCTCCCGGCGCCAGCGGATCGTCTACCAGGTCACCCCGGCCGGCATCGAGTTCTTCGCCTCGGAGATCACCGAGGCCGGGCCGGCCGCCTGGGAGGACGAGAGCTTCAACATGCGGTTCGCGTTCTTCTCCCGCACCGACGCCGGCGTCCGGATGCGGATCCTCGAGGGTCGTCGTTCGCGTCTGCAGGAGCGCCTGGACCGGGCCCGCGCCCTGGGCAGCGGGTCGGACCGGTACCAGACCGAGCTGCGCCGGCACGCGACCGAGTCGGTCGAGCGCGAGGTGCGCTGGCTCTCCGACCTGATCGAGGCGGAGCGCTCCAGCCAGGACCGCAGCGGTGCCCCCGCGAGCCGTCCCACCCGACCTGCGGCCGTCCCCCCGGTCGTACCCACCACCACAGACCTCAGCACCGAAATCAGTTGAGAGAGAAAGCAGGAGGAACAGCCATGGCGAAAGTTCGCGTAGGCAT
>JACXTT010011687.1_pt1 | contig 11733 bp, 7 predicted proteins | sample 9270951 | NCBI WGS metagenome assembly JACXTT01 (sample SAMN15532306, study PRJNA645909) | rock metagenome | isolation source: weathered quartz diorite | place: Puerto Rico | collected 2017-06-21 | reverse complement strand
CCGTCACCGTCGCCGTCCCCGCCGTCGCCAGATCGCCCGCCGGGATGCTCGCACTCACCTGCGTCGCGCTGAGGAAGCTCGTCGTCCGCGCCGTCCCGTTCCACTGCACCGCCGCCCCACTCACGAAGTTCGTGCCGCCCACCGTCAGCGTGAACGCCGGCCCGCCGGCCGCGGCACTGCTCGGCGTCAGACTCGTCAGCGTCGGCACCGGGTTTGGCGCCGCCATGATCGTGAACGTCAGCGGCCCCGACGCGCCGCCGCCCGGCGTAGGATTCACCACCGTCACCGTCGCCGTCCCCGCCGTGGCCAGATCGCCTGCCGGGATGCTCGCACTCACCTGCGTCGCGCTGATAAAGTTCGTCGTCCGCGCCGTCCCGTTCCACTGCGCGGCCGCCCCATTCACGAAGTTCGTGCCGCCCACCGTCAGTGTGAACGCGGGTCCCCCCGCCGCCGCACTGCTCGGCGTCAAGCTCGTCAGCGTCGGCACCGGGTTGGGCGCCGCCGTGATCGTGAAGCTCAGCGGGCCCGAGGCGCCGCCGCCCGGGGCCGGGTTCACCACCGTCACCGTCGCCGTGCCCGCCGTCGCCAGATCGCCCGCCGGGATACTCGCGCTCACCTGCGTCGCGCTGATAAAGTTCGTCGTCCGCGCCGTCCCGTTCCACTGTACGGCCGCCCCACTCACGAAGTTCGTGCCGCCCGCCGTCAGCGTGAACGCCGGCCCGCCCGCCGCGGCACTGTTCGGCGTCAGGCTCGTCAGCGTCGGCACCGGGTTGACGGGCGCGCTGTCCGTCGACGACCACGCCTCGATTTCGACAATGCGGGAGTGCGTAGCCAGGGCGGCGGTGACCAGCACGCGGATGCGATCGGTGGTCAATGCGGGGAACGTTAGCCGCGTCCATATGTTCCGATTCCCCGCGATACTGCCCCCCGGCACGGTCGCCCACGCGTTGCCCGTCCAGTACTGCACGTCGAAGGCGGTGATGCCGTAGAGGCTGAACGTCATACTCGGCGTGGGCTCGATGGAATTGCGGTAATCATCCTGCAACGTGAAGACGTCGATCTCGGTGATGCTTTTCAGTCCGTTGAAGGTGATCTGGACCCAGTCGGGGAAGACGTTGGCTGTGTCGTCGTTCCAGCCCCCACCCGCTTCCCACTTGCGCCCAGTCCGATCACCATCATTCACCGCAGTCACCGGGAACGCGCCAGTCTGAACTCGCAGCGTGCTCGACGCAGTGGCCACGCCGCCGTTTGCTTGCGCGGCAACGTTGATGGCAGTGACGGTGGTCGCTGTCAGATTCACGATTTTCGAAATCGATGGGACGCCGCTCGTGTTCAGCAAAAAAAGCATGTAGTGACCCGGCGGAGCGAGACTGGGATTGCTAGGGGCGGACACATTGGGACCGCCTGTGGTCTGCGTGAAGTTGAGACTCAGGAACCGCTGGTTCATATCGAACGCATGCGTGACCGAAGCGAGTCGCACGAGTGTGACTCGCGCGATGCTGGCGACATCCTGTGTCGTCACGACGAAGTTTTCGCTGTAACCTACTTGCGTCGGCGCCGACGCGATGGCAGGACGAGCTCCGCGGAAGAGATACGGCGGGGAATAGATTTCTCCCTGTGGGTAGGCGTTACCGCCTGCAGTCAACACGCGACCATCCGGCAGGAGAACCGCGACGGAATGGTAGAGTCGCGGGATCTGTGCGCTCGCCAGCGTCGTCCAACTTTCCGTGTTGGGATCCCACAACTCTGCCGCGTAGACCGGAGACGTGGAATCGTTGAAGCCCGGGCCGCTCGTGCCGCCGGTCACCAGGACTGTCCCATCCGGAAGTAGGGTCGCGTTGTTTTGGCGACGCGCGGACGCCATCGGGGCCACGAGTCGCCACTGCGGTGACGTCGCATTGAGGTCCAGCACTTCCGCGGTTGCCGTCGGAGGATCGCCGCCTCCCATCATTAGGACCTGACCGTCGCGATATAGCACCGAGGATCCGTAGTCGCGATAGGCGAGATGGCTCGTGGCGACGAGCGCCCAGGATCCGGTCCCATTCGGGTCCAGATAGCGTGTGGTTTGGCTTGGGGCGACATTGACGACCCGGCCGTTTGGGGCGAGATGCATGCGAGGGTAGAGATCGACGTTCAAGCGCGCACTGCTCAAATCACGCCATCCGCCTCTCGCTGGATCGAACACCTGCGGCAGTGTCTCGACTCCAACCGTCTCATCAATGTTGCCGGACACGACGAGGACGTCCCCGGCTGGAAGCGTCGTGACGGTCGGATACCAGCGCCCGTCGTTCATAGATGGCAAGGCCGTCCACTGATTGAGCGTCGGATTGTAGGTACTCGCGTTGCGCACGCCAACGAAGTTAAAGGTATGCCCACCGGCGAACAACAGCCGACCGTCGGACAGGAACGCGTGGCCGCTGCAGAACAGATCGTAGCCGGGCGGCGAGAGAGTCGTGACCGTATCCGTCGCGGGGTCCCATAGCTGCGGAGCGTTTCCAGGAACGCCCGGCGGGATGCCTTGAGGATCGCCGCCGTAAAACATCACCTTACCCGTTGGAAGCAGATGCGCGGCAGTCGGGAAGAACGGCCAAGGGCTAATCAACGACCATCGACCAACCGTCGACGGATTCTGGGCGTGGGCGAGCAGGACGTCGAGGCACACGAGGAGCACTGCCAGGGCGATTGATCGGCTCGGACGAAACATTTTCACATCAGGGCACTAGAAGGAAGACGCGGATCGGGAGCTCATGCGCCTCGTGCTCGTCGTGCGGATCGAGTGTGGCATCGCGACCGATGGCGAGAATCGTTCCAGAATTATTAATGGCGAGCGCACCGACGAGGACGAATGTCGAGGGTTGCGGGATGAGGTTGTTGAGATCCCGAAGTCCTCCGCTCGGCGTCCAGAGAAATGCACGCGTGCCGACCGTGCTGTCCGATGAACCGACGATCATACCGACGTCGTTGATTCCGCGCGCGCGGCTATGCGAGCCGCCGGGCAACGTCCCGAGGCTCTGAATCGTCCCGCCGGCGGGCCATACGACGGCTCGGGCGCCGCTCGAGTTCGTTGACGAACCGACAGCATCGCCAGCGTTGTTGATACTGACCGCTTCGCTCTCGGTATCCCCGGGAAGCGTCCCGAGATCTTGGAGCCCCGCCGCGGTCGTCCAGCGAAAGCCGCGATCACCGGACTGCGTGCCTGAAACGCCCACCACACGACCGGAATCACTGATCGCGAGAGCGCGACTGCCGCGACCGCCGGGCAGCGTGCCGAGGCTGGTGACACCTCCGCCAACTCGCCACAGCACGGCGCGAGTGCCTTGAGGTCCGCTCGAATAACCGACCACCTGCCCGGGGCTGTTGATGGCGAAGGCCACGGCGCTGTTGTCCCCACCGAGCGACCCAAGGTCTTCTGCGCCCTGCTGACGCGTCCACCGAAACGCCCGGACACTCGTCCCAGTGTTCGAAGAGCCGACGATCTGACTGAGGCGGTTGATGCCGAATGCGATCGTGTAGTCGCTGCCGGCAAGGCCATCGATCATCTCCAGCGACGTTGGTGTCACGACGAAGCCTCGATGGCCCATCCCGAACGTGATCGACCCGCCGACGGCTTCGCCGGAATCGCTCAGTCCACGGACAACCGCGGAGATGCCGGGGGGGGTTGCGCCGAGGTCGACGACGACATATGTCGCCGCGATCGCAACGGTTGGCGCCGCGAGGACTAGGAACAATAGGACGGGGAAGGTTGCGCGCGCTACGGCATCTCGATGTCCTGCGGCGTTAGGACGATGCGAGCCACGCAGCATCGACAGGCCTCCCCAGTTGGCGTAGGAAAACCATTGACGCGACCCGAGTGGCTCGAAATAGCATGTGAACTGTTGTCTGTCAACCTCGTGTACCGCGCTTGTGTTGGAGATACGTGAGTTGGCCGCCCGAAATTGATACGCGAGATGATGCTCTAACTGCGCTGCGTGACAGGAGTGACCGCCGAGTAGGGGTCATGGGCCTTGGTCGCTACGACGCCACCAGTCAACCGCTGCGAGCGGCCTGACCCCGTGCTGCTCACCAGCGGTAACACGACGTCAAACAGTTGCAGCCAACTCGCGTATCAGCAACACCTTGTGTACCGCGCTGTTGGAGAGTGCCCTGTGGTAATCAGAGCGCGCCCTCGGCCTTCAGCACGACGATGGCCTGTGCACTCAGCCCGAGCCACTCGCTCAGCACTTGCTCCGTGTGCTCTCCCAGCATGGGAGACGACGTGACTCGCGTCGGTCGACCATCGACGCGCACGGGCCAGCCCGGCATCTTGAAGGGCCGATGCACGGGATGAACCATGGTCTGCATGATGCCGCGCTGCTCGAACGTGACGTCCTTGTAGAGCTCGTCGGTGTCCAGCACCGCGCCCGCGGGAAGCCCGGCCTCACCCAGAAGCTTCATGGCGTCGAGCTTGTTGTTCTTCCGAGTCCACGCCGAGATGACCTCATCGACTTCGGGCTCCCGCTCGACGCGGTCGGCGGGTGTGAGATAGCGCGGGTCGCCGATCAGATCTTCGCGTCCGATCAGCTTCAGCAGGCGATCCCAGTGCTCGGGGTTGGCCCGGCTCGTCATGATGTAGACGTAGTCGTTCGGCCCGCCGGGCGCGCACGGATAGAGGCCCATCGGCGCGTTGCTGACGCCCGGCACCTTGCTGCCGCCCCGCTCCGCCGCCCTGCCCGTCAAGCCCTGGGTCGCGAAGTTGATCCGCATGTAGTGCAGGATCGCGTCCTGCATCGCCACCTGGAGTCGGTGTCCCTCGCCCGTCTCGCGGCGCTTGTAGAGCGCTGAGACGACGGTGATGGCCATCAGCATGCCGGTGCCGGTATCTCCGAGCGAGATGCCGGGTCTCGTGGGGGGACCGTTCTTGTCGCCGGTGACGCTGAACGTACCGCCGCACGCCTGGGCGATCATGTCGAAGGCGAGGTTCTGCTCGAACGGGCTGCCCTCGCCGAATCCCTTGACCTGGGCGTAGATTATGCGCGGGTTGATGGCCTTCACGACGTCGTAGGCCAGACCGATTCGTTCGATGGCGCCGGGAGCGAAGTTTTCGATCATGACGTCGGCGTGGCGAATCATGTCCTTCACCAGCGCCAGCCCCGCGGGTGACTTCAGATTGACCGTGATCGACTTCTTGTTGGCGTTGAACGCATGAAAGTAATACGGATCGTTGTCCGGCTGTCCAGGACGCAGACGCCGGCCCGGGTCGCCCATTTTGGGATTCTCGACCTTGACGACCTCGGCGCCCATCCACGCGAGGGCCTCCGTGCACGACGGACCGGCCTCGAACTGGGTCAGATCGACGATTTTCACGCCCTGCAGAAAGCTGAAGTCAGCCAGGTTGGGGGACATGCAGCGCTCCTTCGGATGAGTTGGCGTGAGCTCGTTGCTCCGAGTCTCCGGCATCCGATTGTGCCCCATCACGGGGAGCGAAAGCCACCAGTTCGGCCGTGATCTCGTTGCTCACCTGCCTCGCCCTCAACGCCGGCGCGCTGTTCGTTGCCGTCCGGCTCGCGCTCGCCGCCGGCAGCGGTGTCCGGTGCAGCCAGTTCATCCTGTCCACGTCGTCCGGCTACGTCGTCGTGATTCACACCGCCGTCCTGTTCGCCGGGCTCCTCGGGTGGCTCACGATCGGTGGTCTGGCCGCGGTCGTTGCCGCCGCCGTCGCGGCCGCGTGGTGGTTCGGACGCAGCCGAGTCGACGACGCCACGAGCGCCGCCGGCGTGGCGACGTTCACGCCTGCGATGCTCTTCGCTCCGGTACTCGCCGCGATCACCACGGTTATGTGGATGTGGCCGCATCTGGTGGACGCGACGCGGCTGTGGATCTGGGACGACTACACGTACCACATGGTGTATCCCGCGCTTTGGCTGAGGGAGCGCGCGATCGCCGCCGTGACAGCGGCGCATGCGTTCACGATGCAGGCCTGGTATCCGATGTCGGCCGGCGTCGTCGCGACCTGGTTCATGGCGCCGTTTTCGGCGTCGCGCGGCGACTCGCTCGCGTGGGTCAGTCTCACCGGGCCCGTATATGCCGGGATCGTGATCAGCGGTGCCGCAGAGGTGGCGGGACGTCTCGGCAGTCGCCCCTTCGCCTGGGCCGTTCCGCTCGTGCTCTTCGCGACGTCACAGCGCATCGGGGTGATGGCGTCGAGCTTCTCCGATGCCGATCTCGCGCTGGCCGCCGCGCTCTTCGGCGCACTGGCGTTCGCGATTCCGCGAAGCGCGGACGAGAGAGCGCGCGCGATCGTGATCGACGCCTGGTACGCAGCGGCTCTCACGGGCCTTGCCCTCGGTGTCAAGGCGAGCGCGGCGCCGGCCGCGATCATCGTCCTGCTCGTGATGGTCCTGAGGGCGCGTCGCCGGGGCGCTACCCAGATCGCGGAGGTCTTCGCACTGTCGTGGATCGTGATGGCCGGTTACTGGTACGCGCGGAACGTGTGGCATACCGGCAATCCCGTGTATCCAGCCGCGTTCCTCTCTCGGCCGGGCACGACCTTTCCGCTCACCACGCTTCGCGAGTACGCGCAGCACTACGGCGTGGCGCGCACGGTCAGCGACGCCGCCTCCGTCTATCTCGACTGGCCGCGGCTGCACGGTGCGCTCGCCGTCATCGGCCTCGTCGGCCTGGTGGGCTGGCTCGTCAGCGTTCGTGCGAAGACGGCAAGCGAGCGCTCGTTCGCGCTCGCAACCCTGGCGATCGCCGCCGTCACGCTCGGCCTTCTGCCCATCACGCCGTTTTCGGCCGGCAACGCGTGGACCTTCGTTTCGGGGTTCATTCACTGGGACAGCATGCGATACGTCGCGCTGCTCGCGATTCTTGGATGGGTCGCGCTCGGGTTCCTCGTCGGTGCGGGCGGGCATCCGTCGCGAACGATCTTCGCGATCGCGATCACGTCCGCCGCGGTCCTGGCCGAGCTCCCGCTTTCCGCCGCCGCGATGGTGCTCGCGCTCGCCGTGCCCGGCGGCGTGATCGCCGCGCTGGTTCGACCTCGCGCTACCGTGATCGCCGCGCTTGTGCGACGTTGCGCCGGTCGGCGGTTCGCGTCGGTCGCGCTCGTGACCGGCGGGCTGATCGCCGCGGCGCTCGGGGCGTGGCACCACGGCGCGAAGTCGGCCGCGACCGCCGCCGCAATTCATCGTGAGCCGTTGTTCGGCGCGGCGGCGGCAGCGCTCGATCGGCTACCGGACGGCACACGCGTCGCGGTGTTCGGCGACCAGTGGGTCTACCCCACGTTCGGCGACCGTTACCACCTCGTCCCGGTCCGGCTCGACGGCGACGGGCGAATCGCCACGCGTCCGGTCGGCGACGCGATGGAGCCCGGCCCGTTGACCGTCGACGCACCGACGCTGCGGGAAAACCTCACCGCGTCGCGAGTCGACGTCGTCGTGGTCGTTCATCTACCGCATCCCGGACGATCGCCGGAATGGCCGCAACAGCACAGCGCGCTCGAGGCGCTCGGCACGCGCCTCCTGCACCGCAACGAAGCGGTCGTCATCTGGGCGCTGAGCCCGCTAGCGAATTGACGCCGTCACGCCACCTCGGGGAGCTGCTCCCTCAGTAGCGGCGACCGCGAGCGATGTACCCGGCCTGCGCGCAGCGCGAGCACGGGCCTCAAGCGCTTGTCGGTCTTGATGCGCACGCCCAGGCTGTCCTGCAACGTCCAGTCGTCCTCGTCGACGGCGAGGACCGACACGTCCGCCACACGTCCCGGAGCCAGCGAGCCCAGCTCGTCCGTTGCGCCGAGCATGCTCGCCGCGTTGACCGTCACCATGCGGATGACGTCGGTGAGCCCGACGCCCAGCGCGATCAGCTCGTTCATCACCTGGACGAGTGAGAAGGCACCGGTGCCCCCGATCGTGGTCAGCTGACCCCGCTCGCCTCCGAATGCGCCCGCGCCCCAGACAGTACTCTCCTCCCGGCGCCGTATCGTGTAGCCGTGGATGTCTGAGCCGATCGTGAACGGCATGACGCCGGCGTCGAGCGCGATGCGCGCGGCGTTGAAGCTCATGTGGCCGCCGCGGCCGACATCGATGCGAACGCCGCGCGCCATGGCTTCGAAGATCAGCGGATGCACTTTGCCCTCGCGCGACACGAACGCGCCGGGATGCTTCGTGAACGGATGCGCGAGGATGTCACCGGGGTCGAGCAGCGGCAACGCGTCGTCGATGACCTTGTCGGGATCGATCGTCGTCCCGTTCTCCTCTCCCCAGAGGCGGCCGAGGTGAACGTAGACCGGCACGCTGGTCGCGCGCGATGCTTCCTTTCCCAGGCGCAACGTCTCGATGCCCCAGCGCGAGTAACCGCCGACCTCCGCATGGCACTTGATGCCCTTGACGAAGTCGCGGTTCTTCTCGATGGCGTTGATCGTCTCCTTGACGTTGATCCCGTGCGGGCCATAGAGGCCGACGTGACGATGTCCGAGGAGGCCGCCCACGAGGTAGTTCGAGACGAAGGCATAGACGCGGGTGGCGGCCGGGTCCTTGATGAACTTTCGGAAGCCCTGGATGGTGAGCGGGGCGGCGCCGCCCTGATCGACGACGGCGGTGACGCCGGAGCGAATGCCAACCTCGTCCGGGTTCATCCCGAAGTCGCCGGTGACGTGCTGGTAGATGTGGGCGTGCGTGTCGATCATGCCGGGGATCACCAGATGAGCCCGCGCGTCGACCGTGCGAGCGGCGGTACCCGCGATCCGCGGCGCGACCTGCGCGATCGCTCCGTCTTTCACGGCGATGTCGCGGACGCCATCGATCCTGGAGGCCGGATCGATGACGCGACCACCGCGGACGATCAGGTCGAACTTCGCCATGGCGCCGTCCTCTCCTCCGGCACCTCACTCGGTGCCCGTCCCGTGGTCGAACGAGTGCGCGCGGTGCAGCGGTCACCGCCTCGCGCTCGTCATATACGACGGCCGCCTGGCGCCGTCAACCTCGGGGCGTCCGCGGCAATTCTGCTCATCAGATTCTTGGCGGCTTGGAGTAGTATCCCTGTGCTCTTGTCCTTCTCTTTCTGAGACAGCGGAGGCGTCCATGCCGTCGTTCCTGAACCCCGACCAGCAAGCGCTCGCCCAGGAGATCGCATCACTGCTGATCGACCGCGAGCAGACCGTCGCCGTGGCCGAGGCGACCACGGGCGGACTGATCTCGGCCGCACTCCTGTGGGTGCCCGGCGCGTCCCGCTACTATGCAGGCGGCGGCGTGTTGTACACGCTGAACTCCCGCATCGTGCTCGCCGGCGCGCCGGCCGAGCTCTTTACCAACTACCGCGGCACCACTCCCGAGATGATTGGTGCGATCGCCGAATCGATGCGCCAGCGCTTGGGCGCGACCTGGTGCGTCGCCGAGTCGGGTCTGGCAGGGCCAACGGGCGGGCGATCGGGCGCGCGCCTGGACGCACGGTCATTGGTGTCGCCGGCTCCCTGAGCCGGACCGAGACCGTTCAGACCGGTCTGGCCGACCGTGAGTCGAACATGGTGGAGTTTACGACTCGCAGCCTGCGGCTCTTTCGCGACGCCTTGCGAGAGGCCAAGTAGCCCACGCGAGGAAACGAGGAGGACCGACATCATGCGCGTCGTCAGACTCGACAGTCTGCCGGAAGAACCCCTGGGCGAGGCGACTCCGATTGCCGGATGGAGTGGGGGCTCGGTAACACGGACGCGGCAAACGATCATCCCCGACAACGCGTCGGACGACTATCGCTGCAGCGTTGTCAATTTCAGTCCGGGCGCCACGACGGGGTGGCATGCCCACACCTGCGACCAGATTCTGGTGGTCACGGCCGGCAGCGGCATCGTGGCGACGGAGCAGGAAGAGCGGGACATCTCCGTGGAAGACGTGGTGCACATCAAGGCCGGTGAGAAACACTGGCACGGGGCCAAGAAGGATACGACGCTGTCCCACATCACGATCACGACGACGGGGAGTCAGAGCCGTCGGTGACCGTGCTCAGCGCCGTGCCGTGATCAGGCGGCGAAGCGCCTGGCGTAGTCCCAGTTGATGTCCACCCCGAAGCCAGGCTTGTCGTTGAGGTGCACGAAACTGTCGCGGGTCTCGGCGCCGCCGACCAGCAGATGGTGCGACAGAGGGTTCCGCGACGGGTCGCCGTGCGATTCCACGCCGAAGCCACAGCGCGGCAGAGCCGCGACGAGATGCGCGTGTAGCTCGGGCGCGGTGTGCGGCGCGATCATGACCGCGTGCTGCTCGGCCAGCGCCGCCACGCGCAGTCCCTCGGTGAACCCTGCGGCCCGCGTGCTGTCGAACTGCACGTAGCGGATCGCGCCACTGGCAACGAAGTCGCGCACCGTGAAGCGCGTCAGCTCGCGCTCGCCGTGCGCGAGCGGAATCGACGTCGCGGCCGCGAGCCGCACGAAGTCCGCCGGCTGCAAGTACCAGTGCAGCGGTTCTTCCAGCCAGTAGATGTCGAGGGGCTCGACCCGACGGGCGAACTCGATGCAGCCGTCGACGTCGTAGGGTGCGTTCATGTCGAGCATCAGGGCGACATCCTTGCCGATGGCCTCACGCACCGTCCGCACTCGCTTCGCCTCGTCCTCGGGCGTTCCGGCCCCGGTCTTGAGCTTGACGGCGCGATAGCCCGCCTTCACGAAACCGGCGAGCTCTTCGGCGTAGACGTTGTCCGGCGCGCCGGGACGGTAGTAGCCCCCGGTCGCGTAGGTGCGAATCGGCCGCTTCTCACCCCCGAGCAGCCGCCACACCGGCAGGCTCGCCTGCTTTCCCTTGATGTCCCAGAGCGCAATGTCGATGCCGCCGATGGCGGCCATGATCTGCGGCCGCTCGCCGCGCGGAAGCGGCGGCGGCAGGCCGTCGGCTCCGGCGATGCCTCCGGGGCGGGGGCACGTGAGGGAAAAGAGCCGGTCCCACACCGCCACGTGGGCGAGCGCGTCCATGCCGCGGATAATCTCGCCGAATCGCTCGACCCAGGCGCAGATCGATTTCATCGGCGAGCCGTGGATCTGCCCATAGCCGGTGAGCCCGTCGTCGGTGCGCACTTCTACGACGATGACGCTCGATGCTTTCAGCTCCTCGTGCGCCGTCCACACTACGTCCTTCAACGGCACCGAGATCGGATGAGGCTTGACGCTGGCGATATGGGTCACGCGCGCTCCTTCGCTTTCGTCGTGGGATCGCGGCCCAACTATACGCCCGGTTCGTATAAAGTAGGCCGCGTGACGTTTCTCGCTTCGCGCGCGCATTCGGCGCCGGACGGCGTCGGCAAGCCTGTCCGGCGTCGGGAAGACGCGCGCCTGGTCACCGGCGCCGGGTGCTACACGGACGACGTCAACCTTCCCGGCCAGGCGTACGCGTCGATAGTCCGTTCGCCGCACGCCCATGCGCGCATCGTACGCATCGATACCGCGCCCGCGCTGGCGATCCCCGGTGTGCTCGCGGTGCTGACGGGCGCGGATCTCGTCGCGGACGGGCTCAAGGCGATCTCGCACCGGCCGGTGCCGACGAATCCACACGAAGTGCCGCTCAAGAGCCCCGACGGCTCGCCCTTCTTCGTCGCGGAGTCTCTGCCCTTGCCAGTCGACCGCGCCCGCTTCGCCGGCGAGCCCGTCGCGATGGTCGTCGCCGAGACGCCGCTCGCCGCACGCGACGGCGCCGAGCGAGTAATCGTCGAGTGGGAGCCGCTGCCCGCGGTCGTCAGGTCCGCGGACGCGGTCGCGGCCGACGCCGTCGCCGTGTG
>JACXTT010011686.1_pt1 | contig 11733 bp, 13 predicted proteins | sample 9270951 | NCBI WGS metagenome assembly JACXTT01 (sample SAMN15532306, study PRJNA645909) | rock metagenome | isolation source: weathered quartz diorite | place: Puerto Rico | collected 2017-06-21 | reverse complement strand
AGTTTGCCACCGCCCGGGCGGCGCTCCGCTCCGAGGTGATCGAGGAGGCGGTGCGCCAGGCGACCGCGCTCGTACGCCAGGTCATCCGGCCCGAGGATCAGGAGCGATTCGTGCGCGAGTTCGTCGCCAGCGCCGGGGCCCCGGCGTGACGGGTCGCCTCGCCAAGCGCTACGCGCGCGCGGTGATCGCGCTCGCACGCGAGGACGGGGCCATCGAGGCCACGGGCGAGGAGCTGGCACGGGCGGCGGCGGCCTTCGAGGAGCCACGCCTGCGCGCCGTCGTGCTGAGCCCGGTGGTCGATCCCAGGGCCCGGCTGCGGACCGCGAAGGGCGTGGCGGAGGCGCTCGCCCTCTCGCCGGCGGTGCGGAACCTGATCGGGCTCCTCGCCGAGCGCGACCGGCTGGCGATCCTGCCCGACCTGGTGCGCTGGTACGATACCCTGCTCGACGACGAGCTCGACCGCGTGCGGGTGACGATCCGTTCCGCGGCTGCGCTGAGCACCGCCGAGCGCAACGAGCTGGTCGAGCTGGCGCGGCGCCTGACGGGGCGGCAAAAGGTTCTCGCGGCCTCCGAGCTCGACTCGGAGCTCCTGGGTGGCGTGGTGCTCGACATCGGCGGGACGATCTACGACGGGAGCCTCAAGACCCAGCTCGCCCGTCTGACGAAGGAGATGGCCGAGGGCGGCAGCTAGCCCGCGGCCGGGGGGACGACAGCGATGCAGATCCGCGCGGCGGAGATCAGCGACATCATCCGCGAGCAGATCAAGGAGTACGAGAAGCAGCTCGAGGTGCGGGAGACGGGCATGGTCCTCTCCTGCGGCGACGGCATTGCCCGCATCTACGGCCTCGACAAGGCGGCGGCAGGCGAGCTGATCGAGTTTCCGCACGGCATCTACGGCATCGTGCTGAACCTCGAGGAGGACAACGTCGGCTCCGCGATCCTGGGCGAGCAGCAGGAGATCAAGGAGGGCGACGAGGTCCGGCGGACGGGCCGTATCGCCGAGGTCCCGGTCGGCGAGGCGCTTCTCGGGCGGGTGGTGAACGCCCTCGGGCAGCCGAGCGACGGAAAGGGGCCGATCAAGACCACGGCCACCCGTCGCATCGAGCTGAAGGCCCCGGGCATCGTCGTGCGCCAGCCGGTGAAGGAGCCGCTGCAGACCGGGATCAAGGCCATCGACGCGATGATCCCGATTGGCCGCGGGCAGCGCGAGCTGATCATCGGCGACCGGCAGACGGGCAAGACGGCCATCGCGCTCGATGCGATCATCAACCAGCGCGGCGGCGACGTGCAGTGCATCTACGTGGCCATCGGGCAGAAGCGCTCGACGGTCGCGCAGGTGGTGGACAAGCTCACGCGCGAGGGTGCCATGGACTACACCACGGTCGTGGTGGCGTCCGCGTCCGACCCCGCGCCCCTGCAGTTCATCGCCCCTTACTCCGGCTGCAGCATGGGGGAGTTCTTCCGTGACAGCGGCCGTCACGCGCTGGTCATCTACGACGATCTCTCCAAGCAGGCGACGGCCTACCGGCAGCTCTCGCTGCTCCTTCGCCGCCCGCCCGGCCGCGAGGCCTACCCGGGGGACGTCTTCTATCTCCACTCGCGCCTTCTCGAGCGCGCCGCCAAGATGAGCGACAACAAGGGCGGAGGCTCCCTGACCGCGCTGCCGATCATCGAGACTCAGGCCGGCGACGTCTCGGCGTACATCCCGACCAACGTGATCTCGATCACCGACGGGCAGATCTTCCTCGAGTCGGACCTTTTCTATTCGGGGGTCCGACCGGCTGTGAACGTTGGCATCTCGGTGTCGCGCGTGGGCGGCAACGCCCAGATCAAGGCCATGAAGAAGGTCGCCGGACCGCTCCGTCTCGAGCTGGCGCAGTACCGCGAGATGGCGGCCTTCGCGCAGTTCGGATCCGACCTGGACGCGGCGACCAAGCGCCAGCTCGACCGCGGCCAGCGCCTGGTCGAGGTGATGAAGCAGGGGCAGTTCGTTCCCCTGGCCGTCGAGAAGCAGATCGTCGTCATCTACGCGGCCACCAGCGGCCACCTGGACAGCCTGCCGGTCGAGGCCCTCCAGCGCTACGAGCACGAGCTGCACGCCTTCCTCGAGGCGAAGCACGCGGCCGCGCTCACCCTGCTCCGTCAGAAGAAGGAATTGACCGACGAGGTGAAGACGAAACTCGACGCCGCGCTCACCGACTTCGGGAAGCTCTTCAAGGCCTAGCGCCGCCGGATGCCCAGCCTCAAGGCCCTGCGCAAGCGGATCGCCACGGTCCGCTCCACCCAGCAGATCACCAAGGCGATGAAGATGGTCGCCGCGGCCAAGCTGCGGCGGGCCGAGGAAGCGGCGAAGCTCGCCCGCCCGTACGCGACCAAGCTCGCCGAGATGTTCACGGCGGTGGCCGCCGGCATCGAGCCGGAGGCGCATCCCCTGCTCGCGCGGCGCCCGGAGAACCGCGTCGACCTGCTCGTCCTGACCAGTGACCGGGGGCTCTGCGGAGGATACAACGCCAACCTGCTCCGCTTCGCGGAGGGGTTCCGGCGCGAGCGCGCTGCGGCGGCCGAGGCGGCCGTCGTCGTCGTCGGGCGGAAGGGGCTCGAGTACTACCGGCGGCGCTCCGCGCGCGTGGCGGCCCACCGGCTGGGCATCCTCACCACGTCGCCCACGACCATGGCGGCGGAGCTGGCCGAGGAAGTCACCCGCCGCTTCGTCGCCGAGGAGGCGGACGCGGTCTACCTCGTCTATACCCGCTTCCGGTCGGCGATCTCGCAGACGCCGACCGCCGTACCGCTCCTGCCCGTGGCCCCGCCGTCTACGGACGCCCCGGCCGCCGACTACATCTTCGAGCCCGCGCGGGCCGAGCTGCTGGGGCGGCTCCTGCCGCGCTACGTCGAGGCGCTCATCACCCAGGCGCTCCTCGAGGCGATCGCCAGCGAGCACGGCGCGCGCATGACGGCCATGGACAACGCGACCACGAACGCCTCGGACATGATCGCCAGCCTCACCCTCTCGATGAACCGCGCCCGTCAGGCGACCATCACCAAGGAGCTGATGGAGATCGTCTCGGGCGCCGAAGCGCTGAAAGGATAGCTTCCCGCATGCCCAGCACCGGACGCATCACGCAGGTGATCGGTCCCGCGGTCGACGTCGAGTTCCCGGACGGGAACCTGCCGTCGATCTTCAACGCCCTCGAGATCACCAACCCCGCGATCGACGACCGGCCGTGGAACCTGATCGTCGAGGTGGCCCAGCATCTCGGCGAGAAGACCGTGCGCACGATCGCCATGGACTCCACCGACGGCCTGACACGCGGGCAGGAGGTGCGGGACACGGGCAACGTCATCTCGATCCCGGTCGGCGAGGCCACCCTGGGCCGCATCATGAACGTGGTGGGGCTGCCGGTGGACGAGCGGGGGCCGATCACGGCCAGCAAGCGCTACCCGATCCACCGCGAGACCCCCGCGTTCACCGACCAGGAGACGCAGGTCCAGGCGTTCGAGACCGGCATCAAGGTGGTCGATTTGCTGGCGCCCTACCAGCGCGGCGGGAAGATCGGGCTCTTCGGCGGCGCCGGCGTGGGCAAGACGGTCATCATCATGGAGCTGATCAACAACGTTGCCAAGCAGCACGGCGGGGTGTCCGTGTTCGGGGGGGTGGGCGAGCGGACGCGCGAGGGCAACGACCTCTACATCGAGATGCAGGAATCCAAGCTCTCCGACGGCAACCCGGTCATCTCGCGTGCCGCGCTGGTCTACGGCCAGATGAACGAGCCGCCGGGCGCCCGGGCCCGGGTCGGGCTCTCGGCCCTCACCGCGGCCGAGTACTTCCGCGACGAGGAAGGCAAGGACGTCCTCCTCTTCATCGACAACATCTTCCGCTTCGTGCAGGCCAACTCCGAGGTCTCCGCCCTCCTCGGCCGCATGCCCTCGGCCGTCGGCTACCAGCCCACCCTGGGCACCGACATCGGCGAGCTCCAGGAGCGCATCACGACCACCAAGAAGGGCTCGATCACCTCGGTGCAGGCCATCTACGTGCCCGCGGACGACCTGACCGACCCGGCCCCGGCGACGACCTTCGCGCACCTGGACGCCACCACCGTGCTCTCGCGGCAGATCGCGGAGCTCGGCATCTACCCCGCGGTCGACCCGCTCGACTCCACGTCGCGCATCCTGAGTCCCGCCGTGGTCGGCGAGGAGCACTATCGCGTGGCGCGGCAGGTGCAGGCCATCCTCCAGCGCTACAAGGATCTCCAGGACATCATCGCCATCCTGGGCATGGACGAGCTCTCCGAGGACGATCGCCTCGCGGTCTCCCGGGCGCGGAAGATCCAGAAGTTCCTCTCCCAGCCCTTTCACGTCGCGGAGCAGTTCACGGGGTACAAGGGCGTCTACGTGCCGCTCGCCGAGACCATCCGCGGCTTCCGCGAGATCGTCGAGGGCAAGCACGACGACCTCCCCGAGCAGGCCTTCTACATGGTGGGCACGATCGACGACGCCACCGAGAAGGCCCGGAAAATGGCGGCCTGATGGCGGATCGCTTCCGGTTGCGCGTCTACACGCCCGAGCGCGAGCTCGTGGACACCGACGTGCGCGAGGTGACCGCCGAGGGCGCGTGGGGGCAGATCGGCGTGCTCCCCGACCACGCGGCGCTGGTGACGGCGCTGGAGCCCGGCGAGCTCGCCTATCGCAGCGACGGCGCTGCCGTGCGGCTCGACCTGGGCGGCGGCTTCGCCGAGGTGCGCGACAACGTCATGACCGTGCTCGCCGACTCGGGCGAGCCAGCAAGCTAGCAGTTCGACGCCGAACGTGGGAAAGCTCGAGGGCAAGACCGCGCTCGTGACCGGCGGCGGGCGCGGCATCGGACGCGGCATCGCGATCGAGTTCGCCCGCGAGGGCGCCGACGTGGCGATCAACTACCGCCGCGATCGCGAGGCCGCGGAGGCCACCGCGGCCGAGGTCCGCGGGCTCGGCCGGCGCGCCGTCGCGCTCCAGGCCGACGTCGCCGAGCGCGAAGCGGTCGACGCCATGGTCGCCCAGGCGGTCGAGTTCCTGGGCCGGCTGGACATCGCGGTCGCGAACTCCGGGGTGGCCGCCCGGGTCGCCAGCGTCGCCAAGACCGATCCGGGTGAGTGGCGGCGCGTCATCGGCACCGACCTCGAGGGCGCCTTCTGGACGGCGCGAGCGGCCATCCCGCACGTGGTGGCGCAGAAGGGTGTGTTCCTCTTCATCTCGTCGATCGGCGCGGACTCGGCCGCGCCCGGCGGGGCCCCCTACCACGTGGCCAAGGCCGGCGTGAACGCCCTCGCCAAGGTGCTCGCCAAGGAGGTCGCCGGGCACGGGGTGCGGGTGAACGTCATCGCCCCCGGCCTGGTGCGCTCCGAGATGGGGGAGCGCCTGCTCCGCTTCCACGGGGACGTCGTCCTGCAGTCGATTCCCCTCGGCCGCGCTGGGGAGCCGGCCGACATCGGCCGGGCGGCCGTCTTCCTCGCCTCCGAGGACGCCGCCTGGATCACGGGCAAGGTTCTCCGCGTCGACGGCGGCGCCTGGATGTAGCCCTAGGACGCCGGACCCTCGAGTCGCGCCAGCTCGGCCCGCAGCCTGATCTCCTCGTTCCGCATCTCGAGCCAGCGGTCGGCCACGGCCCAGTCCGGAAGAAGCGTGGAGCTGGCATAGCTCTCCAGGCGGGCACGCTGCCGGGCGCGGATCTGGGCGTAGAACGCCTCGATCTCCGCGAGCCGGCGCTTGATCAGACGCTCCTGGCGGAGCCGGTCCGGTCCGGTGCCCGGGGGCTCGGCGACCGGTGCTCCGGGCGCCTGGGAGACGTAGCCGACCCCCCCGTGGACGGGCATCGCATGGGCGGGGACATGCGCCGGAACGTTCGAGTAGTGGATGCGGCCGGCCGCGTCGGTCCAGCGCCACATCTCGGCGCTGGCGAGACCCGGAAGCGCGAGGATGAGAACCAATGCAAACCTGGCCATTTGCGTCTCCCCTCCGTGTGGACGGACGTGCGTCTCGCCTACCGCGGGCTCTCCACGCTGTCCATAGGGGTGACCCCATTGACTGGTCGCGTCACGTTAGATACTGAACGTTCAGTATGTCACGCGGCCGTAAACCCCGGGCCGAGAGGCCCGAGCCGTCCCGGAAGCACCTCATGGCGGCGGCAATCGATTGCTTCGCCCGCCTCGGCTACCAGGGCACCTCGATCGATCGCATCGCGCGCGACGCCGGTGTCACCAAGGGCGCCGTCTACTACCATTTCCGCGACAAGGAAGAGCTTCTCTTCGAGGCCGTGAAGGATCGGATCGGCGGCTTCGAGCAGCACGTCGTCGACAAGGTCACCCCCACCCAGGACGCGCTCACGCGGCTGCGCGAGGTGGTGGATGCCTGCTTCTTCCACGCCACCGTCTCCAACCACCGCCGCTTCATCATCACGCTCATGATCGAGGCCCTGGACACGAATCCCCGCCTTTCCGGGGAGTTCCGGGACATCCTCCGCCGCATGCGGGCCTTCGTCACCACGGTCATCCGGCGCGGCCAGCAGCGGGGGACGCTGCGGCCGGACGTGGCGGCCGAGGCAGCCGCGGCGGCGATCATGGGCGGCATCATCGGCGCCGAGGTTCAGCACTACCAGGACCCGGAGGAAATCGACCTCCGCCGGGTTCTCGACACGCTCCTCGAGCAGTTCACCGCGTGGCTCGCCACCGGAGGCTCGGGCAAGGGCGTCGCAGTGTCGGGAGGCAAAGGGGCATGGTGAACTTCAAACCGACGGACGAGCAGGAGCTCATCCGCGAGACCATGGCGGGCTTCGCGCGCGAGGTGCTTCGCCCCGCGGCGCGCGAGGCCGACGAGAAGAACGAGGTCCCGGAAGCCGTGGTCCAGCGCGGCTGGGAGCTCGGGCTCGTGCAGAGCTCCATCCCCGAGGCGGTGGGCGGCTACGGGGATGCCCGTTCGGCGGTGACCGGTGCCCTCCTCCTCGAGGAGCTAGCGTACGGCGACCTGGCGCTCGCGACGCACCTGCTGGCGCCGCGGCTGGTCACCGTCCCGCTTCTCGTGGCGGGGACCGAGGAACAGCGCCAGCGCTGGCTACCACGCTTCGCGGGACCCGAATTCACGCCCGGAACGGCCGCCGTCGTCGAGCCGCGCTGGGACTTCGACGCGACGTCGTTCGCCACCCGGGCCGAGCGGAAGGGCGGCGACTACGTCCTCACCGGTCAGAAGTGCCTGGTGCCGCTCGCGGCGCGCGCCGAGGTGATCCTGGTCTATGCCTCCGCGGCGGACGGGCTCGCGGCGTTCGTCGTCGAACGCGGCGCGCCGGGCCTCACGGTGGGAGAGCGCGAGAAGAGCATGGGCATCAAGGCGCTCGACACGCATCCGGTGACACTCGAGGGCGTCCGCGTGCCGGCGACGGCGCGGCTCGGGGGCGAGGGGGCGAACCTCCAGCCGCTCATCGACGCGGGACGCATCGCGGCGGCCGCGCTCGCGATCGGCGTGGCGCGCGCCTCCTTCGACTACTCCCGCGACTACGCCAAGGAGCGCCGCGCCTTCGGCGTGGCGATCGCGCAGAAGCAGGCGATCGCCTTCAAGCTCGCCGACATGGCGATCGAGATCGACTCCATGCGGCTCCTCACCTGGGAGGCGGCCTGGAAGCTCGACTCCGGTCAGCCCGCCACGCGCGAGGCGGTCCTGGTGAAGCAGTACGCCAGCCAGTCGGCGCTCGCGGTCGCCGACAACGCGCTCCAGGTCCTCGGTGGCCACGGCTACATCCGCGAGCATCCGGTCGAGCTCTGGCTCCGGAACGCGCGCGGATTCGCGACCTTCGATGGCCTCGCCATCGTGTAAGGGGGAAGTGCCATGATCGACTTCGAGCTGTCCGAAGGCATCCAGACCCAGCGTCAGATGGTCCACGCCGTCGCCGAGCAGGCGATGCGCCCGATCGCGCGCGAGTACGACGAGCGCGAGCACGAGAAGCCGTGGGACTTCCTGAACATGATGTGGCAGGTCTCGAGCGGCAACCCGGTCAGCGGGGGCGGCGAGAAGAAGCCCAAGGCGGAGCGCGCCGAGCGGAACCTCTCGATGTGCGTGGCGATCGAGGAGCTCTCCTGGGGCGACGCGGGGCTCTACCTCTCGATCCCGAACACGGGCCTGGGCGGGGCGGCGGTGGCCGCCGCAGGGACCCCGGAGCAGAAGGAGCGCTTCCTCGCCCGCTTCAGCGGGGGTAAGCCCAAGTGGGCGGCGATGGCGATCACGGAGCCGGGCTGCGGCTCCGACAGCTCGGCCATCCAGACCACGGCGCAGCGGGACGGGGACCACTGGGTCCTGAACGGCACGAAGATCTTCTGCACCAGCGGCCTCATGGCCGCCGAGAAATCGGAAGGCTTCGTGGTCGTGTGGGCCACCCTCGATCGCTCGGCCGGCCGGGCCGGCATCAAGGCCTTCGTGGTCGAGGCCGGCACGCCCGGCATGTACGTGACCAAGGTCGAGAACAAGCTCGGCATCCGGGCGTCCGACACCGCGACGCTGGTCTTCGAGGACTGCCGGGTGCCCCTCGGCAACATCCTCGGGAGCGCCGACATCCCCAAGACGAGCGAGGGCTTCAAGGGCGTCATGGCGACCTTCGACGCGACGCGCCCGATCGTGGCCGCGAGCGCCATCGGCGTCGGCCGTGCCGCGCTCGATTACGTCAAGGACACGCTCGAGGAGAAAGGCATCGAGATCCGCTACGGCCTCTCGCCCCACAAGCTGACCGTGCTCGAGCGCGACGTGATGGAGATGGAGGCCCAGCTCGAGGCCGCCCGGCTCCTCACCTGGCGCGCCGCCTGGATGATGGACAACGGCATGCGGAACAACCTCGAGGCCTCGATGGCCAAGGCGAAGGCCGGCCTGGTGGTGACCCACATCACGCAGAAGGCGGTGGAGATCCTGGGTCCCCTCGGGTACTCGCGCCAGCTGCTCCTCGAGAAGTGGATGCGGGACGCCAAGATCAACGACATCTTCGAGGGCACGCAGCAGATCAACCAGATGATCGTCGCGCGGCGCATCCTCGGCTACTCGTCGAAGGAACTCTCCTAGGGACGTGCTCGAGCTCTCCGGGCTGCTCGCGCGGGTTCCCGACTTCCAGGAGTTCATGACCCTGGAGGAGCTCGGCGCGAGCTCCCGGACGCTGGTCGCCGAGTATCCGGGCCTGGCCCACCTGGCGACGGTGGGCGCCTCGGCCGAGGGCCGGCCGATCGAGCTGCTCACCATCGGTCACGGGGCGAAGCGGGCCCTCCTGGTCGGGGTGCCCCACCCAAACGAGCCGATCGGCACCCTCACCATCGAGTTCCTCTGCCGCCTCCTGTGCGAGGACGCGGACCTCCGGGCCCGCCTCGACGCCACCGTCTACGCCATCAAGGTCGCCGACCCGGACGGCTTCGTGCTGAACCAGGGCTGGTTCAAGGGCGGTTTCTCGCCGCTCCGCTACGCGCTCGACTACTACCGTCCGCCCCACCGCGAGCAGGTCGAGTGGAGCTTCCCGGTGGACTACAAGACCCTCCGCTTCACGACCCCGTCGCCTGAGACCGCAACCGTCATGCGGGTGATGGAGCGGGTGCGCCCGAGCTTCTTCTACTCCCTCCACAACGCGGGATTCTGCGGGGTCTACTTCTACGTCTCGCACGAGCGGCCGGCGCTGTTCGACGCCCTGCACCGCCTGGTGGCGAGCCAGGGGCTACCGCTCCACCGGGGCGAGCCCGAGGTCCCCTACCTGCGCACCCTCGCCCCGGCCATCCACGCGCTCTTCGGGATCGACGAGACCTACGAGTACCTGGCGCGCACGCTGGGCGAGGATCCGGCCCCCTTGATCGCGGCGGGCACCAGCTCCGACGACTGGCTCCGGCGGCTGAGCGACGCCTTCTCGCTCGTGTGCGAGCTCCCGTACTACACCTCGCCGACGCTCGAGGACGCGAGCCCCGCGGGCATCACCCGCCGCGAGGCGGTCCTCGCGGGCGTGGCCCGCGCCGAGGCGCTGCACGCCGAATGCAGCCGCGCGTTCGGCGCACTCGGCGCCCCTGTGCCCGAGCACCGCCTCACCCGCTCGGTCGCGGACTACCTGCAGAAGACCCCGAAACGCCTGGCCGCGGAGCGGGCGCATGCGGCGGGACCCGACCACGCCCGCGAGGCGACCCGCGCCGAGGCCCTGGATGCCACGACCTGTCGGGCCTTCTACCACCTCCTCTACCTGGGCGAGGTGTTCCGCCTGGCGGGGATGGTGGGGGAGCGGCGCCTCGCCGACGACTTGCGCACCCGGCTCGCCACGCTGATCGGCGGGGTCGAGCGCGAGAGCGCGCTGCGCGTCCTTCCCCTGCCGCCGCTGGTCCGCGTCCAGGCGGGCGCCGGGCTGCTCGCCCTGGCGGCCGCCTAGCGGCGGGTCGCCTGCCAGGCCTGCTCGAGCTGCGTCCGGGTGAAGAGCGCCGCGAAGTCCGCGCCTGCCTCGCCGAGGGCCTGCTCCACCCGCGCGCGTCCGCCGTTCTCCTCCCGGTCGACCAGCACCACGGCGCGGAGCACGCGAAGACCCTCTTCGCGGCACTTCCGGACGGCCTCGATGACCGATCCGCCGCTCGTGATCACGTCCTCGACGACGACCACGGCGTCGCCCGGCTTGGCCGAGCCCTCGAGCCAGCGGGTCGCGCCGTGCTCCTTCGCAGCCTTGCGCACCGAGAACCAGCAGAGGGGGCGAGGCGACCGGGCGCTGTGGTAGGCGACCGCCGCCGCGATCGGGTCGGCGCCCATGGTCGGCCCGCCGACCGCGACCGCCCCGGTCGGAACCTGCGCGAAGACCAGCGCGCCGATGAGCGGCATGGCCGCGGGATTGGTGGTCGTGAGCGAGCACTCGATGTAGTAGTCGCTCATCCGCCCCGAGGCGAGGCGGAACTGCCGGCCGGGCTCGCGGAAGTACGACAGCCGGACGAGGAGGCGGAGGAGCTCCTGCTCGTCGGCCGTCACGACGCGGATCGGGCGCGGCCGAGCGCCCGCAGCAGGATGATCGCGATCGGGAGGTCGACGAGCGCGATGGTGAGCAGCGGGAAGGCGTGCGCCCACTGCACGAAGAGGAGCAGCCCCGTACCCGACGACGCCAGCTTCGAGACCACGACGGGGTAGACGAGCGGACGCCGGGTCCGCACGTCGGCCGCCGCCAGCCACGAGCACGCGGTGATGGTCGCCATGTTGGCGACCGCGAGTGCCAGCCAGAAGTCGGACGCGACCGGGACACGACTCGGGGAGAGGGTGGGCAGGCCGAGCAGCGAGCCCACCCGGTCGAGGTCCTGCACCGTATCGTCCGGGCGGAGGAGGAAGGCGAGCGTCCCCATCGCGAACAGCACGGCGAACAGCCGGAGCCAGCGCGCGAGCGTCCGCTCCGCTGCGCTGAGCGGTGCAGCGTCGATCGAGGGGACGGCGACTGCCATCCTAGACCTGGGCGTCCACGAGGAGTTTGAGCGTTCCGGGCGTGGCGGCGCGGGCGAAGGCCGCGACCGCGTCGCCGAGCGGATACACCGCGTCGACGAGCGGCGCAACCGATACGCGGCGGGCGGCAAGCGCCGCGAGCGCGGGCGCGAACCGCCCGCAGCGCGAGCCGACCACGGTCACCTCGTTGATCACCGCCGGCGCCAGGTCGAGGCGGTGCTCGGCCGCCGCCGTGGGCTTGAAGCCGAGGGTCCCCCCCGGCCCTACCCGGGAAACCGCACGCGCGCGAACCGC
>JACXTT010011685.1_pt1 | contig 11734 bp, 11 predicted proteins | sample 9270951 | NCBI WGS metagenome assembly JACXTT01 (sample SAMN15532306, study PRJNA645909) | rock metagenome | isolation source: weathered quartz diorite | place: Puerto Rico | collected 2017-06-21 | reverse complement strand
CGCCCGTGCGCGCTCGTCGAGGTCGCCGAGCAGGCCGTCGACCTCGGAGGCCGGGGGGCCGGCCGGCAATCCGATCAGGTCGGCGACCACCGTGGTCGGGCGCAGCAGGTCCGGCGTACCCCAGATGAGGGCGAGCGAGCTGAGCCGCTCGATCGCTTCGGCGACGGAGGTCGGCGCTGCGGCGAGGACCGCCGCGATCTCGGCCGTCGAGGCGGGTCCGGTCTGGACGACGGCCAGCAGCGTCTCGAGCTCGAGGCGGGCGAGCAGGTCGAGCGCACGCACCACCGAGACCCTGACCACGGCTCGCGACGCAAGCTGGGCCGAGTCCATCGGCGCCGGCACACCAAGGTCGGGGCGCTGTTCGAGCAGCGCGGCCATCCGCTCGTCGGGCCAGTTCCGGAACTGGTCGGCGAGGGTGCGTGGCGGATCGGAGGTGGGCATCCGGCCAATTCTACGGACCGGGCGGCAACAGGCAGCAGCGCGAAGCCGAAGGCATCCCCGCCGGAGACCTAAAGGACTGTCGCGAAGGGGGCGAACTCCCTAGGGTCGAAGGATCGTGATCCCGAGGGCGACGGCCCTCGCTCTCGGAGAGGAACCCGGATGACCGACTCGATCGACCTGCTGGCCGACGACTTCTACGCCGCCCACCTGCGCGCCAACCCGACGGAGGCGCACCTGCTCGGCGACTACCGGCATGCGGGCGAGTTCGAAGTCTGCACCCGTGCCGAGGAGGACCGGCAGGTGGAGGAGCTGCGCGGGTTCATCGCGCGGGCCGAGGCGCTCGACGACGACGCGCTCGACGAGCAGAAGCGGATCACCCGCTCGGTGCTGGTCAACGAGGCGACGACCCGGGTGGGAATGATCGAGGGCCGTTTCCGCGAGTTCGCCGCCGACCCGATCTTCGGCGACCAGGTCTCGCTCCCACTGGTCGTCGGGATGCTGGCCGTGCCGACCGCCGAGGTCGCCGACGCGATGGTCGAGAAGTACCGCGCGATCGGACGCTGGTACGTCGACCTGGCGCAACGTCAGCACGAGGGCGCCGGGCACGGTCGGGTCTCGCCGCAGTTCGCCGTGTCCGCCACGATCGCCCAGCTCGAGGCTGCCCTCGAGGTGCCGGCGTCCGAGGATCCGTTGCTGGAGCTCGGCGGGCTGCCGGCAGAGGTCGACGCGGACACCTGGCGCGCCGCGATGGTCGAGGCGATCGAGACCTCGATCCGGCCCGGGATGGCTGCGTACCGCGATGCGCTGGTCGAGGCCGCAGTGCCGAACGCGCGGCCCGATGACCGCGCCGGTCTGTGCTGGCTGCCGGACGGTGCCGAGGACTACGACCGCACGCTGCGCTACTACACGACCACGCAGAAGACGGCCCAGGAGATCCACGACCTCGGTCTCGACCAGATCGCGCGGCTCGCCGAGGAGTACCGCGCGCTCGGACCCGAGGTCGTCGGCACCGACGACCTGCAGGAGATCTTCGCGGCGCTGCGCTCCGACCCGAAGCTGCACTTCGAGAACGGCGAGCAGCTCGTCGAGGCCTCCGAGGTTGCCATGCAGCGGGCCTGGGACGCGATGGGCGACTGGTTCGCGGTGCTGCCCCAGGCAAAGTGCGCGGTCCAGTCGACGACGACCGGCGCCAAGGCGTTCTACTTCCCGCCCGCGACAGACGGATCGCGCGGCGGCACCTTCTTCATCAACGTCGAGGACCCGGAGGCGTGGGGCACTTTCGAGCTCGAGTCGATGGCGTTCCACGAAGGGATCCCGGGACACCACCTGCAGCTGGCGATCGCGAGCGAGCTCACCGGCGTACCGGAGTTCCGCAAGCACCTGCACAACTCCGCGTACGCCGAAGGTTGGGGCCTGTACACCGAGCGGCTCGCCGACGAGATGGAGCTCTACTCCGGAGCCCTGGACCGGATGGGCATCTTCTCGGCGGACTCGTTGCGGGCCTGCCGGCTGGTGGTCGACACGGGCCTGCACGCGCTCGGGTGGTCGCGGCAGCAGGCGATCGACTTCATGGTGGAGAACTCGCCGATGACCGAGGCCATCTGCCGTCCCGAGGTCGACCGCTACATCCTCACGCCGGGCCAGGCGACGTCCTACATGATCGGGAGGCTCGAGATCCTGCGGATGCGCGCTGAGGCTCGCGAGCGGCAGGGATCTGCGTTCGACATCAAGAGGTTCCACAGTGCGGTGCTCGACAACGGCTCGCTGCCGCTCGGGGTGCTGGACGACGTCGTTCGGGCCCGGCTGCCGGCCTGATCGCCGATGGCCGACTTCGACCGCGACGCCTGGGAGCGTCGCTGGGAGCAGGTGCTGCGCGACCATCCCGACCTGGTGGCGAGCCGCCCTCCGAACGCGTACGTGACGGGCGAGTTCGCGGAGCTGCCCGCAGGCCGTGCCCTGGACGCCGGCTGCGGTCACGGAGCCGAGGCGATGTGGCTGGCCAGCGTTGGCTGGCAGGTCACCGCGGTCGACTTCTCGCCAGCAGCACTGGCCCACGCCCGTACGACGGCAGCGTCGCTCGGCGCGGACGTCGCCGACCGGATCGACTGGGTCGAGGGCGACCTCGGCACCTGGATCCCGGAGGCGCGCGCGTTCGACCTGGTCAGCTGCCTGTACGTCCACGTCGCCGGGTCGGTGGGCGATTTCGTGCAGCGCCTCGCCTCGGGAGTCGCGCTGGGTGGCACCTTGTTCCTGGTCGGACATCGTCCGGTCGATCCCGAGACCGGTGCGCCGACGGCCGCCGCCGGCCAGGTGCAGGTCTCGGTCGACGAGGCCGTCGAGGTCCTGAGCCGCGACGAGTGGGAGATCCTCGTCGCCGAGGACAGGCCGCGGTCGCAGGCCGGGTCGGGGGTGGACGCCGTGATCCGCGCCGTCCGCCGCGCGTGACGAAATCCCGGCGAGTCCCTGTCGGTCGAGCCACGTACGCTCACGGTGTGCAGCCGCTGGTGATCGGGTTCGACCTCGACATGACCCTGATCGACACCGTGCCCGGCTTCATCGCGACCCTCGACGCGCTTGGTGCCGAGCTGGGCGTAGCGTTCCCGTCCGCGGAGATGAGCGACAAGCTCGGTCCGCCCCTGGACCAGATCCTCGCGCCGCACCTGGCCGAGGAGGCGATCGGCCCGGCCGGGGATCGCTTCCGTGCGCTGTACCCGACCCATGCCGTGCCGCCCACGCCTGCCCTGCCGGGCGTTCGTGAGGCGCTGGCTGCAGTGCGCGCCGAGCACGGAAGGGTCGTGCTCGTCACGGGCAAGTACGCGCCGAATGCGCGCCTGCACGTCGACCACCTCGGCCTCGACGTCGACGAGATCGTCGGCTGGGTCTGGGGTGAGGCGAAGGGCGCTGCGCTGCGCGAGCACGGCGCCCTGCTCTACGTCGGCGACCACGTCCACGACGTCGAGGGGGCCAGAGCTGCGGGCATCCTGAGCGTCTCGGTGCTCACCGGGGGTTGCACCCGCGAGGAGCTCGAAGCTGCCGGCACCGACGTCATCCTCGACGACCTGACCGCCTTCCCGGTGTGGCTCGCCGGCTACCTGCTCACGACGCGGCTGGCCGCACTGGAGGCCGACCTGCGCCGCCACGACTCCCTGATGGTCGCGTTCAGCGGTGGAGCCGACTCGGCGTTCTTGCTCGCTGCTGCCGTGCGCGCATTGGGTCCCGACAAGGTGGCTGCGGCCACGGCCTACTCGCCGTCACTGCCCTTGTCCGAGCGCCAGCCAGCGCTCGACTTCGCGACCGCGCTCGGCGTCGAGGTGCTGACGCCGAGGACCGATGAGCTCGCCCGCCCGGGCTACGTCGCGAACGCCGGAGATCGGTGCGCGTTCTGCAAGTCCGAACTGCTCGACGTACTGGCTCCGCTGGCGGTCGAGCACGGCTACGCGGCGGTCGCGACCGGGACCAATGCCGATGATGCGCGCACGGGATTCCGGCCCGGCATCGCGGCGGCAGCCGAGCGTGGCGCGATCACCCCGCTGCTCGAGGCAGGCCTGACCAAGGCGCAGGTGCGCGCTGCTTCACGGACCTGGGACCTGCCGACCTGGGACAAGCCGGCGGCGGCCTGCCTCAGCTCGCGGATCGCCTTCGGCGTCGAGGTCACCGAGGAACGCCTCGCCCGCGTGGAGCGTGCGGAGGCCGCTGCCAGGGCCGCGCTCGCGCAGCTGGGGCTCAGCGCGCGTGACCTGCGGGTCCGCGATCTGGGTGATCGAGCGCGGCTGGAGGTCGATCGCGACCTGCTCGACGACCTCGACGAGACGGTCGCCGAGGCCATCGTGCAGGCGGGTTTCGCCTCCGTCGAGGTGGATCCGCTGGGTTTCCGCTCGGGCTCGATGAACGAGCTGCTCCCGGACCCCGAGCGCTATCGCTGATCAACCGACTCGCCCCCGGGTCGGGGGCTGCCCTACGCTGTGCGTTCGCATTCATCTGGAGAGAAAGGCCGAGCTGGTGCCCACCGGAAAGGTCAAGTGGTACGACGCGGAGAAGGGCTTCGGCTTCCTCTCGCGCGAGGACGGCGAGGACGTCTACGTCCGTTCCTCATCGCTGCCCGAGGGCATCACCACGCTCAAGGCCGGGACTCGGGTCGAGTTCGGCATCCTGTCCGGCCGCAAGGGCGAGCAGGCCCACCAGGTGAAGGTGCTCGATGCTCCGGCGTCGGTCTCGGCTGCCCAGCGGCACGCGCAGCGGCGCAAGCCGGAAGACATGGCCGTGATCGTCGAGGACCTGATCAAGCTCCTCGAAGGCGTCGAGGAGGCCTACCGGCACGGCCGGCACCCGGACGGCAAGACCGCCGCACCGACGGCGAAGCTGCTGCGGGCGCTCGCAGACGAGCTCGAGCTGTAGCTAGCTCTCGGCCATCGCGTCGGTCGTCACCGGCACCCCCGGGCGCACCCGGCGTACCAGCACGAAGAGCGTCCAGCCAACGATCACCGAGGCCAGGACGATCAGGCCGACCCTCGGGTGCGTGAACGGGAGCGCGATCCCGGCGAACCCGCCGATCACCCAGGCCAGCTGCAGCAGGGTTTCCGAGCGCGCGAAGGCTGAGGTCCGGTGGGTCTCGGGGACGTCGCGCTGGACGGTCGCGTCCAGGGCGAGCTTGCCGATCGACGCGGCGATACCGACGGCCAGGCCGAAGGCGACTGCAGCAACGAGGCTGTAGAAGATCGAGACCAGCACCGCCGCGGTCGCATCCACGACCAGGGCGATCACCACCACGATGCCGGGGTTGGTCCGACGCAGCACCGAGGCCAGCCCGATGCCCACGGTGTTGCCGAGCCCGGCTGCCCCGATGACCAGCCCCATCAGGATCGTGGTGCGGTGCTCCCAGCCGCTGAACGGGTGCTGGCGCAGGACGAAGGCCATGTAGATCGTCAGGAAGCCCGAGAGCGTGCGCAGCCCGACGTTGCACCGCAGTGCGAAGACGACGGCGGGAGGCACCCGGAACTTCGTACGCCGCCCGATGATGCCGATGTCCTCCTCGCCGGCGGTGGCGTCCGAGGCGGCCGGCAACAGGATCGCCAGCACGGTCGCGCCGACGAAGACGACGAAGCCGTAGCGCAGCACCCACTGCGATCCGAACGACGAGGCGATCCCGGCGAGTGGTGCCGAGACCGCGGCTCCGACGACTCCCGCCAGCGAGATCCGGCTGTTCGCCTTCACCAGGGTGAGGTCGGCCGGCATCAACCGCGGGACGGTCGCCGCGCGGGTGACGCCGTACGCTTTCGACGCGACCAGACAGCCGAGGGCGTAGGGGTACATCGTCACCGAGCCCGCGGCGATCGCATCGGCCATCATCAGGCAGAAGAAGGCGCGCAGTGCCATCGTGGCGCCGATGGCCCAGCGCCGTCCGTGGCTGAACCGGTCCAGGAACGGACCGAGGAGCGGCGCCACGACGGCGAACGGCAACATCGTCAGTCCGAGGAACAGGGCCACCGAGCCGCGGGCCTGGCCCGGATTGGCGAAGAACAGGGTGCCGGCGAGCGAGATCGCGACCGCGGCGTCCCCGGCGGCGTTGATCGCGTGCAGCTCGATGAGACGGGAAAGGCCGGTGTCCCCGGCGCCCTCGGCCCGGGCTGCTCGACGCGCGAAGCGGAACAAGCGGGACGCGCCTCGTCCGGTGGCCCGTCCGGCCGCGAGCACGCCCCTGGTGCCGGCCGCGACGCCACGACCGGTCGCGTCCGCGAACCGGTCCCCGCGTCGCGGGTCGCTGACGTCCGGCTCCGGTTCCATGCCCCCATCCTGCCAAGAGTTCGGACATATCGCGGGCCGGGGCGACATCGCGACGCTGCATGGGGGAGAATCCCGGGGTGATGACGACCGATGACGTTGCCGTGGCCGCCGTGGATGCTGCGCGCGCTGCGCTGCTCGAGCAGGTCGGTGAGGATGTCGTCGGGGATCACCTCGAGGCCGTTGCCGAGGATGAAGGCGTCGTCACCCACTACTTCGCCTGCACCCAGGCCGGATACCCGGGCTGGCGCTGGGCGGTCACGATCGCGCACGCGAGCGGTCAGGACGGCGTCACGATCGACGAGGTCGTGCTGCTGCCCGGTCAGGGCTCGATCCTGGCTCCGGCCTGGGTCCCGTGGCGCGAGCGGATCCAGCCGGGCGATCTCTCGCCCGGCGACCTGCTGCCCGTGGACGAGGACGACCCGCGCCTGGTGCCGACCTACCTGACCGGCGACCCGGGCGACGACGCAACGCTGGACTCCGCCGAACGGCAGCAGATCAAGATCGTCGCCGACGAGCTCGGCCTCGGACGCGCCCGGGTCCTCTCGATCGAGGGCCGGCAGCTCGCGGCCCAGCGCTGGTACGACGGCGACCAGGGACCTGATGTCCCGTTGGCGCAGTCGGCTCCGGCGAACTGCTACTCCTGCGGCTTCCTGGTCCGTCTGTCCGGCCCGTTGGCCACCGGCTTCGGCGTGTGCGCCAACGAGTTCGCGAACGACGACGCCCGGGTGGTCTCGCTCAAGCACGGGTGCGGTGCGCACTCCGAGGCCCAGCTGCGCAAGAAGCAGCTGCCGCCGCCCCTGCCGGACCCGGTGTTCGACACCTTGTCCCGCGGGGACCTGGAAGACTTCTGAGTCAGCTTTCTGCGGCGTTGCGCGCGTTCCTGCGCCGCCGGCTGTAGACAGCAGAGCGTCCCGGGGACTACTGCGGGCGGCGCTCGTCGCTGTCTGCAGCCTGCCTAGAATTCCTGCGCCGCCGGCAGTAGTCCCAGCCGACCAGGCCGAGCCCGAAGCCGGCCACGCAGGTCCACAGCCACCACAGGTGCCCGTCGGTGCGCAGGCGACCGGAGAACGGCAAGAGCATCAGGAACGCGACGCCCCACAGGATCGTGCCGACGGCGAGCGTCCGGACACCATCGACATCGAGCGGATCGACGTCGGCCACGATGTAGGTCCGGTTGCCGATTTCGTGGACCACGGCCTTCTCGTCTGACACGCGCTCAATGTATCGGCTGTGTGAAATCGGTGCCGGGGGAGTGTTCAGCGGCGCGTCGCTCTGCCACGATGCGGCGGGTGGACAGCTACTTCAAGATCACTGAGCGCGGTTCGACCGTAGGTCGGGAAATCCGCGGAGGCATCGTCACCTTCTTCACGATGGCCTACATCATCGTGCTGAACCCCATCATCCTCAGCGGCGTCAAGGACCACTCGGGACACTTCCTCGGCGGCACCGCCGACAACTTCGGCCTCATCGCCGCCGGTACGGCGCTGGTCGCCGGCGTGATGACCATCCTGATGGGCGTCGTGGCGAACTACCCGCTCGCGCTCGCCACCGGACTGGGCCTGAACGCGTTCCTGGCGTTCTCGGTCGCCTCGCAGATGACGTGGTCGGACGCAATGGGCCTGATCGTCCTCGAGGGCCTCATCATCCTGGTGCTGGTGCTGACCGGTTTCCGGACGGCCGTCTTCCACGCCGTACCGGCGCAGCTGAAGGTCGCCATCTCGGTCGGCATCGGCCTGTTCATCACGTTCATCGGCTTCGTCGACGCCGGGTTCGTCCGGCCCGGAGCCGGCACGCCGGTCCAGCTCGGCCCGAACGGACAGCTGGCCGGCTGGCCGGTGCTCGTGTTCATCATCGGCCTGCTGCTGGTGATCGTGCTCTGGGTCAAGAAGGTGCGCGGCGCGATCCTGATCTCGATCATCGCCACCACGATCCTGGCGATCCTCGTCGAGGCGATCGGCAGCATCGGCGCCAAGACTGACAAGAACCCGCTCGGCTGGGGGCTGAACGTGCCGAAGTGGCCCGACAAGATCATCAGCACGCCGCACTTCGGGACGTTCGGGCACTTCAACCTGTTCGGGTCCTTCAGCCAGGCCGGCACCGTCACCACGATCCTGCTGGTCTTCACGCTGATGCTGTCGGACTTCTTCGACACGATGGGCACGATGACCGCGATCGGCGCCGAGGCCGGTCTGCTCGACGAGGAAGGGATCCCGCCGAACACCCAGCAGATCCTGATCGTCGACTCGCTCGCCGCTGCGGCGGGCGGTGTCGCCGGTGTCTCGTCGAACACCTCCTACATCGAGTCCGCCTCGGGTGTCGGCGAGGGTGCGCGCACCGGGCTGGCGTCGGTGGTCACGGGATTGCTGTTCCTGCTGGCGATGCCGTTCGCCGCGCTCGTCGACGTGATCCCGAGCGAGGCGGCCGTGCCTGCGCTGGTCATCGTCGGCTTCCTGATGATGCAGCAGGTCAAGGGCATCGACTGGGACGACCTCGAGATCGCGATCCCGGCGTTCCTCACCGTCGTCCTGATGCCGTTCACCTACTCGATCAGCGTCGGCATCGGCGCGGGCTTCGTTGCCTACGTGCTGATCAAGGTCGTGCGTGGCAAGGCAGCCGAGATCCACAGCCTGCTCTGGGTGATCGCCGCGCTGTTCGTCATCTACTTCGCGATCGAGCCGATCACCCGCTGGCTCACCTGATTCCGCCGACGCATCAGGGGGCTGGCGAATAATCGGAATACTTAGCAGAGGTAATGAGTTACGCTAAGTACCATGGCACCTACCGTAGAAACTGTCGCGCGGACCGACGCCGGCCTGGCCAGTGAGCTCCGGCTCAGCGTGGCACGGCTGGCGCGGCGACTGCGCAACGAGCGCGACCCGGCGAACCCCCTCAGCGTCGGCTCGATGAGCGTGCTCGGCGTGCTCATCCGCAGCGGTGAGAGCACGATCGGCCAGCTGGCGGCCAACGAGCGCGTGCAACCGCCTTCGATGACCCGCCGGGTCAACGCGCTGGTCGACGAGGGTTACGTCGTACGCCGGACGTCGCCCGACGACGGCCGGGTCGTGCTCATCGACATCTCCGAGAAGGGCCGCCAGACCCTGTACGCCGATCGCCGCCAGCGCGACGCGTTCCTGGTCCGCCAGCTCTCCCAGCTCACCGCCGAGGAACGCGCCCTGATCCGTCGCGCCGCGCCCCTGATCGAACGACTGGCCACCCAATGACTCGTCACCCTGAGAAGCGAGCCCTGTGAGTCCTACCTTCCGCGCCCTGCACGTCCGCAACTACCGGCTCTACGCCCTCGGCGGCGTGGTCTCCAACACCGGTACCTGGATGCAACGGGTCGCCCAGGACTGGCTGGTGCTCACGCTGCACCACGGCAGCGCGGCCGAGGCGAGCACCGCCCTCGGGCTGACCACCGGCCTGCAGTTCCTGCCGATCCTGCTGTTCTCGGCGTACGCCGGCCTCGTCGCGGACAGGATGCCCAAGCGCACGCTGCTCCAGCTCACCCAGGCCTGGATGGGCACGGTCGCGATCCTGCTAGCCGTGTTGGCGCTGACCGGGGTGTGGTCGAGACCTGGATGGTGTTCACGCTGGCGTTCAGCTTCGGGCTCGGCGCCGCCTTCGATGCGCCGGCCCGTCAGTCGTTCGTCAGCGAGATGGTCGACGCGGACACCCTGACCAACGCGGTCAGCCTGAACTCGGCCTCCTTCAACCTGGCACGGGTCATCGGCCCGGCTCTCGCCGGCGCCCTGATCGCCCTGCTCGGTTCGGGAGTCGGCGCCACCGGCGTGGTGATCGGCCTCAACGGCCTCAGCTACCTCGCCGTGATCGGTGCGCTGCGCGCGATGCGCGGCTCGGAGCTCACCCCGATCCAGCGGGCGCCGCGCGGCAAGGGCATGATCCGCGACGGCGTGCGCTACGTCCGCGCCCGGCCGGACCTGAAGATGATCCTGGTGGCGGCGTCGTTCGCCGGCACGTTCGGGATGAACTTCCAGATGACCTCGGCGCTGATGGCCACCCAGATCTTCCACAAGGGTCCCGGTGAGTACGGCCTGTTGGGCACCACGCTGGCGGTCGGGTCGCTGACAGCGGCCCTGCTCGGCGCGCGCCGCGACAGCCGACCACGGGCCAACCTCGTGATCCTGGCCGGCATCTCGTTCGGCACGATCGAGATCCTGCTCGGGTCGATGCCGTCGTACCTGACCTTTGCGCTGGTGACACCGTTGCTCGGACTGAGCCTGCTGACGATGCTCAACGCCGCGAACACCACGGTCCAGCTCAGCGTCGACCCGGCGATGCGCGGTCGGGTGATGGCGCTGTACATGATGGTCGTGATGGGCGGGACGCCGATCGGGGCTCCGTTCATCGGCTGGGTCGGCGCGACCTTCGGAGCGCGCTGGACCCTGATCGGCGGTGGCGGACTGTCGTTGCTCGGCATCCTGATCGCCGTCACCGCGTTCGGCGGCGCGCGCAGCCCGCTGCACTGGCGCAGCGGCGTCGTCGACGAGGACACCGCGGCCGAGGAAACGGTCGCCGCGTAGCGCCCTAGACTCACCGCATGCATCCCCGCTACCGACGTCTGGTGATCACGGGCGCCCTGGTGGGGTTGATCCTGCTGGTCGTGATCACGAAGCTGCTCAAGTAGCCCCATGGTTGAACCCCTCGCAGCCGCGCTCGATCGCGTCCGGGACCTCGTCCTCGACGACGCCGGACTGATCCGCGCCCTGGCCAGCGGTCGCCGCAAGGGGGAACGGCCAGCCTGGCGCCGGATCGAGTTGCGGTACGTCGACCTCAAGGCCGGCCGGCACCTCCAGATCACCCGGTACGACGACACCCAGGCCCACGTGGCCAACCACCGCAACACCGCGATCGCCGAGGCGCTGGACGAGCTGCTCGCCGAGCCCTTCGGCAACTGGCACGTCGAGACGGCGACCGAGACAGTGCAGCTCCGCGTCACCAAGAGCGGCGACGCCGTGGTCGGGGTCCAGGCCGGGCCGGGCGGCGTCCCGGATCGGGGGCACGACCGGGAGAAGGCGCGACTGCTCGCCGAGGACGACCCGGTGCTCCGGGTGCTCGGGATCAGCGATGCCCAGGGACGGGTCAAACCGAGCCGTCGCGCGAAGTACCGCCAGGTCGAGGAGTTCCTCCGCGAGCTGTCAGCCGCGATCGACGACGCACAGTCAGCGGGTCACCTGCCGACCGACCGACCGCTCCGGCTCGTCGACCTCGGCTGCGGCAACGCGTACCTGACCTTCGCGGCGCACGCCTGGCTGAGCAGGGTGCGCGGGCTCGCGGTCACGGTCGTCGGGGTGGACGTCAAGGAGCAGTCCCGCGAGCACAACACCGCGGTCGCCGCCGAGCTCGGGGTGAGCGACGAGGTGACCTTCGTGGTCTCGGGCATCGACGACGTCGAGCTCCCGGACCCGCCGGACGTGGTGCTCGCCCTGCACGCCTGCGACACCGCGACCGACGACGCGCTGGCCCGTGGCGTCGCGTGGGCGGCGCCGCTGAT
>JACXTT010011684.1_pt1 | contig 11734 bp, 10 predicted proteins | sample 9270951 | NCBI WGS metagenome assembly JACXTT01 (sample SAMN15532306, study PRJNA645909) | rock metagenome | isolation source: weathered quartz diorite | place: Puerto Rico | collected 2017-06-21 | reverse complement strand
AGAGCCAAACCCGGACGCACTTGCGCCGGACCAGGCAAGCGGTTTAGAGGGACTCCGGCGTAAGGACCTGTTCACCGTCGTCCACGAGCAATTCCAGACGGAAACCGCGGACTATGCCGACATCCTTTTGCCGGCGACAACACAACTCGAGCACCGAGATCTGGTGAAGCCGTACGGTCACTACTATCTGGTCTACAACGAGCCGGCCATCGCGCCGGTGGGCGAGGCAAAGCCTAACTGGGAAGTGTTTCGGTTGCTCGCGGCGCAAATGGGGTTCGAGGACGACTGCTTCGGCGACACCGACGAGGACATCATCCGGCAGGCGCTTGCGACTGATTACGAACCATTCGATGGCATAACGCTGGAAGGACTCAAGCGGAACGGTTGGGCGCGCCTGAATCTTGTCGAAACCTTTGCGCCGTTTGCGGAAGGGGGCTTCCTCACCCCTTCGGGCAAGTGCGAGTTCTACTCTGAAGCATTGGAGCGCAAGGGGCTCGACCCGCTTCCTGCATACATCCCGCCGCGCGAGTCACCAGCAACCGCGCCGGATCTCGCGTCGAGGTATCCACTCCAGCTCATCAGCCCGCCGGCGAATTCTTTCTTGAACACGACATTCTCGCACTTGATTTCGTTCCTCAAGAGCGAGCGCGAGCCCTTCATCCAACTACATTCGGACGACGCGGCGCGACGAGGGATCAACGATGGCGACGCAGTACGTGTTTGGAACGACCGAGGCGAGTGTCAACTCAAAGCTCTGATAACGGATCGGGTGAAGCCGGGCGTTGCGGTTGCGCTTTCGATCTGGTGGAACAAGCTCAGCCCCGGCCGCGCTAATGTGAATCAGACTGTGTCGCAGGCTCTGACGGACATTGGGGCAGGTGCGACCTTCTACGACAATCTGGTCGAGGTAGCCAAGAACTGATCAACCGGGGGCGTCACACGGGGTCACGCATCAGGCTTGCGTTTTGTTGACATTTGTCGAGTTCTGTTGCGCGTTTCAAGTAGTGACTCTCATCAATGCGACGGCTGTGGGAACCCGCGTAGTGCGCGGTCGCGAATCACTTCAACCGAACAGTGCGCGTGCATTGCTACCGCCTCAGATACGCTGCCCAGCAAGTACCGTGTTAGTCCCCTTCGGCCGTGTGAGCCCACCATGATCAAATGTGCGCCCCACGCCACCGACTCCTCCACAATGCGTCTCTTGGGGCTGCCTTCGAGTACCGCGGTTGCCGCCTTTATCCCGGCGCTCGCAATTATCGCTTGAGCAGTGCTGACGGCCTGTTCGCTGTTTTTTCGGTTGTCTTCGCGGACGCGCTCGGCAACCGCCGCCGATGCGTACCAGGGCTCGGCTGCGGGCATGATCTGCTCAATCACGCTGACGATCTTGACTTCGCTGTCGTCTGGCCACGGCCGCTCGGCTATTGAACGCGCGGCCACAACCGAATAATCTGAGCCATCGGTGGCCAACAGGATCTTTAAACCGGCCTGGGGCTCGAGGGCCTTACCATGATCCGGATGATCCTTATCGTGTCTCGGATGCCTAACGATCTCAACTGAACAAGCCGCGTTTTGCACGACGGCCTTAGCAATACTCCCAAGCAGAAATCGGACGAACCCGCTGTGTCCATGCGAACCGACGAATACCAGGTCCGCACCCCACTTATCAGCTTCCTCGACGATGCTGGCGCCCGGGTAGCCTTCGACCACGATCGCCTTGGTCTGAAAGCCGCGTCGTCCGAGTCTCTCGCCAATTTCCTGCGCGAGCCTTCGAGCGGCGTCATTCTCGCTCTTTATGAACGGTTCCAAGTATCCGACGGCCGAGGTTAGCGCCAGCAAGTCTATCACCGTAAGCACGCATATGTTCGTGTCTGGCGGCCAGGGCCGCGCTTCGACTTCGCTGACTACCGCCTCGGAGAGCTCTGACGAATCGATGGCCAGAAGTATTTTCACGTTGTGTCCTCCGTCTCTCACCGGCTGCTGACGAAGCTTTTGCCTAGTCCATAGCGTTAAGCCCGGGAAGTGGGACGAACGCCCTAGGGCCTTATGAGCAGTTCGATGCGACCGTGGGACGCACGGGCGCCACGTTCTCAAAGAGCGAGAATTAACTGTCCGGCTCACTTATTCAAGCGAGCATCAGCGTCCGGGTTTCCGGAAAAGCAACCACCCTACAAGCGCACCCACCGAAAATGCACATAACACCGAGCGGAGCGGATAACGCTTTATTCGATGAGTTGCGTCGTCGATCAAGTCCTCGGCTGAGTTGCGGCTGCGCCGGGCAGCGCGCCTGGCGTTGACCAGGCCGTCATCGACCGCGTCCGTCACAACTCCCCTCAAACGTGAGGCTTCGCGCCCAAGGTTGGAAATCTGCTCCTCCACAAACTGAGTGCCTTTTAGTACATTCTCCTTCATTGTCTCGTTTCCTTTCAACGGTTTAGGTCTCACCCTGCGGTCCACCGTATCCAATTGCCTTGAGTAACACGATCGGAGCCGCCACCGGCACAAGTTTGTGAAAAGTTACCTAATACCAGTGACAAAGCGACCAAACCCGAACTCTAACAACGCCGTCCGCATTACAACGGGCTTAACATTAATTCTACGGCACTCGGCTCGCACAGGCCAATCGCGCGTTCACCACTGGCTCGCCGGCCGGTCCGTCACCCTGAAGGGCCGGTTCGTCACAATGTTCTTCCGCAGCCGGGTGTTGAGATAGAGAATGGCCGCGCTACAAATGATGCTGGAAGTCTCGAGATAAGCCGGCGGGGCCGCACTCGCCGTTCGCAAACGACCAATCTCAAGGGGAAACAAGTAAGTCTGCAGCAAGTGCCGTGGGGGAACCGCGTGTTCTTCAACCAGTTCGAGTGGGCGCAAAAAGCGGAGCCGACTTCGATGGATTGTGCTATTGTGTTTTCACATCAGGGGGTGAGCGCGCCGGACAAAGACAAAGAAGATAGCACGGAAATGATCGCTGGCAGACTTTTTCAACATCGTTGGGTTCGCGCGGCTCTGATTGTCGGAGCATGGACGGTGCTGGCTTCATTCCTGACGAGCCAGATGTATTTCGCTTACAGCCGGCGCGATCTACCCATTCGATGGGAGAGGATTTTCTGTGTCGAGCTGATCTACGCGTATATCTGGGCGGCGTTGACCCCGTTTATCTTGTGGTTGGCCCGGCGGTTTCCGATAGAGCGTTGGAAATGGGTTCGCAGCCTTCTCCTTCATCTAGCGACTTCCCTATTCATCGGTTTTGCGACGAGGGTCCTGCACGATTTGATGCTCTTCTTTTTGGTCGCCGATGCTGGTTCGAAGTTCTCGATAACTAAGCTGTTGATGAACGTCTACTTCCTGTTGGATTACGGGGTGATGCTCTACTGGCTGATTCTCCTGATCAGTTACTCGTTTAATTATCAACGGCGTTATCGAGAAGGAGAAGTGCGGGCAACACGGCTCGAGGCGCAGCTCGCCCAGGCCCAGCTACAAGCGCTAAAGATGCAGCTTCATCCTCATTTCCTGTTCAACACCCTTCACTCGATCTCGGCGCTGGTTCACAAGAACGCTGATGCGGCCGACAAGATGATCGCGCGCCTGGGAGACTTTCTGAGGCTAACACTCGAGAACTCGGGCGCTCAGGAAGTTTCGCTTAAGGAGGAACTCGAGATTCTGAAGTGCTATCTGGAAATCGAGAGAATCCGATTCGAGGACCGGCTGACCGTTCAAATGGAAATCGAGCCGCAGACTCTAGACGCGCGGCTGCCAAACCTGATCTTACAGCCGATCGTAGAGAACGCTATTCGTCACGGCATTTCCACGCGAACCAGCTCCGGGCGCATCGGAATAGAAGCCCGGCGATTGAACGGAACTCTTCAAGTGCAAGTCACCGACAACGGTCCTGGGCTCTCCTCGGATTCAAACTCGGGCAGCATAGTGAGGGCGGGGGTAGGACTCGCGAACACCCAAGCGCGCTTGAAACAGCTTTACGGCAACGAACACCGGCTCGATCTCGCCAATGCCACCACCGGAGGACTCACTGTCATCCTTGAGATTCCCTTCCGAGAACACGCCTCCACTCAAAATTGAACCTGCAGCGACCTTCCGGCGTTAAACGCCGTAAAGGGGAAGTCGATGTCAGGCTCGGCGTGTATCCGAACATTGATAGTTGATGACGAAGCGCTTGCGCGCGAGCGTATTCGCGAAATGCTTGCCTCCGACCCCGGAATCGAGATCATTGCCGATTGCGCCAACGGACGGGATGCAATCGCAGCTATTCAACTTCATTCGCCCGATCTTGTGTTTCTGGATGTGGAAATGCCGGGCATTGATGGCTTTGGTGTGCTCGAAGCGATCCCCGCTGATCGAATACCTACAATTATCTTCGTGACGGCATATGATCAGTACGCGGTGCGCGCGTTTGAGGTATACGCGCTGGATTACCTATTAAAGCCGTTCGATCAGGAACGCTTCGACAAGGCTCTGGACCGTGCCAAGGCCCAGATATCGAGCGAGCGCAGCGATGCTCTGAGTCAGCGGATACTCAGCGCGCTCGAAGAGATCAAGACCAGACCAGTCCACCTGGAGCGACTCGTCATCAAGATGAATGGTCACGTGTTCTTCATAAAAGCTGAGGAAATAGACTGGCTCGAAGCCGAAGGAAACTACGTCCGGCTCCACGCTGGCAAGGAGTCGTACCTATTGCGCGACACAATCAGCGCACTCGAATCACAACTCGATCCGAAGAGGTTCATACGCGTTCACCGCTCAGCCATCGTAAACATTGATCGCATCACCGAACTGCAGCCCTGGTTCCACGGCGAGTATCGCATCATTCTCAGCGAAGGCGTTCAATTGACGTTGTCGCGCACCTACCGCGAAAAGCTGCACGAGTTGCTGGGAAGACCGCTCTGACTGTGACCATGCTCGTCACGCTTTTCGGTCAGACCATCACAAAGTCCAACAGCTTCATCCCAAACTAGTTTTTCGAATAAGAAACTCCTCCTAAACTCCAACGTAACGGGCGCGCGTTCGGGCGGGGACGCGCGTGTTGTTAGAGCCCGCGCCAAGGCAGAGGCGGCCACCCGGTTCAGCGCGGCAAGCTTGACCTGCTGGAGTTGGCATGAGCAGCATTGTGAAGTTTCTCACCTCCGCCCTAGTGCTAGTAGCCGCAACCGTCCCGGCGCCCGGCTTCAACATAACCGCCAGTCTCTCCGCGGCACTTGCAAATTCGGTCGAGGCCTGCAGGACGCACTCGCTCCTGAACCCACTGAAAGGCGCTGACTTCGCGATCTCGACATTCGACAGGTCGACGGTCGAAACCTTTTCCCGGGCGTGGCGGCGCGCTGGCAACGGCTCTTTGCCAAACGAAAGCGTAGTGTTGATCTTGCGTGTTTCCGGGGGCGTTTTCAGGGCAAACGACCTGGGCTCAACCAACGAGTACAAAAAGTTCACGTTTCGCTGGCACCCGGCGACGATTGCGATCGTGCACACCCATCCAAACACCTCCGATCCCAAACCGCAGGCCGACGATATAGAGATAGCAGACAAACACCTGGTGCCTATATTCACAATCACCAGCAGAGGTATGTACGTCTATGATCCCGGCATCAGGAAGATCAGCAAAGTGATGAGCAACTTGGACTGGCTCGATGTCTCAAGATGGAGTAGAGGGGCGCTGGCACGACAATAGTAGCGTGGTGCAGGGCGGTCTCGAGAATCCAACTCTTGCTGAGGCGCTACCAGTCCTTCAAAAAATTGAAGAATGCGCCCGTCAGTCATTTCGTCCACTCCATCCCACATCAGCGGGCCTTCATCCCAAAGTTGTTTCGCGTCTCTATGACCCCATCTAAACTCCACGGAGCACACTGTTGTTCACGCAGCAATTTCGTATTAGGTGGAACCGAATGTTGATTGGATCACACAAAAAACTTCGGCTCATCAGACGACATCGTGCAAGTGAGCATCATGACAAAACAAAAGACTGACGAATCGTTTTTGTCAGGCAGTATCACTGGATAGTTGTAATAGTTCAGCCCGCTCTGGAAAGGAAAAACTTCTCAAGGAGAAACAATGAGGCACCTTGGAAAAATGAAATCGCTCGCGTACACGGCAACGCTTCTGATTACATCGGGGTTGTTCTTGCCGCTATTCAGTAGCACCGTTCTTGCGCAGTCCAGCAAGGGAATAGTCGCGGGAACCATAACCGATCCGTCCGGCGCAGTCGTTGGAGGAGCGACAGTCAAGATCACCAACAAGGCTACCAACGTCAGCCGCGAAACAAAGACGTTGTCCGACGGGGGATTCCGCCTCGACGCGGTCGACCCGGGATCATACAAGATCGACATCAGCGCCGGTGGCTTTAAGACCACATCGCGCGACAACGTCACCGTAGAAGCGGCGCAGGCCACGACCACCGATTTCGCTCTGGAAGTAGGCGCTCAGACAGAAGTCGTCAATGTGAACGCAGACTCCACGGTCATCCTTCAAAAGCAGGATGGCGCCCGCGCAAGCACCCTCGAATCGCGCCAGATCGTCGACCTGCCTGTCGCGGGTCTCAATCCTGTGAACCTGGTGTTCACCTTACCGGGCATCACGAACCCCGGAGTGCTCGCGGGCGGATTCGTGCAAGGCACCGAGTTCAACATCAACGGATTGAGAGCGCGCGCCAATAATCAGTTGATCGACGGGGCGGACAACAACGACAACTCGATCACCGGCCAGCAGCTTCAACCAGGGCTGCGCGATGGGTTCAAGGAAGTGACCGTGCTTGGCGGCGACAACTCCGCAGAGTACGGTCGGGCCGGCGGCGCGGTGATCAACGTAGTTACTAAGAGTGGGACTAATCAATTTCACGGTTCTGTCTACGACGTGATCGACACCAGCGCGCTTGCGTCGTTGACGGCTGGTCAGAAGGCGAACGAGGGACTAACTTCCGTACCGGTCTATACCCAAAACGCGTTCGGCTTCTCATTTGGCGGGCCGATAAAGAAGGACAAACTGTTTTTCTTTGGGACGTTTCAGCCCACTCTGACGCGAATCGGGGCGGCAAACGGTTCGGCAGTCGTCCCTACAGAGCAGGGCTTTAACACTCTTCGCTCGCTTTTCGCGCCAGGCGCGAGCGCGAACCTGGATCGCTACCTTGGCGTTGTTGGGGGCCTGCGTGGCTCAACCAACGCGTTCAACGTGCCTTTAGGCGGCGGGCGTCCCGATGTTCAGTTTGGCACGGTGACCGCCTCGGCGCCTGCCCCCATCAACACCTATGATCTTTTGGTACGTGTCGATTGGACGCCGAATGAGAGGGACAACTTCTCTGCGCGATATATCTTCAACGACCAATTGGTAACCAATCAGTTCCCGACACCGTTTGCCGGTTTCGCCGTGGACACGCCAGGCCGCGTCCAGAATCTCTACGGGAACTACACTCGCATTCTTTCGTCGAGAATGACCAACGAGCTCAGGTTTTCGTACGGACGGTTCAACGTGCTGTTTGGCGCTCAGGATCCGGCGGCGCTCACCTTTGGGCCTCAGTTCCTGTTTGCAGGCGCTACGATCAGCGGCGTAGGTATCCTGGGCGGCCTCACGACCACCTTCTTCCCGCAAGGACGTGTATTCAACAACTATCAGTTGCAAGACACGATTACCTATACAACCGGTGCGCACACGATCCGGGCAGGAACGGACATGATGCGTCAGTTAGCAAAGCAGTTTGTTCCGTTCAACGCCCAAGGCACACTGACCTTTTCGTCGGGCGGCGGGTTTCCGGTATTCGGTAACTTCGTCGATGGATTCTCGGGAACGCAAGGGACATTCGCGTCGATCACATTTGGCAGCCCGGTGGATCATCCCAATGCGTTTCAGCAGGCATACTTCGTCAATGACACCTGGCGCGTAAAACCGAATCTGAGCTTGAATCTCGGTCTCAGGTACGAGAACTACGGGACACGTTTCAATGCCGTGAAGTTCCCGGCATTCGCGGGCTTCGACCAACCCTTCGACACCGTCGCAAAGCAGAAGGGTGATAACAACAACTTCGCTCCGCGTGTGAGCTTCGCATACACGCCGCACATCGCAAGCTGGCTGTTTGGCGAAGACAAGACAGTGATTCGCGGAGGTGTTGGGGTCGGCTACGATGTCTTCTTCAACAACATCCTGAGCAACACTGCCGCGTCGCCTCCGAACGCCTTTGGGGTCAGCCTTCTGGGCTCGTCGGTTGGCGGCCGCGGATTCGCAAATGCCGGGGTGAATTCCTTGCCGACGTCGGGCTCTCCAAATCCGAAAGCCGCGGTGACCACCATCGACCCGAACCTGGTCAACCCGATGACCTGGACCTGGAATCTCGATGTTCAGCGCCAGCTACCCGGCAACTTCATCGTAGATGCGGCCTACGTTGGGACTCGCGGGATTCGTCTGTTTATCAACGAACAGCTGAACCCTGGAGTCAACGGCGTGCGGCTCCATCCGGACCGAGGATCGGTGGTCCTACGAACAAACGGCGGCGATTCGATCTACCATTCCCTACAAACGCGTGCGGAGCGGGGTTTCAAGAACGGACTGCTATTCCGCTTTGCGTATACCTACTCGAAGGCAATCGATGATGTGAACAGCGAAGTGTTCGTCACATCGGGCGGCGCGAGCCGAGCGTCGAATCCGTTTGATCGCCGGGCCGATCGGAGTGTGGCGAGTTTTGACGTCCCGCATCGGGCGGTATGGTCTTTCATCTACGATATCCCGGGTCCAAAGCGCGGGCTTCTCGGAGAGGTTGCCGGCCTCTGGTCGATCGGAGGTATCTATCGGCTGCAGTCCGGCTCGGTGGAGACTCCGTTCGTAGGCGGGATTGATCTGAACCGTGACCTGGAGAATACCAACGACCGCCCCGCAATTGGGAACTTGAGCGCGCCTCCGCAATCAGTAGCGATTCTGGGGTCGTTGCTGGGCGCCTCGTCGCCGACAGGTTATGTCGACGCGAATGGGAATCCGGTAAATCCGGCGAATGTCCGGTATATCGTTGATCCCGCGATTCGAACCAACATCGCGGGCCGCAACACCCTTCGCGGGAACAGGACAAACACGATGGATCTGAGCCTGAACAAAGGGTTCAGGTTGCCGTTTGAAGGTCATAAGCTGGAAGTGCGTTTTGATGTCTTCAACGTGTTTAACCATCCCAACTTCACCTGGGCGTTTCTGGGTGCCGACAACAGCAACGGCGATGTGACGAACCCGTTCTTCAACAACGTGAGGTTGAACGACGGCGGAATCGGTGGCCCGGTAGGGACACAGGTCGGACGATACGGACGAATTCAGGTGCGATACGCCTTTTGACTATTAACAAAACGGCTTTTGGGCTCTGCGGGCCTTGGCCTCAGAAAGGTCACACAGCCTGAAAGTCTCTGAGCGCGGTCGGCGGCAACCTGAAGCGAGCGGGCCCGCTCTTCCGGGCGCTCGTTTGCCAGATCACACTCCGGATCAGTTTCTGTCTTCCTCGCGTGAGTACCTATGGGAGCCTTCGGGCTCCCTTTTTTTCTTTGACCTCTCGAACACCACTAAAGACCAGGTCTAATGGATCGTACCATTCCGACATCTACGTGCGTCTCAAGCTAGGTTCATGCAGACGGGGAGTTTTCGCGGCTGCAAATTTATTCCTTCATCAAGGACAATTCCGTCGATTTTCAATTTCAATTTCTCGAAGGATGGGGTAAAAAAAGCGGTGAAAGCGGTCCACACCACAATCTGTCTGAATAACACTGGAGGCCCTTTGATCGAAAGGAGAGGAGCTAAGCGGTTTCAGGTGGATTGGCAAATTCGCGTTGAAGGGGCCGCCGCCAGCGAGAGCAGTTTTGTCGAGACCGGTGTACTGCGCAACATCAGCTCCAGCGGCGCTCTGCTGTCGCTCAGGTACTCGCTGTCAACAGGAACCCAACTAGATTGCTATATCGAGCTGCCACTAACAGGAAAGAAGTGGATGAGGTATCCGGCGTGCGTGGTGCGATCTGAAATGGGCTGGGCCGCGGTTACCTTCGAGAGCGCGCGTCCCGACTTCGGCCTGCAGGGCACCCCAAATTAGGCCTACGGCGCAAGTCGTTCGATCACCCATTTGCCCGAGTTCGCAAGCCGATAGCGAAGACGGTCGTGTAAGCGACTAGCCCGATTCTGCCAGAACTCAAAGACGGACGGGGCTACGCGATAGCCTCCCCAGTAGGGCGGCAACGGTATGCGCTTGCCGGCATACTCCTTCAACAGCTCTTCCATCCGTCGCTCGAGCACGTCGCGACCGCTGATCACTTCGCTTTGATTTGATGCCCATGCGCCCATCTGACTGTCGATCGGGCGTGTGTGAAAGTATGCCTCTGACTCGGAACGCGATGTCCGGCTCGCAGTCCCGGTGATGCGCACCTGTCTTGCCGGCTGCGGCCAATAGAAGCTCAAAGTGGCAATTGGATTCTCGTCCAGCTCCCTGCCCTTCTGGCTTTGATAGTTTGTGTAGAAGATAAAGCCTTGCTCATCAAAATCCTTTAGCAGAACCACTCGGGCAGATGGCACGCCCTCTCTTGTGGCAGTCGTCAGCGTCATTGCGTTGGGCAGGATCGGAACGGCGGCGGCGGCTTGCTTGAACCACCTCTCGAATTGCTTGAACGGGTTGGGGTCGACATCTTCCTCGCTGAGCGGCGGGAAGTCGTGTTGGGTAGTATCAGACATATGTGAATCGTCCTGCAACCGGAATTCAGCATCAACTGATCGCGACGCTTACTTCCGACATTGTCAGGGCGCGTCGCAAGTCCTTCGGGTCAATCGACACAAGGAAACCCCGCTTCCCACCGTTGATGTAGATCAACGGCAGGTCAAAGATCGACTTCTCAGCGTATACCGCCAGCGGCTTGCGGGTTGCGAACGGACTCGTTCCGCCGACTTGATACGGTGTGCCTTTGCGCGTTAGCGGGGTCGCATGGCGAGACGCTCTTGACTCCAATCGCGCGCGCCAACTCCTTGGTGGACACCTCCCGGTCGCCGTGCATCAATACAATCAGCGGCATGCGAGCGTCGGTCTCCATCACCAGCGTCTTGATGACCGCGTGTTCATCGACCCTAAGCTGCTCAGCAGAGCGCTTAGTCCCGCCGTGCTCCTCGTATCCGTACAGGTGCGGCTCAAATTCTATCTTCTTCGCACGCAACAAACGCACCGCCGGAGTCACTGGGTAGTTCACTTTGTCCATCGCTGTTCTCTGCAAGACACCAGGACCCTTCGAAAAAGCGTCACATCAAACCGCTTGAGCTTGAACGGCGGTTATTGCCACTGCATCCCGAATGTCCTCCGCTTTACAGCCTCGCGAGAGGTCATTCGCCGGGTGCGCGAGCCCCTGCAGGATCGGTCCGATGGCAGCCGCTCCGGCCAGGCGCTCAACCAGTTTGTAAGCGATGTTGCCAGCTTCGAGATTGGGAAACACGAGGGTATTCGCTCGGCCAGCGACCTGACTTCCGGGCGCTTTGCTTTGGCCCACCGCGCGCACGAGCGCTGCATCTGCTTGCAGCTCTCCGTCGACCGACAGCTCCGGCGCGCGCGCGCGAAGTGTGCGAGTTGCTTCAACCACCTTATCAACCAGGGGATGATTTGCGCTGCCCTTGGTCGAAAATGAAAGCATCGCCACCCGCGGCTCGGCTTGAAGCAGTGCTCGAGCGGAGTGTGCTGAGGCGATCGCGATCTCGGCTAGCTCCGAGGCGGAAGGGTCAATGACCACGCCGCAGTCGGCGAAGA
>JACXTT010011683.1_pt1 | contig 11734 bp, 10 predicted proteins | sample 9270951 | NCBI WGS metagenome assembly JACXTT01 (sample SAMN15532306, study PRJNA645909) | rock metagenome | isolation source: weathered quartz diorite | place: Puerto Rico | collected 2017-06-21 | reverse complement strand
AAGGTGGGCCGACGGGGGTGTGTACTGCGCGCCATCACCACACTTGACCCGCCCTCCCCTGTGTGCCCTTTGTTCCCGGCGCGGTGGCTAATGGCGCTGACCGACCAAGCATGGCCAGCGCACCCAATGGCACGATTGTCGTGGCTGGATACCTGGAGCCGTGGGTCATGCTGTTGCCAAGCAAGGCCAAAGCGCCCACAGGCTACGACACCAGTTGGCAAGTTGCCGGACACATGGCATTGCGTCGCATCAGCGGTGTCGCGCAAGCACTCTCTGACCAGGAGATAGTTGTTGCAGGCGGCGTCGACAACCAAGACGGATTCGGCGGTTGCTGCTATGCCACCTCGTGCTTTGACCGTATCAACATCGCACCGGGCGATGCCAAGAAGTCTGTCGCCTTGAGTTTGTTAGGCACCGGCGTTGCCAAACGCGGCACATTGTTATTTGCCGGTGGTGGGCGTCGTTTTGGCTTTACCGGCACGGGGCAGATGCGGTACAGCGCCCTGGCTGAGATGACGGACCTGACCACCGGAGTCGTGCGGCAGCTGCCCAACATACCCTTTGCCAGCGGCGCAGCGCAAGCCGTGTGGCTTGACGATAGCCGTGTGCTGTACAAGGGCATCAAGGAGTCGAATGGCCGAGCATTTGATGCGACTGAAGACCTCTCCAGTTACATGCCACCCAGCAGCGGCGCCATGGCAATCTACAACGTGGTGGGTGAACGCTGGAGTGAGCCAATCGCCTTGCCCGAACTGGAGTCTGCACAGCTCGTTCATGCAGAAGGTGACTCCGCACTGTTCCTTAGCGCAGAACAGCAGTTGCTGAAGCTGGACCTTGGAACGCGAAAGCTGCAAGTGGTCTCGCAACTGCAACGCGGTCGGCAAGGTGGGCACGCTCGCCTGCTGGCGGACGGCACACTGGTGTCTGCGGGTGGAGAGGTGCAAAGTGACACGGTGTCTGTTCTGGACCCGGATTGCCAGGCCACGCCCAACAAGGAATGTCCAGAACGCTTCGTGGGCACGGGCCCCTATTCAAGGCTTTCCATGTTCGAAAAGCTGGCCTTGAAAGGCGGCAAACCCGTTGCAGACTCCATACTGAGCGCTACAGGGCCTGGCAACGGCATTGCAACCGTCATTACCGCCCAAGGCCGTGTCATCGTGCTGTCGCAGGACCCGCAGAACCACCAGCTTTCCATATCACGCAGCAATGCTGACGGTACTGCGTGGGAAAGCATGGAGCTGCCCAGTCTTCCTACGGACAGTGACGGCAACCCCTGCGGCCGCTGCTCGCTGGCCCTGGTTCCTGATCCGCGCGACGCCACGAAAGAATTGCTCTTTTTCCGCCAAGGGGCCATCGATGCAGACTACTTTGACGACAGCATCGGTAAGCAAACTGTGAATGTCTGGTGGTGGGACCAGCCGAACAAGAATTGGATTCACGTGCTGCAGAGCAACGGCATGGATGCGCGCGCAAGTGTTCAGGCATTGGATGCGGCGCTTTCGCCCCATGCGAGCAAGCGCATGTTGAGCACCGCTTGGCATTTGCCGCAGCCGGTGCTGTGGGTCGAACCCTAGGGATTTCGCTCCCAGCCTGACCCAACAAAATCTGTGGCATATTGGGCGCTTTAAAAAATACCAAGTGAGGCATTGTGAAGCGACTGTCCCCTGTCATGTTGGCGTTGAGCCTGCTGTTCCCCGCGTTGTCCGTTACTGCGAACGCTGCGTACGCTGCAGCCGCTGATACCGCCAAGCCCGGCACTACCAGTGCCCCAGCCGGGGCACCTGTACGCGTCACCTCGGTGGAGGGCATTACGGAATACCGGCTGGCCAATGGCCTGCGGGTGCTGCTGTTTCCCGATTCCAGCAAGCCTTCCGTCACGACCAACATCGTTTACATGGTGGGTTCGCGCCATGAGAACTATGGTGAGACGGGCATGGCGCATCTGTTGGAACACTTGATGTTCAAGCCCAGCGCCAACTTTGGCGTCAAGAAGGGAACCCGCACACCGGTAGACGTGCTCAATGCCATTGGCGGCAGCTTCAACGGTACGACCTGGTATGACCGCACCAACTATTTTGCCTCTTTTCCGGCCAACGACGAGAACCTGAAACTGATGCTGTCCTTGGAGGCAGACCGCATGGTCAACGCTGCCATCGACCAGAACGACCTGTGGAACCCCAAGACCCAAAAGGGCGAAATGACCGTTGTCCGCAACGAATTTGAAAGTGGCGAGAGTGATCCAGTCGGCGTTACTACCCAACGCATGCAAGCCGTCGCATTTGACTGGCACAACTACGGCAAGGACACGATTGGCGCGCGCTCCGACATTGAGCAGGTCAACATTGCCCGTTTGCGCGCGTTTTACAAAAACTACTACCAACCCGACAACGCCTTGCTGATGGTGGCAGGTCGATTTGATGAAGCCAAGGTTTTGGCACAGATCAATGAGAAGTTTGGCCGCATCCCCAAGCCCCACCGCGTCATACAAACCACTTACACATCAGAACCAACGCAAGATGGTGAACGCGCAGTAACGGTGCGCCGAAGTGGCGGCATACAGTATGTAGGCGGGGGCTACCACGTCCCCCCCAGTGGTCACGTTGATGCCACAGCCATTGCCCTGTTGAATGAAATTTTGGCAGCAACCCCTTCGGGGCGCCTGCACAAAGCGCTGATTGAAACCAAACTGGCAACCGAGTTGAAGGTTCAGGCCGTCGAAAATCTGGACCCCAGCTATCGCATCTATGGCGCAGTGGTGCCAAAGGACGTGAAACTGGAGACTGCACAAGATGCGCTGTTCGCGGTTCTGGAAAGTTTCAAGACCGAACCGGTCACCCAAGAGGAACTCGACCGTGCCCGCCAGAACCTGCTCAAGAACTTTGAGCTGGTCACCAACGACACTGCGAACCTCACCATCGCACTGACTGAGGCTTTGGCGGCTGGTGACTGGCGCCTGTTTTTCCTTCAGCGCGACCAGATTGAAAAGGCCGACCTTGCCAGCGTTCAGGCGGCGGCTGTCCAATACTTCAAGACCAGCAACCGCACCTTGGGCCGCTTCATTCCGACGGACGCACCGGACCGCAGTGACATTCCGCCAACGCCTAACATTGCCGCGATGGTAAAGGACTACCACGGCAAACCAGCCGTGGCACAGGGCGAAGCTTTTGATCCGAGCCCCGCCAACATTGAGGCGCGATTGCAGCGCTTTGCGCTGTCCAATGGCATGAAGGTGGCCTTGCTGCCGAAAAAGACCAAGGGCGCCACGGTCAGTGCATCGATGCTGCTACGGCTGGGTACCGAAGAGTCTTTGCGAGGCAAGGCCCAGGTGGGTGGCCTGGTAGCTGCCTTGCTGACCAGCGGCACAGAAAAGATGACACGTCAGGAACTCAAAGACGCGTTTGACAAACTCAAGTCGCAAGTCACGGTCTATGGCGAAGCCGTGGGCGTTGGAATCGATGTGACCACGACCCGCGAAAACTTGCCCGCCACACTGGATTTGGTGGCCGAGGCGGTGCGCAAGGCCACATTTCCGGCCAAGGAGTTTCAAGAACAGCAATTGGCGTGGGTGGGTCGCGTTGAGCAACAAATGACCGAACCGCAACCGCTGGCTGGCAACGCATTTGAGCGCTTGATCGACCCAACGCCGGTCGGTCATGTAAACCACACACTGAGCTTTGCAGAAGAGGTGGCCGCGGCAAAGGCCGTGACGGTGCAAGACGTCAAGGCCTTTCATGCCGCGTTCTTTGGAGCGAACCATGCCGGCTTTACGGCCGTGGGCGACTTTGACGCAAGCGCCATCAAGACCCAATTGGAGGCCTTGTTCGGCAACTGGAAGTCCGTTGAACCCTATGTGCGCATTCCCAGAACGGCCAAACCCTCAACGGGTGAGAAGATCACGCTGGAAACACCGGACAAAGCCAACAGCATGCTGATTGCCGTCCAGCAGTTACCGATCAAAGACTCTGACGCGAATTACCCTGCCCTGGTCATGGTCGACCGCATGTTGGGCGGTGGCGCTTTGCGCAGCCGCCTGGCCGACCGTATTCGCCAGAAAGAGGGGCTCTCCTACGGCGTGGGTTCGCAGCTGCAGGCCTATCCACTGGACCCAGCGGGCTTCTGGTTGGCCTACGCGATAAGCGCACCGGAAAACACGGCGAAAGTTGAAGCCGCCTTGCGTGAAGAGATGCAAAAGGTCATTGCCCAAGGTTTTACAGAAGACGAATTGAAGGAAGCCAAAAAGGCATGGCGCCAAGGTGTAGAAATAGAACGCACGCAGGACGCCAGCCTGGCGCGTCGCCTGACCACTTACCTGAAAATCGACAGAACCATGAAGTTTGACCAGGATTTGGAGGCCAAAGTGGCGGCCCTGACATTGGCGCAGGTCAATCAAGCAGCCAAAGAGAGCCTGAAACTCGAAAACCTGTCGGTCATAGTCGCTGGCGATTTTGCGAAGTCGGCCAAGGCCAACGCAAAACCTTGATACGCGCGCGCGCGCCTCTGTGCCTACCCATTCTTGCGTTGCTCTTGTGCGTGCCATGCGTAGCATTCGCACAAGGCATGTACAAGTGTCAGCAGGCGGATGGCTCCTACTCGTTTCAAGGCAACCCATGCCCTGAGAACGCAAGCCAGCAGGTTTTGCAAACGGACGGTCGCAGCAAGGCCAATGGGGAGGCACCTGGGCCGCGCGCTGCGGGTCACCGCGCGACAAAAACAGCCCAGCCAGCTGTGGCCACGGCAAGCGCGGCAGACCCGCCACTGCAGACGGAACCGGCAGAAACCCACCATGCGACCCACGCGGTGCCCGTTCAACAAACCGAAGACCATCAACCCAGGTTGGTGGCTGGCGCTTTCGCCCTTTTGGGCGCCGTGGTGTGTTTTGCAGCCTCGCTGTGGTCCATCATCGCGCGCGGAGACCTTGGCTATGTGTTTGTTCGTATCCTTTTTTTCTTTATTGACGCAGTCACCGGAAACTTGAATGAAAATTCAGGCCGTGAGGCGTACGAAGATCGCTCCGAAGGGTCCAGCAGGTTCGCATGGTTCATCGCAATGGTCGGTCTGGTCCTGCTGATTTTCACGGTGTACTTCCTGGCGGGAAGCTAGAAACAATGGCAGCCAGTACCCCGCTCAATTTTTATTGATATTGAAACCAATGACCCATTTCCTGCGCATGATCGTCATGCTATCGCTGACGTGCCTGACTGTGTCCGCCGGCGCCCAGCCACGCATGTACAAATGCAAGCAAGCGAACGACACCTACTCGTTCCAGGCCGAACCCTGTGCCCAGGATCTTCCGCAGCAAGTTCTTGTCAAGGAGCGAGGTGGTGCCCTCAAGGCAATGCCCACCGACAATGAAAAGCCCAAGGCTGCGCCGCCCCCTGCACCAGCGTTGACAGTCATCCCCAGCAAGCCCGCACCGCCGGTCGTGGTTCAGAATGCACCCCCCGCGCCAGTAGAGGCTGCCAGCGCCGCAAAACCCAGAGCCAAGCCGCCCGCAGAAACACAAGCCACGCCTTGGCGGCCCGGCGGCAGCAACGCGATGCTGGTGTTCGCCGCTTCCTTGTTTGTTGCTGCACTCGTTATCTTCTACTTTTCCAGGGGCAAGGCGGTGGCGATAGACGTATTGATCGAAGCCCCGCTCAAGTGGCCGATGTACTGCACCCAATGCGGAAAAAAGCAAAACCTGCGCTACGTCTCCACCACCATACAAAAGACCGAGTCGATCAGCTCGTGGCTGCTGTTGGTTGGTGTTCGCCGCTACCGGGTGAGTCGCTATACGCTGCAATACCCCGCGTGCAGTGGCCATGCATTCAAAGCGCAGCTTGCCTCGCTGGTCGCCGGCACCATCGGCATGTTGATTTCACTGTTTGCTGCAGGCTATCTCTTCCAGATCCTGGATTCGCTAGTGGATGGCAAATGGGCCAGCATGCATGTCAACCAGAAAGTCGTCACAACGGCCTATGTCGTACTGTTGCTTTCTTGGCTGCTGGTTTTCACGTTCAGCCAGGGATGGAGTCCCATGCGCCTGTCGCGGTGGAAAAAGCCATCCTCAGGGTATGGCAGGGACACGGTCAGGCTCACGTTTGGCAGTGAAAAATATGCCCAGGAATTCGCCAGAGTCAACCGCCAGGAAAAAGGCATCGTACACGTCGGGCAAAGCAGTTGGTTGAACGCCATCATCTGGCCGCGCATGATCATTTACTTCTCAGCTGTGGCCATGGCTTGGACACTGGTATCGTCCCGGATCTTGTGACGAGCGCTAGGCAATATGTCCCGCTCCGAACGCCTGCTCGCCCTCCTCCAAGTTCTGCGCCGCCACCGCCGCCCGGTCAGCGGTCAGGCCCTGGCCGCTGAAACGGGCATTAGCATCCGCACGCTGTACCGCGATATTGCCAGCTTGCAGGCACAAGGCGCCGCCATCGCCGGCGAGCCGGGCGTGGGCTATGTCATGAAGCCAGGCTTCATGCTGCCGCCCCTGATGTTCCGCTCCGAAGAGCTGGACGCACTGGTGTTGGGCATGCGCTGGGTGGCCGATCGCAGCGACAGCAGCCTGGCTCACGCGGCGCTGGGCGCACTGGCCAAAATCTCGGCCGTGCTGCCTGCGGAACTGCGGCGCGAACTGGAAGAGTCTGCGCTGTTGGTGGGTGCGGGCCAAAAGCCTGCGGCCAAGTCTGCTGTCACCACCGACCTGTTGCGCGAAGCGCTCAGGGCCGAACGCAAGCTGGGCATCACCTACGCCGACCCTGGCGGGGTGGTCACGCAGCGGGTGGTGTGGCCCTTTGCCTTGGTGTACTTCGACCAGTCCCGCGTACTGATGTGCTGGTGTGAGCTGCGCAAAGACTTTCGCAATTTTCGGACAGACAGGATTACACAGGCTGAACCGTTGCCAGAGCGCTACCCCAAGCGCAGACAGGCCTTGCTGAGGGAATGGCGCCAGACCAAACATATGGCGGGTCGCAGCATACTGCCAGAAATTGACAGTAGTGCTTGATACGCTTGGCTCCTCTTTGAACTCAATTGGAGCTATTTATGCATTTACTCAACGCGCTGTCCGGGTTGAACTGGACGGCCATCGCCATGGCCACAGTGGCATCGTTTGTATTGGGCGGCCTGTGGTTTACCGTGCTGTTCGGCAAGGCCTACGCGCTGGCCTTGGGCAGGCAAGACGAGCCACCGGCCAAACCTGCGCCCCTCTTCATTGCCGGACCATTGGTGTGCGGCCTGGTCACCACCATTGCCAGCGCCATACTGGTTCAGGCCCTGCACGTTCAATCGCTCGCTGAAGCCCTTGCCTTTGGCGCCATTGTGGGCGTTGGGTACCTGGCTGCCACCACGGTCAACACCGCCATCAACCCGAATATGCCGCGCCCCCTGTTCTATGGACTCATCAGCGGTGGCTATTTTGTGCTGTCCGGCCTGGTTGTCAGCCTGATTCTGGTTGGCATGCCTTCTAATGGGAGTGCAGCATGAAATTTGCATCGGTTCGTCTGGTTACCAATGCGTTTGAGCGCCTGGTTGCGTTTTACCAAAGGTTGTCTGGTTGTGAAGCTACACATCTGGCTGAAGGGTTTGCCGAACTGCGCCTCAATGGCCTGGTGTTGGCCATTAGCTCCGAACAACTCGTGCAGCGCTTCAACGCGGGCGCCGCGACGGCGGCTGCCAACCGGTCCGCCATTCTGGAGTTTGAAGTGGGCGATGTGGACGCGGTGCAAGAGCGCATGCGCCTGGCAAACACGGAAGTGGTGATGCCGACAACAGTCATGCCCTGGGGCAACCGCTCCCTGCTGCTGCGTGACCCGGATGGTAGTTTGGTCAACGTATTTTCCAGACCCAAGCCGATCGGGAAATAAATTTCCGAGCGGTTGGTCGCAACCTATACGAAAGTATGTGGCGACCGACGCAGTTCGTGTCTATGCTGCGACCACCCTGGCGGCTTTGCGCTGCCCAACCCAACCCAGGAAGAGAACCATGCAAACGACCCGTCAAACGTGGGATTTTTTACGCAACACCTATTGGTATGTCACAGCGCCAGATTTGCAAGCATTGCAATTCAGTGCCAGCGACAACCAATTGAGTGCACTGATTGGTCAAACGGTCTGGCATTTGACCGGCAGTCAAGGCGGCTATATCTGGGGCGCTATAGGCCGGTTATGAACTGGCTCAATGTTGTGCGTGGCGAGCTGCTGGCGAATCGCCGAAGATGCGCATCAGCGATGATGGCGCGATTGTCTGTATAGGCAGTACAGCGCCACCTGTACACTCCATGCATTGCCGCCATTCGGCGGCCGTTGATACCACCCCTACTGGCGCATACCACCATGAAAAACGCATATGTCCGGGCCCTCTGCACCACCATGGTCTTGGCGCTGGGCTGCTGTGCTGCGCACGCTGAAACCTGGCCTTCACGCCCGATCAGGTTTGTCGTTCCGTTTGGCCCTGGCGGTGCCAACGATCTGGTGGCCCGTGCCGTGGCTGAAGGCGTATCCAAGCAGCTGGGGCAGCCGGTTCTGATTGAAAACAAGCCGGGTGCTGGCTCTGTGCTGGGCGCAGAGATTGTTGCCAAGGCCGCACCCGATGGCTACACCTTTCTGGCACCGGCCGCTGGTGTGATCACCAACGCCATGATCAAGAGCAGCATGCCCTACAAAGAGGAAGACCTGGTGCCTGTGGCGCTGATGGCGGTCAGCCCGTCCATCATCGTCGTACCGGTGGACTCCCCCATCAAAGACTTGAAAGGCCTGATGGCGGCCGCCAAGACGGGCACGGGGCTGAACTTCTCAACGGCGGGCACCGGCAGCACGCCGCACTTTGTGGCCGAGATGCTGCGGCGCGAATCCGCACACAGCAAACTGCAGATAGTGCCCTACAAAAGCGGCTCGGAGAGCATGTTTGCCGTCATCAGCAAGCAGGTGGACACCACGTCGGAGGCCAGCGTGGTTGTGCTGCAGCAGATCAAAGGGGGCAAACTGCGTGCCATAGCATCCACCTGGAGCAACCGCATCGCTGCATTGCCAGACGTGCCAACAGCGAAGGAATTGGGCATGCCTGGCGTGCTGATAGGCCACTGGTCCGGCGTCTTTGCCCCCAAAGGCACACCAGAAGACATTTTGGACAAGATGAACCGCGCGGTAGACGCCGCCATCAAGACCAGCGAGGTCCGTGCACGTTTGATCCCCCAAGGCATTGACCCTATGGGCGGCACGCGGGCCGACTTTGTGAAGTTCATGGCGGCAGAAAAGGCGCGACTGGCACCCATCGCCAAAGGTGCCAATATGAAGGAAGATTGATGGCAGGCACTTGTGACAGTGCTGAAACAATTTTCCCGGCGCGACTCTGCCTTTTCGATTAAATTGAGGGGCGCTGCGCCATGCGTTCTGGCGCCGAATACAGGAGTTGCCCCATGATCCGATTGCCACACTGCGCAGGCAGCCTGCAGCTTGTAAGCGTTTGTTGTATTTTGGCAGCCTGTGCGCCACAGGAAGGGGTGCGCAGCTCCACCCCGACGACGCCTGCAGCGGTTACGGTCGCGCAAGCACCGCCGCCGCCCCCGCCGCCGCCGGTTGCTCTACCCTATAGCGAAGCCATTGCTGTGGCCGCGCGCGACCTTTTCACCAAAGCCAAACTTCCTGAGGGGCAATCCTTCAACGTCGTCATAGACCCGCTGGTGGATGGAACAACCGGCATGCAATCGGTGGCTACGGCCACGCTGGAGCAACAGGTGAGCGACATGGTGGCCAGCAGCTACCCGCGCTACCAGATCAAGCCGCTGAATGCCGCCAACCTGGCCACGGCGCCGCTGGTATTCATTGGCACCTTCACACCCATCAACCTGCAGGGCAAGGCCGCCGCCGAGCGCGATGCCTACCGCGTGTGCTTTGCGCTGGCCGACCTCAAGACTGGAAAAATTGTCAGCAAGGGTTTCGCCCGGTCGCAGACCGATGGCATCGATGCAACGCCGCTGCCCTACTTCCGCGATGCACCCATGTGGGTCAACGACAAGATTGTGGAAGGCTACATCAAGACCTGCCAAGGCACCGCCGCAGGCGACCCCATCAACCCGGCCTATCTGGACAAGGTATCTGTTGTGGCTGGCATTGACGAAGCCACCAAGGCCTATAACAAGAAGCAGTACAAAGAGTCGCTGGCGCTGTTCACCGCGTTGCTGAAAAACCCGGCTGGCGACCAGCCGCGGGTCCACACCGGCATTTACCTGTCCAATATCAAGCTGGGCCGGCGCGAACCGGCGATGAAAGAGTTCTCCAACATGGCCGCGCAGGGCATGAGCGCCAAGCGCCTGGCCGTCAAGTTCGGCTTCCAAAGCGGTGGCGCCATGCTGGCCAAGGACGACAACCCCTATGACCGCTGGATCAAGGAATTGGCGGGTGTTTCTTCCAAACTGACCAAGACTTCCGAGACCTGCTTTGAAGTAGGTGGCCATACCGGGCGTGGTGGCTCCGAACCGCTGAACGAGCGCCTGGCGCTGCAGCGCGCCGAATACGTGAAGCAGCGACTGGTGGCCGAACACAAGGACCTGGCCACCACCATCAGCACCAAGGGCTATGGCTCTGCCGAGGCCCTGGTTGCAACCGGCAAGGGAGACCCATTCGACACGCTGGACAAGCGCATTGAGTTCAAGTCTGCCCCATGCCCTGCCAAGGGTTGAGCCACTGGGCGAAGCGCCTTTTCGAAAGCAGCCGCGCGCTTGCGGTCGCGGCCTGCATCGCGGCAACATCCACCGCACCATTGCATGCGGCGGAGGTGCCGCTGCTGCGAGCCAACACGGGCTCACACACGGCGCCTATCCGCGCCCTGGCTGTCGAACGAAAAGGCAAGTACCCCGTCACCGCGGCGGATGACAAGACCGCCAGCGTGTGGGACCTGGCAAGTGGCAAGTTGCTACAGGTTCTGCGCCCCACGATAGGGGCTGGCAACGAAGGCAATCTGTACGCTGCGGCCATCACGCCTGACGGTGCATGGGTGGCCGTTGGTGGCTGGTCGGCCGACAACGATGTCTACATCTTCGACCGGTCCAATGGTGCACTGCTGCACCGCATCACCGGCCTGCCCGATGTGGTGACGCAGCTCGCATTTTCCCCTGACGGGCAGACGCTGGCCATTGGCCTATTTGGCAAGAACGGCGTACGCACATTCACCAGCGACACCCGCTGGCGCAGCAGCCGCGAGGCTGGCAGTGATGCGCGATTTGAAGGCTCAGTCTCAGGCGCGCAGTTCTCGGCCGATGGCAAGCGTCTGGCCGTGGCCAGCACCGATGGCCTGGCCCGCGTGTACACCATCGCACAGCGCGCCATCACGCTCACGCAGAGCGCCCGACTGTCGCTGGGTCGCCAACCCTTTGGCTTGGCCTGGTCCCCCAGCAATGAGCTGCTGGCGGTTGGCTTTGCAGACGTGCCCGCGGTGGCGGTGTTGAAAGCTGATAGCCTGCAAGTGGCATTTGCCCCCGATGTGGCGGGCCTGGCCGGAGGCGGGCTGAGTGCCGTAGCCTGGTCGGCCGATGGCAGCGAGCTGATGGCCGCAGGAACCTGGCGGCGCCCCGACCATCTGCAGGGCCTGCGGCGCTGGCGTGACCGTGGCCAGGGCGCTGCCAGCGACGACAGCCTGGCCAGCAACAGCGTGGTGGGCATACAAGCCTTGACCGATGGTCGCGTAGTGTATGCATCCACTGCACCAGCCTGGGGTTGGTTGGAGCGCACAGCATCGGTCACCAACAACCACGCCG
>JACXTT010011682.1_pt1 | contig 11735 bp, 11 predicted proteins | sample 9270951 | NCBI WGS metagenome assembly JACXTT01 (sample SAMN15532306, study PRJNA645909) | rock metagenome | isolation source: weathered quartz diorite | place: Puerto Rico | collected 2017-06-21 | reverse complement strand
TCCGGGCTTGCTTTCCGACACGGCTGTCCGCTGAACTTGGGCAACCGCTCTCACCGTGAGCGCGGAGACGCACGGAAAAGAGGCATCGACGTGAGCCCGTCCGCAGGGGCCGACCAGGTCGCAGACCGGTTGGGGATCAAGCCCGGCATGGTCGTCCAGGAGCTCGGCTGGGACGAGGACGTCGATGACGAGGTCCGGGTCGCGATCGAGGACACGATCGACGCCGACCTGGTCGACGGCGACTACGGGGACGTGGTCGACGCCGTGATCATGTGGTGGCGCGACGGTGACGGAGACCTCGTCGATGCCCTCGTGGACTCGCTGACCGACCTGGTCGGTGGCGGTTCGGTGTGGCTGTTCTCCCCGAAGATCGGCCGGGCCAACGCGGTCGACGCCGCCGACATCGCCGAAGCCGCCCCGATCGCCGGGCTGGCGACGACCACGACCGTCGGGGTGAGCACCGACTGGTCGGCGACCAAGCTCGTCGCCCCGAAGACTCGCTGAAGCCCCGCCGATGGTGCCCCAGCCCGGGGATCGCGCCCCCGACTTCGCCCTGCGCGACCAGCACGGCGCCGAGTTCCGGCTCTCGTCGTACGCCGGCAAGAAGGCCGTGCTGATCGTCTTCTACCCGTTCGCCTTCAGCGGTGTCTGCACCGGCGAGCTGATCGGCTTCCGCGACCGCCTCGGTGAGTTCGAGACCGACGACACCACGATCGTGGCGATCTCCTGCGACCCGATCTACACCCAGCGCGCGTTCGCCGATCGCGACGCGCTGTTCTTCCCGCTGCTCTCGGACTTCTGGCCGCACGGCGAGGTGGCCTCGGCGTACGGGGTGCTGGACGACGAGCAGGGCGGTCCGTTGCGGTCCTCGTTCATCGTCGGCAAGGACGGCCTGGTCACCTGGTCGGTCCACAACGACATGGGTCTGGCCCGCGACCTGGACGAGCACGCGGCGCAGCTCGCGGCCTTCGCGTAGCCCGAACGGGCTAATTTGCCGCCGGGTTTCCACGTTTTGCTTGCATGTTCAAGAATCCCTGCGAGGATTGAGGCGTTGCGACCGCTGATGACCCGAGACGTCAGCGGTCGCAACCTTTTTTGCTCCGCCTGATCCCGGACCTCTAGTCTGTGCCGGTTCCAGTACCGAACTCAGCGGGGCGTGTAGCTCAGCGGTAGAGCGCTTCCCTTACAAGGAAGATGTCGGGGGTTCGATCCCCTCCGCGCCCACCCAGAACCTGACTACATTGGCGCATGTGATTGTTCCTTTCAGCGCTGCCGACTTCCTCGACCGAGCCCTGGCGGTCTATCGCGAGCGGATCGGCGTCATCGACGAGCCGGACCAGCCGGCCGCATCCCTCGGTGACCTGACCTATGCCGAGCTCGGTGAGCGGTCCCGCCAGATGGCCGCCCGCCACGACGCCCTCGGGCTGGACGTCGGCGACCGGGTCGCGTTCGTCTCGCACAACAGCGCCCGTCTGCTCAGTGCCTTCTTCGGCGTCTGCGGCTACGGCCGGGTGCTGGTGCCGGTCAACTTCCGGCTCTCCCCGGACGAGGTCGCCTACATCGTCGAGCACAGCGGCGCGCGGGTGCTGTACGTCGACCCCGAGCTCGCCGACTCGCTGGCCGAGGTGAAGTGCGAGTTCAAGTTCGTGCTCGGCGACGACGAGAACCTCTACCTGCCCGGCGTCGAGCCACGGGCCTGGGAGCACGACGAGAACGCCACCGCGACGATCAACTACACCTCCGGGACCACGGCGCGACCCAAGGGCGTGCAGATCACCCACCGCAACATCTGGACCAACGCGGTCACGTTCGCGCTGCACGCCGGCGTGACCGATCGTGACGTCTACCTGCACACGCTTCCGCAGTTCCACGCCAACGGCTGGGGGATGCCGTTCGCGATGACCGGGCTCGGCGTCCCGCACGTCATCCTGCGCAAGGTCGACGGCGCCGAGATCCTGCGGCGCGTTGAGAAGTACGGCGTGACCGTGATGTGCGCGGCGCCGGCGGTCGTGGCCGCGGTGCTCGAGGCCGCGCAGACGTGGGACGGCCCGATCCCCGGGCGCGACACTGTCCGGATCATCGTGGCCGGTGCGCCGCCGCCGTCCAAGACGGTCGCTCGCGTCGAGGCCGAGCTCGGCTGGGAGTTCATGCAGATCTACGGGCTGACCGAGACGTCGCCGGTTCTGACGGTCAACAGGTCACGGTCCGAGTGGGACCACCTCTCGCCCGAGGAGCGCGCCGCCAAGCTGGTCCGCGCCGGCAACCCTGCCCTCGGCGTCACGCTGAAGATCGACGACGAGGGCGAGGTGCTGGCCCGCTCGAACGTCGTGCTCGAGGGGTACTGGGAGCAGCCCGAGGAGTCCGAGAAGGCGTTGGCCGGGGGCTGGTTCCACACCGGCGACGGCGGCTACATCGACGACGAGGGCTACCTGTCGATCTCGGATCGCAAGAAGGACGTGATCATCACCGGCGGCGAGAACGTGTCCTCGATCGAGGTCGAGGACGTGATCTTCTCGCACCCCGATGTCGCCGAGGTGGCCGTGATCGGCGTACCGGACGAGAGGTGGGGCGAGACGATCAAGGCGCTGGTGGTGAAGGCCGAGGGCTCACCGTTGACCGAGGCCGACCTGATCGCCTACTGCAAGAGCAAGGTGGCCGGCTACAAGGCGCCGACGTCGGTCGAGTTCCGCGACGTGCTGGCGCGGACGGCCACCGGCAAGCTGCAGAAGTTCAAGCTGCGGGCGCCGTACTGGGAAGGCCGCGACCGCCAGGTCAACTAGCCTTCCGACCATGCGACTCGCTGACGTCATCGCCCAGGTCGAGGCCTGGTACCTGCCGCACCGCGCGGAGGACTGGGACGCGGTCGGTCTCGTCTGCGGTGACGCGGACGCCGACGTACGACGGATCCTGCTGGCCGTCGACCCGGTCCAGGCCGTCGCCGAGGAAGCAGTCGCGCTGGACGCCGACCTGGTGATCGTGCACCACCCGCTGTTCCTCAAGGGCGTGACGTCGGTGGCGGCGACGACCCCGAAGGGGCGCATCGTGCACCAGCTGCTCGGGGCGGGCTGCGGCCTGCTCACGGCACACACCAATGCCGATTCGCCTGCCGGCGGTGTCAGCGAGGCGATTGCGCTCGCCCTGGGGCTGCGCGGGATCTCCCCGCTGGACCCGGACCCGATCGACCCACGCGACAAGATCATCACCTTCGTGCCCGTTGCCGATGCCGACAAGGTGCGCACCGCGATGACCGACGTCGGAGCCGGTGCCCTCGGCGACTACGACTCCGCCAGCTTCAGCACGCCGGGCGAAGGCCGCTTCCGGCCGCTCGCCGGAGCCAACCCGACGATCGGGTCGATCGGCGAGGTCGAGGTCGTCGCGGAGGTGCGGGTCGAAGTCATCGCGGATCGTGGCCTGCGTGACCGGGTCGTGGCTGCGCTGCTGGCGGCACACCCCTACGAGGAGCCGGCGTATGACGTCGTCGAGCTCGCTGCACTCCCGGACGCGAGCCGTGGCTCAGGACGGATCGGCACCCTGGCCGAGCCGATGACCCTGGCCGCCTTCGCCGGTCTGGCAGCGTCGGTGTTCCCGCAGACGGCCCACGGACTGCGGGTCGCCGGCGATCCGGACCAGCTCGTGCAGACCGTCGCGCTCTGCGGTGGCTCCGGTGACTTCCTGCTCGATCGGGCTCGGGCAGTGGGCGCCGACGTCTACGTGACCTCCGACCTGCGTCACCACCCGGCGTCGGAATCGCGCGAGGCAGGCGGCCCTGCCCTGGTCGATGTCGCCCACTGGGCAGCGGAATCCGTGTGGCTGCCGGTACTCCGGGATCGTCTCGTCGAGGCACTGGACGATACGGTGACCGTGCACGTGAGCACCACCCCCACAGATCCCTGGACCTTCCGGGTCTGACCTGCCGAGGAGCACTCCGCTGAAAGCCGATCCGAATGTCCAGCTGAAGCTGCTCGACGTGCAGGAGCTCGACTCGCACATCGACGCTCTGCGTCACCAGCTCTCGACGATCCCGGAAGCCATCGCCCTGGCCGAGCTGATGCGCGGCCGTTCCGACGTGGACGACGCGGCCCGCGACTTCCGGATCGAGCTCGCCGACCTCACCGAGGAGCAGAAGCGTGCCGACGCCGACGTCGAGCAGGTGAAGGCTCGCCGGGTCCGCGATCAGGGCATGATCGACTCCGGCTCGATCTCCGACCCGAAGGCGTTGCAGCGGATGCTCGGCGAGCTCGAGTCGCTGCAGCGGCGCATCTCCGACCTCGAGGACGTCGAGATCGAGGTGATGGAGCGGCTCGAGACGGCGCAGGCCGGGCTCGCCGATCGCACTGCTGCCCTCGAGCAGATCGACAGCGAGGCGGAGGGCCTCGAACGCACCCGCGCCCAGCGCGCCGGTGACCTGGAGACCGAGCTGGCGAGCGCCACCTCGGACCGGGCCGCCGCGATCGACGGGCTGCCCGCCGAGCTGATCGCCCTCTACGAAAAGCTCCGTGCGTCCAAGGGTGGCGTCGGGGCGGCTGCGCTGCGGCGGCGCGAGTGCCAGGGCTGCCGGCTCACCCTGAACGCCTCCGACCTCGCGGTGATCGCCGCCAAGCCGAAGGATGACGTCGTCCGTTGCGAGGAGTGCGACCGGATCCTGGTCCGCACCGTCGAGTCGGGGCTGTGACCGCTGGCCCCTACGCCTCGGTGATCGTCGAGGCCGACGGCGGGTCGCGCGGCAACCCGGGTCCGTCCGCGGTCGGAGCCGTCCTCAAGGACGCGGCGACCGGGGCGGTGATCGCCGAGATCGGAGAGCGGATCGGCGACGCGACCAACAACGTCGCCGAGTACCGCGGTCTGATCGCCGGCCTGGAGATGGCCGCCGAGTTCGCGCCGGAGGCGACGATCGAGGTCCGGATGGACTCCAAGCTCGTGGTCGAGCAGATGTCGGGGACGTGGAAGGTCAAGCACCCGTCCATGAAGCCGCTCTTCGCGCAGGCGAGCGCGCTCGCCCCCGAGGGCACGGTGTTCACCTGGGTGCCGCGAGCACAGAACGCGCACGCCGACCGGCTCGCCAACGAGGCGCTGGACGGCGTACGGGATCCCGGCGTGCAGCCTGCGGGTGAGTCGACACTCATGCCGGTCGAGTCGAAGTCGAAGCGGGAGCAACCCTCGCGGGGCTGGATGCCACCGACCGATCCGCCGACGACGCTGGTCCTGGTCCGGCACGGCGTCACCGACCACACCACGCGCAAGCTGTTCTCCGGCGGCCTCGCCGGGTCGAATCCGCCGCTGAGCGAGGAGGGTCGCGCCCAGGTCCGCTCGACCGGTGAGTGGCTGGCTCCGATGGCCGATGCGGTCGACGCGCTGATCAGCTCCCCGGTACGCCGCACGCACGAGTCGGCCGAGATCCTCGGCGAACTGCTCGGGAGGGCGGTCACCACCGAGGCAGGGATTGCCGAGATGGAGTTCGGCGCCTGGGACGGGCTGACCTTCGCCCAGGTCCAGGAGCAGTACGGCGACGAGCTGACGGCATGGCTGGGCAACATGGACGTCGCGCCGCCGCAAGGCGAGTCGTTCGAGCAGGTCCAGGCCCGGGTGATCGAGGGCCGCGACCGGATCCTGGCGGCGCACACCGGGCAGACGGTCGTGGTGGTCAGCCACGTGACGCCGATCAAGGTGCTGGTCGCCGACGCGTTGGGCGCCCCGCTCGAGTCGATCTACAAGCTGGAGCTGACGGCTGCCTCGGTCACCGTGATCTCGTACTTCCGCGGCGGGCGCGGGGGAGACGAGCTGCTGCCGAGCCTGCGGCTGTTCAACGCACGGCCGACGGATTCCGGCTTCTCCGTCTGACTCAGAGCTCGCTAACGATCACGTCGAGCTGCTGGCCCGGCCCCGAGTTCCGATGCAGCGTCGGCTCGTGCGTCTCGACCCGCCATCCCAGGTCACCCAGGTGCTTGGCCAGCGCCGCAGGCGTCCGCGGATTGCCGCCGTCGAGCAACAGGTCGCGGACGATCCGGCCCTTGGTGGCCTTGTTGAAGTGGCTGACCACCTTGCGCTCGCTACCGACCTCGTGGAGAACCCGGACGGTCGCCACGTGCCGGCCAATCGCTGCGGGCGGTCGCCAGAAGCCGGCGTACATCGAGGAGCGCAGGTCGACGACCAGCCCGGTGCCAGCGGCCGGGATGAGCACCTCGTCGAGGTGCTCGCGCCACCAGGAGCTGACGATCCCGATGCCCGGCAGGTTCGTGTCCCCCGAGAGCCGGTACGCCGGGATCGGGTCGTTGGGCCGGACGACGCCGAACAGCGACGACATGATCGCCAGCCACCGGGTCGCGCGGCCGCGGGCCGGTCCTTCGAGCGAGGCCAGGTCGAGGGCGTCGTACAGGACTCCGGTGTAGATCCGGTCAGCCCGAGCGGTGTGTGCCCTCTCGAGACCGGCGTTCTGCTCGAGGTGGTGCAGCTGGGTCGGTCCGAGGTCGAGCACCGCAGCAGCGCGCTCGTTCGCGCTGAGCCCGATCAGTGCTTCCAGCACCTTCGTCCGGGCGCTGGTCAGCTCGGTGAAGTCGAGACGACCGAGATCCAACGGCTTCCCGCGTCGAGGCGACGCCTTGCCTTCGGACGGCGGGAGCAGGATCAGCACGCGTGGAGCCTATCGAGGGTCCGAGCTTGCTCGAGACCGAGTGGGCGACAACGCGTTGACGAGCGCAGCGAGGCGCACCGCGCAAGCCTAGGGTGGACGGGTGAGCAGTCGAGTACTCAGGGTCCGCAACGGTGTCGCCGAGTTGGAGCAGGCCGTTGCCGCCATCCAGCAGGAGCTCAAGCTGGACGCCGAGTTCCCGGCCGACGTCCTGGCTGCCGCTGAGGAGGCGGCGAAGAACCCGGCCCTTCCCGAACTCGATCGCACCGACCTCGCGTTCGTGACGATCGACCCGAAGGGCTCGATGGACCTCGACCAGGCGATGCACATCGAGCGCGACGGCACCGGGTACGTCGTGCACTACGCCATCGCCGACGTCGCGGCGTTCGTGACGCCCGGCGGTCCGATCGACCTCGAGGCGCACCGCCGCGGCGAGTCCCTGTACGGCGCCGACTCGAAGATCCCGCTGCACCCGCCGGTGCTCTCCGAGGGCGCCGCGTCGTTGCTGCCCGACCAGGTCCGGCCCGCGTTCGTGTGGACGATCAAGCTCGACGCCGCCGGTGAGCAGACCGACGCCCACGTCGAGCGCGCCCGGGTGCGGTCGACGGCGCGACTCGACTACGAAGCGGTCCAGGCCCAGCTCGACGGCGGTCAGGCCGACCCGACGGTCGAGCTCCTCAAGGAGGTCGGCCAGCTGCGCCAGCACCAGGAGGCCGAGCGCGGGGGAGTGAGCCTGCCGCTGCCCGAGCAGGAGATCGACTGCTCGGCGGACACGTGGACGCTCGAGTTCCGCCGGATGCTCCCGGTCGAGGACTGGAACGCCCAGATCTCGTTGCTCACCGGCTTCGCCGCCGCGGCGATGATGGTCTACGGCAAGGTCGGGATCCTGCGAACCCTGCCGCCGCCGCAGGGCGATGCCATCAAGCGTCTGCACCGGACCGCGCGGGCACTCGGCATCGACTGGCCCGCCGAGCAGCACTATCCGGACTTCCTGCGCTCGCTCGACCCGGCCAAGCCGCACGAGCTCGCCATGGTCACGGCAGCGACCTCGGTGCTGCGCGGAGCCGGCTACGCCAGCTTCGACGGCGAGATCCCGGCGCAGCCGCTGCACGCGGCGCTGGCGTCGGAGTACGCGCACGTGACCGCGCCGCTGCGCCGGCTGGTCGACCGGTACGGCCTGGAGACCTGTGCGGCACTCTGTGCCGGTACGCCGATCCCGGAGTGGGTGACCGCCGGCCTGCCCGACCTTCCGGACCTGATGCGCGACTCGGGACACCGGGCCAGCGGGTACGAGAACGCGGTGCTCAACATGCTCGAGGCCGCCACCTTGAAGAACCGGATCGGCGAGAAGTTCACCGGCGTCGTCGTCGAGACCAACCACCAGGAGCCGACCAAGGGTGACGTCGTCGTCCGGAACCCGGCCGTGCAGGCACAGGTCGTCGGTACGCCGCCGTTGCCGCTCGGCGACGAGGTCGACCTGACGCTGACCGAGGCTGACCCGGTCACCCGGCACGTCCGGTTCACGATCGCCTAGGCCAGCCGGGTCACCTGCACGTCGACGAACATCGTGGACGCGCCTGACCCGGTGAAGATCCCGGAGAGCGGCCGTACGTCGGCGTAGTTGCGACCGGTCGCAACTACGATGTGCTGCTCGGCCGGTTCGGTGTCGTTGGTCGGGTCGAACCCGTGCCAGCCGCCGTCCCACCACTCGACCCAGGCGTGCGACTCGCCACGGACGGCCTCGCCGATCACCGGGTCCTTGCTCGGGTGCAGGTAGCCGGACACGTAGCGCGCCGGGATGCCGAGCTGGCGCAGGCCGCCGATCACCAGGTGCGCCATGTCCTGGCACACGCCCGCGCGGGCGGCCCACGAGTCCGCGGCGCGCCCGGACACGTCGGTCGAGCCGACCACGTAGTCGACCTCGTCGTGGATCAGCGAGCAGATCGCCCGTGCCGCCGCGTGCGGGTCGGGGCTGGTCGCGCCGATCTCGGCGTACCGGGCGGCGAGGTCGGCAGGCGCCCGGACCCGGTCGCGGATCTCGAGGTACTCGGTGAAACGGTCGACGACGTCCTCGGCGGCCATCTCCGCCCAGCTCTGCCGCTGAGTCGTGGCGTGTTCGACCGGATCGGTGTGCACGGTCGCCGTCGCCGTGACAGTCAGCGAGTCGTGCGGGTCGAGCACCTCGAAGGCGGTGACCTGGGTGCCCCAGTAGTCGCGGTAGGTCCAGGTCCACGGCGTCGGCGAGACGTCGAGGCGGGTGTGGACGACGATCTGACCGGCCAGGGTCTGCGGGGTCAAGCGGGCCTCGTTGAACGACGCCGCTGCGCCACCGTCGTAGCTGAACCCGGTCGTGTGCACCACGCGGAGCTGCATGTTCACCACCGTCCCGGGTTCCAGATCGTGGCGACCGACCCGGCGAAGTAGCGCCGGGTGACCGCGTCCGTCGCCAGCGCACAGGTGCGCTGCAGCCGCTCCATCTCGTGCGGCAGGTCGTTGAGTACGTCGGCCAACGCGCGGTACTCCAGCTCGGCCCGGGTCCGGCCGAGCAGCCGCTGGGCCTCGTTCTGGAAACCGGCCCGCTGACCGGCGGACTCGAGGTTCTCCAGACACTGCTCGGCGCGGCTGAGGGCGAAGACCACCGAGCGCGGGAACAACCGGTCCAGTACCAGGAACTCGGCCGCCTTCCGGTCGGTCTCCAGGCCGTTGTAGGTGCGCAGGAACGACTCGTAGCCACCGCTCGCCCGCAAGGACGTGCTCCACGCCGAGGACGCCGACACCGAGGCGGCCGACACGAGCCGCGCGGTCATGTCCGCGCGCTCGATCGAGCGGCCGAGCATCAGGAACTGCCAGCCCTCGTCGCGCGGCATGGTGGCGTCCGCGGTCCCGTTGATCAGGGCGGCCCGGTCCCGCACCCAGCTGAACGCGACCGAAGGCTGCATCGACTCGAACCGTCCGCTGGGGATGGCGCGCCAGGTGGTGTTGACCGCCTCCCACATCGAGGTCGACATGGTCTCGCGGGCGCGTCGAGCGACCTCGCGGGTAGCACGCAGGGTTGCGTGGATCGAGGCGGGGGAGTCGCCGTCGTACGCGAGCCGCTGGAGCAGTTCGACGGTCCCGACGACCTCACCGGCCTGGACCGGGACGCCCATGATCGCGAGGACCTCGTCGCAGGTGGTCGGGATGTCGAGCGAGGGGTCCTCGACCATCAGCTGCAGCTGGACCTCGAGGATCCGTGCGGTGTCCTCGGCGCGCTCGACGTACCGGCCGATCCAGAAGAGCGACTCCGCGATCCGGCTCAGCATGTCGGCTCCCGACGGGCCTGCTGCTGTTGCTGTTGCTGCTCGGCCTGGGCTGCACGGCTGTCGCCGACCGGGCCGCCGTCCAGCGGCGCGATCTCGCGCGGACCGCTGGTGGGCAGGTCCGAGGCAACCGGCGCCGCACCCGGTCCTGCGAGCACCCAGGTGTCCTTGGACCCGCCGCCGCGCGAGGAGTTCACGATCAGCTCGCCCTCGGCCAGTGCGACTCGGGTCAGCCCACCGGGGAGCACCCACACCTTGCTGCCGTCGTTGACCGCGAACGGGCGCAGGTCCACGTGGCGCGGCGCCATCGCGCCGTCGATGTACGTCGGCACCGTCGACAGCTGGACCACCGGCTGGGCGATCCACGCCCGCGGTTCGAGCAACACCTGCGCACGAAGCTTGTCGAGCTCGGTGCGGGTGGCCTTCGGCCCGATCACGATGCCCTTGCCGCCGCTGCCGTCGACCGGTTTGAGGACGAGCTCGTCGAGCCGGTCCATCACCTCCTCGCGGTGCTTCGTCTCGCCAAGGCGCCAGGTGTCGACGTTGGCGAGCGCGGGCTCCTCGTCCAGGTAGTAGCGGATCAGGTCTGGCATGTAGGTGTAGACGAGCTTGTCGTCGGCCACGCCGTTGCCGATCGCGTTGGCGATGGTCACGTTGCCCGACCGCGCCGCGTTGACCAGGCCGGGGCAGCCCAGCAGCGAGTCGGCCCGGAAGTGCACCGGGTCGAGGAACTCGTCGTCGACCCGGCGGTAGATGACGTGCACCTGCTGCAAGCCGTTGGTGGTGCGCATCAGCACCCGTCCGCGACGGCACTCCAGGTCGCGCCCCTCGACGAGCTCGACGCCCATCGTCCTGGCCAGCAGGGCGTGCTCGTAGTAGGCGCCGTTGAACGCACCCGGGGTCAGCACGACGACGGTCGGATCATCGACTCCTGCCGGCGCGGCAGCGCGCAAGGCCGAGAGCAGCCGTTGCGGGTACGACGCGACCGGGCGGATCCGGTGCTCGGCGAAGGCCTCGGGCAGTGCGGTCGAGATGGCCCGACGGTTGGTCATCACGTACGAGACCCCGGACGGCACCCGGACGTTGTCCTCGAGCACCCGGAACTCCCCGGCGTCGTCGCGGATCAGGTCGATCCCGGAGACCTGGATGCGGACGCCGTTGGGCGGCTCGATCCCGTGCGACTCCCGGGTGAAATGGCTCGACGTGGTGACCACGTGCCGGGGGATGACGCCGTCGCGGAACGCCTCGCCCGGGCCGTAGATGTCCGCGAGGAACAGCTCGAGCGCCTCGACCCGCTGCTGGACGCCGCGCTCGATCCTCGCCCACTGGTCCTGGTCGATCAGCCGGGGAACGATGTCGATCGGGAACGCGCGCTCCTCGCCGCCGATGTCGAAGGTGACGCCCTGGTCGAGGTAGCTGCTCGCGAGCCCCTCGGCCCGGGCGGCCAGGTCACGCGCCGACAGGGTGCCGAGGGTGTCGTGGAGGCGCGCGTAGGACTCACGCGGGACGGAGCCCGCAAACATTTCGTCGTACGGCGGCCCGAGAGCGTCGTACGACTCGAAGAGGTGAGTCATCTTGGGCAGGTTAGGCACCGTCGGTTTCCGAGTTGTTTCCGTCGTGAGGCATCTGTGTTCCCCGGCGCGCTAGTCTTCAACCTGCGGATGGGCTGGCCGGGCGACCGCGTTGGGGGCGACTCCACCGAGGAAGGTCCGGGCTCCACAGGGCAGGGTGGTGGCTAATGGCCACCCGAGGTGACTCGCGGGAAAGTGCCACAGAAAACAGACCGCCTCCGACTCCGGTCGGCGGTAAGG
>JACXTT010011681.1_pt1 | contig 11735 bp, 9 predicted proteins | sample 9270951 | NCBI WGS metagenome assembly JACXTT01 (sample SAMN15532306, study PRJNA645909) | rock metagenome | isolation source: weathered quartz diorite | place: Puerto Rico | collected 2017-06-21 | reverse complement strand
GCGGGAATCCAGAAGTTACTGATTTAACATCCGTTTATAAATACTGGATTCCCGCTTTCGCGGGAATGACGAATGGTTTAGAAACACCTATGTATAGACTTAAATCAAAAATGCTCTAGGGCTAAGAAAAACACTCATTCCTAACCCCTAGTCCCTAATACCCGCATATCTCAAGACATGCGTCGTCGGCTCCGGTTGCAGGGTGACGTGTTCAATGCCGTAGCCGTCGTGCAGCCGCACCCGTAATCCGGTCAACGTGTTTTCCCACTCCGCGAGGTCGTCCACCATGATGTGGGCGGATAACGCGACCATCCCCGAAGACAACGTCCAGATGTGCAGGTCGTGCACCGAACGCACGCCTTTAACCGTCGCAAGCGCGCGACCGATCTCCGGTAGATCTAGACCCAACGGCACGCCTTCCATGATGACGTGCAGCGCTTCGCGCAGCAGGTGGATGCCGGAGTAGAGAATCAACAGACAGATGAATAGGGACAGAATAGGGTCTATGGCGGTCCAGCCGGTAAAGTAAATCACCACGCCTGAGGCCAGCGCGGCGACCGAGCCGAGCAGGTCCGCCATCACATGCAGCAACGCGGCGCGCAGGTTAAGGGTTTGTTCGCCGCGACTGAGCAGGGCAACCACGGCCAGATTGACCAGCAGGCCCATAGCCGCCACCACGATGACGGCGCCGGCCATGACCGGCGTAGGCGCGCGCAGCCGTTCAATCGCCGCCACCACGATGCCCGCGACGATGGTCAGCATCAATAAGCCATTAAGCAACGCCACCAGCACTTCGGCGCGGCCCAGCCCATAGGAGTGACGCGCCGACGCCGGGCGGCGTGCCACCCAGGCCGCGAGTGACGCCAGGGCCAGGGCGCTGGCGTCGCTCACCATATGGCCGGCGTCACCCAGCAAGGCCAGCGAACCCGCCCACCAGCCGCCCACCGCCTCTACGACGGCATACAGCAGTGTGATTATGAACGCATAGCCCAGCACCCGGCGGTTAGCTTCGCCGCGTGCATGGACATGGCCATGATGGTCGTGCCCGGTCAGCATCTATAGGGCGCCTCTAAAAATGATGGATGTTGCTTCAAGACTAAGGCGCAGCGCCGTCGAGCAGCGGTCGCTCCCGCGTATCCTGCACCCGCGACATTCGTAGAACCCTTCGCTGTCGCTCTTCCCTGTACAGCACAGCCTACACGCCAGTGTGTGAGCAGCCCAATAGTATGAAGCGGCAACGCCGTATTGGAGCAAAAGACGCATTTTTAGAGGTGCCCTAATATCCCGTTCCGTCAGATTTTACAATTTATCATGGCCGGATATGTGCCGGGATCGATTCGCTCAAGAAAATCCGATAGTTGACGATATATGCAAAAAGGTTCAATTGTTCGTGCGCCTTTCTGTAAAAAAGCAACGACGCACTTCACTGAACTATATATTAGGCATTAGGCAATATCAGGGTGGCACATGCAGATACGTCCGCGGTGGGGTTGTACTGTTTTGGTGTGGGTGCTGCTCGGCTGTACACCCGAGCCTGAGCCGCCGCTGCGTATTGGCACCAATGTCTGGCCCGGTTACGAACCGCTTTATCTCGCCAGGGATCTGGGTTATTTCGACACCACGTCGGTAAGGCTGGTGGAGTATCCCTCCGCGACCGAGGTCTCGCGCGCCTTTCGCAACGGCGCGATTGAGAGTGCCGCCTTGACCTTGGATGAGGTGTTGAGCGCGCTGCAATACGGTGTCGCGGCGCGAGTGGTGTTGGTCATGGACATCTCGCACGGCGCCGACGCGCTCGTGGCCAGGCCCGAGCTAAAGGAGCTGAAGGATATCAAGGGCCGCCGTGTGGCTGTAGAGAGCGGCGCACTGGGGGCCTATGTGCTGGTCCGGGCGCTGCAATTCGCCGGGCTCAGCCCCGGCAATATTAGCGTCGTATCGGTGCCGTCATCGGAACATGAGCAAGCCTACCAGGCTCGCCGGGTGGATGCCGTGGTGACCATGGAGCCGATACGCACACGCCTGCTGACGCAAGGCGCCCGGCAGTTGTTTGACAGCAGTCAGCTACCGGGAGAAATCGTAGACGTCTTGATAGTGCAGCAGTATTATCTGGATCGGCACCCCGACCAGGTACGGCGGTTAATAAAAAACTGGTTCAGCAGCCTGAAATATATGAAAGAACACCCTGAAGACAGCAGCCAGCGCATGAGCAGGCGGCTTGCCGTCAGTCCGGCAGAGGTCAGTCTGTTGTTTAACGGTCTGCGCATTCCTGCTGTTGAGGAAAACCGCAGCCTGCTGGACGACACCCCTCCAGGCTTGCAGGCCCCCGCCCAAAAGCTGATGCAGACCCTGCTCGAGCAACGCCTCTTAACCAAGACCGTGGCCCTGCCGCAGCTGTTCACATCCCGCTACCTGCCAGACGCTGCCCCGTGATAAATCCAGCCTTTCTTTCGTTGCGCTTCACCATCCCGCTCTTGCTGCTGTTGTTTGCGACGATCTGGGGTATGTATGCCCTGAGCCACGACACCCAGGCCGAGATGGTAAAGCTCGAAGAGGCGGCGCGTCTGCGGCTGGTGCAAGAGATGACCGATCTGCAGCGCGAATTAGAACACCTGTTGGCAACAGGAGATCAGGCCGGGGTGCAGTTGGAAATTGCCCCGATGGGTTCCGATCCCGATCTGCGCTACGCCTTCCTGAGCGACGATCAAGATCGCATCCTGTACGCCACCCGCACGGATTGGGTGGGGCAGGGGGTGCAAACGGTGTTCCCCGCTATCAGCACCCAGCTCATCGCCGAAGCCAAGCAGACACTCACCGGCTCGGTGGTGTTGTCCAATGACCGTGATTCATTGATGGGCTACTACCCTATCCTGCTCGGCGCGCGTCAGGGCGAGCTGCGTCCCAATCGCGTCGGGGTCCTGTTCATTCTCAACGACCTGAGAGCGAGCAAACTCGCCGCGTTGCGTGGCGTCGAGGGCGAGGTTCTGAAATCCACCCTGCTGCTGATGGCCCTGTCCGGACTGCTGGCGCTGATATTTCATTTTGCACTAACGCGCCGCGTGGCGAGAGTGGTGACAGCCACCGAGCGTCTCGCCGCGGGTGATCTCAGCGCAGAGACCGGGCTGACCGGCAGCGATGAGCTGGCCCGTATCGGCCAGGCCTTCGACCAGATGGCGCGCAAGATCGAGGCCGACAATCAGCGCCTGCAAGAGAACCGGATGTTGCTGGAGCATCAGGCCCTACATGACGTGCTCACCGATCTGCCCAACCGCGCGCTGATTGAGGACCGCCTACAGCAGGCCATCCTGAGTGCCAAGCGTCAGGCGCGCTCGCTGGCACTGCTCATCATGGATTTAGATGGTTTCAAAGAGGTCAACGATACCCTGGGTCATCATATGGGCGACTTGTTGCTGCAGCAGGTCGCGTTGCGCCTGCAAAATATTCTGCGCAGATCCGATACCGTGGCCCGCCTTGGCGGCGACGAGTTCGCCGTACTATTGCCGGCGGCGGACGCTGAAAAGGCCATCCTGACCGCGCGCAAAGTTCTCGACGCCCTTAAGTCGCCATTCCCCATCCACGGGCATACCCTGGACATCAGCGGCAGCATCGGCATTGCGCTGTTCCCCGCCCACGGTGCCGACGGCACCACCCTGGTGCGGCGCGCCGATGTGGCGATGTACGTGGCCAAGCGCGCCAACACCGGCTTCGCCATCTACGACAGCGAACACGACCAGCACAGCATGGCGCAACTGGCCCTCAGCGGCGAGCTGAGCCACGCCATCGAGAATCAGCAGCTTGCGTTCTACTATCAGCCCAAGATAGATCTCAAGAGCGGCAGCGTGGTGAGTTCCGAAGCGCTGGTGCGTTGGCAGCATCCGCAGCAGGGGCTTATCATGCCGGACAAGTTCATCCCGCTCGCGGAGCGCACCGGGCTCATCAGGTCCTTGACACAGTGGGGTCTCAATGCGGCGTTGCGCCAGTGCGCGAGCTGGCGTGAGACCGGTCTCGATCTCGGCGTGGCCGTCAATCTCTCGGTGCGCAACCTGCCCGAACCGCAACTCACCGAAAATATCGCTCGCATGCTGGAAAGCTGGGACGTGCCAGCCGCTTGCCTGGAGCTGGAGATCACCGAGAGCGCGATCATGACCGACCCGGTGCGCGCCCTCAATATTTTGACGCGCCTCGACGCCATGGGCGTGCGGCTCGCCATAGACGACTTCGGCACGGGCTACTCCTCGTTGTCGTATCTCAAAAAGCTCCCGGTGGATACCATCAAGATTGATAAATCCTTCGTCATGCAGATGGCCACCGACAAAAACGACGAGGTGATCGTGCGCTCCACCATAGATCTCGCCCACAACCTGGGCCTGCGAGTGGTTGCCGAAGGCGTCGAGCGGCATGAGGCCTGGGAGATGTTGAATGAGCTGGATTGCGATATGGCGCAAGGCTATTACATCAGTGAGGCCCTGGCGCCGCTGGAACTCAGCGCCTGGTTCAAGGATTCGCCGTGGCGGGTAGCGGCCGTGCCGGTGAAGAGTGCGAGGCCTTCGGCCGGTGAGGCGTGAGAAGTTAGGAGTGAGGGGTAAAAGCGGTGTAGGGGTAGCCCCTCACGCCTCACTCGCCAAAGGCGCCAAGCGGCCGCCGGACTTTTCCAGCAGGCGAATGCCCTCCAGGGTCATGCCGCGGTCTACCGATTTGCACATGTCGTAAACCGTCAGCAGGGCGATCTGCACCGCGGTGAGCGCCTCCATTTCCACGCCGGTCTGGGCGGTGGTCTCGACACTGGCGCGGCAATACACGGCTTGCTCATCGGGCTTAAGTTCGAACTCGACTGCAATCGCGCTGAGCGGCAGCTGATGACACAGCGGGATTAGTTCCGCCGTCTTTTTGGCGGCCATGATTGCGCCGATGCGCGCCACCGCCAGCACATCGCCCTTGCCGTGGCCGCCTTCACGGATGAGGGCGAGTGTTTCGGGTTTCATGCGGATGCGCCCCTCGGCGCGCGCCCGGCGCCGGCTGGCGGGCTTACCGCCGACGTCCACCATGTGGGCCTCGCCGGCCTGGTTAAGATGGGTTAACTTGCTCATATCGGTAAGGTGGTAAACTTTGCTGATGGCCATTAGGATAAAGTATTTCGCCAGTCTGCGCGAGCGCATGGGACGCGCGGAGGAAATGCTCGCGGCCGATGAGGCGCTCACCGTGGCCGATGTCTGGCGGCGCGTGAGCGGCGCTCAACCCATTCCCGCTAACTTGCTGGCGGCCGTCAATCAGGAGTATCGGCCGTTCTCGCAGGCGGTGCAAGACGGCGACGAGGTGGCGTTCTTTCCTCCCGTCACCGGAGGCTGACATGACGGTGCAATTGCGCGCTACGCCCTTCGATCCCTGGCAGGAGCTGTCTGAGTATCAGACACAGCTTGCGCAAGCGGGTCAATACGGCGCCACGGCGGTGTTTGTCGGGACGCTACGCGATTTCAATGAGGGGGAATGGGTGCAGGCCATGACGCTGGAACACTATCCCGGCATGACCGAGAAATATCTGCAAACGATTGCCGGCGAGGCGGCGCGCCGCTGGGCTATTTTAGACAGCCTTATTGTCCATCGTTATGGCGCGCTCATACCCAATGACAGCATTGTGCTGGTGGCAGTCTGGTCAGCGCACCGCGCCGCGGCGTTCGACGCTTGCCGCTACCTGATTGAAGAATTGAAAACCCGCGCGCCCTTCTGGAAGCAAGAGACGCTGGCGGCGGGTGTGCGCTGGGTGCAGCACAACACGCCGGCTTCTTAGCCACGGCCGCAATCAAACCGCTGCCAACCGTCATGCCGCCGAATAAATCCGATCCAAAAAAATTGCGCCGCTGGCTGCCCTCCATGGTGCTGACGGCGGGTCTATTGGTTACCGGCGTGGAAACCTATCTTGACTATCAAACAATCGCCGTCCAAACCCAGGCCCGCTTTGATGCGGCGGTGGCCATGACGCAAAGCTGGCTGGAGCGGCGCATGGGCCGCTATATAGACGCCTTGCAAGCCACCCGCGCCTTGTTCGCCGCCAGCGAGAGGGTGACGCGCGCCGAGTTCCATATTTATATTAACAATATCCTCATAGCCGAACACTATCCTGGACTGAGCGCGATTCAATACAACCCGCGCGAGACGCCCGCCAGCTTGGCGGATTTTCACGCCAGGCTGAAGGCCGACGGTCTCGCTGAGTTCAAGGCCTGGAGCCTGACTAACGGCCAACAGGGTCTGTTGCACGAGGCAGCGGAGTATTTCCCGATCGAATACATCGAGCCCTTTACATCGGCGGCGCTGGGTTTCGACGTGACGGCATCTATGAATGCGGAGGCGATGATACGCGCCCGCGATACCGGTCTCCCCTCGCTGGCCGGCAAGATCCCACGCCTGGTGGAAGGCCCGGATGACCAACCCGGCTTTTTATTGTTTGTGCCGGTATACCGCAACGGCGCCGCCCTTGACACCGTCGAGCACCGCCGCAACGCGCTACAAGGCTATGTGTGCGGGGTGTTCCGTGCCCATGACCTGTTGCGCGACATTTACCTGAAACAGACTCATCCCCAGGTGGATTTTGAGGTGTATGACGGCCGCAGTGTGAGCCGCGACAGGCTGCTCTATGATGATGACGGTTCGGCACACGGTTTAGATGCGTCGTACCGTGCGCGCTTCCGTCGCACCGCCGGGCTGGAGGTCGCCGGCCATACCTGGACCCTGTACTTCACTACACTGCCGGCATTCGGCCCGCCTTCCGATCGCAGTCTGCCTTGGATCGTGCTCGGCGGCGGCATCGCCTTAAGCCTGCTGTTGTTTTGGATCACCCGCGAGCAAATATTAGCCCGCAGCAAGGGCGAGGAGATTACCAATGAATTGCGCGACAGCCGGGCGAATCTTGCCCGCGCCCTGCAGATCGGGCGGATGGGCAGTTGGGAGGTGGACCTCACTAATGCCGCATGGCGCTGGTCGGACGAGCTCTATCAGCTGTGCGGACTGACCCCCGCGACCACGCAACCGGGCTACCAGGCCTTATTGGCGGCGGTTCATCAAGACGACCGGGCGCAAGTGAAAAAATACCTGGACGAGGCCCTGCATGGCGGCCGGTTTTTCAGCATAGATCATCGTTTGGCCGCGCCTGATCCCGATCGTCGCGAGCAGTATGTCTATCACCACGCCGAGGTGATCCTGGCCACCGGCAAGCCGCTGCGGGTGGTCGGCACGCTGCAAGACATCACCGAGCGCAAGAGCGCCGAAAATCACGTGCAAACGCTCAACGCGGAACTCGAGCAGCGGGTGCAGGAACGCACCGCCGAGCTGGCCGCCGCCAACCGCGAGCTGGAGGCGTTCAGTTACTCGGTATCTCACGATCTGCGCGCGCCGCTGCGCTCCATCAACGGCTTCAGCCAAGCCCTGCTCGAGGACTATGGCGCACAACTGGATCAGGTCGGGCGCGACTATCTGGAGCGGGTGCGCAACGCCAGCCAGCACATGGCGGAGCTGATTGACGATCTGCTGGAGCTGGCGCGGGTGACGCGCAGCGAGCTGCGCCGCGAGCGGGTGGACTTGAGCGCCATCACTACGGACATCAACGCCGAGCTGCATAAGGCTCACCCGGAGCGCAGCGTGGAGAGCATCATCGAAGCGGGCGTTTATTCGGTCGGCGATGCGCGCTTGCTGCGGATAGTGCTGACCAATCTGTTCACCAACGCTTGGAAGTTCACCCGCAAGCATCCACGGGCGCGGATTGAATTCGGCGCGCTCCAGCAGGATGGCAAGACCGTTTATTTCGTGCACGATGACGGCGCCGGCTTCAATATGGCCTATGCCGGCAAGCTGTTCGCGCCGTTCCAGCGCCTCCACCCTGCGGCCGAGTTTGAAGGACACGGTATCGGACTCGCCACCGTGCAGCGTATCATCGCGCGGCACGGCGGCCGGGTGTGGGCCGAGGGAATAGTAGAGCAAGGCGCCACCTTTTATTTCACCCTCGACGGCCACACCTAACGGGTTGTTGAAAAAACTCCCATGGGTTTTTTCAACTCGCTAAGCAAAAAGTGTGATTTTTGCTTTCCTTCCTTTTCAGTGACTTGCGTCACTGAAAAGGGTGGCAGCACCCTTCGCTGCGCTGTTCCCTGTGCCACAGGGAAACGCTGATTAAATCAGCGTTTCCTTAGCCCCATTCTTCAAGCACAGGGGAATGCTTAAAGAATGGCGGTGCATCCAGCACGTACACAGGCTGTTTATTAACAGCCTGCCAACAACACCAGACTGAGGTTCACACTTCCATCCGCTATTTTGATATACTTAAGTGTTTTTTATAAAAAACGGCTGCTACAGCACGTCGAGCCCGCTCAACTCTACCCCCTAAGCTGCCGATATTAAGCAATGAGATTTTGCGGTAGGCGCCTTTATGGAACGGAAAATCATTCTGCTGGTTGAGGACAACCCCGATGACGAGGCGCTGACGCTGCGTGCCTTTAACAAAAACAACCTGGTCAACGAAATCATCGTGGCGCGCGACGGAGAAGAAGCGCTGGATTACCTGTTTGCCCAGGGCAGCCACCAAGGACGCGACGCAGAGGTGCTGCCGCAACTTATTCTGCTGGATCTCAAGCTGCCCAAAGTTGACGGGCTAGAGGTATTGAAACAACTGCGTGCCCATCCCCCGACCTCGATTTTGCCGGTGGTGATACTGACCTCTTCCCGGGAGGAGCAGGACCTGATGAACGGCTACCGGCTGGGCGCCAACAGTTATATCCGCAAACCGGTGGATTTCGTGCAGTTTGTGGAAGCCGTGCGGCAGTTGGGGCTGTACTGGCTGCTGATGAACGAAGCTCCACCTAGAAGGCCACTCTGAATTTATGAAACCCATGCTACGGGTGCTGATCGCCGAGGACAAGGATGACGATGCCCTGCTGGTGGTGCGCGAACTGGAGCGCGGCGGCTACCGGCTCGATTATGAACGGGTGGACAACGCGGCTGACTTGCGCGCGGCGCTCGACAAATCCTGGGATATCCTGTTGTCCGACTTCAGCATGCCGAATTTCAGCGCGCCCGAAGCGTTGCGGATTTTGCAGCAGAGCGGGCATGATCTCCCGTTTGTGGTGGTCTCCGGCACTATCGGCGAAGAGCGCGCCGTCGAGGTGATGCGCGCGGGTGCGCGCGACTATGTGTTGAAGGACAACCTGGCGCGTCTGGTGGCGGTGGTCGAGCGCGAATTACACGAGGCCGCGGAGCGGCGCAAGCGCAGGCACACCGAGGAGTTGCTGTCCCGCCTGGGGCGTATCCTCGACAACTCCCCGGTTGAGATCTATATCATTGATCCTGATACGCTCAAGTTTTTGCAGGTGAATCAAACCGGCTTGCGCGATCTCGGCTACAGCGCTGAGGAGATGCGAGGCATGACACCGCTCGACATCAAGCCCAACCTTACCCGCGCATACTTCGCGCGCTTGTGCGCGCCGCTACAGAGCGGGGAGCGAGAACAGATCAGTTTCGAGGCGACACACCGGCGCAAGGACGGCTCCACCTACCCCATCGAAGCCAAGCTGCAATTCTCGCGCTCCGAAACCGCGCCGGTATTCGTCGCCATCATTCAGGACATCAGCGAGCGCAAACGGGCCGAAGAGACGCTGTTTCACGAAAAAGAGCGCGCCCAGGTCACCTTGCAATCCATAGGCGACGCGGTGATGACCACCGACGCCGACGGCCTCATCATCTATATGAATCCCATCGCGGAGCAGATCACCGGCTGGGGAAACACCGAGGCCCAGGGACGGCCGCTGCTGCAGGTGTTCAACGCCATACATGAAACCACCCGGCAAACGGTGGAATGTCCCGCCGCGGTGTGTTTGCGCGAACAACGCAACGTCGCGCTAAGTCAGCACACCGTGCTGTTGCGCCGCGACGGCGCGGAATTCGCCATCGAAGATTCCGCCGCGCCAATCCGCGATCGCAACGGCGACATCATCGGCGCGGTACTGGTGTTTCATGACGTAAGCCACGCCCGCGTGCTGGCCAACCAGATTGCCTACCAGGCGCGTCACGATTCGCTCACCGGGCTTATCAATCGCCGCGAGTTTGAAACCTGCCTCAATCAGGCGTTGGAGAGCGCCGCGAATGACGGCAGACATCACGCCATGTGTTACATAGATCTCGACCAGTTCAAGATCGTTAACGACAGTTGCGGCCACATCGCCGGAGACCAGTTGTTGAAGGAGTTGGCCGGGGCACTGCACAATCTAGTGCGCGAAAACGATGTGCTGGCTCGGCTCGGCGGCGATGAGTTCGGCGTGCTGCTGGAGGGTTGCCCGCTCGACAAGGCTTTCAACATCGCCGAGACCCTGCGCGATGGTATTGGTAAATTCCGCTTTGCCTGGGGCGATCGGATCTTCAAGATCGGCGCGAGCGTCGGCCTGGTCGGCATCGGCGCCGATAGCGGTAGTTTTACCGATGTGCTCTCCGCCGCCGACTCGGCCTGCTACGTCGCCAAGGATCGTGGCCGCAACCGCGTGCACGTCTACCGGAGCAATGATACCGCGCTGCTGCAACGGCGCGGTGAAATGCGCTGGATAGGACGCATACACAAGGCTCTGGAGGAAGGCGGCTTTTGTCTTTACCACCAGACCATGCTGCCCTTGAACCCCGCCGCGGCGCCGGGCGCGCACTACGAGCTTCTGTTACGTATGAAAGACCCGGACGGCGGACTCACCCCCCCATCCGCCTTCATCCCCGCCGCGGAGCGCTACAGCCTGATGCCCACCCTGGATCGCTGGGTGATCCGCCGCGCGCTTATCTTGCTCAGTCGGCTCACCCCCGATACCGACCTCGCCACCTGCGCCATTAACCTTTCCGGCCAGTCGCTGTGCGATGACCGCTTTCTCAATTTCGTGATAGACGAACTGAGCCAGGCCGGCGTGAGTCCCTTCAAACTTTGTTTCGAGATCACCGAGACCGCGGCCATCGCCAACCTGTCGCGCGCGATGCGGTTTATCTCGACCCTGAAGGGTATGGGTTGCCGCTTCGCGCTGGACGACTTCGGCAGCGGGTTAAGTTCTTTCACCTATCTAAAAAACCTGCCGGTGGATTATCTCAAGATAGACGGCGCCTTCATCAAGGACATGATGAGCGACCCGATAGATCATGCCATGGTTCAGTCCATTAATCAGATCGGTCACGTGATGCGCATTCAGACCGTCGCCGAATGGGTGGAGAGCGAAACCATACTACTAGAGCTTAAAAAACTCGGCGTGGACTATGCCCAAGGCTATGCCATCAGCGCCCCTCTGCCGTGGGAGACGCCCACAGCCCAACAGATTGTTGAAAAAGCCTCTCCCGACCTGCACAGGTGAAAATTTCAGCGTAATCGGTTAGAGTGTGGCGCTTACTTTAACCTGTAGCAGGATACCCATGTCATACCTCATCGCCCCTTCCATCCTCTCCGCGGATTTTGCGCGCCTGGGCGAAGAAGTCACCACGGTGCTCAAGGCGGGCGCCGACATCGTGCACTTCGACGTCATGGACAACCACTACGTGCCCAACCTCACCATCGGCCCGCTGGTGTGCGAGGCGCTGCGCAAGCACGGCGTCACCGCGCCGATCGACGTGCACCTGATGGTCAAACCGGTGGACCGCATCATCCCCGACTTCGCCAAGGCCGGAGCGACCTACATCACCTTTCACCCCGAGGCCACCGAACACATCGACCGCTCGCTGCAACTGGTGCGCAGCCTGGGCTG
>JACXTT010011680.1_pt1 | contig 11737 bp, 11 predicted proteins | sample 9270951 | NCBI WGS metagenome assembly JACXTT01 (sample SAMN15532306, study PRJNA645909) | rock metagenome | isolation source: weathered quartz diorite | place: Puerto Rico | collected 2017-06-21 | reverse complement strand
CTCCCCAGCCTCTACGCACAAAAAGGTCATCGTCGAGCTCCACGACCGCAAGTCTGTGCGCGGCTACCTGAATCCGGCACGTCTCGGCCAGCTCAACCCTATCGACCTGCTGACGCCAGACGGCGAGCACGAGGAGCTTTCCCTCGCCCGGATCCGGTCCATCTACTTCGTCCGCAATTTTGAGGAAGACTTTGCGCCCGAGCGCCGCGCATTCTTAAGCAGGCCCAAATTGGATGGCCTCTGGTTACGGCTCCGTTTTCTCGATGGCCAATCCCTAGAAGGCGTCGTTCCGAACGATCTGTTATCGCTGCTCGATAACGGGATTCAGATCACGCCTCCTCCCGACCTCAATTCCAACACGGACCGCATCTTTATTCCGCGGGCGGCGCTGAGCGAAGTCACGGTGCTCGGAGTCGTGGGCATTGCCCGGCGCAAACCGGCCGCTGCTGCAGCCGCCGGCCAGCCGACTCTCTTCAATGAGTAGCCGGCTAGGATCGGCTCGCGGCCCGGAACGCTTCGAGGCTCCACACGTCTTGCCTCTCGTCGTGGCGCAGGACGTAGCGATTGCCGTCTGAGGCCAGCACCCGAAAGTAAGTAGCTTCCGGCGAGTACCAGCGGTCCTCTACGTCCACCACGTCGTAGGGCCGACCTTCCAGCGCAAAACGCACCGGGCGCTCATCGGACCGATAACCAGAGTAGGTTTCGACGCCGATTATCATCTTCAGCCTCTGTCGGACGATCCTTCCTCCTGGCCTTCGTCCTGCCTCCTGCTTTCTTCTATACTCGCTCCGTTGCTCTTTGCAATGGGAGCTTGCCCAAATGAGACTGTCTGAACTCGCTGAAAAGCTCGGCTGCCGCTTGGAAGGCGATGCCGGAGTCGAGATAACCGGCGTTGCCGGACTGGACCATGCCGCGACAGGACAGGTCGCCTTTCTGGCCAATCGCCGCTACTTTCCTCTGTTGCGCACCACCCGCGCCACAGCCGTTTTAGTGGAAGAAGGTATTCGCATCGAACGAGACCCGGCGCTTCCGCCACTATCGGCCCTTCGTTCCGGCAATCCGTATCTGGCCTTTGCACAAGCCATTGAGCTCTTCTATCGAGCACCACAGTATCCGCCCGGCATTCATCCGACGGCCGTCATTGCCAAATCCGCGAAGCTAGACGACAACGAGCGCACTGGCACGTATTGTTTCGTGGACGAAGATGTTACGATCGGTGACAACGCCATGCTGTACAGTTTCGTCGCCATCTATAGAGGCGCGAAGATCGGCAGCAGCTTTTTCGCGCACGCTCACGCCATCGTTCGCGAAAACTGTTGCATCGGGGACCGCGTAATCCTGCAAAACGGAGTGGTCGTGGGGGCCGACGGTCTCGGCTTCGCCAAACTGAAGGACGGTTCCTGGTACAAAATGGCCCAGTCCGGCCCGGCGGTTTTGGAAGACGACGTCGAAGTCCAGGCCAATGCTTGCATTGACCGTGCGACTGTGGGCGAAACTCGAATCGGCCGCGGCACAAAGATCGATGACCTGGTTCTGATTGGCCACGCCTCGCAGGTGGGAGTTAACGCCATGCTCTGCGGACAGGTGGGCCTCGCGGGCTCAAGCAAGATCGGCAATGGCTGCATCCTGGCAGGACAGGTCGGAACCGCCGGTCATTTGACGATAGGCAACGGCTCGGTCGTCACCGCAAAAAGCGGCGTGCCAAACGACATTCCCGCCGCAGCCCTGTATTCGGGATATCCCGCGGTTGAAAATCGCCAATGGCTCAAGAACCAGGCCGCGCTCAATCGTCTGCCTGAGTTGCAGCGCCGGGTTAGAGAATTAGAAGAAGAGATTGAAAAGCTGAAAGCGCGCTAGCTCCTTGCCTATCACGCGGCGCCGGGAGCGCCAACCGGCCTCTGATCTGGCGGCAAACCCGCAGCCATGGCGTCGTGAACTATAGCGTTAAGCTCTTCCCGCTGCTCAAACGTGTAGCGCGTTGCGTCGATCGGCTTCAGAAACTCCACCAGAATTTCGCCGGGCTGAATGACCAGCGATCTCTTCTCCATCACCCGATGCGCTCCGGAGCAGACAATCGGCACAATCGGCACGCCAGACTTAATGGCCATCACGACCGCGCCCTTCTTGAATTCCTGCAACCGCCCATCAGGACTGCGAGTGCCCTCCGGATAGATCAAAAAAGACTGGCCGGCAAGCATGGCCTCGGTAGCCTTCTCCAGGCTTGCGATTGCTGAGTCGTGCTTCGCTCGATCTACCGGAATGAAATGCGCAAGCTGGAATGCCTGCCCGACAATTGGAACCCGAAATAGCGACTGCTTCAGCAGAATCGCGATACGTCTGGGAATCGCGCCGACTACCGCGGGAGCATCAGCAGAGCTGGTGTGGTTTGCAACAAACAGGCAGGTACCCTTTGGAATGCGATCCGTGCCTGCAACCCGTACGCGCACCCCGACGACCCGCACGAAGAACAGCACTCCGCGTACTCCAGCCCAATAGAGTGCGTCGGGATTTCGCGAAATGACCGTGTAAATCAGCAGCGGAATGCCGGCAATGATGGTGTACAGCGACAGGAAAATGCCGATGAACAAGGTGCGCAGCATGGACTCAGCGAAACTCAGTGTTTTCGATGGACCGTTGTCGCGTCAAGCTGAACTTGGATCCGATTCTCAAGGAGATGCTGCCGCAGCTGCGACGGGCTTGTTCGTTCCGTGCAAAAGCCCCTCGCGGATGGCGCGTGCCTTGGGTGATGCATTGGAATCCTCGGTTACGACGAACACGGTCGCCGTTGTTCCGCTTAGCGTGAAGGAAATTTCCAGCGGCTGGCCGTCGCGGAGCACGTTTAATCGCAACGTTTCGCCCGGTTTGCGGCGCCGCAGCCAATAGTCCACCCTCCGCGGCACGTTTTCACCGTTGAACTTTGTGAGGACATCCCCGGTTCGCAGTCCAGCGCGCTCCGCCGGCGAACCGGACTCGACGTTGCGCACCGTGGGCCTGCCATCGTCGTCGTTCGCAAACGTAATGCCCAGCACTGCGCGCTGGGTCTCCTGTTTTTGCAGCAGCAAGCCCGCTTTCGCCAGAACCGACTCATAGGGAAACGGCTCGGTACCCGAAACGTACTTCTTAAAAAAATCCTCGAATGAGCCGCCGGCAACGGCTTCCGCGGTCAAGCGCACATCGAGGCTATCCCGGTAGAGCTCCCCTTTTTTCGCGAAATCCTCGTTCATTTTACGCAACACATCGTCAAGTGCTCTGCCGTTATCCGTGCGATCGCGAATCAGGATGTCCAGCAAATCGCCGAGAATTTGGCCTTTCGTGTAGTACGAAACGCTGAACTCCGGGCCGTTGTAGTAGTCGTATTTGTCCAGCCAGGTATCGAGGCTCGACTGTTCGGCCGACTGCCAGCGGTTCGCCGGCCGCGACTCCAGTTCGTTGATCTGCCGCCCCAAGTCGTCGTAAAATTCCTGTTTCGACCAGATGCCGCTTCGCACCAGGGTATAGCTGCCGTAAGTGCTGGTCACACCCTCGGCGAACCATAACGCGCGTGTGTACTGCTCTTTCGTGTAATCCACCGGCTCCAGCGAAGCCGGGCGGATCCGTTTCACGTTCCACAGGTGAAAAAACTCGTGCGCGGAGACTCCGGCAAGCTGCGCGCCGGAGCCAACGCTGATCGCGGTTCCATTCGCGTGCTCCATTCCGCCGCCCGCACCCTGAGCCGCCTTGGCGATGTGAAAAATAAAGAGATAGTTCTGGTACGGAGCGCCACCCATCAATTCCAGTTCGTACTTGCAAATCTTGCGCAGCGTCTCCTCGACTTCTGCCTGCTTCCAGTTGTCACCGTGCACCGCCACGCGAACGCTCGGGTTCAGGTCCGTGATCCGAAACTCCTGGAAACGCCCGACCTCGATTGGCGCGTCGGCGAGGGCATCGTAACTTGGAGCCGAAACGAATTCCGCGTGGCCCACTCCATTCTGAAAGCTAGCAACTCCGGCTGGAGAATCGATTCGCCAGCCCTCCGGCACCGATTGAAAACCGACCCGTACATTTTCCCGCCGTCGCTCGGGCACGTATAAAAAGATCATCGCTGGGTTGATAAACGCATGTTCTTCATTCAGTTGCGAAGCAAAAGGTCCGGGGCTGTCCCAGTAAATCGCATAGCGAATGGTGATAGTTCCATTGCCGAGCGCGCGCCAGGTAAGTTTGTCTATCTTTTCAACCGGAAGCGGTGAGGTGCCGGAAGCCGCCGTAACTTCCTGAATTCGGCTGCTAAAATCGCGGACTTCGTAGAGTGCGTTCCACGCCGGCAGTTGCACCGTCAACTCATCGCGCACCTCCGGCACGTTCATCGTGACGTGAAACAGATGCTGGGCAGGGTTGGCCAAGGAAAGCTCGTAGGAAATTGTTGCAGCGGCAGGACGGGTAAGAATCGCCACGAACAGAACAACCAGAACAAGCCGCACCGACGAAACGGGCCAGAAGCGCTCGGAAATCACCGGGCGTTTGCCTCGGCATGGGCCGGTTGAGATGCATCGAGCTTCTTTAGCAGCTTTTCGCACAGTCCATCAAAGCTACCGTTGGACATAATGAGCAAAAGATCATTCGCTTTGGCGTTGGCGACGAGAAATGCTGCCATGGCATCTCCGCCGGCGACGACGTTCGCCTCTCGGCCCAAAACGCGCACGGAAGCGGCCACGGTCTCAGGATCAAGGCGGTTCTCATCCCCAAGCTGCTGAGCACGGAACACGCCGCCAAGCGCAACTCGGTCGGCCAGCGCCAGCGCCTGCGGAAGAGTTTCCTGAAACACTTTCCGCCGCATGGAATTGGACCGCGGCTCAAGAATCGCCCACAGCCGCCGCCCCGGCCAGCGTCCACGAGCGGCTTCAATGGTTGCGCGCACGGCGGTCGGATGGTGGGCGAAATCGTCCACCACCAGAACACCGTTGTACTCACCTTTCACGTCAAGCCGTCGGCGCACTGACTGGAACGTCGCCAACGACTTCTGCAACCATTCCACTGAGATGCCGCGGCCCTGCGCCACAATGATCGCCGCCAGCGCGTTCAACACATTGTGGCGGCCGGAGGCCCGCAGCGAGAATTCGCCAAAGAGTTTCGCGCCACGCGTTACGCGGAATCGCATCGCGTCGCCCACAAACTCCGGCTCGCTGGCCACCCAATCATTTGCTGGCGAAAATCCGTAGGTGATCACAGGGCAGAAAGCTTTTGCCGCAGACTCGCGCAGCGCAGGACCAGATTGCTCCGCATCGCCCCAGATCACCACCCGCCCGTTGCGTGGAACCAGATTAACCAGCCGCTTGAAGGCCAGCTTATATGTTTCGAAGTCCGGATAAATGTCCGCGTGATCGTATTCCAGGGCCGTGACAATCAGGTCATCCGGATGATAGTGGAAAAATTTCGGCCCGCGATCCCAGAAAGCGGTTTCGTATTCGTCGCCTTCCAGGATCATTTCACTGCCCTGGCCCAGGCCATAACTCTTCCCGAAATTCTCTGCTACGCCTCCTACCAGGAACGTCGGCTGCTTCCCCGCCGAGTGAAAAATCCAAGCCAGCATTGCGGTCGTGGTCGTTTTGCCGTGAGTTCCACTCACCACGATGGAATGTTTGCCGGGCAGGAAGACTTCTTCAAGAATTTCGGGCATGGAGCGATACGGGATCTTGCGCTCCAGCGTCTCTTCCAGCTCCGGATTGCCCCGAGCAATGATGTTGCCAACGATCACCAAATTCGGCGGAGGCCTCAGGTGCGCCGCATCAAACGTCGGGAAGTACGAAATCCCGAGACTATCGAGCAGCGTTGAAGCGGGCGGATATACACCGGCATCTGATCCCGTTACCAGGAAACCGGATTCGCGCAACATCCCCGCCAGCGGCGCCATGGCCGAACCGGCGATTCCAATCACATGAATATGCTTTGCCTGCGCCGTTCCCTGAGTCATTCACTAACCGCCGGTTCGAGAATTTCGAGCGTTCCTTCGTTGCTGGCGCTTGTGGCATCGAGCCGTGCGCGCACGCCCAAGGGAATCGTCAACATCGGCCGCTTGGTGTGGCCAACTGGCGCGCCAAACACAATCGGCACACCCAACGGACCGAGAATTCGTCGGACGACATCCAGCACCGTCGGGCTGCCTGCTAAGGACGGCTCGGAGTCCGGAAAATCGCCCAGAACAAAGCCTCGTACCCCGGACAACTTGCCTGCCAGCTTCAAATGCATGAGCACGCGATCGATCTGATACGGCCGCATCGCGCAATCTTCAAGCAACAGGATTGCGCCATTGGTATCCAGTTCCCACGTCGTGCCAAGCGTGGACTCCAGCAAAGTCATTGCGCCGCCGAGCACCACCCCTTCTGTGCAGCCCCCCACAAGCGACTCCCCGTGTAACCGAATCGTCCAACCCGATCGCGCGTTGGTCAACGCCCACTGGAACGACTCCAGATCATAGCCATCGACCTGTCCTGCTCCATGATTCAAACCAGCAGCCAGCATCGGCCCATAAAAGCTGACCCAGCGACGTTGCTGCCATAGATAAATCTGCAGCGTCGTAAGATCGCTGAAACCGACCAGGGGCTTGGCAAAGGGCAATTCTTCTGGCAAGCCTTCGTCCAGCAAATATACGGATCCGCAGCCGCCGCGCGTCGCAATCAACGCAGCAGTTTCGGAATTCTCCAATGCCGCCAGAAACTCGTTACGGCGCTCAACGGCCGGCCCTGCGAAGTATCCTTCCGCCCGATGTGTTGGCGAACTCGAAATAGCAAACCCCAGCCGCTGCAGCTCTCGCACGCCGCCTTCGATCGCCTCAGCGTGCGCCGGCGATGCTGGGGCGATCACGGCGAAACGCGCGCCGGCGCCAAGCGATTTCGGTTTCTGCACCGCAGCCGCGGCAATCATTCCGCTTGCCTTTCCACAGGCAACATTTCAACCGAAATCCCCGGCCGGGTCATGGCTGCAAGCACTTTCTCCTGTTGGTGGTGAGTCACGTCGGCGTCAAACTGAATCAAGTGCTTCTCGCCCGCTGTGGACACCTGAAAATTGTCCAGCTTGATCGCGAGTTCGTTGAAGAGCCGGTGCACTTCAGGAACCATATCTACAGCGCTGCCCGTCGTAACTCGGAACAGCATGTACCGGCACTTCAGCTTCAGAAGATCCTCGACGTAGATAAAGACGGTGAGCGCCATCAGAACGACTGCCGTGGCGATACCCGAAATCCTGTAGAAGCCCGCTCCGGCCGCCATGCCGATCGCCGCCTCGACAAAAATCGTGGCCGCCGTGGTAAGTCCAACGACGCTACCCCTTTCGCGCAAAATTACGCCGGCACCCAAGAAACCGATCCCTTGGACAATATTGGATGCGATGCGCGTCGTGCTAGTGTCCCCAGTCGCTTTTGCATATTCCGCCGAAAGAATCGTAAATAGCCCTGCACCCAGGCAAACACAGATGCTGGTGCGGATTCCGGCGGGGCGCTTGCGTACGCTGCGCTCCAAACCGACAATCGCGCCCAGGAGCGCAGCCCAAAGCAGCCGGTAGGTGACCGTTGTGAGAGCAAGCATAGAAATGGTGGCGCACCAGTTCGGCGCCAATCCCCCGACAGCCTGAATTTTACACACTACAGTTTGAACTGGGTGAGTTTCAGGAAGTGCCGTGCCCTGGCGTGTATCTCCGCCAGCTTCAGCTTGCGCAAGCGTTCCGGGCCAAACTCCTCCACCGCAAAGCTGCCCAGCACGGAACCGAAAACCATCGCCCGGCGCAATGCGGCGTCGTTCGACTGCCCGCAGCTTGCCAGATACCCCATGAATCCGCCCGCAAACGAATCTCCTGCCCCGGTCGGATCATGTGGCTCTTCCAGCGGAAACGCAGGAACGCAGAAGACTCCCTGCTTATCCACCAGCATAGCTCCATATTCACCACGCTTTACCACTAGCGTGGACGGCCCCATCTTAAAAATGCGCCGCGAAGCGCGCAGCAGGTTGTGCTCGTTCGAAAGCTGCCGGGTCTCGAAATCGTTGATCATCAGGATGTCCACATGCCTCAGCGTTTCCCGAAGCTCCCCGGGCGTTCGCTCGATCCAGTAGTTCATCGTGTCCAGTGCAACGTGCTTCGGCTTGCCTTTTACCTGCTTAAGCACGCCGCGCTGCAAATCCGGAGCGATATTGGCAAGGAAAACGTGCTTGGAATTGCGGAATTTTTCAGGCAGCCTGGGGTTAAAATTCGCAAACACGTTTAAATCGGTGACCAACGTCTCGCGTTCATTCAAGTGCTGTGAATACTTCCCGGCCCAGAAAAATGACTTGCCGGCTGCACGCTCCAGGCCCGCCGTGTCAATCTTCCGGCGGTGGAAAATGGATTCATCCTTTTGCGTGAAGTCCTGGCCGACGATTCCGACCAGATTCACGTGAGTGAAAAAACTCGCCGCAACTGCGAAATATGTCGCCGCACCGCCGATGATGCGATCTACTTTTCCGTACGGGCTTTCAATCGCATCGAACGCTACCGAACCCACAACGAGAAGTGACATCAACGGTCTCCTGGTGAAGATGGTCCCGAAACGGAGCCTGCAGCCTGGTCGCTGCTGTATGGCTAAGGCAGGTATTTGCCGATGACCAAGGCCAGGCGCTTCTTGGTCGCCTTCGGCACCAGCTTTGCATCGGTGATCAACGCGTGCGCCAGCGCCGACCCGCACTTGCACTCCTGGGCGGCGGGCAGCGTCTTCACCGCTTCCCGCAGTACAAGCTGCGCATTCTCAGCATTCTGATTCAGCGTGGCGATGATTTGCGCTCCGGTCACCGACTCGTGCTCGGGATGCCAGCAGTCGAAGTCGGTAATCATGGCTATGGCTCCGTAACAAAGCTCCGCTTCGCGTGCCAGCTTGGCCTCGGTCACGTTGGTCATGCCGATCACGTCAAAATCCATCGCTCGATACATATACGCTTCCGCGACCGTCGAAAACTGCGGACCCTCCATGCAGATATAGGTACCTTTGCGGTGCACCTTCACGCCGCAGTGAACGCTCGCGTCCGCTAAAACGCGCGAAAGCTGCGGGCACGTGGGCTTGTCCAACGTAACGTGCGCCACCAGCCCAGCACCGAAAAAAGTGGAAATGCGCCCCTTGGTCCGATCCACAAACTGGTCGACCACCAGAAATTCGCCGGGCGCAAGATTTTCCTTAAGCGATCCCACCGCACTCACCGAAATAATACGATCCACGCCAAGCAGTTTTAGTGCATAGATGTTTGCGCGATAATTAATTTCCCCGGGAAGGATGCGATGGCCGCGTCCATGGCGCGCCAGAAACGCCACCCGCTTGCCTTCGAGCAACCCGGTGACAATTTTCTCCGAAGGGTCGCCGAACGGCGTCTTCACGGCGATCTCTTTGGTCTCGCTCAGCCCCTTCATCGTGTACAAGCCGCTGCCGCCGATGATGCCTATGCTGGCTTGCAGCCTCTTGGCCGCACTCTTCTTCGCTGTTTTCAAAGCGCTCTTCCCTTTCGCTCCAAGACTTACCGGCTGAAGTCCACTGGCTGATACGCGATCTTCTCACCCTGGGGGTGCAGCATCGCCGCGGCAACCTCCGGATCATGCCCGAACACCACGATCGAGCCGTCGCGCAAAATCGTTTGTAGCCATTTTCGCTTGGTTTCCAGCGTCTGCAAAGGATAAAGGTCGTAGGCCATAATCCATGGCAGCGGCAGATGATGCCGCGTGGGAAACAAGTCTGCGATGAAGACCACGGATTTTCCTCCACCGGCAAGCTTTACCCCTTGAATGTCGGCGTTGTGGCCGGGAATCTTCTCTACCGAAATGCCGGGCAGAATTTCCGCGTCGCCAGAGACTGTTTGCCATTGGCCGGTCTGCGCAACGGGCTGGAAATGTTCTGGAAAATAGCTGGCACGATCCCGCTCGCTCGGATTGGCCGCGTGTTCCAGCTCTCCGGCCTGAACGATATAGCGGGCCTTGGGAAACGTCGGCACCAGCTTTCCGTCGTTCAGCCGTGTGTTCCCGCCGGCATGATCAAAGTGCAGATGCGTGTTGATGACGATGTCGATCTCCCCCGGCTGGACACCTACGGCCGCGAGATTCCTCACCAGCGGATCGCCCTCCTCGATTCCGTAAATCTCACGCAGCTTTGCTGGCCAGATGGTTCCATTGCCGGTCTCAATCACGATGTTCTTGCCGGATGCTCGTACCAGCAGCGAACTCGCGGCCAGTCGAATCCGGTTGCGCGCATCCGGCGCGGACTTTTTCTCCCACAGCGGCTTGGGAACCACGCCGAACATCGCTCCCCCATCCAACCAGAAATTGCCGCTGCGGATGTGCCGGACTTCAATGGCGCCAAGGTGCATGTGTCGCAGGCTCAGGCCTTCAGCCCACTCTTGCTGAGTATCTCATTCACTGCCGCGAAGGGATCCTTCCGTCGCTCGGCAACGTCGGCGGCGAGTTGGCGCAACGCCGCTTCTCCGCCGAAAGCCTCCACCGCGCGCTCGACCAAACGTGATTCCAGCAATTCCAGCAAATGATTCCGCCAGTGTTCAGCATGCTTCCGCGTGCGCTCGCCGCTGGCCGCGAAGTGCGCCCGAAATTTTTCGATGGTATCGGCCAGCGTAGCGATTCCCTTATTCTCCGTGGCGATCGTCCGAACCACCGGTGGATGCCAGCCGTCGCCCGGCATCACCAACGCCAGCATGGCGTGTATCTGCTCTTCCAGACGGTCCGCGCCTTCACGGTCGCTCTTGTTCAGCACAAAAATGTCGCCGATCTCCATCAACCCGGCTTTCATATTTTGAATGTCGTCGCCCAAACCGGGCACCAGCACCACTACGACACAATCCGCGAGCCGGACGATGTCCACTTCATCCTGGCCTACGCCAACCGTCTCAATCAGAATCTGTCTCTTGCCTGCTGCGTCCAGGAGCAGCGCGACTTCCGCGGTCGCTCGCGCCAATCCACCTAAAAAGCCTCGCGTGGCCATCGAACGGATAAAAATGCCCGTGTCGCCGGCGTGCGACTGCATCCGAATCCGGTCACCTAGAATTGCCCCGCCGGTGTACGGACTCGTCGGATCCACCGCAATAACACCGACTTGCTGTTGGTGTTTACGATGATGCGCCGCTAGCCGGTCCACCAGCGTGCTCTTCCCGGTTCCCGGAGCGCCGGTGATTCCGCTCAGATACGCCGAGCCAGTGCCAGGAAAAAGCAGCTTCAGCAGCGGCTCGGCCTCCGGCGCACGGTTCTCGATCGCGGTAATCGCACGCGAAATGGCCCGGATCTCGCCCGCGCGGACCCGTTCCGCCCAGGTCTCAACGGGAGCCGGCATCACAAACCTGTTTTGAAGGTGAAAAACCTAGCGCTAGCGGCATCCCGCTATTATTTCTTACCGAGCAACTGCCGCGCAATTACCAGCTTCTGAATTTCGCTGGTGCCTTCGCCGATGGTGCAGAGCTTCACGTCGCGGTAGAACTTTTCTGCTGGATAGTCCTTGATGAAACCGTAGCCCCCATGAATCTGCACGCATTCGTTGGCCACCCGCACCGCAACTTCACTGGCAAAAAGCTTCGCCATACTCGATTCCTTTGTAAATCGAACATCGCTCTTATCCGCCAGCCACGCGGCCTGATAAACCAGCAACCGTGCCGCTTCGACCTGGGTAGCCATATCCGCAAGCTTGAACTGGATTGCTTGGAACTCGCTGATCGGCTGGCCAAACTGTTTCCGCTGCTTGGCGTATTTCACCGCT
>JACXTT010011679.1_pt1 | contig 11737 bp, 11 predicted proteins | sample 9270951 | NCBI WGS metagenome assembly JACXTT01 (sample SAMN15532306, study PRJNA645909) | rock metagenome | isolation source: weathered quartz diorite | place: Puerto Rico | collected 2017-06-21 | reverse complement strand
TCGTCGGACAGGATGCGGTAGGAGGTCGGCTGCCGCGTTCCGCTCTCGAGCGGCTGCAAGAGTACGTGGACCCGCTGGGTGGCGGTGAGCTTGAGATCGAAATCGAGGTTCACCATGGGCGCGATGACCGCCGTGTCGATGCCGCCCCGGTGGAACGCGACCGATTGGACGCCAATGAACCCGTCGAGGTCCAGCCGCGGGGCCAGCTGCTCGCCGAAGAGGGTCACCGGCCACTGCCCCACCGCACCAGGCGACAGCTCCTGGCTCGTGCCGAAGAGGGTGAAGGCCTGAGCGGAGCGCGTCGCTGGAAGCCACAGTACCGCCAGCACCAGCACGAGCCCGCCCCAGGGCGCCGTCGCACTCCCCCGCCGGTCGCGGAGCCGTCTGGCGGTCGGCCGCACCGCGTCGAGCGCGCTCACGGGGCGGCCCGGAGAGGCGGTGCGACCAGAATCTCCTGAGCATAGGTCTGCATGTCGACGATGCGGAGCTTGTCTCGGAGGTCCGGGATCCCAAGATCACGGAAAAGATGGGGGGGGAAGTTGCGGAAGCGGAGCCGGACCCTTAGCCGAAGCGGGGGCACCGCCTCGTCGGGCACCCGCATGCGATAGACCGCGGTCCGCGTGGCCCCAGGCGGGATCCCGTTCTTGAAGATCCGGGCGTAGCCGGGAGTGAACCCGACGATCCCGACGGGAACGGGCATCGGGTTCTGGAAGGGCACGGGATCGAGGAGCCGGTTCGTCGCGCTGAGGCCCTCGGTGTCGGTACCGCGGAACCCATGGAGAATGAACTTCGACTGGAGGTTCAGGAGGTCCCGGTCAAGCGCGACCGCTCCCCGGCCGACCTCTTCGCTCATCCAGTCGCGGAGGTCGCCGAACCGGTCCAGATCGCCCGACGTGTAGAGCACGCGATCCCGGGCGTCCTGCACCACCACCTCGACCCACACCTGGCGCTCGGCTGTCAGGCCGGTCGGCAGGTTGTGGCCCGTGCCCGAGTTGGTGACCACGACCGTCACCGCCAGCCGGGCGCCGGGGGCGATGGTCTCCGGATGGCGGACCGTCAGCGTCGCCGCGTTCTCGAGCAGCGTCCGCCGGTCCCCCTCGAGCTCCGCTTCGAGATCGCGAAACTCGGCGTCGTCGAGCTTCAGGTCGGCCTTGGCGAAGTCGGGGAGGAGCGAATAGTCGGGCCCCGTGAACTTGTGGCTGGTCCGGTAGCGCGGAGGCGCGTCGGGGAAGAGGTCATCGTCCACGATGGGAACCTGGGCCCATTCGGACCGCGGCACGGGCTTGCCCGGCACAGGACTCATGTGGCAGGCCTGACAGGTGATCCCCGCCCGGGCGTAGCGGCTGTTCTTCCACTCCGCGAACGCCTCTTCGAGACGGACCCCATTGGGGAAGATCACGTCGTGACAGGCCCCACAGAACCGCCCCGTGGTTATGACGTCGGAGCGACGGGCGACATGGGGCGCCTTGATGAGCCGCGGCGCCGTGGCGTCGGCGCCCGTCTCATCGTAGCCGGCGTACGGCCCGTAGATCGTCGGCTCCGGGCTCCCGGGGACGGGCACCGGGATCTCCCCCGAGGCCTGCCCGTTCCGCGTGTGCTGGGAATGACACACGGTGCAGCTCACGCTGTCCATCGCCACCACGGAGCGGTGCGGGTTCGGGCGGAGGGGGCCTTCACCCGACGCGATGCCGATCGGCGTGTGGCACCGCGCGCAGAAGCTTCCAACCGCGCCCCCGCTGCCTCGGAGCACGAAGCGATTGAACGCCTCGACGACCGGGCTGTGCTGGGCGTAGGCGTGCATCGAGGCCCGCCACTCGCGATACTGCGCGGGGTGGCAGTCACGGCACTCGCTCGCGGCGATGAACCGCGTCTCCGGAACGGGCCGATCACGATCGCCGCGGTCGGTCAGCCGGGTGAGGCCCGGCGATGTGCCGCACCCGGCGAGCAGGGGCACGACCATGCTGGTCAGCACCACGCGCCCGAGGCGGCTCGCAGGCACGGCCCGCTGGAGCGCCCGCCGCACCTTCATCGCCTGACTTCCCCCGGGTCAACTCCCCCAGTGCGGGGATCCAGCATGCCCATGCCCAGGTGCCATGACCGTCATTCGGCCAGCGAACGGATGTAGACGATGAGGTCGGCCACCTGGCCATCCGAGAGCTTGCCCCGGAAGGCGGGCATGACCTTCGATTTGCCCACTCCCTTGCCACCCTCGACGATGATCCGCGCCATGTCCTGATCCGACCACTTGGTCACCTCCACCCTGTTCGTCCAGTCCACGGGCCTGACGTCGGCGTTGAGCCGCTTGAGCTCCTCGCCGTCTCCCTTCCCGGTCACCCCATGGCATCGCGCGCAGTGCTTTCCGGCAACCATGGCCCCGGCAGCGATGTCACCCGCACCCGCGAGCGCGGCGGGCGTGACAAGCGCGAACAGCGACATCGCGGCCACCGCACGGCGGATCATCCCCGGTGCGCTCGTGTGGCCCTCACCGCACGGGATCGGCCGCCGACTCCCATCGCCACGTCATGGTCGGCCACAGCGACATCGAGGGCCGATCGGGGGACTGATCCCGCTCCGTTGTCGCGTCCATGGGCTCCGCCGACACCGAGAAGGGCATGACCTTAAGGTTCTCCTGGACATGGCACTCGACGCAGAAGTGCGCTCGGGTCGGATGGGGCGAGATGGTGTCTGGCCCCTCGACGCCATGGCACGCGAGACACGCCTTCAGCTCGCCGCCGAGATCGTGGGGCACGAGCGGGGGAAAGCCGTCGTAGGGGAGCGCGCCTCCCTCTCCCTGCCCCTCCCCCTGACCGTGCGACGCCCCGCTCAGCAGGAACAGACCCAGCAGGACCATGCCGAGAACGCACGTGACGCGGCGAAGCGATCGTACCGTCGTCACGCCCCTCCTCAGACTCTCGTGACCCGGACGGCGCACTTCTTGAAGTCGGGCTGCTTGGATATGGGATCGTAGGTGTCCAGGGTCACACGGTTGATGAGAACCGACTCATCGAAGAAGGGCACGAAGAGCACGCCCTTCGGCGGCGTATTTCTCCCTCCCACCTCGGCGTGGGCAACGACCTCTCCGCGCCGCGAGGCGATCCGCACGGCGTCGCCAGACTTCACGCCGAGGGTCCTCGCATCTTCCGGGCTCATCCAGACGGGGGCGAACGGCACCGCCCGATGCAGCTCGGGGACTCGTCGTGTCACCGTGCCGGTATGCCAGTGCTCGAGGACGCGGCCGGTCGTGAGCCAGAATGGGTACTCCCGATCGGGAGCCTCGGCGGGCGGCTCGTAGGGACGCGCCCAGATCACCGCGCGACCGTCGGGATTCCCGTAGAACCTCACGCCCTCCCCCCGCTTGACGTAGGGATCGAACCCCTCCCGGTACCGCCACCGGACCTCTGCCCCATCCACCACCGGCCACCGGAGACCGCCGCGGATCTCCGTATACGCCTCGTAGGGCGCGAGGTCCTTGCCCGCTCCGAGACCGAACCTCCGGTACTCCTCGAAGAGTGCCTGGTGCAGCGGCTGTGTCCCGTAGTCGAACAGCTCCCCGAGCCCGAGTCGCTTGGCCAACTCGATGATCTGCCAGAGATCGGGCCGGGCCTGCCCCGGCGGATCCACCATGCGGGCCCAGTGCTGGGATCGCCGCTCACCGTTACCGAACATCCCTTCCTTCTCGACCCACATCGCCGACGGAAGGATGAGGTCGGCGAGCCGAGAGGTCTGGCTGGGGTACACCTCGGAGACGATGACGAACCGCTCGCCGCCTCTCCGGGCTCCCCTCCGATAGCGCTCCACATTGGGAAGGGTCTGAAACGGGTTGGTGGTGTTGATCCAGATGACCTTGATGTCACCACGGTCCAGGGCCCGGAACATCTCCACGGTGTGGTAGCCCGGCTTGGGTGAAATCCGCGCCGCCGGCACCTTCCAGATCTCCGCCGCCTTCTTGCGATGCTCGGGATCCGCGACGAAATGACCGGCGGGCAGGAGGTGGCACAGCATGCCGGTCTCCCGCACGCTGCCGCCGGCCGAGGGTTGGCCCGTGATGGAGAAGGGACCGCTTCCGGGCTCGGCGATCTTCCCCGTGAGGAGGTGGAGGTTGTAGACCAGGTTGTTGATCCACGTTCCGCGAGCGTGCTGGTTGAAGCCCATGCTCCACAGTGACAGCACCTTGCGCTTCGGATCGCCGAAAAGACGGGCGAGCTCACGGATGGTGGCGGCCGGCACGCCCGAGATCCGCGCAGCGTATTCGGGGGTGTAGCGCTCCAAGAACCTCGTGTACTCGTCGTAGCCGATCGGGGTGGCCCGGTCGGTGAAGGGCGCGTAGGTCGTCCAGCTGAGCTCGCCCGCCCCACCGTACTCGAAGCCGTCCTCCACACCGAACCCGATCTGCTCGAGACCCTTCATGAAGGTCGTGTGCTTCCGGATGAACGCCTCGTCCGTGAGTCCCTCCTTCACGAGGACGTGGGCCATGGCGTTCGCGATTGCCAGGTCGGAGTGAGGCTGGAACAACAGGACGGTGTCCGCCGGCGCTTCGGCGCTGCGGTTCACGAGGGTCTGGAGGCTCACGATACGCACACGGGGATCCTGGCGCTTCCGCTCGAGCATTCGCGTGTTGAGGATCGGTTGCATCTCGGCGATGTTGGCGCCCCAGAGGAAGAAGACGTCGGCCAGGTCGAAGTCGTCGTAGCAACCCATCGGCTCGTCCATGCCGAACGTGGAGTAGAAGCCAGCGACGGCCGAGGCCATGCAAAGGCGGGGGTTCCCCTCGATGTTGTTCGACCCGATCCCGCCCTTCATCAGCTTGTTGATCGCGTAGCCCTCGAAGATCGTGGACTGGCCGGAGAAGTACGCGGCGACCGATTGCGGGCCGTGCTTCTGGATCGCTTCGCTGAATTTCTGGGCGGCCAGGTCCAGCGCCTCGTCCCACGTGATCGCCACGAATCGGGCGTCCTTCCGGAGCAGGGGCGTGGTGTAGCGATCCCGGCCATACAGGATCCGTGGGAGGCTGTGACCTTTGATGCACAGTAATCCCCTGTTGACAGCGCACTCGGGATCGCCCCGCACCACTTCCACCCGGCCCCCTCGCACTCCGACCAGCACGCCGCAACCGACTCCACAGAAGCGGCAGGGAGCCTTGCCCCACGTGAACTCCTCCGCCGAGGCGCTCCCGACCGGCAGCCCGGCAACGGTCGCTGCCACCGTCGAGGCCCCCACCTTGAGGAAGGTTCGGCGGTTCAGGTTCATGGGAGACCCTCTGGCCTTCGTCCGATCCTCCCGCCTTCGGTCGGTGCTTGTCATGCTGTGTTGGCCGTGGCCAGCGCCGGCCAGACCCACCCCCTACTGGGTAAGTGTCGGGCGCGGGCCAGATCTTACGTGGCTCGGTTTATGGGGAAGAGGGAGGATTGACTAGAAGAAGCGGACGTAAGGCGGCCAGGCTCCCCCTCCCCCGGGGGAATCTTGGGCTAAGGGGAACCGCTGCTGATTACGCGGTTCGTGGCGGGCCAGTGGCGGGCGGCGTCCTCGGGTCCCCGGCCTCCGAGCGCACCAAGTCGCGGAGGGCCTCGTACTCCTCACGACAGACGCCGCACTGGCCGAGGTGCTGGGCGAGGCGGGCGAAGAGCGCTGACGAGGTCGCGCCGGCCAGTTCGAGCTCCACGCCGCTCGAGAGCCGCTCGAAGCACTCCGAGCAGGAGATCTCCTCGACCTCCGTGGCGGAGACGCGTCGCAGCAGACCTTCGATCACGTGTCGATCCATGACCCCTCTTATAGTGACGCCGCGCCGCGCGTTCTTACCTCGATCCTAGCCGGACCCGCTGAAGAGCGCGAGGAGCTCTCGGGGCGCAAACCCCCGGGCCTCCAGGCGAGCCTTGACCTTCTGGCGAGCGTCATGGAGGAGCTTGTACACCGCGTTTCGGTTCGAGCCCCAGTGCCGGACCAGCTCGTCGAGCGGCACCCCATCGCCGACGATGGCTTTCAAGGCTTGGCGCTGTCGCTCGCTCAGGTCCTGCTCGATGACGTTCCGTACGACCGCCCACGCCTCGGCTCGCTGTGCAGTGTGCTCTGGATCGCCCGGGATCGCGGCGTCGACATCGACGAGCCAAGTCGGGCCCCCGGCCTGCTCCAACAACGCGTCGAGGGAGACGTGCTTCCAGGCTTCGCGGCGAGCCCCCACGAGCGCCATGTTGATCGCGAACTTGTACGCCCACGTCGTGAAGCGGCTCTCACCGCGGAAGTCCTTCAAACGGTCGAGGATCGCCAGGAGCGCGTCCTGAGCGCAGTCCGCTGCGAGCTGCTCGAGATCTGGCGAGCTGACATGGGCGAGCCGACTCCGGTGGCGATGCAGCGCGTAGCGCGCCGCGCGAAGGAGGTAGGCGCGCAGATCCGCTAGCGCGGTCGCTTGCTCACCCCCGCTCGCGTTCAGCTCCCGTACCCACTCGATATTCGTCCGCGTCCTCGACGGCACGGTCGTCATGTGTGTTCGTCTGCTGCGCGCGCACCGGGTGTGCTGTTTCGGACTCTACTACACTGGTGCGCCCACCACCACATCGCCCTTTGCACGAAGCGCCGCGATCCTCCGCTCGGCCCCACGACGCCGAAGGCGCGGGAGTCCTCAGCCGGCGATGAAGCCGCCGTCGATCACCAGCTCGGCGCCGGTCATGAAGGCGGACTCGTCGGACGCGAGGAAGAGCGCGGCAAACGCGATGTCCCGCGGCTCTGCGATCCGGCCGAGGGGAATGCCGCTCTCGAACTCCTTCCGGAGCGCCTCCGTCAGATACGGCGCCTGGAGCGGCGTGTCGACGATGCCGGGATGGATGATGTTGCAGCGGATTCTGTCCTTCCCGAACTGGATGGCGAGCGACTTGGTGAGGGAGATCAGGGCGCCTTTCGCCGCCGTGTAGGCGTCCTGCGCCCGCGTGAACCCGGCGAGCGCCGACACGGAGCCCACGTTGACGATCGATCCCCCGCCTGCACGCTTCAGGTGGGGGATCCCGTGCTTCGTCACCCAAAAGACCGACTTCAGGTTGATGGCCATGACCCGCTCCCACCACGTGTCGTCGGTTTCGAGGACGGACCGGTCGCGGTCCTTCCAAAGGACGCCGGCATTGTTGTAGAGGACGTGGAGTCCGCCGAACCGGCGCGCCGTCTCGCCGACCATCCGCTCGACGTCGGCCTCGACGGCGACGTCGCCGACGACCGCGGTCGCCTGACCTCCCACTTTCTCGACGAGGGCGACGGTCTCGTCGGCGGCCGTCTTGTTCAGGTCGGCCACCCCGATCCTCGCACCGTGCCGGGCGAAGAGGATGGCCGCCTCGCGCCCCATACCCATTCCGGCGCCCGTGATCAGCGCCACCTTCCCCGTCAGCCTCGGCCCCAGTCCCGCGTCGTCCATCGCCGTCATCTCCCCGTCTCTCCGCTCACTCGGGGCCGAGGACGTGAAAGCCCTCCCGCTCCGCGGCCTCCGCCTGGACGCGATCCAGGGTGACGAACTCGATCGCCCCCGGATCCTCCTCGGCCGCCACGAGGGCGGCCCCGATCTGAAGCGCGTCCGCCGCACGCAAGGGATGCGTCTCCACGACCCGCTCGGCATGCCGTCGCACGACGTCGACGGCCGTCACCTCCGACCAGCGCTCCCACGCGCTCAGCACCTCCCGTCGCGCCGCCACCAGCGAGCGCGTCGCCCTCGGCTCTGCCCGCCGTCGACGCGCAAGCGCCGCCAGCAGCTCCAGGCGCGTGAGGGTCCACACGACGACATCGGGGTCCGCCCGCAACCACCGCTCGGCGCGGCGGGTCCCGCGCTCGGCCACGACGAGCGGACCCAGCGCGGCCGTGTCCCAGAACCTCACCAGCCGCTCCGCCGCTCCCGCAGGAGATCGCGGAGCACACTTCCCCGAAGCTTCGGCGGCTTCCGGCGGCCCAGCCACACCGGCAGCCCTCCGGCGCCACGGCGCACGAGTCCCCGGCGCTCGAGCCGCTCCAGGCGCTCCCGATCGCTCCCGACCGCCCCGCGGCCGCCACCTCGCAGGGGAACGATCCGCGCGACAGGCTCGGTGCGATCCAGCACCAGCACGGTCCCGCCGCTTCGGACGTGATCGAGATAGCCTGACAGGTGGTCCTTCAAATCGGCGATCTTGGCCTTTTTCATCTGGCTATGTTAGACATGTTCCGTCGATTGGGGCAAGGCACACCGCGCGCGAGCTCCCGCCCGGGACTGGTGCGTGATCTTACTAGATCCGCTCGAAGTTCCGCATCAGCTCCCAGCACGTTACGGCCTGGTCGAAGGCCTGCTGCTCGAGCCGCGCCGTGTGCAGGTAGTGCTCCAGCACCTCGCCGCCGAACGCGTCCCGGGCGACGCGCGAGCTCTCCAGGGCTCCGATAGCATCCCGAAGCGTCTTCGGCACCTGGGGTAGGCTGGCGTCCTCGTAGGCGTTCCCCTCGTAGATCGCGGGCGCCTTCAGCTTCTTCTCGATCCCGTGGAGGCCGGCGGCGATCGTGGCCGCGAAGGCCAGGTACGGGTTCGCGTCTGCCCCGGGAATCCGGTTCTCGACCCGGAAGCTCGACCCCTCGCCGCAGAGGCGAAAGCCGCATGTGCGGTTGTCCCAGCCGGCCACGACGCGCGTGGGTGCGAACGTCCCCGCCTGGTACCGCTTGTAGGAATTGACGTACGGCGCGTAGAAGTACGCGAAGTCGCGAGCCATCTGGAGCTGGCCGGCGAGCCAATGGCCGAAGAGAGCCGAGCCGTGGCGGCGTCCCTTCTCGTAGAAGAGGCTCCGGCGTCCGGTCCGGTCCCAGAGGCTCGAGTGGAGATGGAAGGAGGACCCCGCCGACTCTGCGTCGTACTTGGCCATGAAGGTGATCGAAGCACCCTGCCCGTGCGCGATCTCCTTGACCCCATGCTTGTAGAGCGTGTGGCGGTCGGCCATCTCGATCGGCTCCGCGTAGCGGAGGTTGATTTCCTCCTGGCCGGCGCTCCACTCACCCTTGGAAAACTCGACGGGTACCGCCGCGCTCTCCATGCCGTTCCGGATCGCGCGCACCAGGCCCTCCTCCTTCGTCGTCTGGAGGATGTGGTAGTCCTCCGCGTACTGAGAGACGGGGGTCAGGTCGTGGTAGCGTCGCGCGCGGGCCTCTGCGAAAGACTCCTTGAAGAGGTACAGCTCGAGCTCGGAGGCCACCATCACCTTGTAGCCAGCCTTCGCCGCACGCGCGACCTGCCGCTGCAGGATCCGGCGCGGGCTGACCTCGATCGGCTCTCCTTCCTCCGTGTACAGGTCGCAGAACACCAGCGCCGTCTTCGGGAGCCACGGGATCCGACGGAGGGTCGCCACGTCCGGCACGGCCTTCATGTCCTGGTACCCCGTAGCCCAGGAGGCGAACTTGTAGCCGGGCAGGGGCTCCATGTCCACATCGACCGTCAGGAGGTACGCGCACGCGTGGATGCCCTCGCCCGCGATGTGCTCGAGGAAGTGCCGGCCCACGACGCGCTTCGCCATGAGACGCCCCTGGACGTCGGGGAACACGGTCAGCACGGTGTCGACCTCGTCCCGGCGGACGAGCACCTCCAGCTCCGAGAGATCGAGATTCCCGGGCATCCGCCCTCCCCGACGTCGGCGGCCCCGCCGTGGCCGCCGGGTCAGCCGGTCGATCAGTACGCGAAGAGGTCACCCCGCCGGTTCGCGAGCGCGGGCAGGCTCTTCCGGATCCGCTCCGCGTGGCCGAGGTCGACGTCGGCGACCACGACGCCCTCCCGGTACCCGCCGCGGGCGAGCACGAGGCCCCAGGGATCCACGACCATCGAGTTCCCGTAACACGCGCGGGCGGGGGGGTGCGACCCGCACTGCGCCGCCGCCAGCACGTACAGCTGGTTCTCGATGGCGCGAGCCCGCAGCAGCACCTCCCAGTGGTCCTTCCCCGTCTCCATCGTGAAGGCGGCGGGCACGGTGACGAGCCACGCCCCCTGGACGGCAAGCCGCCGGTACAGCTCCGGGAAGCGGACGTCGTAGCAGACCGTCAGCCCCACCGGGACCCCAGCCAGCGAGGCGACCACCGCCTCGCCGCCCGGCGCGATCGTCGCCGACTCCTCGTAGACCTTGCCCTCAACCTCGACGTCGTAGAGGTGGAGCTTCCGGTAACAGGCGACCAGATCCCCGTCCGGGCTCAGGACCGGGCAGGTGTTGTGGAAGCGCTCGCTCCCGTCCACCGCCTCGAGGTAGGAGCCGCCGACCAGCCACACGCGATAGCGTCCGGCCAGCCGAGCCAGGAACTCGCTCGTCTCCCCCGGGATCGGCTCGGCCACCTCCGGGTGGCGCTTGGCTGGCCCGAGATACGTCCACAGCTCGGGCAGGACCACGAGGTCCGGCCCCCACGTCGCCGCTTGGCCGATCAGCTGCTCGGCCCGCTCGAGGTTCTCCGCCTTCTCGTCCCCGCTGTTCATCTGCACCAGCGCGACCCGCACGATGGCCCTCCACCCGGTTCGATCGGTCCGGCTTCGCGTCGGGCGCCCGCTCGAGCGACCGAGCGCCTGCCATCGTAGCGCAGTTCCGTGAGGAGCGGGAGTCCCTCAGCGCAGGGAGAGCGGCACCGGGGGCAACAGCAGGAAGAGCAGGATGAGAGCAAAGATGCCGAGAGCGCGGCGCCCCGGCCCGAGGGGCGTGATGTCGTTCATCGTCGGGCCGTGGCGGAACCCCATGAGGAAGAAGATGAGCCCTGCCCACACGAACCAGTTGGCGCTGCGGAAGACCACCCCCAGCCCGACGAGGGCGACGAGCGTCGCCTTCGAGATGAAGGCGTGTCGCCGGCCAAAGAGGGCGTAGACGATGTGGCCGCCGTCGAGCTGACCCGCGGGAATCAGGTTCAGAGCGGTCACGAAGAACCCGAACCACGCGGCGACGCCAACCGGATGCAGGAGGATGTCGGAGTCCGACGGCAGCGGGCCGAAGACGAGGCGCTCGATGAGCTTGGGGAGGACCGCGTCGCCGAACTGGACGAAGCCCCCCTGGGCAGCGACCTCGGCGGGGATGCGGACCACCGACGAGAGGTGGAGTCCGAGCGCGTAGACCGGGATCGCCACGATCAGGCCGGCCAGCGGGCCGGCCACCGCCATGTCGAACAGGGCCCGCCGGTCGCGGGCCGCGCCACGCAGGCGAATCACGGCCCCCAGGGTCCCAAGCAGGAACGGCGGCACTGGCGGGACGGGGATGAAGTAGGGCAGCGAGACCGGCATGCCGTGGCGGCGGCCCAGGGTGTAGTGGCCGAACTCGTGGACGCCCAGGATCGCGAGGAGCGACGCGGCAAAGGGAAGGCCCACGAGGAACCGGCTGGGCTCCCGGATGAGCTCTCCCGGAGCCACGCCACCGATGAGGAGCGTCCCTGCCAGGAGCGTGGTCACGACGGTCGCGAGGAAGAGGCCGACGTGGAGGCGCAGGTTCAGGGGGACCGTGGCCTCTGCGAGCGGGAGCGCCTGGAGCCAGGTCGTGCCGTCCTCCTCGGCAAGGAACGGCGTGTAGCCGTAGGCACCGAGCCGCTGGCGAAGCCGGGCGAGGGCGGTCTCGGGATCGACCTGGAGGCGGCCTCCGAGCGCGAGCGCGCGCCCCGAGACCCGGCGCTCCTCGACCGCGAGAGTGTCGCCGACACCTCGCCGCAGGAACCCCTCGAAGGGCGCGAGATCCTCCCCACGGAACGGCACGGGGGCGGGCCGGGCCCCGGACCCGAAGCGCAGGCGCGCGTCCCCGTCCCC
>JACXTT010011678.1_pt1 | contig 11739 bp, 9 predicted proteins | sample 9270951 | NCBI WGS metagenome assembly JACXTT01 (sample SAMN15532306, study PRJNA645909) | rock metagenome | isolation source: weathered quartz diorite | place: Puerto Rico | collected 2017-06-21 | reverse complement strand
GGCGGAGCCACGCGGCGGGACGCGAGCGCGCCAGGCGCGAGCGCCGGCCGGTCATGACCGGTCCTCTGTCGCGCCGGCGGGCGCGAGCGCCGGATAGTGCCGCCGGATGATGTCCTTGAGCAGCGCGCGCGCCCGGAACAGCCTCGATTTGATCGTCCCTTCCGGCAGCTCGAGGACGCGCGCGATCTCGTCCAGAGGGAGACCTTCGATGTGCGCCATGACCAGCGGCGCCCGGTAGTGACCGGGGATGCGTCCCAGCGCCTCCTGCAGCAGTCGGGCGCGCTCCTGGTCGCCGGCCTCCTGATCAAGCGACGGCCGTCCATCCGAAAGGTTCGGGGAGAGCTCTTCCATCCGGATTTCGTGGCGGCGGCTGCGCCGGCGGTCCAGGGCGGCGTTGACGGTGATGCGGTAGAGCCAGGTCGAGAGGGCGTGCTCCGGCCGGTAGCGCGCCAGGCTGCGGTAGGCCTTGTAGAACACCTCGCTGCTCACGTCCTCGATCTCCTGACGCGGGATCCCCATGCGCAGGGCCGCGGTCGCCACCAGACGCTGGTACCGGCGGATGAGGATCTCGAACCGTTCGACCCGGCCCGCCAGAACCTCGCGGATCAGCTCGACGTCCGCAGGCTCGCTGGCCATCCGTCCTCCGCCGATCCGAAACGATTCTACTGACGCGCCTTTTCCGGGGTTCCTGCAAAGTGCGGGCCCGGGCGATTTCCCGGCGGGGCGCCATGGGTGGAACAGTCTCGTAACCGGGGGAGGTGCGGGCGGGAGGGCACCGGCCGCTCAGTGGTCGAGATTGAACAGGACCAGCCGGGGCTCCGACATCTCGTGCATGGCGTAGCGCGGCCCCTCGCGGCCGATGCCGGAGTCGCGCGTCCCCCCGTACGGCATGTTGTCGACCCGCATGGTCGGCACGTCGTTCACCATGACGCCACCGACCTGGAGGTTCTGCACGGCGTGACGGATGAGCCGCAGATCGTGGGTGAAGATCCCGGCCTGCAGGCCGTAGGTCGAGTCGTCCGCGATCGCCACGGCCTGCTCGAAGTCCCGGTAACGGGCCAGGCTGACCAGCGGGCCGAACACCTCCTGGCAGGAGATCTTGAGACGCGCGTCCGCGTCGGCCACGACGGTCGCCGCCACCACGTTGCCGCTGCGGGTGCCACCGGCCAGGAGGCGGGCCCCGGCCGCCTTCGCCTCCGAGATCCACGACAGAATCCGGTCGGCGCTGGCGGCGTCGATCACCGGCCCGACCACGGTGGCCGGATCCTTCGGGTCTCCGGTGTTCAGCCGCGACACGCCCTCCAGGAATTTCTTCTCGAAGGCGCCGTAGATCGACTCGTGCACCAGAATGCGCTGCACGGAGATGCACGACTGGCCCGCCTGCGCGAAGCCGCCGGTCAGACACCGGCCCACGGCGTAGTCGAGATCGGCGTCGGAGTGCACGATGCAGGCGGCGTTGCCCCCCAGCTCGAGGGTGACCCGCTTCTTCCAGGCCTTCTGTTTCAGCCGCCAGCCGACGCCGACGCTGCCGGTGAAGCTCAGGAACGGGAAGCGATCGTCCGTCGCGAGACGCTCGCCCACCGCCGGCTCGCAGTTCACCACGTTGAACGCCCCCGAGGGAGCTCCTGCCTCGTGCACGATCTCGGCCAGCGTCAGGGCCTCCAGAGGCGTCTGCCGCGCCGGCTTCAGGACCATGCTGCTGCCGATGGCCAGGGCGGGCGCCAGCTTGTGCGCCACCAGGTTCAGCGGGAAGTTGAACGGCGAGATCGCGGCGATCGGGCCGAGCGGGACCATCACGGTCATGGCGAAATAGCCGCTGGTGTGCGCCTCGATGTCGACCGGCACGACCTCCCCGGTCCAGCGCTTCGCTTCCTCGGAGGCGAGAGCGAACGTGCCGATGCAGCGCGCGACCTCGGCCCGGGCGTACTGGATCGGCTTGCCCATCTCCTCGGTCATCGTGGCGGCGATCTCGTCCTTCCGGCGCGACACTCCCCCGGCGATCGACCTCAGGATTTCGGCGCGCCGGCCGCGCGACAGGGCGCGCATCTCCTTGAAGGCGCGCAGCGCCGCCAGGGTCGCGTCCTCCATCTCGCGCTCGTCGCCCAGGTGCACCCGCGCCACCTCGTGCCCGTCGTAGGGGCTGACCACCGGCATGAGCCGCCCGGTGCCGCGCCACGCGCCGTCGATGAACAGTTTCTTTTCCAGGGACATGGCTTGGCCAGTATAGACCAGGACCCGCCGACCGAGGCTGCCGGCAACGGTGGTATCATCCGCCCTTCCATGTCGCGCTCCTCGGCCGGGCACCCGGCGTCGCTGCCGCTGGACGCGCCCCGCGGCGGACACTCTCTGCGCGAGGCCCAGGAATTCTGCGCGCGACTGGCGCGCCGTCATTACGAGAACTTCCCGGTCGCCTCCTGGCTGGTGCCGGCGCGCGTGCGACCGGCGGTCCAGGCGATCTACGCCTTCGCGCGCATCGCCGACGACTTCGCCGACGAGGTGGTGCACGAGGGTCGTCGGGCCGAGCGTCTCGAGGAGTGGCAGGGGCTGCTCGACGATTGCTTCCGCGGCGAGGCGATCCATCCGGTCTTCGTCGCGCTGCGCGCGGCGATCGAGCGCTTCGACCTGCCGCGCCAGCCGTTCCTCGATCTGCTCGCGGCCTTCAGGATGGACGTGACCCGCCGGCGCTATCCCGACGAGGCCGCTCTCCTGGACTATTGCCGCCTGTCGGCGAACCCGATCGGGCGGCTCCTTCTGCGTCTTTTCGGTCTCGAGGCTCCGCCTCTGTTGCGGCAGTCGGACGCCTTCTGCACCGCCCTGCAGCTCGCGAACCACTGGCAGGATGTCGCGATCGACCTGGAGAAGGGCCGGATCTACCTGCCCGCGGACGCCCGGGAGCGCTGCGGCGTGACCGAGGACGACCTGAGGGCCGGGCGCGTCACCGAGGGGTTCCGCTCGCTTCTGCGCGCGCAGGTGGAGCGGACGCGCGCGCTGTTCACCGAGGGCCGCCCCCTGTGCGACGTCGCGCGCGGCCGCGTGCGCATGGAGCTGCGGCTGACGTGGCTCGGCGGCCTGCGCATCCTGGAGCGGATCGAAACGGCCCGCTTCGACGTCCTGACGCGCCGCCCGCGGCTGGGCCCCTGGGATGCCCTGGTGATTTTCCGCCGGGCGTTGACGTGGTCCAAATGAGGACCGGCGGGCGGGCCAGGACCTCCGCCGGCTCGTCTTTTCACTATTCCTTCGGCCTGCTGCCGGCCGAGCAGAAGCGCGGCATCGAGTCGGTGTACTCGTTCTGCCGGGTGATCGACGACCTGGCGGACGAGGGGCCGATCGAGCCCGAGCGTGCGGCCGCCGGGCTGCGCGTGTACCGCGAGGAGATCGACCTGTGCTACACCGGCCGGCCGGCGCTCGACGTGACGCGCGAGCTGCAGGCCTGCGTGCGGCGGTTCGCGATCCCCCGGGAGCCCCTGGAGGACCTCCTGGCCGGCGTCGAGATGGATCTGACGGTCACGCGCTACGAGACCTTCGACGACCTGCGTCTCTACTGCCAGAGGGTGGCCTCCGCGGTCGGGTTGATCTGCCTGGCGATCTTCGGCTGCCGTCATCCGAAGAGCCGGGAGTACGCGGTCGATCTCGGCATCGCCCTGCAGCTGACGAACATCCTGCGCGACCTCAAGACCGACGCCGCGCGCGGCCGGATCTACCTGCCGCTCGCCGAGATGGCCGCGTCCGGGTACCGGCCGGAGGATCTGCTGCGGGGCGCCCGCACCGCCGCCTTCGACTCGCTGATGCGACATCAGGCCGGCAGGGCCCACCGTTTCTTCGAGAGCGCGGCGCGCGCGCTCCCGGAATCCGATCGGCCGCGGCTCCTCGCCGCAGAGGTGATGCGCGCGATCTACCTCAAGCTCCTGCGGCGGATGGAGCGGGAGGACTTCCCGGTCCTCGAGCGCCGGCTCGCGGTGCCGCGTCTCACGCAGCTCGGGGTGGCGCTGCGCGCCCGGGTGATCGGGGCGGTCTAGAGGCGGTTTCGGGTCATCGAACCGGCCGCGGTTGCGGGAACCCAGCGATGCAGGACGGAGCGGGCAGGACCCCCGAGGCGATCGTGGTGGGCGGCGGCTTCGCGGGATTGGCCGCCGCCACGCTCCTGGCGGAGCGGGGGGGCCGGGTCCTGCTTCTCGAAGCGCGACCGCACCTGGGAGGCCGCGCTCGATCCTGGGTCGACCCGCAGACCGGCAGCACGGTGGACAACGGGCAGCACCTTCTGCTCGGATCGTATCGCGAGACCCTGAGGCTTCTCGAGCGAGTGGGGTCGCGGGACCGGCTGGATCTGCAGGCGCGTCTCCGGATCCCGTTCGTCGAGCCGGGGGGCTCCGTGTCGGTCTTCGCCCTCCCCCCGGCGCCGCTCTACGCCTGGAGCGTGCTGGCGGGGCTCCTGCGCTTCCCGGGACTGGCATTTCGTGAGCGCATCGGTCTCTTGCGCGTGGCGCGCGATGTCCGCCGTCTGGGTCGCCTGCCGGCGGGGGAGCGCGATCGGGACGAGGTCACCGTCGCCTCCTGGCTCCGGGCGCTCGGTCAATCGGAGCGCGTCCGGGAGAGGCTCTGGGATCCGCTGGCGACCGCGGCGCTGAACGAAGAACCGGAGCGGGCGTCGGCGGCGATGTTCCTCCCGGTCCTGAGCGAGCTGCTCCTGGGCGGCCCCGATGCATCCCGCCTGGGCGTGCCGCGTGTCGGCCTGAGCGATCTCTATGCCGAGCCGGCGGGTCACTACCTGCGCGCCCGCGGCTCCGAGGTCCGCGTGCGCGCGCAGGTCCGCCAGCTTCTGTTCGAGCGCGGACGCTGCTGCGGGGTGCTGCTGGCCGACGGCGCGAGCCTGACGGCCCGCGAGGTCATCGTCGCCGTCCCGCCCGCCGATCTCCTGGAGATGCTGCCGCAGGAGCTGGCGGCGGATCCGTTTTTCGCCGGCTGCGCGCGTCTCGAGACGTCGCCCATCGTCTCGATCTATCTCTGGTTCGGCGCTCCCGTCACCGAGCTGCCGCTGGCGGGCCTGATCGGCGGTCACTGGCAGTGGATTTTCAGCCGCCACGCGCCCGGTGGCGGCGCCGGATTCGGCGTCACGCTGGTGCAGAGCGCCGCGCGCGTCTTCGTCGAGGCCTCGCGCGACACCCTGGTGCGGCGCGCCCTGGACGATCTGCATCGGTTCTTCCCGTCCTCCCGCAGGACGGCCCTCCGTCACTCCTTGATCATCAAGGAGAAACGGGCGTCGGTGGCGTCTCTGCCCGGCTCGCTCGCCCTGCGACCCTCCACGCAGACGCCGCGTCCGGGCCTCCATCTGGCGGGGGACTGGACCGCGACCGGTCTGCCGGCGACCATCGAGGGGGCGGTTCTCTCCGGTCATGCCTGCGCCCGGCAGGTGCTGGACGCCGCGGGGCCGGCGTGACCCTCGGCACCGGAGCCGTCCTGCTGCTCCTGGGCCTCCTGGGGATGGCGCTGTCGCTCCACTTCAAGGGGCTGCGCTACTTCGATCGACCGTCGCTGGCGCGCCACGCCTTCTTCGACCCGGCGCTCGACGTGGCGAAGTGGCTGCTGCTGCTGGCCGGGTTGCTCCTTCTGGCCCGGGCCTCCCGCGCCGCCTTCCTCGGCGCCTCCGGCGCACTCCTTCTGCTCGGGGGGTACCGGCGCCTCATCCGCAGCGGACCTTTCCAGGAGCGCCTTCTGGCGCGCGATGTCGCCGCCCTCGGTAAGGACAGACCGGATCTCTCGAGCGAGGAGGTGCTGTACGAGATCGCCATGCGCAGGCATCCCCGCTGGGGTCCGGAGCTGATCGAGCAGATGGTGAAGGACCACCCGACCGTGGAGTCCTTCGCCCGCATCCTGGTGAAGATGGAGCGGGGCTTCCGCGGGTTCTCCGGCAGGCGGCCGCGGCGCTGAAAGGTCAGGCGAGGAGGGGGATGATGCGATCCTGGACCGCGGTGGTGACCTCGACGCCGCGCTCGTCCATGTAGACGTCGATCTCGCTCCGCACTCCGAAATCCTCCAGATAGATCCCGGGCTCGATCGAGAACCCGGTGCGCGGGATGAGCTGACGGTCGTCGAGGGTCTCCAGGCTGTCGATGTTGCAGCCGTTGCCGTGCACCTCCAGCCCGATGCTGTGACCGGTGCGGTGGATGAACCGATCGCCGAAGCCGCGCTCGGCGATGTGGCGGCGCGCGATCGCGTCGACGTCGGCGCCGCGGATCCTCTTGCCCAGGGACGTCCCTTCCTTCAGGTACGCCACGGCCGCGTCGCGCGCCCCGGCCACGATGTTCCAGATTTCCTGGTGCCGTTCCGGAACTTCCCGGCCCAGGTAGGCCATCCAGGTGATGTCCGCCCAGATGGAGCCCTCGGGCTCGTCCCGGCACCACAGGTCGAGGAGCAGGAGATCGTCCTTCCGGATCGGGGCGCTGTCCTGCGCGCGCGGCTCGTAGTGCGGGTTGCCGCTGTGCGCGTTCACCGCCACGATCGGCGGCTCGAAATGCAGGCGGCGGCGCCGGAACTGATCGCACATGAACTGCTGGAGCGCATGCTCGGTGAGGGTCTCCTTCTTCCGCACGGCACGCGTCACCTCGTCGAACGTCGCCTGCAGGACCTCCTTGAGCCCGCGCGCGGCGCGGCGGTGCGACGCGAGGGCCTCGGGCGACCAGCGCGCCTCGAACGACTGCACCAGGTCGGCGCTGCTGACGACCTGGGGCCCGGCGGCGCGCACCATCTCGATCGTGCCGGCGTCGACGCGGGAGACGTACGGGATGGCCCCGCCGGGCACGTACTCCATCGCCACGCGCTTCACGCCCTTCAGCGTGTCGCGCAGCCTGTCCTGCAGCTCGCGATAGGCGACGAAAGGGACGCGACGCCCCGGGAGCTCGCCGAACAGATGCGCCTCGATTGCGTGGTGCAGCCACACCGGCTCGCCCGCGGCCGGGAGGAAGCCGAACCAGCGGCGCGTCGCGAACCGGTCGGACCCCAGACCGATGACGCGACGCGCGATCGGATTGAGGCCGTGGAAGTCGTACAGCAGCCAGGCGTCGAGGTCGAACGACCTCAGCGCGGACTGGATATCGGCCACGTCGAGCATGGGCACCAACTTATCACAGGTCGCTCGCCGGCCCGTGCTCAGGGCTGGCAGGCGTCGCCGATGCCGTCGCCGTTCGCGTCGGCCTGATCGGGGTTCCAGACCGTCGGGCAGTTGTCGCACAGATCCCCCCGTCCGTCGCCGTCGCCGTCCTCCTGGCCGGGGTTGACCACCAGCGGGCAGTCGTCGGACACGTCGTTGATCCCGTCATGATCGGAATCGGTGAAGGGGACGGGACAGGAGCCGTTGGCCGGCGTGGCGGCGCCGCCCGGCTGCGACCCGAGCGGCCCCTCGCCGCAGGAATTGACTCCCGAGGCCAGGTAGTAGAAGGCCAAGCCGAGCGCGGGCGCGGCCGGGTCGGTCGCCTCCGTGACCATCAGGGCGCCCGTCCTGCAGGCATGGTTGTAAGACCACGCGTTCCCCGCGGCGATCACGCCGCGATAGAAATTGTAGAGCGGGGCCTCGAAGGCGAACGGCCATTTGGCGTGTCCCTGGACGGCATCGAGAAGCAGCAGACCCGGCGGCACCTCCGGCGGCGGGTTTTGCTGATGGCTGTTGGCGGGCGCGCAGTCGGCGGCGTCCAGGACACCGTCCCCATCCGAGTCCTCGCACGCGTCTCCGATCCCGTCGCTGTTGAAGTCGGTCTGGCGGGGGTTGAACACGGCCGCACAGTTGTCGCAGGCGTTCGGACGACCGTCGCGGTCGGTGTCGATCTGGTCGGGGGTCGCGACCTGGGCGCAGCCGTCGTCGGGATCGAGAACGCCGTCGTGGTCGGAGTCGACGTTGAGGATCCCGCAGGCCTGCTGCGCGGCAGGGATCGGGTGTCCGGCGCTGTCCGTCCCGAGCGGTCCTTCGCCGCAGCGGCTGGCGCCGGCCACCAGGTAGTAGAAGGCCTGACCCAGTGCCGGGGTGGAGGTGTCCTGGGAGAACGTGTCGATCGATCCCGCCTCGAGGCAGACGTGGTTGTAGACGAACGCCCCCGGACCGATCAGGCCCCGATACACGTTGTAGACGTTCGCCTGGAACGCCAGGCTCCATCCGATGCTGCTCCCGGCGCCCGCCGAAAGACTCAGCGAATCGCCGACCGCCTCCGGCAACTGCCAGACGCTGCCGGCCAGCGGGGCGCAATCGAGGGAGTCGATCACTCCGTCCCCGTCCGTGTCCGGGTTCGGTCGTTCGTACGCCCCCATGTCGACCACAGCCGTGCCGTCCGCGTTGCCGTCCTGGGGCCGGGTCACGCCGTCGAGGTCGGCCGGCTCCAGGTCGGCATTCGTGCCGGCGTCGATGGCGGGCGATGCCGCGAGCAGATGAAAGTCCTCGCTCAGGTTGGTGGCGGAGGGCCCCCAGTCGAGCAGCAGGGCGTAGGCGGAGCTCGGGGAGGCCAGCCCCGGGGAGAGGGTGAGCGCGTTCGCGACGCCATCGACCGCGATCACCAGGCGTCCGATGCCATCGGTCCCGTATTCGAGCACGTCGCCGATCTGATAGCGCGTGGTCTCCTGGACCTTCACCGTGGTCGCGGTGCCAGCCAGCACCGTCACGTCGTAGAAGCGCGGCTGGCGGGCCATGAGCGCGGGGAGCGCCAGATTGCCCGACGAGCCGATGACCTGGGCCGGGGTGTAGTCCCCCCCGATGTCGGACGCCGTCGTCGGTCGCTTGACGTTGGAATCGAAGAGATTGTTGCCGATCGCGGGAAACGACTGCAGGCTGAAGAGGCCCGCCCCGGCTCCATTGAAGCTGAGGGAGTTGCCGACGAGCAGGTTGTTCGTGACGCGAACCGGCGGGTTGTTCGGAGGCGGCAGGGTGCTCTCCGTATAAAGACCTGCGCCGGTCGTGGAGTAGGTGTAACCCGACGGAATCGTCGTCTCGGTCAGCGCGTTGCCGACGATCGTGTTGAGCGTGACCACGGCAACGGAATTGAGCAGATCGACACCCGCGCCCGACTCGCCGGCGCTGTTGCCGTAGATGAGACTGCCCTCCAGCCGGGTGACTCCGTACAGCTCGACGCCGCCGCCCGAGGCGGAGGCGCGGTTGCCATAGATGACATTGCGGCTGACCACCGTCGCCGCCCCGCCCCGCAGCCACAGTCCTCCTCCTCGGCCGATCTCCGCCTGGGCCAGGTTGTCGTGGATGCGGTTCCCCACGATCTGCGGCGACGAGCTCGAATCGAGGGAGAAGATCCCGCCGCCGGCGCCGTGGGTGTCGCCGGCTCCGCCGGTCTTCGGCGGCGTGCTGATGTTTCGGGCGATCTCGTTGTTGGCGATGATCGGCTGGCCGTAGGCGACGAAGATGCCGGCCCCGAGCCAGTCGGTCAGCCGTCCCGAGAGGACGTTCCCGACGATGGCGTTGTTGGTCACGACCGCGTCGCCGTAGATGTACATGCCGCCGCCGGTCACCGAATCGAATACCGCCCCCACCTCGCCGCTGCCGCCGGTCACCGTGAATCCGTCGAGAGAGAAATTGCGCCGGGGCCGGCCGGTGTTCCCCTGGGCGAAGATGACGGCGCTGCGACCCGCCCCCGTGGCGTCGATGGTGGTGCTCGCGGCGCCGGCGCCGACGACATGGACGTCAGGGTAGATGAAGACGTGCTCGCGGTAATAGCCGGCCGCCACCTGGATGGTGGCGCCGGTGGCGGTCCCTGCGACGATCTGCGTGTTCGCCTGGTTGATCGCGGCCTGGATGGTGGGGTAGGGGCTCGCGGAGCTGCCGCAGCCGGTGGTGCAGGTGCTCGAGGCGTCGACGTAGAGCGTGATGTCGGCAGCCAGGGCGGCTGTCGGGATCAGGAGCGCCACCAAGCTGGCGCCACGACCTCTGGCTCGCAGGCCCATGCCCCCTCCGGGCTCCGATCGGTTGCGAGAAGCCGCCCCCCCCTCTATCCTCCGTAACGCGGTCGTTGTCAAGCAATTAACGACATGGAACCTGCGCGCTTCGCGGACCGCCAGGAATGCGGTTGCTGGACCCGCGAGCCAACCCGAATTGCTGTACCAGTTACAAAATAGGTTGACTGACACCTCAGTTGACGGTACAAAACATGCGGATTCTGGTCACAGTCTACTTCCGCCCACAGGAGGGCCATCATGAGAATTTCAAGACCCTTGCTCGCGCTGGTTCTCACGGCCGCCTTGCCGGTCGCGTCATCGGCTGCCGAGCAGTCGAAGAGCCAGAAGAGCACGGCGACCGTATCCGTAGCGGATTTCGCGGTGATGCTCTCCAAGGTTGCGGAGAAGGGTCGGGTCGAGGCCAAGACTGCGACCGAGGCCCTGGCCAAAAAGGGCGTGCCGCTGGGCGACCCCAAGGCACCGTTGAGCGAGAGCAAGCTGGCCGAAATCATGGCCTACTACGGCGTGAAGGTCACGACTTCGACGCCGCTCCAGACAGTGACTCCGGGCAAGGCGGAACGGGCGCTTCAGTTGCTCGCCGCGAGCCTCGCATCCACCACGGCCGCTTCAAATGGCGGGACGGACGTCGTGCCCGCGGGACTGGAGGACTGTCTCGCGCTCTCGAATCACGGACAATGCGAGAACTGCTGCAAGGATTTAGGGGGAAGCGCCACCTCGTGCTCGAAGTCGTGCTTCGCAATCAACAAAGGCAGCGCCGGCGAGCCGCTTCCCTGAGTCCTCTCGGTCCGGCCTTCTTCTGAGTTACTGACGGCGGGCGGGGATACAAACCCCGCCCGTCGTGCCGTTCGGTCCAAGTTCGAGGCGATCCTCCCTCACCGGCTGTGCTCAGGTCGTTCCATCTCCTCAGGGCTGGCAGGCGTCGCCGATGCCGTTTCCATCGGCATCTTCCTGTCCCGGATTGGGCGTGTCAGGACAGTTGTCGCACAGGTCGCCCCGGGTGTCCCGGTCGCGGTCGGGCTGCGTCGGGTTGGCGCCCAGGGGACAGTTGTCGTCGAGGTCCGGGACGGTGTCCCCATCCGTGTCGATCCCCTGCGGTCCGCAGTGGGTCGCGATGGCGCTCGGCTGCCCGGACGAAGCGAGTCCCGGGCCGCCTTCGCCGCATCGGTTCGTGCTCGTGATCAGATAATAGAAGGAGCTGCCGACCGGCGGCGATGCGGCATCGTTGAACCCCCAGACCGGCACCTCGGACAGGAGACAGGTCGCAACACTGCCAATCGCGCCGCCCGTGTTGAACACCCCCCGGTACACGTTGTAGACGTTCGCCTGGGGAATCGGCGTGAAGCGGAAGGCGCTCGGCGCTCCGCCGGCCGCCGTCATCAGGGTGGGGCCGACCTCCGAGGGAGCGGTCCACACGCTGTTGATCAAGGGCGCGCAATCGGAGGCGTCCGCCACCCCGTCGTTGTCGTCGTCCGGGTCGATGCAGTCGGCGAGACCGTCGCCGTCAGTGTCGGCGAAGCCGTTGTCGACCCTCCCGTCGCAGTCGTCGTCGACCCCGTTGCAGATTTCGGCGGTGGGCGTGCCGGGGGTGCAGATCTGCTGGACGCCGTTGACACAACTGCTGACGGTGCGCGAGCAGGCGCCGATGCCGCACGTGGTCGAGCCCAGACCGTCGTCGATCGTGCCGTTGCAGTCGTCGTCGACGCCGTTGCAGACCTCGGCGGTGGGCGTGCCGGGGATGCAGGTCTGAGGCGCGCCGCCGACGCAGTTGTTGACGATGCGCGCGCAGGCGCCCACTCCGCA
>JACXTT010011677.1_pt1 | contig 11739 bp, 8 predicted proteins | sample 9270951 | NCBI WGS metagenome assembly JACXTT01 (sample SAMN15532306, study PRJNA645909) | rock metagenome | isolation source: weathered quartz diorite | place: Puerto Rico | collected 2017-06-21 | reverse complement strand
CGGCTTGTAAAAATAGTTATGTATCACCAATAAAATTCAATAATCACGGCAGTACTTATGATCTGGCTGTAGAAGGCGGAATAACCACATTTCAAACAAGTCAGCAAATTAGATTATCGAAACCGGGGTTATTACCCGATGGAAAAACATCGCCAGTAAGCAATGCATTAGTAAGCGTAAATGACGGAACAGATGAAATCCCGTTTAAAGAGACTCAAACTCCAGGATTATATGCAGGTACTATAACTAACAATACCAATTATGATGGAGTTTATACATTACATATCACCTATAATAAAGTGGAGTATACCGCGGCTGATATTTTAAGTATAGTAACTCCTTCTATTCAATTAAATAATCTGCCTTTTTCGGCCGGGGCTATTTCTGCAGATCAGGTTCAGCTGAAAATACCTAAACATTTATTTGGCGCTCCAACGGCCGCAAGGTGGATAGTTATATATGATAAGAGCTCTATAACCAACTTGCTTAACAGTTTCGCTGTACCTTATATTTATACTCATCAGCTTGGAGCACCTAATTCTTTATATTCATCAACACAGGAGTTTAGAGAACCAGTTTTAAGTCTTCGCGACTCTATCACAGTTTATAAGTTTTCGCTGTCTGAGAGTTATAGTCAATACCTTTATACATTATTCCAGGAAACGGATTGGAAAAATATTTTTTCAACTAATCCGAGTGGTATTTACGGTAATATCAGCGGTACCGGTCAGGGATATTTTTATTGCACAGATTACGAGATGAAAAAATTTGCTGTTAAAGATTTAATTAAGTAATTCTATAAAGATTGACATCGAGATTTGCTGTAAACTGATCACTAAAGGTTTTATAATATTAAAATTAATAATCTGTTTGGAAAAGATGGAGAAATATAGTTTGTACACTATACTACTTATCGGGTAAATTGAAAAAATGGGGCCTCGTTAATCAATTAACTTGGCCCCGGTATATAGGGGTATTAATTAGGGGAGCAGTATTTTATCGATCACATGCACTATTCCATTTTTAGCTATATTATCTGTTTTACTCAATAATATATAGTCGGTGTTAGATTTACCTTTTATTTTTAATCCACCCGTTGCGTTAAGTGTTATAGTCCCAGAAGCTAACGTTTGTACTTCAGCTTTATCCTTGAAATCGGATGAAAAAAGCCTCCGATTGATCAAATGGTATTTTAATAGGTTTGACAGTTTTGCAGGATCAGCAGCTTTTATAGCATTGATAGTTGGATATCCTGCATCAATGAATGCCTGATTAGAAGGTGCAAAAATTGTATATGGCCCTTTTTCAGACAGTATGGTAGATAGGTTTGCTCTTTTAATAGCTTCATCTAAATAAGTCAAATTGGGGGTGTTCTTAATTATTGCCATTACATCAATAACAGGAACGGTTAATACTGTATTAATAACTTGAATTGTTCCGTTTGTTGCCTTCTTACTAAGTTTTACTGTTGGTATCCCGTTAACAGAGATCTTATCATCATCTGTTTTGGTTACATATAGCTTTTCGCTGCTTTGTGTCGCGAATTCAGTATTCGCAGCAATAGGAATCGAATTCACCGGAAGAATATGGTACTGCAGAATGGAAGATAAAATACGTTTGTCGGCAGCATTTACTGCAGATTCATCTTTATAACCTGCAGCTTTGAAAGCCGTATTTGTGGGTGCAAATACAGTGAATGTTCCTTTGCCTTTTAAAGTCGTGGCTAAATCAGTCTTGATTAATGCAGCTCCAAGCAAACTAAAATTAGGATCGGCTGAAATTGTTTCAGAAATAGAAAAGGTTTTGGCTGGCGGGGGGACAGGTGCTGGATTGCTCTTTTTGTTTGTGCTACATGCTGTAACAATAAGGCAAATTGAGCCAATTAGTCCTAAAGTGCATCTGTTTAAATTTTTTACTGAATAGTTTTTTCTTATTTTCATTTTAATTGCTTTTGTAGGGGAGACGGATCTAGACTTAATAAGTCCTAAAAGAATTTGAAAATATTTTAAAATTATATTTATCAAGGCTGCCCATTATATACTTGATTACTATGACTAGCATGAATGAATTAAAATAAACATGAGTAATTCAAACGAAGCAGACATGAGTAATAACAGATAGAAAGAGATTAGCATAAATCCAGCGACATACAGGATTGTTTCATTAATTTGTTTTATCATTTTATAAATTCATCAATTGTTGAGATTAACTAGTGGGATTTTATGAAGGGTATGCCCTCGGAATTTTTAATTTAATTTTTGAAGTTCAATCCGACATGATCACATTCTTTTTGGTCATCCTTCTTTTTAAATAATGTTGTAGCAGGTAAAGACATATTAAAATCATACTTCATTTTATTGTATGACGGTCTGATATTTAAAAGTCCTATAGAAAGGGATGGAATATTTTGATTTAATTAAAAAGCCCTTTTAGATGGAGATTTTATGCAATACTTCGTCGAATTTCAATAGAAGAGGGTTCGTAAATCAAATCGATAATCTTTCTGTATACACTAAATAAGTATAATTGGGAGGGGAGCGTGCGACTCAATTAATAAGAAAAGTGGGTTTACATGGTTTACACAATTTAATGTTGAATTGTGTTTAAATATCTGTTATACAGATATTTAAAATGATTTTTAACACAAGCCATGTAAACCATGTTTTGTATGAAAATATAGCGGGCTAAACTGAAAGCCAATAAAAAAGGGCTGCTTTTTTATAAGCAACCCTTTTAGTTTTCTAACCTTAATCCGGTTAGTACCCAGCGCCGGAGTCGAACCGGCACGGTTTCCCACAGGTGTTTGAGACCAGCGCGTCTACCAATTCCGCCAGCTGGGCATGCTCAACTTGTAAATGGTATTTCTTACAAGCGGGCTGCAAATGTATCTAAACTCTCTTTAATTCGCAACAGATATTTTTGTCTAAAATAAATTTCTGCTATTTTATTAAGGCGGCTTTCCTGCGCAATATGATCCAGATTTGTATAATCAGCGGTAAGTGTAGTAAATTTATTGTTTATATCTCCCTCAATAGCAAGTACTTCTGAAGTAACTTCTGCCAACTGTTTCGCATCGTCAACTTCCATCAGGCGTTCATTAATATCCATCATTTCCATTAAAAAATCTGCCGGAAGTTGTGGTTTTGCCCCTTCAGATACCAGGTCATGCAGCTTTAAAATGTATTCCATACGTCGTGCCTGATCCGAAAGTACCTGGTAAGCCTTATTATTTAGTGTCGATAATTCTAATATTTCCTGTTGCTTGTTTTCATCTTCGCCGGCATAAAAATCCGGATGATATTGCTTGCTTAGCGCATAAAATTTCTTTTTTAACAAAGCAGCATCAATATCAAAAGATTCAGGTATACCGTAAAATTCAAAATAATTCATAGTACGAATTTCATGAATAAAAACTAATTAGCACGAATAGATTTACATTAATTACATCGATATTATGGAACTGTATAGTTAGTACGGATCAGTTCTAATCGGTTTTTATTCGTGAAATTTTTGTCAAACATTTCCTATTCGTTGTAATTGGTGCTTATCATTATCTTTGCCTCTTATACCATAAATACCACATCATGTTGTTTGAACAAATGCGGCAAAAGCCGTTCTTTATATTAGGACCCTGTGTAATGGAAAACCAGGAGCTCTTATATCAGGTAGCTGAAAAAGTAGCTGAGGCGGGTGAGCGTTATCAAGTTCCTGTAATATTTAAATCGTCATTTGATAAAGCCAACCGTACATCTATTCACTCATACCGGGGCCCGGGTATTGAAAAAGGTATGGAAATGCTGCAAAACGTAAAAGATCGTTTCGGTTTGCCAGTAACTACCGATATTCACGAACCAGGCCAGGCCGCTATAGCTGCTCAGGTGGTTGATATATTGCAAATTCCGGCTTTTTTATGCCGTCAGACAGATCTGCTGGTTGCAGCCGCCCAAACAGGTAAAATAGTAAATGTAAAAAAAGCTCAGTTTTTGTCGGGTCACGATATGTTTTACCCTGCACAAAAAGTTATAGAAGCCGGAAATAACCAGGTGATATTGACCGAACGCGGAAATATGTACGGGTATAATAACCTGGCTGTTGATTTCAGAAACATTTATGATATGAAAGCTTTTGGATATCCTGTTTGTATGGATTGTACTCACTCCGTGCAACGCCCGGGTGGTGCAGGCGGTAAAACAGGCGGCGACCGTACTTTTGTACCTATGATGGCGTTGGCGGCTAAAGCTTTTGGCGCCGATGGCTATTTCATGGAGATACATCCCGATCCGGATAATGCATTAAGCGATGGCCCTAATATGGTTAAGCTTCATGACCTGGATAAGGTATTAGCCCCGTTATTATCTTGATAATGCATCCATTGAACGTTGTTTCTCACCAATAAGGGAATGAAAATCAAAATTCAATAATTCACTAATTCAATAATTATCTTCGGATGAAAGATATTGCCAGAAGGGTTTTTGATATTGAGATTGAGTCGTTACAACATGTTGCCGGCTTAATTGATGATGAATTTACCAAAGTAGTAAATGTGATACTAAATACTACAGGTAAACTGGTGGTAATCGGCATAGGTAAATCAGGCCTGATTGGTAAAAAAATAGCTGCTACACTAGCCAGCACAGGTACACCAAGTTTTTTTCTGCACCCGGGCGAAGCTTTTCATGGCGATCTGGGTATGGTAAGTTCTAATGATATTGTGATGCTGATATCTTATTCGGGAGAAACAGATGAGGTACTCCGGATTATACCATTTTTAACCTGGAACAAGAACCTTGTCATTGGTGTTACCGGTAACCCTAGTTCAACAGTAGCCAGAAATAGCCACCATCATCTGAACATAAAAATTTCAAGAGAGGCTTGTCCGCTTGAGCTGGCACCAACTTCGTCAACCACAGCGGCACTGGTTATGGGCGATGCCCTGGCTATCGCATTGATGGAGTCGCGCGGTTTTCAGCAACATGATTTTGCCCGTTTTCATCCCGGCGGAAGCCTGGGGCGTAAGCTATTGGTTAAGGTAAAAGACCTGATGCGTACAGATAAGTTGCCTTTTATAAACGAAGATGTGCCTTTTATGGAGTTACTACTCAATATGTCTGCAGGTCGGTTGGGGATGGTGATGGTAGGCGATGCTACTTATATCAAAGGAATAGTTACCGATGGTGACCTGCGTAGAGCATTATTACACCATCCGGATACTTCTACGTTAACTGTGGCCGAAATCATGACCTCGAACCCTATAATTATTGATGGAGATGAGTTTGTGAGCCGTGCCGAACAATTAATGATCGAAAAAAAGATCACCACTTTGCTGGTTGGGTCTGCGGCAAACAGAACTATTCAGGGTGTTTACCAGATCTATAATCAGTAGAGTGAGTTAAGCATCATAAAAAATAAATCTATATTTACGATCTACAGCTATAAAAAATGATTGATCAATCGTCAAATCAATTCTCCAAAAAATTTGTACCACCAACCAGTACTCACATCGCTATTATCGGATTAGGGTATGTTGGTTTGCCCTTAGCCGTAGAATTCGCCAAAAAGTATCCTGTAAAAGGGTTTGATATTAAGCAAAGCCGAGTTGAAGAATTGAATAATGCCTTTGATCGTACCCTCGAGACCGACTCAATTGTATTGTCATCAGTATTAACAACTGATGCAACAGGAACGAAAGGGCTTATATTTACATCTTCTGTTCAGGATATTACTTCATGCAATATTTATATTATCGCTGTACCTACACCGACGGATCAGTATAATCGTCCGGATCTGAGTTTACTGGTTAAAGCCAGTAAAAGTGTTGGTAGTGTACTTAAAGCCGGTGATGTAGTGATATATGAATCAACCGTATATCCAGGTGCTACGGAAGATGTTTGTATCCCGGTATTAGAGCAAACATCAGGGTTGAAATTTAACAACGACTTTTTTGCCGGATATTCACCGGAACGTATAAATCCTGGCGACAAAGTACACACGCTTACCAATATTTTGAAAGTAACTTCGGGCTCAACAACAGAAGCAGCCGATTTTATTGATGGACTTTACCGGTCTATCATAACCGCAGGAACGCACAAAGCGCCCAGTATAAAGGTGGCTGAAGCTTGTAAGGTGATCGAAAACTCGCAGCGGGATATTAATATAGCCTTTGTAAATGAACTGGCCAAAATATTCAACATGATGAATATTGATACTCATGCTGTTTTAGAGGCCGCTGGCACCAAGTGGAATTTCCTGAATTTTAAACCCGGACTGGTTGGCGGGCATTGTACGGGTGTTGATCCTTATTACCTGGCGCAAAAGGCGCAGGAGGTGGGGTATCACCCTGAAATTATACTGGCTGGTCGTAGACTGAACGACGGCATGGGCTCTTACGTAGCTTTGGAAGTAATAAAATTGATGATAAAAAATGACATATCGGTTAAATATTCCAATATATTAGTATTAGGATTTACTTTTAAAGAAAATTGTCCCGATGTTCGTAATACCCGGGTTATTGATATTGTGAAAGTTTTGAGCAGCTTTGAAGCAAATTGCGAGATATATGATCCCTGGGCCGACCCGACAGAGGTTAAACAGGAATATGGTGTAGACACTATAAAGGATATTCATAAGCTGGGTGGAAATTATGATGCTATTGTTATAGCCGTTGGGCATCGGGAGTTTCTTGAACTAAATTATAGCGAGCTCAAGAAAAACGATTTATCAGTTATATATGATATCAAAGGAATCTTAGAAAAAGATCTTGTAAACGGCCGCTTATAATCATTGTTATAACCAGATAAAAAATCTGTTTATAGCGTTGAAGGGGCCTTTGTTTTTGGTTAATTGTTTTATATTTGATGTATATGGATGTTCTTAATTTATGATTTTGCGGATAGCCTTTTACAGTCTTACAATCCGTTTAACAATCAACCTTCAGGTTGCTATATAAATAAATTATGCTAATTTTAGCGTGTGTTTTCTACAGTAATAAGCTCTAATAAATGATTCACAGATACGCTACTTTTATTAAAGCAGTGAACCTTACCATTGATTATATTATACTTAATATAAGTATGGTAATTTCTTACTTCATCGAAGATAGATCATATATTTTTTGGATAAATAACAGGAAATATCTGCCTATTGTATTAGTGTTTAATTTAATTTGGTTACTCTCTGCTAACATCACCGGTTTATATGAACATGTTTTAAATAAAGACTCCATAAAAACCTACCGTGGTGTAATTAAAACTTATCTTTTATTTGTAAGCTTTATTTGTTTCACCATAATTATACTGATCGGAACGAAGGCCTACTTTATAACCCGCGAATATTTGTTCTATTCACTGGCATTGTTTGGCTTTTTGCTGGGGTTGTGGAAATTGATTTTCCTCACTATCCGTAAGAGTGATCGCGCTTCGCTAATTGATACGCGGGCTGTAATTATTATTGGTGGTGGCCGGATAGGGTCAGATTTGCATAGCTTCTTTAAACAAAACCCGGAACGCGGTTATAGCCTGATTGGTTTTTTTGATGATCGAACCGAGCACACGATGGATAAACGCCTTTACCTGGGCGGAACCGAGGATTGTATCAGTTATGTGCTCAATAACAAAGTTGATGAGATATTTTGTACCCTTCCAAATTCAGAAGCCCAAACTATCGAAAAGCTGATGCTGGACGCGGATAAAAACCTCATCAGATTTAAATTTATACCCGAATACTATGATTATGCCAAGAAACCAACCTTTATACAAAGTTTTGGGCATATCCCGGTAATATCAGTAAGGCCCGAACCTTTAGAAAACATGCTTAACCGGTCAATTAAACGATTGTTTGACGTAGCGTTTTCTCTATTCATTATTTTATTTGTTTTTAGCTGGTTATTCCCGATACTGGCCATTTTGATTAAACTGGAATCAAGGGGACCTATATTTTTTGTACAGGAACGCTCTGGTCGTGATAATAAGCCTTTTAAGTGTTACAAATTCCGCAGTATGCGGGTAAACAAGGATTCTGATAAAAAACAGGCTACCCGTGGCGATTCACGTATCACCAAAACCGGGGCGTTTATCCGTAAAACAAGTATTGATGAATTACCACAATTCTTTAATGTGCTTTTGGGTAATATGTCTGTAGTTGGGCCAAGGCCACACATGATTAGTCATACCCAGCAATATTCACAGCTGATAGATACTTTCATGGTAAGGCACTTTCTTAAACCGGGTATTACTGGCTGGGCCCAGATACAGGGGCTTAGGGGCGAAACACAAACAACCCAGGCTATGCTGGAGCGTGTGGAAGCTGATGTTTGGTATTTAGAAAACTGGTCGTTCCTGCTGGATATGAAGATTATTTTCCTGACTGTTTGGAATGAGGTGAAAGGCGAAAAAACCGCTTTTTAACATGGCTGTTTTTCACGATCAGCTTAATCGTGTGGTTAGTTTGCCGGCATCTCCACAAAGGATCATATCTATAGTGCCCTCCCAAACTGAATTGCTATTTCATTTAGGACTCGATACCGAGATTATCGGCATCACCAAATTCTGTATCCATCCGGAGAGTAAATTTAAAACAGTAGTCAAAGTAGGAGGCAACAAGCAATTAAATATCGATCAGATAAAGGCTTTAAAGCCAGATTTGATCATCGCTAATAAAGAAGAGAATGAGCGTAGCCAGGTAGAAGCACTCATGGCCATTTGCCCGGTTTGGATTAGCGATATCCATGATCTCGATAGCGCGCTGGAGATGATCAGCGTTGTAGGATTGCTTGTAAATCGTGAAACGGAAGCCCGGGCTTTGTACAGCGATATTATTAGTCGCTTCACGCATTTGGCATTACCTGCCTTGAATTTAAAAGTAGCTTATTTTATATGGCGCAAACCTTATATGGTTGCCGGTTCAGGTACTTTTATTGACGATATGCTTCAAAGATGCGGATTGACTAACGCGGTTGACAGAGACCGGTATCCTGAAATAACTCCGCAGGAAATAATAGCAATCAATCCTGATTTGATCTTTTTATCATCGGAACCATATCCTTTTAAACAAAAACACATAGACGAATTTAAGCTGATGTTACCCAATGCCAAGGTAATCTTGGTTGATGGCGAAATGTTTTCGTGGTATGGCAGCCGTTTATTGTACGCTCCCGATTACTTTACAACTATCATGCAGGCCTTAACATTAAATTAATAACAAAGAAATGAGGGAGATAGCTAAAAAACGAAAATTTTGTTTTAATATTTACCATTAAACACTATCTTTGCGACCTGTTAAAAATCCTAATGCGGAAGTGGCGTAATTGGTAGCCGCACCAGACTTAGGATCTGGCGCTTCACGGCGTGGGGGTTCGAGTCCCTTCTTCCGCACAAACAGCATTTAAACCCGGTCAATTCGACTGGGTTTTTTTGTTTCAGATGGCTTGGTTTAGATTTTTATATCCTATCGTCATGCACAATTGTTGGTAAGTACCAATCAATACACATTGATTGTATGCAGCGCGTGTATGTAATTTGCAGCGCCAGAAAATGGCAGTAATCCCTATTAAAAACACAATTTATAAATGAAGAAAAGTTTACTTAAATCCGCAATAATTTATCTACTAGTAACCGTTGTTTGCGGGAGTACTTCATACGCACAGAAAAGATATAACGGACAAAGGATAATTGTGATTATGATGGACGGTTTTGGCGAAAAGTACTACCGGCAGGCATTAATGCCTTTTCTTAATCAAATGGAAAAGGAGGGTATCTACAAGGTTGTTCCGTCGTTGATGCCTGCTGTTACTAATGTAAACAACATGGCTATTGCCACTGGTACCCCTCCCGAACAAAATGGTATTACAGGCAATGTATTTTATGATGACAAAAAACAGCAAGAGGTTTACATAGAAGATCCGTCAATACTGCTTAGTCCATCTATCTTTCAAAAAGCGCATGCACAAGGTGTTAAATCGGCTCTTCTTTCTGTAAAAAAGAAAACAATAGATGTACTGGGTCAATATGCCGACTATACAATATGCCCAGAATGTCTTACCGCTCAAACCAAATGGAACGGCACCCCGGTACGTTTTTCAGATGTTTATTCCAGGGAAGTTAGTTATCAGTTATTTACCGCTGCTAATACTTTGTTGAAGACTGATAAGAATGTAAAATTGATATATATCCACACTACCGACTATCCCATGCATATGTGGCCGCCCGAAAGCGACAGTGTAAAGGTTTTTCTGACAAATATTGACAATTATATAGCCCAGCTTCATAGCACAGCACCCGATGCTGCCATTTTACTGACAGCTGATCATGACCTGAATCACAAATCCCAGGCCTGGGACCTGGAAAAATACCTGGCAGAACAACAAACCCCAGTTAAAATTGTGATCAGTCCGGAAAAAGACAGATACATTGTACACCACAGAGGGCTTGGTGGGGCAGCTTATGTTTATTTACAAAAAAGCAGTGATGCCGAAAAAGTACGGCAAAATCTGGTCAAGGTACAAGGCGTAGATGCTGTTTTAACCAAAGCTGAAGCTGTAAAAAAGTATCATTTAATGCCCAGTAGGATTGGTGATTTTATGGTATTGGGCGACCGGGAAACTGTTTTTGGACATTTGGAAACCGGATCTTATGAAAAACTGCCGGATACTTACAGAAGCCACGGCTCGGAATACGAAGCACAGGTTCCGCTGTTTGTATTTAATGCTAAAAAGGCGCCATCGGCAGATTATTTTAACTGGAATTATAAATTAGCGGCCTGGTTATTTAATAATTAATGGAGTAATTATTATTGGATATGATATATTTTATTGATTATCAATAGAATATATTTATTGTATTCTTAAGAGTCAACGGTATTTAAACCCGGTCACTTTGACTGGGTTTTTGTTTTCTTGCCGCCTAAATTCAATATATTTACTTTCAAAGTTTCGATGTTCGATATGAAAAATATTTACCTATTTATCCTGTTATTTTTTCCAATTACAGCAATCGCTCAAAATGCCGACTCAACCTGGTTTGTAAATAACTATACTAAAAAAGAGGTGAACATACCGATGCGGGATGGGGTTAAGCTTTTTACATCTATTTATATACCCAAAGATCAATCAGAAAAGCATCCCATATTGCTTACCCGAACCCCTTATTCTGTTGGGCCCTATGGAACAGCTTACAGGCCCTATTGGCGCAGTTATATGATGCGCTATTGCCGTGAGGGTTATATTATGGTTAACCAGGATATTCGTGGCAAATATATGAGTGAAGGTATATTTGAAGTTGTACGACCTTTTAACCCCAATAAAAAAACAAATAAAGATATTGATGAGGCAAGCGACAGTTACGACACTATTGACTGGCTTGTAAAAAACATTGATAACAATAATGGCAATGTTGGCGGTATAGGTATATCGTTTCCTGGTTTTTATGCCACTATGATAGCGCTAAGTGGGCACCCGGCCCTAAAGGCAGTTAGTCCGCAGGCACCGGTTACTGATCGCTTTTTTGGAGATGACGACCACCACAATGGAGTCATGATGCTGATAGATGCTTTTGATTTCCATGTGGGTTATGGCTTTAGCGCACCAAGTCGTACACCGTCCATAAAAGGTACAAAAGGTGTCAATATAAACTATAATGATAATTACGATTATTATTTAAAGATGGGGGCAATGCCCCATTTCACCAAACTGAGTGGTGATACCATGAAATTTTGGAGCGATATGATGAACCATCCCAATCTGGATGC